>WNFD01002743.1_pt1 | contig 30370 bp, 18 predicted proteins | sample 5400491 | NCBI WGS metagenome assembly WNFD01 (sample SAMN13153343, study PRJNA577476) | soil metagenome | isolation source: 120 cm saprolite under Douglas fir tree site 2 hole 2 replicate 2 | place: USA:California | collected 2015-04-18
GCTCCCATGGCATCTCAGCCATCCGGCTCCCTTCGCGCAGCCAGCCCGCTGACCGCGCATGAAGACGTCACGAACTCAGGCGATGGCCGATCATTTCGAATTGGCGGGGTGCACATTCGGCAATGGGACACACTATCTCGCGCCGGTCGTGCGACGGCCCGGTTTAGCCGCACCGTCGCGGGATCGCGCAGCACCATGATCCCGGACGTTAATACGAATCCGGTCGCCTGTCGGCGTATATGCAGACAGACGACCAGATTCTTGGGCGCCCGAGCTCAGTACCCGCCGCCCCCGCCTACCCCGCCCCCCTGCCTTACTCTGACCGAGCTCGCGACGGCGATCAAGGCAATAATCAGGATGATGAACAGCACCAGGCCCGCGTAGCCGAGTATCAGGCCGGCGAGTGCCAGACCGGCACCCTGCTCGCCGGTCTGCCTGATCCGGCTGCGAGCGATGTGGCCAAGGATGATCGCGGGGATGCCGGTTAGGGGACCTGCCATGATCTGGGCTACTCCGCAGATCAGGGCCGCGACCGCTAGTCCGTTCGTCTGCATGCTCGGATAGCCGGTCCCGCCGGTCCACGTTGGCATGCCCTGGTATCCAGGCTGCGGGTACCCGCCAGGCTGGCCGTAGCCACCTGGCTGCAGGTACCCGCCAGGCTGACCGTAGCCGCCTGGCTGCGGGCCATAACCTCCCGGCTGCTGGCCGTAGTCGCCGGGCTGGCGGCCGATTGTCGGCTGATCGCCGAAAAACCCCGGCTGCCCCTGGTCCGGAGGCTGATTAGCAGCACCCATCGCGTGCCCCTCACCGGCTTAGCCCGGGACACGGCCGCCCGGCTGAACTAATACCGACAGTTGGCGAACCTATCAGCACCAGCCACCATGTCCTAGTTGTCTCTGCTGCGACCTGGCCTGTTCGCGCCAAGACGGCGCGCCGGGGCTCCGCGTCGTGGCTGGCAGCGACCAGAACACGGCACAATGGCGGTCATGGCACGACGCACCACGACAACTCCGCCGCCCGGCGACTTCGAAGAGAACATCGTCGACATCGATGTCACCGAGGAGATGCGCGGCAGCTTCCTCGAATACGCCTATTCAGTGATCTACCAGCGGGCGCTCCCAGACGCGCGGGACGGCCTGAAGCCGGTGCAGCGCAGGATCTTGTACCAGATGGCCGAAATGGGCCTACGTCCGGACCGGGCGCACGTCAAGTGCGCCCGCGTGGTCGGCGAGGTGATGGGCCGCCTGCACCCGCACGGCGACTCCGCCATTTACGACGCGCTCGTACGACTCGCCCAGCCGTTCGCGATGCGGCTGCCGCTGATCGACCGCCACGGCAACTTCGGCTCGCTCGACGACGCGCCGGCCGCGATGCGCTACACCGAGGCCAGGCTTTCACCAGCCGCGCTGGAAATGACCGCGTCGCTGGACGAGGACACTGTCGACTTCGTCCCGAACTACGACGGCACGGAGAATCAGCCCGAGGTTTTGCCCGCCGGGCTGCCTAACCTGCTTGTCAACGGCGCCGCCGGGATCGCGGTCGGGATGGCGACCAACATGGCGCCGCACAACCTCGGCGAGGTCATCGCCGCCGCGCGACATCTGATCGCGAACCCGGACACGACGCTCGACGAGCTAATGCGGTTCGTGCCAGGTCCTGACCTGCCGACCGGAGGCAAGATCGTCGGCCTGGACGGGATCAGGGAGGCCTACGAGACCGGCCGCGGCATCTTCCGTACCCGCGCCGCCGCCAGGATCGAGCAGATCACGCCGCGCCTCACCGACCGGCACCGCGGCCTGCGGCTGGTGATCGAGCTACGCAACGGGTTCCATCCAGAGGCAGTGCTCGAGCAGCTGTACCGGCTGACGCCAATGGAAGACACGTTCGGCATCAACAACGTGGCGCTCGTCGACGGCCAGCCCCGGGTGCTCGGACTGCGCGAGTTGCTGCAGATCTACGTCGACCACAGGCTAGGAGTCGTCAGGCGCCGTACCGAGTTCCGGCGCCGCAAGCGAGCCGACCGGCTGCACCTCGTCGACGGCCTGGTCGTCGCGCTGCTCAACATCGACGAGGTCATACAGGTCATCAGGACCAGCGACGACGCTGCGGCGGCTAAGGAACGGCTGATCGCCGTCTTCGACCTGTCGCCGATCCAGGCGCAGTACATACTCGACACCCCGCTGCGCCGCCTCACCAGGTACGACCGGCTCGAACTCGAGCGCGAGCGGGAGACGCTGCAGGCCGAGATCGCCGAGCTGACCGCGATCCTGGAGTCCGACCAGCGCCTCCGCGAGCTGGTGTCGGCCGAGCTTGGCGCCGTCGCAGAGAAGTTCGGCACTCCGCGGCGGACGGTACTGCTGGAGGGAAGCGGCGCCCAGCGGACCGCAGCGGTCCCGCTGGAGGTGGCCGACGACCCGTGTACTGTCCTGCTGTCCTCAGCTGGCCTGCTAGCGCGCACGGCCGTACGTAAGCCAGGCCAGCAAGAGCTGGCCGAAGAAAATCAGGAGGCGCGACCGGACCATCGGGCAGCCGCCCACGCTGGGCCGGCCAGTGCGCGGGGCCGCTCCCCTGAGCCGCGGTCCGCGCATGACGCGATCGTCTCCGCCGTACCCGCCACAGCCAGGGGAACCATCGGAGTGCTGACCAGCCGCGGCAGGCTCATCCGGCTTGGCGTGCTCGAGCTGCCCGCGCTACCGCCGACGGCCCACGCGCCTGGCCTGTCCGGCGGGGCACCGGTCACCGAGTTCGTCGCCACGGAGCGCGGCGAGAGTGTCGTGGCTATCGTCGCCGCCGACGCCGCGGGCGCCGGGCTGGCTCTCGGCACCGCCAACGGCGTGGTCAAGCGGGTGGCGGCAGCAGATTACCCGCAGAACGCCGCAGAATTCGAAGTGATCTCCCTGAAAGATGGCGACCGCGTCGTCGGTGCCGCGCAACTGGACAGCGAGGACCAGGACCTGGTCTTCATCACCAGCGATGCTCAGCTGCTCAGGTTCGGCGCCGCAGCCGTCAGGCCGCAGGGCAGGGCCGCAGCTGGCGTGTCCGGCGTCCGGCTCGCCCCGCGTGCGTCGGTCCTCTGGTTCGGAGCGGTGTGGCCGCCCTTTTCGCAGGAAGGTGCGGCGCAGGGTGGCACAGGCGCCCAGGAAGGGCCCGGCGGCCCTGGGGGGCCCGGAGGCGCCGGCATGGCTGGAACGTCCGGGGGCGCCCCGATCGTCGTCACGGTGGCCGGAAGCGCTGGTGCCCTGCCTGGCACGGCCCCGGCCAGCGTCAAGGTGACGCCCTACGCCGACTTCCCGGCAAAGGGCCGGGCGACCGGCGGTGTCCGCTGCCATCGGTTCCTCAAGGGCGAAGACGTCCTGGTGCTCGCCTGGGCCGGCCCTGGGCCCGCCAGAGGCGCAACCGCGGCCGGCACGCCTGTCATCCTGCCGCCGCCCGACGGCCGCCGGGATGGGTCAGGAGAGCGCGTACGGGAGCCGCTCGCGGCGATCGGCGGGGCGGCACAGCCAGCCTGAAGCCACCCGGGCCCGCAACACGCTGCCCGCAGCACACTGCCAGCCCGCGCTCGGCTGGCTTTCAGCTGTGCCGTCCATTCTCGATAGCGGCGGGCCCGTCAGGGGCCCGCCGCCAGCTTTTCTGGCCGCCTCCTGGTGAAAACCGCCAACTAGGACCTGCGCGGCTGCGATCGCAGCCGCGGAGACGGGCAAGCTCTAGACGACGCGCCAGACCCGCCAGAGTGCGGCCGGGTCTTCGAGCGGATCACCGTGAACCAGCGTGAAATGCGCGGGCCGACCGACCCTCAGGCGCCCGGCATCGGCGTCGCCGAGTACGGCGCCGCCTTGCCAGGTCGCCGATCCGAGCGCCTGCCAGGGCTCGAGCCCGGCCTTGACCAGAGCCTGAACTTCCCAGGCGAGGTGACCCGCACGGACCGAACCGCCGCCGAAGTCGCTGCCAGCCGCTATCGCGATACCGGCATCGAAAGCGATCCTGACGCTGTGCTCGGCCATCTCCAGCCGCTCGGCGATCGCTGACCTGCCCACGTCAGTAGCGAAGCGCTCGATGCTCGTTGTCGAGCCGAACGTCAGCCACGAGTGCATCACCGACAGGGTCGAGACGAGCGTGACCCCGTTCGCGGCCATCACGCCCGCGATGTCCTCGTCGAGCGCGAAGCCATGCTCCAGGGTGTCGACGGCGCTCTCGGCCGCGAGTCTGCAGTTCGGCAGGCCCGACCCGTGCGCGGCCACCGTAGCGCCGCGAGCGTGCACGGCGCTGACCACTTTGCGCACCTCATCAGCCGACCACGGGGCGGTCCCGGCATCGGGGCCGTCGAGGTATAGCTTAACCAGGTCCGCGCCCTCGTCGAGCTGGGCGATGGCCGCCGCGAGCAGCCCATCGGCGTGATCAACCTCGATGGCCAGGCCCGCGGGCAGCGCGCCAGCCTTCGTCAGCCAGGTCCCGGCTGCCCTGATGTACGGGTACCCCGGCCGGCCGCGCCAGCGGTCCCTCAGCCCGAGCGCGAGCGCGCGCTCCCGTCCGTCGCCGGCGTCCGCCCGCCGCGGCGAACCGACATCCCTGACCCACCGCACGCCGGCCTGGACAAGCGCGGCAGCGTTCCGTTCGGCCGCGTCGATCAGGTCGGGTGTCGGGTCGGCACCGCGAGCGATCCACTGAGCGCCGCCCTGGAGGGTCAGGTGGCTGTGGCAGTCCACGAGACCGGGAACGATGGTCGCGCCGCTCGCGTCGACGAGCGCCGTCGCCTGGCCCGCTAGGGCCTCGCCATCGCCGTCGCCGTCGAAGATCCCCGCGATGAGGCCGTCATCGACCGCGATCGTCACCGGCTTCCTGAGCACAGGGCTGAGCCCGTCAGCCAGGGCCGCTCCCCGGTAGAGGACTGTGTGGCCGGTCATGCCGCTCAGGCGTCGATCCTGGTCGGGTCGAGCTCGGCGGCGCCCCCCACGATGAAGTCGCGCCTGGGGGCAACCTCGCTGCCCATCAGCAGTTCGAACATCTCAGCGGCGGCGGCCGCGTCGTCGATCCTGATCCTGCGCAGCGTACGTCGACGCGGATCCATCGTGGTCTCGGCGAGCTGGGAGGCGTCCATCTCCCCCAGCCCCTTGTAACGCTGCGGCGGGTCCTCGTACTTGGTGCCCTTGCGATCAAGCTCAAGCGTCCTGCGGTGCAGTTCGGCGTCGGTGTAGGTGTAGATGTACCTGTCCTGCCCCTTGCGCGGGTTGGTCAACTTGATCCGGTGCAGCGGCGGGACCGCTGCAAACACCCGGCCAGCCTCCACCATCGGGCGCATGTACCGGTGGAACAGGGTCAGCAGCAGAGTGCGGATGTGAGCGCCGTCCACATCCGCATCGCTCATCAGGATGATCCGCTGGTACCGCGCCGCGTCAAGGTCGAACGCGCTGCCCGAGCCCGCGCCGAGTACCTGGATAATCGCGGCGCACTCCGCGTTCTTCAGCATGTCCGACAGCGACGCCTTCTGCACGTTGAGAATCTTGCCGCGGAGCGGCAGCAATGCCTGGAACTCAGAGTCGCGGGCGAGCTTGGCCGTTCCCAGCGCAGAGTCACCCTCGACGATGAACAGCTCGCTGCGGTCATCGGCCGAACGGCAGTCCACGAGCTTGGCCGGCAGCGCTGAGCTCGCCAGCGCCGACTTGCGCCGCTGGTTCTCCCTGTGCTCCCGTGCCGCGATCCTCGTCTTCGCCGCGCTGGCGACCTTCTCGAGCACCGCCTTGGCCTGCTGCTTGCTGCCGCGGATCCGGCCCTCGAGGAAGCCGCCGAGCTCGGCGGCGACCACTTCGGCGACGATCCGCGAGGCGGCCGGGGTGCCGAGCACCTCCTTCGTCTGGCCCTCGAACTGTGGCTCAGGCAGCCGGACCGCGATCACCGCGGTCAGGCCCTCAAGCACGTCCTCCTTCAGGACAGACTCGTCCCCCGCGCGCAGCATCCTGGCCGCCCTGAGCTGCTCGTTCAGTGTCTTGACCAGCGCGCGCTCGAACCCCGTCACGTGCGTGCCGCCCTTGGGCGTGGCGATGACGTTCACGAAAGACCTGATGACGGTGTCGTATCCGGAGTCCCAGCGCAGGGCGATATCGACCTCGAGTTCCCGCTCGACGTCGGTCGGCGTCATGTGGCCGAGGTCGTCGAGGACGGGGATCGTCTCAGTAAACCGGCCGGAACCGGTCAGCCTCAGCACGTCGGTCACCGGCTGGCCGGTGCTCAGCTCGGCGCAGAATTCGCTGATGCCGCCGCCGAAATGAAACTCGACGGTCCGCGGCAGGCCGTCATCGGCGCCATCGCGGGCCGGCCTGTCGTCGGTGACGGTGATCGACAGGCCAGGGACGAGGTAGGCGGTCTGCCTTGCCCGCTGAATCAGCGCCTCGACGTCCATGTCGGCTCCCGGCACGAAGACCTGCCGGTCAGGCCAGAACCTGGTCCGCGTGCCGGTGCGGGTCTTGGGCACCTTGCGGACCTTGCGCAGGCCAGATCCCGGCCGGAAAGCGGCGTCAGGCCCGTCGCCGCTGTATTCGCCAGGCACGCCCCGGCGGAAGCTGGCCGCCCACTCGTAGCCCTCCCGGTCCACGTGCACATCGAGCCGGTGCGACAGTGCGTTGACGACGGATGCCCCGACGCCGTGCAGTCCGCCAGAGGCCGTGTACGAGCCGCCGCCGAACTTGCCGCCGGCATGCAGTCTGGTCATGACGAGCTCGATGCCGTTCAGGCCGGTCTTCGGCTCGATGTCGACCGGGATGCCGCGGCCGTTGTCGTGGACCTCGGCCGAGTGATCGGGATGCAGGGCGACTTCGATCTTGGTGCACGTACTGTGCAGGGCCTCATCGACCGAGTTGTCGATGATCTCCCACAGGCAATGCTGCATGCCCCTGCCATCGGTCGAGCCGATATACATGCCGGGCCGCTTACGTACCGCGTCGAGACCCTCGAGAACCGTCAGATGTCGCGCCGAGTAGCTGTCACCTGAGGCAGCCGGAGGCGCGGCCGGGGGCGGAGCCTCCCGCAGGGCGGCGGTCATAGAAGTTCTCCCGGACTCACGGCGCTTCTCACGCTTCTCCATCTGTCAGTCCGGTCCATCTGTCAGGCCGGCGCTGTCAGGCCGACGCGGCGCCGGTCGGCGGACCGCCCTGTGTTGCGGCAGCGCCCAGCTACCCCGCGTCGGGAAAATTATCTGCTTCGAAGACTAACTGCCGCGCCTGCGTGCCACGGCGAGCCACGCCGCACCACATTCCCGACGTAGCTGGCGACCTGCGACAACTTGCTCTCCCGCGCGTGATGTATAAAGATCGGGCCAGTGATCCGTAATGTGTTCGCCCATGGCGTACGCGGCGCCCGCATGGGATGACACCAGACTGGCTAGGTGTTGTGATGCGGTAGAGATCGCAGGTTGTAGAAACCGTCGGCAAACCCGTCGGCGGGACTCGGGCAAGGGAGGCGGACATGACCGGAGCGATGGCCCCAACGAAGCCGCTGAACGCCAACGACCTGTGTGACCGATGCGGTGCCCCTGCGTACGTGCGGGTCATACTGCCCGGTTCGACCGAACTTCTCTTCTGCGGGCACCACAACCGCCAGCACGCGAATGCACTGGCGAAGGTGGCAGTAGAGATCCACGACGAGACCTCCAGGCTCACCGAGAAGCCGGGCGAAGGAGCCACGGCCACCCGCTGAGGCACTGACCGACAGCAAGACGGCCCGTCACCCGGAATCGGGTGACGGGCCGTTCCCATGTCTGACCGCCGGCGGCGCGATCAGTCGAGGTAGTCGCGCAGTACCTGAGACCGCGACGGATGCCGGAGCTTGGACATTGTCTTGGACTCGATCTGCCTGATCCGCTCCCTCGTGACGCCGTAGACCTTGCCGATCTCGTCCAGCGTCTTCGGCTGACCGTCGGTCAGGCCGAACCGCATCGACACGACTCCGGCCTCGCGCTCGGACAGAGTGTCAAGGACCGAGTGCAGCTGCTCCTGCAGCAGGGTGAAGCTGACCGCCTCGCCAGGCTGGATGGCCTCTGAGTCCTCGATCAGGTCGCCGAACTCGCTATCACCGTCCTCGCCGAGCGGCGTGTGCAGCGAGATCGGCTCGCGGCCGTACTTCTGCACCTCGATGACCTTCTCCGGGGTCATGTCGAGTTCGGCGGCCAGCTCCTCGGGCGTCGGCTCCCTGCCCAGGTCCTGCAGCATCTGCCGCTGGACCCGCGCCAGCTTGTTGATCACCTCGACCATGTGCACGGGAATCCTGATCGTCCGCGCCTGGTCGGCCATCGCCCTGGTGATCGCCTGCCTGATCCACCAGGTGGCGTACGTAGAGAACTTGTAACCCTTGGTGTAGTCAAACTTCTCTACGGCCCTGATCAGGCCCAGGTTGCCCTCCTGGATCAGGTCAAGGAACAGCATGCCGCGGCCCGTGTAACGCTTGGCCAGCGAGACGACCAACCGCAAGTTCGCCTCGAGCAGGTGGTTCTTGGCCCGGCGACCGTCCTCGGCGATCCACTCAAGGTCGCCCCTGACGTCGTGCGGCATCGACCGGCCGCCATCAGCCAGCTTCTCCTCGGCGAACAGGCCAGCCTCGATCCGCTTGGCGAGCTCGACTTCCTGCTCGGCGTTGAGCAGCGGCACCTTGCCGATCTGCTTGAGGTAGTCCTTCACGGGGTCCGAGGTAGCTCCGGCCACAGCCACCTGGGCGGCGGGCAAGTCCTCGTCGTCATCGCCGTAGACGAAGGCCTCGTCCTCAGCCTCCTCGCCGACGACCGCCGTCACCGTCACGCCGACCGCGACGACGCCGACCGCGGCCGGCGCCGAGCCCGGCTCAGCCTCAGCCTCAGCCTCAGCCTCAGCCGCGGCCGCGGCGTCAGGGGCGCTGTCTGCCTCATCAGTTTCGTCGTCGCTGCCCTCGAGATCGACGCCGCTGATCGCATCCTCGCCGATCGCATCGTCACCTTCGAGCTCAGAGAGGTCTTCCAGATCGACGTCCAGATCGGCCACCGAGGCCAGATCCGGTTCGCCCTCCAGGTCTGCTACGGCACCAATGTCTGGGTCACCATTCAGGTCAGCCACCGTGCCGAGTTCGGAGTCAACATCCAGGTCAGTCGCTTCCGCCAGGTTCACGTCACCTTCCAGGTCAGCGAGTCCGGCGAGAGCGCTCTCGCCATCCGAATCACGTACTTTGCCATTCGATCCATTGGCCGCCGTGCCGCGAGCATCGCGCTTGGCGCCCGCTGGCCTGGCTGACCGGCGTGCCGCTGCGACAGGACCAGCCGGCGCCGGGATGGCCGGATCTACTACAGTATCCGCTCTTTCGGGTGAGGTCGTTCCGCTGGCGCGATCCTTCTTGGCCGACCGCCGGGCTGTTCTGCGTGAGTTGCTGCCCGAACGCCGAGCCACTGGCTGGCCCGCAGTCCCCGCCGAGTCGTCCGGCACCAGCGTGACAGCTGCGTCGGCTGGCTCTACTCGGGATTGCTGCGGAACGCGAGCGCCTCGGCCTGTCTGCGTCGGCTGCCTCCGCGCCGCGGAGCCTGCAGCGCCTGCCACCGCGGTCACCCCTTCCTTCGCTGGCCGATGAGCCGCCATGGTCCGGTCAGTCCCCTTCCGACCGAGCTAGCAGGCGACACCGACGCTCTCCTGCAATCGTCTGGTAAGAAACTGGACCCCTACCGCCAGGTCTCCGCTCTTCTCGCACTCCGCAGAGCCCCCGCTCTGCCGTGCCTGGCAGCGGGAATACCGCTCTCGCCCCCCACCTTAGGCGGAGTTTGGAGGTAGGTCGTACCACTCCAAGCCCGAACCCCCCGATCGGATAGATGCCCGACAACTACCCGACGCGAGAGCGTACCCACAACTTTCACGGCTTGACCTTCCATGCGAGCGTTCAGCCGTGCCCACGCCCGCGCCCGGAGCGGCCCTGACTGCGTGCCTGGGCCGCGCGTCCCGAGGAATCCCCGTTGGGCATCTGCAGCACGAGCACGGTGACGTCGTCGTCTTGCTCGTAGCCCGTCATCATCGCCTCGACCAGGTAGTCGATCAGCTTTCTCGGATCGGAGACCACGCTGCGTGGTGCCCGCCCGGCCACCGCGACCAGCTCGTCGAGACCGGCGTCGAGACCGCGCTTGCGGTTCTCCACCAGACCATCGGAATAAAGCACCGCTGTGTTTCCAGGGGGCAGCCTGAACGGGTACTGCCGACGTGGGCTGGCCCAGCCGAGTGGCGTCCCCGCTTCGGTCTCATCCAGCCTCGGCAGCGTACCGGGGCCGAGCAGGAGCGGCGGAAGGTGACCGGCATTGCCGGCAACTCCCTCCCCGGTCTGGGGGTCTACCACGAGGTAGCAGACAGTGGTGACCTGCTCGTCGAGCTCGGTGGCGATGAACAGCCGGTCAAGGCCGGCGAGGACCGCGGCCGGGCGTGGATCGGTCAGTGCCAGGGCACGGAGCGCGTTCCTGACCCGGCCCATCCCAGCGGCCGCCGTCAGGCCCTTGCCCATGACGTCGCCAGCCGCGACGGCGAGCTTGCCGTCAGGCAGCCGGAACGCGTCGTACCAGTCACCGCCGACCTCGCGGCTGACCGGCTTGTAAGTGGCCTCGAGCGCGATGCCGGGCACCTCGGGCAGGGTGTCAGGGAGCAGGCTGTGCTGCAGCGTCTCGGCGGTGGCGTGCTCGCGCTCGTACATTGTGGCCCGCTCTAGCGCGAGCGCGCCCTGGCCTGCCAGCGCCTCGAGGAATACCCGCTCCTCGTCGGTGATCTGGTGCGGCACGGTGAAGGAGAACTGGAGCGCTCCGAACGGCGCGCCCGACGTGGTGAGGGGAAGGCCGACCCAGGCCTGCTCGTCAGCATGCTGCAGCGCAAGCTGCCCGTCCCAGTCAGCCTCGAAATGGCGCCGCAGGTTCTCCGGGCTACCGAAGACTAGCGAGCGGCGAAGCGCGATGGCAGCAGACATGACGCTCGGAGTCTCCAGCGGAATCTCGCTGGAAAGCTCGCCTGTGCCCGCACCGAGGGCATCGGAGGTCATGACACGCAGCCGGAGCCTGTCATTGTCGACCACCAAGGCGACCGCAGATCTGTCCGCGCCGATGGCTGACCGTCCGACCTCGGTGATGACCGTCATGACTTCCTTGACCGACAGCGCCTCGGCCAGGAGCGACGTTGCCTGCTGGAGCCTGGAGGTACGCAGGGCGGCGGCGGAGAGCTGCTCGGTGAGCCGGCCGCGCATCTCATCGGCCTCACGCTGGCCGGTAACGTCGGTGCTCGCGCCCATCCATTCGATAATGGCGCCGTCCCGCTCGATCGGCACGGCCCTGACGTCGTAGTGCCGGTACGAGCCGGTCTTGGTGCGAACGCGGTAACTGCCGTCGAAGACCGTTCCCGTCGTGATGCAGTCGCGCCAGTCGCGCTCAATCCTGTCTCTGTCGTTCGGGTGGATCGCGGCCAGCCAGCCGTCGGCCAGATAATCCTCGACCGACTGGCCGGTGATCCACCGCCACTCTGGCGAGTCCTCGGCGACCTCCCCGGCCTGGTTGGTGACCCAGACCACCTGATTGCCCGCCTGAACCAGCGAGCGGTACCGTTCCCTGGTCCTCCGGACGGCCTCGGCCGATGCGGATTCGCCGGCGACATCCTGGGCGATCATGGTCACCCCGGTCACCGTCCCGTCCGGCCCGTGCGCGGCGAACCAGGACAGCGCGATCTGCGCGTCCTGGCCGGCCTCTGCCTGGCGTCCGTCACGCACGCCGCCTGGCAGTCCGTCCCTGACCGGCATGCCGTCCGCAAGCACCTTGCGGCCGGCCGACTCGGCACTGGCCGCGAGCGCGGGCGGCCAGACCTCGGCCGGCGTGTGCCCGACCTGCTCCGCCGGCGTGGTGCCGATCATGTCGGCCAGCGATCGGCTGACCCTCCGCACCCTGAAATCGGAATCGATGAAGGCGAACGCCACCGGCGACTGCGCGAGCAGGGCATCCAGCATGGCCGAGTCCCAGGCAGCCGAGCTGGAGCGCGGCCGTCTGGCGTCGGGCACCGAGGTCGCGGCGCTCACAGTACGCGCATCGCATCGGTGAGACGGATCATGGACGAGCCCCTCCCTGCGACGTCCAACACAAGAAGGCTAGCGGCATCGCGGCCAACTGGCCCGCCGTCTGCGTCGGGAAATGCCTTTCGGCCAATTGGTCGGCTGCCAGGCCCAGACGCCCATGCCAGCTTAGCCAGTCCCACCGGGTCAGCGGACCGGCCTCGCCGGGCCGAAGCCGTCCCGCAGGCCGTCTCCGAGGAGATTGAATGCCACGACAGCCACAATGATCGCGAGACCTGGCGGGTAGATCTCCCACCAGTAGCCGTTGTAGATGTACCGGATGCCGCCCGCGATCATGTCGCCCCAGTCTGCCGACGGCGGTCGCACACCGAGGCCGAGGTAACTCAGGGTCGCGAGCGCGAGGATGGCGTCGGCAACCTGGAACGTGACATTGACCGTGATGACGCCCAGCGCGTTCGGCGCTATGTGGCGGCCGATCGCGCGGATCCGACCGCCGCCCATGGCCCGGACGGCCTGAACGAAATCCCTGCTGCGGAGCGTCAGCGCCGCGCCCCTGACGAGGTGCGCCGTGCTCAGCCAGGAGGTGGCAGCTATCACTGCCACTAGCGCCGCAGGCGAAGGCATGTAGATGGCGCTGAGCAGGAGCAGGAGGACAAGCGTAGGAACGGCGATGGCGGCATCGACAATCCGCATCAGGACGGCGTCGACCGGCCCCCCGACGTACCCGGCCACTGCTCCCCATGCCGAGCCGATCATGGCGGCGAGCAAGCCGGCTGCCGTTCCCACCTCGAGCGACAGCTGGCCGCCTGCCATCAAGAGGCCGAGCACGTCGAGGCCGTTCCCGTCGGTGCCGAGTGGATGGCCGGCCCCCGGCGGGCGATTGCCTTCCAGGAGATTCACGTGAACCAAGTCAGCGTGGTAGAACAGCGGCCCGGCGAAGCAGAAAGCAGCGAGCGCCGCGATCATGAGCAGGCCGGCCACCGCCATGGGCGACGCCGCGGTCCGGACGCCGGAAAGGCGCGGCGGGGCCGCGCGGTGCCCCTTATCCCTTGCCTGGGTCCCGGCATTGCGGCTCCCGTCGGAGGGTCCGCCCGCGCGGGCCGGGGCTCGATACGGCGCGAGCTGTGGTGGCCGGCCCGGCTGGCCTGCTTGGACGGCCGGGCCCGGCGTGGCAGCCCGGCCCGGCCTGCGGGACGGCGCGGCGTGCTTGCCCGTCACAGCCGGCCATACCTGACGCGCGGATCAGCGGCTGCGTAGCCGATGTCGGCGAGGAGGGAGCCGACAACGGCGCCGACACCGATCACCAGGATGAAGCCGAGCAGCACAGGGAAGTCGTGCTTCAGCGCGGCCTGCCAGAGCCGCCAGCCCATTCCCTGGATGTTGAACAGGCTCTCGACCACCAGCGATCCGGCCAGTATCCGCGGGATGCTGAGGCCGGCCAGGGTGATCACGGGGATCAGCGAGTTCCGCAGCACGTGCCTGCTCAGCACGCGGGCTTGCCCTGCCCCGGCCGCCCTGGCCGTGCGCACGTAGTCGTGGCCGAGGCTGTCGATTGCCGCGGAGCGGACATATCTGGTGAAGATGGCGACCGTGATGACCGCCAGGGTCAGTACGGGCAGCGTGAGATCACGCCAGTCGGTGAGCACTCCCGCGATTCCTGGCGACTGCGGTCCTTCCGCGCCGAGCCAATGCAGCCGGACAGCGAAGACCAGGATCAGGATCGACCCGGCAAAGAAGGACGGCATTCCGTACCCGATGTAGGACAGGGCGCGGGCCAGCCGGTCGCTGGCGCTATCCCGCCTGACCGCCTGCGCGAGCCCGGCCGGTATGGCCACGCCAGCGCCGATCGCCGTGGCGGCCAGGGTCAGCACGATCGTCCGCGGCAGGCTGGCCGCGAGCAGTGACCCGACGCTGGCGTTCTCGATGTAGGAATAACCCAGGTTCCCGCCGATTACCTGGCCGAGCCAGTGTAGGTACTGGGCGACGGCCGGACTGCCCAGGCCGTAGCCGCGGCGCAGGGCGCCAAGCTGGGCTCCGGGTCCGTTCCCCGCGAGTAGCCCCTGCTGCGGACCGCCCGGCAGCAGCCACGCCAGCCCGTACACCAGGACGCTCACGAGGACGAGCACGACCGCTGCCTGCAGCAGGCGCCTGATCAGAAAAGTCGTCACAAGCCGGAGGCGCCGCAGGCGGCTCGCACTGGGCTCTGGTCGAGGCTCACCGCAGGTAGTACCACTGTTCTGGGTTAATCGCCAGGGTCGGGCTCTGGGTGCCTACGTACAGGTTATTGATGCTCTCCACCAGTGCCGCCGGCGCGTCCGGCTGGAATACTACGGGCAACTGCCTGGTGAGGTAGTTCTCCCAATCCCACATCCGGTGCATGTCGGAACTGCTCAGGGTCCGCTTGATCAGCGCGTCATTATGCGCATCGCGGTACTTGCCGAGGTTCCCGAACGACCCGGTCTGGAACAGCTCGTCGCCGGTCGGCAGGTAGTCGGGCACGTAACTCCAGCCGAGTCCCCAGTCGGCCAGCTCCCACGGGCAGCCGGCCGCCGGGCAGTTCGCGTTGGCGCCTTCGACCTCGGCCAGCACGCCGTTGAAGGTTTCCGGTATCAGTTTGATGTCGATGCCGACCTGGGACGCGTTCGACTTCAGCTGCAGCATCGCGGATTCGAGCCAGGCCTGCCCGGTCGCGTAGTACAGGGTGAAGTTGAGCTGCGCGCCCTGGCCCACGCCCTTGCCGCACTGGGTCGGCCCGCTTCCTGGGTGCAGGCAGGCCGATACCCCCCCTGGGTTGATCTTCCAGCCATGGGTTTTCAGCAGCTGTCTGGCCTTCGCAGGGTTGTAGGGGTACTGGTCGCCTCGCCGTGCCTGCGGCGACAGGTAAGGGGTCGGCGGGTAGCCACCCACCGGTCCTGTGGTCACGTGGCCGTAGCCGTGCAGCGGGCCCTGGATGATGGCCGCCTGGTCCTCAAGCAGCTGGATCGCCTGGCGGAAGTACTGCTGGCTGATGATCGGGAGCTGCGGGTTGGTGCTGCTGAAGTTGTAGGGGAAGTAACTCAGGCCCCAGGTGTACACGGGCTGCAGCAGGTAGCCGGCGACCGGATTCTGGCCGACCGATGAGCCCGGTGGCGGCACCGGGGCATTGACTGTGGGCAGGTAGCCGACGTCCAGCCCGTTGCTCCCCCCCGCCGCCAGGACGTTGTACTCGGCTTCTTCGGAGGTGAACGGCAGTTCCTTGAACTTCGTGATGTGGTGCTGTGGAACCGGGCCCGAGTAGGCCCGGTTAAAGCCGAAAGTGAGCACGCCCTGCGAATCGAGGCTGTTGAGTTGCCAGGGCCCGTCAACGATGCGCCACAGCGGTGATCGCGCCCAGGTGCCGGTGTTCTTCGACAGCCCGTCGAGGTACTTGAAGACCGCCAGGCAGTCGCCGACATGATGCGTGCAGTCGCTCTTGTGCCCGGAACCGGTGGTGTCCCAGGCGAGCGGCATCGGGGTGACCTGGCTCAGCTCATTGTAGGTAAACCATCGCTTCGAGTAGGGCCCGATGATCGTCATCTGCACCTCATCCGAGCCCACCGCCTGGATGTTCTTGACGTTGTCGGGGAAGTCTCCTGGCACGTATCCGCCATAGTTGACCGACGACGTCGAGTGTTTGACGACGGCCTTCATCATGTGCATCCAGAACACCACGTCCTGGGCGTTGACCAGTTCCCGGTTCGACCACTGGTAGTTGGGCTTGAGCTTGATGGTGACGACCGAGCCGTTATAGCTAGGTGGTTCGGCAAGGCTGAGCTTGGTGTTCAGATACGGCAGGCCCTTGGCGCCGAACCAGTACAACGGCCGGTACAGCAGATACTGCAGGTTGTCGGAGTTCACCTGGGTGAAGTACTGGCCCGGCGTGAACGGGAAGATGTAGTTCGGGGTGCTGTTGGCCGGCAGCGCGTAGGTGACGGTACCGCCGGACGTCGCGGTGTGGCCGGTGGCCAGTGAGCCGCTTGCCGCGCAGCCCGCGGCAGCCAGGGCACCAGCCAGAGCGCCCGCCGCCCACGCGGCCATCGCGCGCCTGCGCGGCGCGTCCGGTTTGTGCAGATGACCCAGCATCGATCGCTGCCGCAGGCCGCGCCGCATAGCCGCAACTCCTCGCCACTTCGTCCGCCGCCGGCTGCCGCCCGACATTTCAACCCTCGACCGGCGCCTCGTAAGTTCCGCTGATCCGGCATTATGTCCTAAATACCGGATGGTCGCTCCCGCTTCGACGGGGCCGGCCTGCGAACGTTCGCTGGCGGGTTCCCCGGACGCCCGGGCGGCGGGCTGCACGGCCGCCAGCATACTTGCCGTAACCGCGCTGATCGTGAGTTATCGTGACCAGCGCTTGCGACCAGGATGATTTATGCGCCTTAGTCCCCCAAGCTGCGCCACGCCTGGCGGTTCCCGGGGTAGTCTCAGCCCTGCGCTGCCATTCCGGGCGGCGCGCCGAGCCTAAGCGTGGCGTGGCCGCGACTGGATCTGAAAAGCTAGGAAAATGAGCCCGCCGAGCAGACGCGCCGACTTCCCCAGCGGCTCGGGCCGTCCCGGCTCTGCCGGAAGGCTGGCGCGCGGCAAGACGCCGCACCCGCCAGATGCGCTCTTCGCTGAGATGCTGCGCGCGGCCAGGGAACTGCTGGCGGTGCGCAGCCCGCTCGACGCCGAGCTCATGGTGAGCGAGCTGCTCGGCACCTGGTGGCGGCAGCAGCCAGGACGAGGCGGCAGGAACGGCCGGGCGCCAGCGAGGCGCCGCACGGACGTCGAGGAGCTTGTGGGCGAGGGCCTGGTCGACTACGCCGGCGAGCAGGGCAGCCCCGCTGCGCTCGCCCTGCTGTCCGGCATCGCGTGCCTGGGCACCCCGCACCAGGCGATCAAGGCCGAGCGCGCCGCGCTTGAGCTGATGGAGCGTGGCGTCGCCAGGCCAGGCTGGGCCGAGCACGCGGGCGCTGTCGTGGCCGCCGACTGCTACGTGAGCACCGACGCATACGGCGACCGCGACGAGGTGATCTGCGTCTTCAGCTACGCAGGGCGGGATGAGCACGCGCTCGTCATGATCGTCGACTACAACGCGGGCGGGATGGTTAAGGACGGCTGGGTCACGTCCCAGGTCGGCAAGCTCCTGGCTTACTGCCAAGATCTAGGCGGACCCGACGGGCAGCGCAACACGTTCAGCCAGGTTGATCCGCCCGACGCCCGGGGGTTGCTCGAGTCCGCGCTGATGGTGACCGAGACCCTCGCCGAGCCTGCGGTCAGCAAGTCATTCCCGTCCTACCACGCGTTCATCAGGGCACGGATCCGCACCCTGCCCCCGGCTCAGGCGACCAGTTACTCGCGCTCGCCCGCGGCGGTCGGCACACTCGCGGCCAGCACGCCACGCCAGGCCTCTGCCGTACCCGCGCAGGTACGCCGCGCTCGCTCCGGCCGGGAAGCCGCCAGCCAGCCCGGCGCGCCTGGTCAGGCCGGGCACGGGCTGATCGGGCCAGGTGCGTCCCGCCGGACGGACTGGCGGCGGGACCGCCGCGCCATGCTCGTGGCCGAGTTCCTTGCCTCGGACGAGGCAGAAGACCTGTCCGACATCAACGCGGCCAGCCGGTGCGCCGACCACATCGTGGACTACGGATGCGACCAGGACTTCAGCAGGCCGCTGCGGGTCAGCCCAGCCAAGGCCGAGACGTTCCTGCTCGACTGGCTGCCAAGGAAGATCATGCTCATCCCAGCTGAGCAGCACGCGATGCCGCACGTGCTTGTTGCCTGGGCCAGATGGGCGGGCGCCAGATCGGGGCTGGACATCGCGGCTATCAGCAAGACGCTCGACGCGGTGTTCGACGCCATGCCGGCGTTCACCAACCTGTACCGGGACACCGCCTCGTTCGGTCTCGAACCCGATCTGGTCAGCCGGCTGCTGCCCGATCGTGACCTCGAGGCGCTACCCCGCCGGGCCTTCGCGTTCGGCGTGCTCGAGGGCATCTTCCGCGGCACGGATCTGAGCTCGCTCAACCCGGCAGACGCCGATGACCGGCGGATCCTGCTTGAGGCCGACCATGACCATCCGGGCGGGCGGGTGAGCGGCGAGCACCTGGACCAGCACGCGGCGCTCGCTAACCGGCTGTGGCACGGCGATCCGCCGGAGCTCTGGGAGGCTGCGCAGCGCCTGCTCGACCTGGGCAAGCCCAGGCACGACGTGGTGCACGCGCTGATCGATGCCCTCGAGGTGGCCGGCCCAGATCACCGCGCGATCAGGATCGCGTTGCGCGACCTGCCACCGGAACCCCGCGATTGAGCGAGCCATCAGGCTGATGCTCGCTGGAGGCTGGGATTTCTGGATTGACCGCGGCGGCACGTTCACCGACGTCGTCGCCCGCCGACCAGACGGCACGCTCGCCGTACACAAGCTGCTCTCGGAGAACCCTGGACGGTATGCCGACCCCGCCGTCGCCGGCATACGCCATCTGCTCGACGTGCCGGCCGACGCCCCGATCCCTTCCGAGCGGATCCGGTCGGTCCGCCTCGGCACGACGGTCGCGACCAACGCGCTGCTCGAGCGCAAGGGCGAGCCGACCGTGCTGGTCATCACCGCCGGTTTTGCCGACGCGCTGCGCATCGCCTATCAGGACCGGCCGAGGATCTTCGACCGGCAGATCGTCCGGCCTGAGTTGCTGTACTCGCGGGTCATCGAGGCCGACGAGCGGATCGGGGCGCACGGCGAGGTGATCCGCCGGCTCGACGAGGCGGCCGTCGAGCATGATCTGCAGGCGGCGTACGCGGACGGTTTCCGCTCGGTGGCAGTGGTGTGCATGCACGGCTACCGCTATCCCGACCATGAATGGCTGATCGGCGCGATCGCCAGGCGGACCGGCTTCACCCAGGTGTCGGAGTCGCATGCGACGAGCCCGCTGATGAAGCTGGTGCCGCGGGGCGACACGACGGTGGTCGATGCCTATCTGTCGCCGATCATCACCCGCTACGTGGATCATGTCGCCAGCGAACTGGGCGATGTCAGGGTGCAGTTCATGCAGTCCAGCGGCGGGCTCACCGACTCGCGCCTATTCCGCGGGAAGGACGCGATCTTGTCCGGGCCGGCCGGCGGGATCGTCGGCATGGCCCGCACCGCGCAGGCCGCCGGGTTCGCGCGGGTGATCGGATTCGACATGGGCGGCACGTCCACCGACGTGTCGCACTTTGCCGGCACGTCCACCGACGTGTCGCACTTTGCCGGAGAATTCGAGCGGCAGTACGAGACGCAGGTCGCCGGCGTCCGGATGCGGGCGCCGATGCTGAGCATTCACACGGTCGCGGCCGGTGGCGGATCGGTGCTGTATTTCGACGGCAGCCGGTACCGCGTCGGTCCCGACTCGGCCGGGGCTGACCCGGGGCCCGCCTGCTATCGAGCTGGCGGCCCGCTCACCGTCACCGATGCCAATGTCATGCTCGGCCGGATCCAGCCCGCGCACTTCCCGCAGGTGTTCGGGCCTGACGGCGACCAGCCACTCGACGGCGCGATCGTGGCGGCTAAGTTCGGGTCGCTGGCCGCGGAGATCGGGAAAGCGACGGGCAGCAATCCCGCCCCCGAGCAGGTCGCCGCGGGCTTCGTCGACATCGCCGTGGCGAACATGGCAAACGCGATCAAGAAGATCTCGGTCCAGCGCGGCTACGACGTGACCGAGTACGTGCTGGCGACTTTCGGCGGGGCCGGAGGCCAGCACGCCTGCGCGGTCGCCGACGTCCTCGGCTTGACCAGAGTGCTCATCCACCCGCTGGCCGGAGTGCTCTCCGCGCTCGGCCTCGGCCTTGCCGACGTCACTGCGATGCGGGAAACCACCGTAGAGGCGCCGCTGACCCACGACCTGCTGCCGTTGCTCGGCTCGACCTGCGATGGCCTGGCCGAGGCGGCGCGGGCCGAACTCGCACGGCAGGTCGTCGACCCGAGCCGGGCGGCTATCGTCCGCCGTGTCCACCTGAAGTACGAGGGCACCGATACCGCCCTGCCTGTTCCGCTCGGGCCGTCGGCCAGCATGATCAGCGACTTCGAGGCAGCGTACCGGCAGCACTTCTCCTTTCTCATGCGCGACCGGACGGTAGTGGCCGAGGCCGTCTCGGTCGAGCTGACCTCGGCATCGGAGCATCTGGCAAGTACGGAGCGGGCCGGATCCGATGGCGAAAACCGCGCCCGCGGCGGAACCTCCGTCCGGATGCACGCAGGCGGCTCATGGCGGGATGCGCCGCTGGTAAGGCGCCGGGAACTAGCTCAAGGGCAACGTGTCAGCGGTCCCGCCTTGATCGTGGAAGACTTTGCGACCACGGTGGTGCCGCCTGGCTGGCGGGCCGAAGTGACCGAGCTGGATGACCTTCTGCTCACCCGTGTCGCGGCGCGGCCGACGCGCTCCGGCGCGCGAGCCGAGGTCGACCCGGTGATGCTGGAGATCTTCAACAACCTGTTCATGTCGGTCGCCGAGCAGATGGGCGTGCGGCTGCGGGCTACCGCGCATTCGGTCAACATCAAGGAACGGCTCGACTTCTCCTGCGCGATCTTCGACGCGGACGGCTCTCTGATCGCCAACGCGCCCCACATTCCCGTCCATCTCGGATCGATGGGCGAGAGCATCAGGATCGTCGCCGCGCGCAATGCCGGGAAGATGCGCCCCGGAGACGTCTACGTGCTCAACGATCCGTATCACGGCGGCACCCACCTGCCCGATGTCACGGTCGTCACGCCGGTATTCGACACCGCGGCGGGCGACGCATCCGAGCCCCGCATCTTGTTCTTCGTCGCATCGCGGGGCCACCACGCCGAGATCGGCGGGATCACGCCCGGCTCGATGCCCGCTTTCAGCACCGTAGTGGAGGAGGAGGGGGTGCTCATCGACAACTGGCTGCTGGTGCGGGACGGCGTGCTGCGCGAGGCAGAGACGCTCGAGGTGCTGCGCCGGGCGCCTTACCCATCCCGCAACCCCGAGGTCAACCTGGCCGACCTGCGCGCGCAGATCGCCGCCAACGAGCGAGGTGCCGCGGAGCTGCGCCGCATGTGCGAGCATTTCGGGCTGGACGTGGTAACCGCCTACATGGGTCATGTCCAGGACAATGCCGAGCAGGCGGTGCGCGGCGTACTCGGCGCCCTGCGTGACGGGCAGTGCACGTACGAGCTCGACAGCGGGGCTGTGATCGAGGTGGCGGTCAGGGTCGACCGGTCTGCGCGCACCGCGGAGATCGACTTCACCGGGACGTCGCCCCAGGTGAACGGGAACTTCAACGCGCCCTCATCGGTCGCCATGGCCGCCGTGCTCTATGTGCTGCGCACACTGGTGGCCGACGAGATCCCGCTCAACTCCGGCTGCCTGAAGCCGGTCCGGGTCATCATCCCGCCCGGGTGCCTGCTTGCGCCGGAGTACCCGGCCGCAGTCGCCGCGGGGAACGTGGAGACGTCGCAAGCGATCACGGGCGCGCTGTACAAGGCACTCGGGGTGATGGCCGAAGGCTCGGGCACGATGAACAACATCACCATCGGCAACGCCCGGCACCAGTACTACGAGACCGTGGCCAGCGGCTCAGGTGCCGGGGACGGCTTCGACGGCACCGACGTGGTGCAGACCCACATGACTAACTCCAGGCTCACCGATCCCGAGGTGCTCGAGTGGCGGTACCCGGTCCGCCTCGAGCGGCATGAGATCCGGCACGGGAGCGGCGGGGCCGGCCGCTGGCACGGGGGATCGGGCGGCCGTCGCGAGATCCGGTTCGCCGAGCCGATGACGGTGACCACGCTCGCCAGTCACCGGCGGGTGGCGCCCTACGGCATGGCGGGCGGCCAGCCCGGCTCCCTTGGCCGGCACTGGGTGCGCCGCGCCGATGGCTCGGTGACCCCGATGCGCGGCTGCGACTCCCTCGAGGTCGGCACGGGCGACGTGTTCGTGATCGAGACGCCCGGTGGCGGCGGATACGGACACCAGCGCGACGCCAGCGCGTAGTCCGCGAAGCTTTCTGCCTGGCCGCCCGCCGGGACCGTAGGAGATACTCTCGCCGCCGTCAGCCGCTGATCCCCCGGTTAGCGGCCGCAATATCCTCAGCCGAGATCGTGGTCAGCTCGGCAGCGCTGGCGCTCTCGCCCAGCTGGGCCACGCGCAGGTCGCGCGATGCGCAGGCCCGCTCGTACAGCGAGCGGGCATACCTGCCGTTCCCCAGCTCATCGACCCGGCCCTGCTCGCATGCCCGGGTCAGGATCTGCGTCAGGACGGGCAGGGCGTCGGGCGCGAACCTGTCCCCCGCCTGCGCAGCGAAGATCGCCGAGATTCTGACCAGGTCGTCAGGATCATAGCTGGGAAAGGCGATCCTGACGCTGAACCGGGAAGCCAAGCCCGGGTTTGTGCGCAGGAACCTGGTCATGTCGTCGGTGTAGCCGGCGAGCACCATGACAAGCCTGTCCCGGTCGTCCTCGGCCCTCTTCAGCAGCGTTGCGACGGCTTCGGACCCGAAGGCGTCACCGCCGGAGTAGCCGTCGTTATAAAGCGAATACGCCTCGTCGATGAAGAGCACGCCGCCCAGTGCCGAGTCGATCAGCTTGTTCGTCTTGATTGCAGTCGATCCCAGGTGGTCGCCGACTAGGTCGGCTCGATGAGCCTCCACCACGCCGGGCCGCACCAGCAGGCCGAGCGCCGCGAAGATCCTGGCCAGGATCCTCGCCACGGTCGTCTTCCCGGTACCGGGCGGGCCGGTGAAGACGAAATGCCTGACCGGCGGCTGGCTGCTCAGGCCTTGCGCCGCGCGCAGCCTGGCCACCCGCAGCTGCGCGGCGATCTCGTGTACCTGGCGCTTGACCGGTTCAAGCCCCACGAGCGCGTCAAGCTCGGCGAGCGCGCTTTCAAGGGTGGGCGTCTCGTCGTAGCCGCGATACCGCGATGTCAGCTCCGCGTATGCCTGCTCGAGGTCGCCGCCGCGCAGCGTGATCAGGTCGACCGGGGCGGGATCGCTGCCGGCTCCCATCACGCGCACGTCCCTTGCCTGGCCAGCCCGCTCGATGAGGGTGCGCACGAACCGGCCGTTTCCGAGCTCGTCGCCGAGCCTGCGCCGGCCGACTTCCTCGAACATCCGCCACAGCACCGAACGCGCCTGCGGGTCGATGATCTCGCCGCGCCTGGCGACCGTCAGATCGGCGAGCTGGAGCAACTCAGCGGGCGTGTAGCCGCTGAACTTGACCCGGATGGCGAACCTCGATGTCAGGCCGGGGTTCGACGCGAGGAACGCTTCCATCTGCCGCTCGTAGCCAGCCAGGATGATCACCAGCTGGTCGCGGTCGTCTTCGGCTCGCTTGAGCAGGGCCTGGACCGCCTCGTTGCCGAACCGGTCGTTCTGCCCGTCTCCCTCGTTGACCAGGCTGTAAGCCTCATCGATGAACAGGACGCCGCCGAGGGCCGAATCGATCAGCTCGTTCGTCTTGATCGCCGTCGCGCCCAGGTACTCGCCCACCAGGTCCGAGCGCTGCGCCTCGACCACGGTGGGCACGTCGAGCAGCCCGAAGGCATAGAAGATCTTGGCGATGATCCTGGCCACTGCCGTCTTGCCGGTCCCTGGTGGCCCGAGGAAGACAAAGTGCTGCATCGGCTTCTCCGCGCCGATGCCGACCATGGCTCGCCTCCGGGCCGCCTCGATCGACGCGGCGAATGACCGCACCTGGTCCTTCACGGCAGAGAGGCCGATCATCTCGTCGAGCTCTGCCATCGCCTCGTCGACCGTGATCACCGGCTGGTCCGCGACTGGGTAGTCCCCGTCGGCGCCGAGCTGCACGGTGCCCTGGCCATCGACGCCGCTGCGGCCTGTCCGGCCGGCCGCCATCACCCGTCCGCCGTCCGCCGCAGTCAAGGGCCTGGTGGCGGCGCCAGGCCGTGGCCCCGGCCGCTGGCCAGGCTGACCGGACGGCGCTCCGCCCGCTTGCGCGCTCGCCGGTCCGGTCCGATTCGGCAGCGACGCCTGATCCGGCGCGGAGGTGACCGGGAGCCCGGGCACGCCGCTGCGCACCTGCTGCAGCTGGCCGCTCTGACGGCTGTCCTGCCACGCCTTGGCCAGCCGCCAGCCAAGCACAACGGCGGCCAGCAGCCAGGCAAGCGCGGGCCCGAAGAGCGAGTGGCCTTTGCCGACCAACCGGAATGCGGCGATTCCCGGCAGCAGCGCGAGCAGCAGCACCCACGTGACAGTGCGGCACGGCGTGAACCACCGGCCCAGGGCGCCCGCGTGAGCGATCAAGCCGGCGACCACGGGCAGCGCGAGCAGCGCGTAGCGCGGCGCTGCCGCGCCGTGCGCCTGGCTGGCGACCAGCACCAGCCCCCACAGCGTCACCGACACGGTGGCCCACCCATCACGGCGGCCTGTCCATACCGCATATGGCGCGACGATAAGCATCCCCAGCAGGACAATGCCGGCGAACGGCACGCAAACTACGCAGCACGTGATCAGGATGAGAGCTTTGACCGGCAGCGGCGCCGCGTCATACGAATGGCGAAGGCGGCTGAGCACGCTGCGCACCGGCCCCTGGCCAGGCGCTGACAACGACCCGTCCGTAGGCGGCATCTCGCTCCCTCGCACCGCTACTTGTATAGCGCATTAGCCCGCGCATCCGGCGATACACATTCAGATGAGCGGCAAATCCGCAGTCCGCGTCTCCATTCTCCCCGGTTAAGGCCAGGTTGCCACCTGGGTACGTCGTTGCGGTAAGTGGGCAAAACCGCCATGATGTCCTGCGGCGACCAGGCAGGCGGACCCGCGAGGGAGAACACCATGGAACGGATCGAGGCTGCTTGACGGTCCGGTCATCAGCTACGCGGGCCCGGCGCGCGAGGCGCCGGAGACCACAGGCGCGGCGGTGCACAGGACCGAGGCCGTGCTGCCGGGGATGTGGGACTGCCACGGCCACTTCTTCGGCGTGCGGGCCTTGGACGTCGGGCAGCTTCCGCTCGAACCCGTGCCGTTGCGAGCCGCACGGTGCGCACGGGACCTTCGCAGCGCACTGGACGCGGGAATTACTTCCGTGCGCGAGGTTGGCGGCCTCGGCGTCTACCTGGCCAGGGCGGTGGCAGAGGGCGTACTCGACGGCCCGGCCGTCTACGCGGCGGGGGCGATACTGAGCATCACGGGCGGTCACGCCGATCTGCACTCATACCCGCTGTCGTGGATCAGCGACTTCGGCCACCAGCACGGCGAGCTGCGGCTCGCCGACGGGGCGGACGAATGCATGCGCGCGACCAGGGAACAGCTGCGCCGCAACGCGCGGCTGATCAAGGTATGCGCTTCTGGCGGCGTCATGTCAGAGATCGACGATCCCATCCACCAGCAGTTCACCGTCGCCGAGCTCCGCGTGATCGTCGAGGTCGCCGGCCTGGCCGACCGCGTCGTAGCCGCGCATTGCCACGGCAAGGCGGGCATCATGGCGGCGATCGAGGCCGGCGTCCGCACCATCGAGCATGGCACCTACCTCGACGACGAGGCTTGCGACGCGATGCGTGAGACCGGCACGATCCTGGTCCCTACCCGCACCATCGTCGAAGACATCCTCGCCAACCTCAGCGCCGTTCCCGAGTATGCGGCCGTGAAGCTTACCGCTCTTGCTCACACGCATGCGGACGCGGTCACGCTCGCCATCGAGAGCGGCGTCACGATTGCCATGGGAACCGATATCGCCATCACCGGGCCCGACCGGCCCAACGCCTGGGGCTCTAACGGCGCCGAGCTCGTGCACCTGGTCAAGCTCGGGATGACGCCGTTGCAGGCGATCGAGGCCGCCACCGCAACGGCACCCCTGACCCTCGGCCCGCAGGCGCCGAAGAGCGGCAGGCTTGAGGCCGGCTACGACGCCGACGTGATTACGGTCGGCGCCGATCCGCTGGCCGACATTTCCGTGCTGGCCAGGCCCGAGCACGTTACCGCGGTATGGACAGCCGGCCGCCGGGTAAAGGGCTAGAACACGCCGGCAGCGGGGTCTGACATGCCATCTGATCACCGGGAGGCGGCGCCAGTTCCGCCCGCGCCGCATTGGCCGCACGCCGGTCTTGCTGACCAGGCCGCGCTTGTCACCGGTGGCACGCGCGGAATTGGCCTGGCCATCGCGCGGCGGCTGGTCGCGAGCGGCGCCAGGGTCCTCGTCTGCGGCCGGTCCGAGCCTGGCCCGCTGTCCGCGGGCCTGCAGTTCGTAGCGGCTGACGTGCGCGATCCCGGCCAGGCGGCCGCTGTCGTGGCCGAGGCGAGTAGCCGTTTCGGCCGGCTGGACATTGTCGTGAACAACGCGGGCGGCTCGCCGTCGGTCCCGGCCGCGCTGGCGTCACCAAACCTGATCACGTCTGTTGTCAGGCTGAACCTCCTGGCACCGTTCTTCGTCGCGCAGGCAGCTAACTCGTACATGCAGGAGCAGGACCGCGGCGGCCTGATCCTGAATATTGGCAGCGTCGCGGCGACGCGTCCAGCGCCAGGCACCGCCGCCTATGCCGCGGCCAAAGCAGGGCTGGTCGCGCTCACCCAGGCCCTGGCGGTCGAATGGGCGCCCGCGGTGCGGGTCAACTGCGTGACCGCCGGCTTGGTGCGCACCCACGACACTGCCGCTCACTACGGCGACGAGCAGGCCCTTGCCGCCGTGGCGGCAACGGTTCCCCTCGGCCGGATGGCATCGCCCGATGACATCGCCGATGCCTGTCTACTACTTGCGTCGCCGCTGGCCAGCTACATCAGCGGCGCGAACCTCGTCGTGGACGGCGGCGGCCAGCTCCCCGCGTTCACCGCAGCCGCTCGTCCCGGCCGCCGATGAGCGGCCGACCCCTTCGGCTCAGGCCCGGTTCTCCTGGCCGAACTCATCGCGCACCCTGGCGGCCACGCCTGACAGGTTGAGCTCGAACGTGTAACCCTGCTCGTACCGGTAGCTCCGGCGCACGTCGACTGGGTCGATGCCATTGAGTGACTCCTTGGCGGCCCGGATCACGGCAGGATCCTTCGCCGCGATGTGACGGGCGACCTCGAGCGCGGCGTCCTGCAGCTGGCCGCGAGGAACTACCCGCAGGACCGAGCCGTAGCCGTGCAGCTCGGCGGCCGTCGCCGCGGCTGACGTGTACATCATCGCCCGCATCCTGTGCTGCGGCACGAGCCTGGCCAGATGGGTCGCGGCCCCCAGCGCGCCCCGGTCCACCTCGGGCAGCCCGAACGTGGCATCCTCGCTCGCCACGATGATGTCGGCGTTGCCCGCCAGGCCGACTCCGCCGCCGAGGCAGAATCCGTGCACTGCTGCTATCACCGGGACCTGGCACTCGTAGACCGCGGCGAACGCAGCGGCGCAGCCGCGGTTCACGCCGACCAGTGCGGCGAAGTCCGGGCTCGCCTGGAGTTCCTTGATATCGACTCCTGCGCTGAAGCCGCGGCCCTCGGCGCGGAGAATAACGGCCCGCACGGCCGCATCTTCGCCGAGAGCCCGCATCGTCCTGGCGAGCATGAACCACCCGGCCGCGGGCAGGGCGTTCACCGGCGGGTGATCCATCACGCACTCGGCTACCCCGTCAGCGCCGACCGACGAACTTATCATGGCTGGGCTCCCTCGCTCGCACCGGTCAGGGAGCCATCGTCCTGCACATCGCCGGCCCCCGCGTCGTTCCGGCCGGCAAGCCCGGCCAGGACGGCCTCTGCTTGCGAGACGATCCGCTCGATCAGCTCGGCGCAGCTAGGCAGGTCCTCGATCAAGCCGGTCACCTGCCCCGTCGCCATCACCCCGAAGTCCGTCCTGCCGTCCACCATGGCGGCGCGCAGCAGCGCAGGTGTGTTGGCCGCCAGCAGCACCTGACCGAGGGGCAGGTCGTGCGCGCGGCGCATCGCCAGGCCCTCCCGCAGCATCGCCCGCCAGGTTGTGCCGGTGAGCCGCCGGAAAGCGGCGGCGCTGCGCACCGAGCGCAGCAGCCGGGTGGCCGCCGTGTCCCTGGCCAGCTGCTCGGCGAAGGCGGTGCGAAGCAGCCGCTGCGGCACCCCGTCAAGTGCGCTGGTGACCACCGTGTCGGCCACCGTCGCCGCCAGGTAGCGCTGCTTGATGGCATCGGGCACCGGGCTGTCGCTGGTGAGCAGGAACCTGGTGCCCATCGCGATCCCGGCCGCACCGTACGCGAGCGCGGCGGCCAGGCCACGGCCGTCAAAGAAGCCGCCTGCCGCGATCACCGGAATGTCCACGGCGTCGACGACCTGGGGCAAGAGGACCGTCGTGGCAACCTGGCCGGTGTGCCCGCCGCCCTCGCTGCCCTGCGCCACCACCGCATCGGCTCCCCATGCGGCAACCTTCTCGGCGTGCCGGCGCGCCCCGACCGACGGCACGACGACGACGCCAGCGTCCTTCAGCCTCGCGATGAGTTCCTGCCGCGGCGCCAGCGCGAATGAAGCGACCTTAACTCGCCGGCTGATCAGCAGTTCCACCCGCTGGCCTGCGTCGGGCGCGTCGGCCCGCAGGTTCACCCCGAACGGCTCGGCCGTGAGGCTGCGAGTCTCCTCGATCGCAGCGGCCAGCTCGGAATAGCTCATCGTCGCGCTGGCGAGAATGCCGAGGCCGCCGGCGTTCGCTGTGGCCGCGGTCAGCCGCGGTCCTGACACGAAGCCCATCCCGGTCTGCACGATCGGATAGCGAACCCCGAACAGGTCGCAGACGGGCGTGTGCAGCGCCGTCATTGCTGTACCTCGGCGCTGCGGCCGCCGCCGGGGTCGATGACCGACCTGATCAGGCGCAGCTCCTCGGCACTCGGCTGGCGGGTCTGCGGCACGTCGCCGGGAATGACCAGGTCGAAACCGGTCGCTGCGCGGACCTCGTCGACCCCGACGCCGGGGTGCACGGAAACCAGGCGCATCACCCGGTGCGTACTAGCGAAGTCGAAGACGCCCAGGTTGCTGACCACGCGCCGGAGTTCGTGGTAGCGGGAGGCAGCGGGACCAGCCTGGGCCGCGCGGTCGTAACCGACTCCGCTGACCATGTCCACCCGAGCCACGAAGGTCCTGGGCGTGTGCCGCGGTACCCAGTAACTCGTCGGGTGATTGACGGTGTTGCCCGGCGCGCCCCGGACCCCGAGCAGCGCTGCCCTCGGACGGCTGAATTCCCCGATCGCCGAGATATTGACATTCCCGTGCGGATCGATCTGGCTCGGGATCATCATCACGTGCCGCGTTCCGTTATAAATGAGGTCGAATATCGCCCGGTACGGGAGCCAGCCCTCGATTACCTCCGGCCGCCCGCCGATCGCCCAGGTGCCTTGCCCGAGCATGGCCTCACCGTCGGTGAGCAGCAGGTCCGGTTCGAAGGTGGCTCTGGCCAGGCGCGCCCCTATGGTCGGGATGACGCCGATCGGGCTGGCCAGGATCTCCCCGTCACCCCGCCAGGCCTCGGCGCAGGCGATGGCGCAGACCTCCGCCCTGGTCACCGCGGCGGCCACGGATCCGGCAGAACCGGAATCGCCGGTCACGCGGCGGCTTGTCACGACGCTGCCGTCCTTGCGGCCCGCCCCGACGCAACCGCCTCGTGGTACCCGGCCTCGTCCCGGTCCAGGTAGCTGGCCCGGAACGCAGCCCATGCCGCGGGGTCCGCGGCCGCATTCGCGTACTCACGCTGGAACAGTTCGTCCCGGCCGTAATGAGGATCGCAGGAGGTGAAATGGGCACCATGCGGTGCCTCGACCACGCCAGCGACCATCCAGCGCTGGATCCGCAGCGTTTGCACCGGCGCGGACGCGGTCAACTCGGGCGTCGGGACGACCTCCTCGCACGATAGGTACGCCCGGTCGGCGGCCGTGCAGAACAGGTCGTCGAAGTACGGGTCAGGGCCGAGGAACTGCGCGTTGCCGTGCGGGTCGGCGCGGCTGGCGTGGACCAGCGCGGCGTCCAGCCGCAGCGCCGGGACGGCCAGGAGTTCCTCCCCGTCGTAGGGCGACCTGACGGTGCGCAGGCCGGGGTTGACCCGCAGCACGTCGGAGCCGAGGCCTGCACGGGTGGGCAGGAACGGCAGCCGGCACGCGGCCGCGTACAGACCCCACTGCAGCATGCCCTCGTCATACTCGGTGACCTCGATGGCGCCGGACTGCCTGGCCGCACGGAAGTGCGGCTCCAGCGGGATCGAGTCCAGCGAGACGAAGCCGTAGACGAGCCTGCGCACCTTGCCGGCCGCCAGCAGCAGTCCGACGTCAGGGCCGCCGTAGCTGACGATGGTCAGATCAGCGAGATGAGACCGGCAGATCGCGCGGACCAGTGACATCGGCTTGCGCCGCGAACCCCAGCCGCCAATGCCGACGGTCATCCCTGAGCGCAGTTCCGCCACCACCGCGTCGGCCGTCATCAGCTT
>WNFD01000848.1_pt1 | contig 30340 bp, 26 predicted proteins | sample 5400491 | NCBI WGS metagenome assembly WNFD01 (sample SAMN13153343, study PRJNA577476) | soil metagenome | isolation source: 120 cm saprolite under Douglas fir tree site 2 hole 2 replicate 2 | place: USA:California | collected 2015-04-18
AGAGGCAAACCCGACCGCCGCCACGAACATGCCCTGCCCGTCAAGGACATCTACCTCTACCCCCTGCACCGGCGCTGGCGCCAGATCCTCACCACCCCGCCCAGCCAGTAACCACCCACGGGATCACCGAATACTTACACGTATTCAGCACATCCTGTCATACAGCAAGTTACAAGCTAGGTAAGATGATTCTCCCGCAACTGGAAGAGCCTTGGCACAGAGCCGAGGTCGTCGGAATGTTCTTCTTCGATGACAACAATTACGTCCTTCGTTCCGGCGACGAAATCGGCGAGCGTCTCGCCGAGGTGGCGGCTGAACAGAACATCATGTTGATGATGTGTGATCAGCCCGCGATCGAGCGCGGGCTTGCGACAGGCGAGCCGGGCGCCACCACGGTCGCTCCAGGGGTTGTGGGCGGGGTGTCGGTTGGCTGCTTCCCTGATCTCTACGGGGCGCTCGCCGGCAACATGCCGGACCAGGTGATCACGCTGTGACGTAGCGCCCCTGCGGAGGCAGTCCGGCGAGGTAACGGCCGCGTGAGCAATGTAGAATGACAGCATGGAAGGCCCGAACTTCGCTGACTGGCCCTGCTCGGTCGCCAGGGTGATGGATGTTATCGGCGATCGGTGGACCCTCTTGGTGCTTCGCGATGTCTTTCACGGCATTCGGCGTTTCGACGAATTCCAGAGTTCTCTCGGAATCGCGCGCAACACCCTCTCGGACAGGCTGAACCGCCTGGTGGCAGCCGGCCTCCTTACAACCCAGCTCTATCAGGACAACCCGCCCCGGAAAGAGTACCTGCTCACCGAAATGGGCGCTGACTTCTTCCCCGTCATGGCCAGCATGGTGACCTGGGGCGATCGTTGGCTCGACGGGGGCGAAGGGCCGCCGATCGACCTACACCACGCAACATGCGGACACAACTTCGCGACTCAGAGCGCGTGTGCGGAGTGTGGTAAGCCGCTCGCCCTTTCCGACGTAACCTTCCGTCTGGGACGGGGTTTCCCCCAGGAACTCGCTGCATGGGCCGAAGGGCGCCCCCGGTTCGAGACGCCCGCCAAAGCTGAGCGGGTTACCAAGCGGTCAGACGCAACTCCGCCGTCCTCTAGAAAGGATCCGCCGCCGGCCGATTGATTCGCCGCGTCACGCGCAGTCATTTCAGCGTGACGGTGACGGTGGCCGGATCGGCGTCGGCCCGGGTGACGGTTGAGCGAGTGCCCCTTTTGTCCAGCGGTTCGAGCGGGTACTCCAAACACTGCGGTTTAGGTGTGATCAGGTCAGCAACTCAGTCTTATCTCTTGACTCGGTCTTGTAGTGCAACGTAGTCTGGGCAGTGGCGCGCAGCGTCGAAGACTTGCCAATAACATGTCCCTGATGCGACGCTGGCCGCGCCGCTAGCACTGATTCCAGCCAGCTCGAAGCGACTGCCTGAGACCGGGCGATGGAGACGGTTATGCCACTCGTTACCTTTCCAATGGGTGAACCAGTTATCGTCGCCGCAGCCCGAAGCCCGATTGGGCGCGCCTTCAAGGGCTCGATGACGTCCGTCCGACCCGACGATCTCCTCGCCCAGGTCATCGAGGCGGTCCTGGAAATGGTTTCCCAGCTGGACCGCACCGAGATCGAAGACGTGATCGTCGGAACCGGCAGCCCAAAAGGAGAGCAGGGTTATAACATCGCGCGCGTTGTCTGCGTGCTGGCCGGGATGACCAACGTCCCAGGGACGACAGTCAACCGCTACTGTGCCTCATCCCTGCAGACCATACGCATGACGGCCCATGCCATCCGGGCCGGCGAAGGTGATGTCTTCCTTGCTGCCGGGGTTGAGTGCGTCAGCCGGTACCGCGACGGACTGCCCGACGATGAGGGCATGGAAAACGGCCAATTCGCAGCGGCCAGGGCTCGCAGCCTGGACCGCGCCGCCGGCGGCGCGGCGGCCTGGGACCCGTCCGCAGGGCTCCCGGACGCGTACATTGCGATGGGGCAAACCGCGGAAAATGTCCGTGAGATCGAGGGCATCAGCCGCCTGGAGATGGACGAGTTCGCTCTGAGTTCGCAGCAGCGAGCAGCCAAGGCGACAGCATCGGGCTTTTTCGAGGAGGAGATCACGCCGATCGTCCTTCCGGACGGGACCCGGGTCGCGGACGACGATTGCCCGCGGCCTGCGACCACGCTGGAGGGACTTGCCCAGCTCCGACCAGCATTCCGCCCTGATGGACAGGTCACAGCCGGGAACTCTTGCCCGCTGAACGACGGCGCCGCGGCCGTGCTGGTCATGAGCCGCTCACGAGCCAGCGATCTCGGTATTACGCCGAAGGCGCGGATCGTGGCCACCATTACAATCGACCGGGCAGAGCGGCTGAACGCTATCAACGAATCGGTGCTGACAGCAGCCCTCTCATGTCTGGAGCGTGCGGCATCCGCTGAGGAAGTCAGGGTCGTCATCCTCACCGGGAAGGGGCGCGCCTTCTCGGTTGGGGGAGACCTGTCATCTGGCGCTGGCGGGGGCATTGCTGCCGACTTGAGCTTTGCCGCCCAGACGGGCTCTTTTCGGCGCTTCATGACTATCTCTCAGCTGCTCCGCAAAATGCCAAAGATCACAATTGCAGCGGTAGACGGACCCTGCGCCGGTGCAGCGTTCTCATGGGCCTGCGCGTGTGACCTTCGTTTCGCGACCCCAGCCGCGCTGTTTACTACTGCGTTCATTACAGCCGGTTTGTCTGGTGACTTCGGCGGCTCGTGGCTGCTCCCGCGCATAGTAGGAACTGCTCGTGCGCGGGAGTTCTACCTCCTCATCCCGCGGATCGACGCGCCACGGGCTCTGGAGCTTGGGTTGGTCAGCGGAATATTTGACGCCGAGAACTTTCTTCCGAACGTCCGCGAGGTCGCTGAGCGACTCGCGTCCTCTGCTCCCATGGCGCTGACGCGGATAAAGCAGAACCTCAACGACAGCGATCGGCTGACCTTCGCTGAAGCTCTCGACGCCGAGGCTTACCGCCACGTCGAGTGCATGCGCAGCCCTGACGCTAAGGAAGCTGCGATGGCCTTTCTGGAGAAACGACCTCCAGAGTTCAGCAGCCCGACGAGAGATGATCCGATGACCAAAAGCAGGGACCTACGATGACCTCCCCCGTAGACTGGCAGAAGTCGTACGCGGATGTGCTGGGCTCCAGGATGGCATACGTCGAGCGCGGGTCCGGCGATCCCATCGTCTTCCTCCACGGCAACCCGACGTCGTCGTACTTGTGGCGCAACATCATGCCCCACGTCTGGGATCTCGGCCGGTGCATCGCGCCTGATCTGATAGGGATGGGTGACTCCGGCAAGCTTCCAGTCGGGGAACCCGACAGATACTCGCTCGCCGGCCATCAGAAATACCTGGATGCCCTTCTCGACACACTCGGGTGCCGCGACCACGTGACCCTAGTCGTCCATGATTGGGGCTCATCGCTAGGCTTCGACTGGGCTAGGCGGCACCCGGAAGCTGTACACGGGATTGCCTACATGGAGGCAATCGTCCGGCCGATGTCCATGGAAGAATGGCCCCCGCGGAAGGCCTTCGAGGCGATGCGGTCTGCTGCCGGCGAGGAGATGGTCCTGAAGAACAACTTCTTCGTAGAGAAGATCCTGCCTCGAAGCATCATCCGATCACTCTCCGAAGAGGAGATGGACGAATACCGGCGGCCGTTTGCATCACCGGGTGAGGACCGGCGGCCGACACTGACGTGGCCCCGGGAGATGCCGCTGGACGGCGAGCCGCCACAGGTCGCGGCCGTCGTTAACGCCTATGCCTCATGGCTAGCTAGTTCGCCCGTACCGAAGCTCTTTATCAATGCGGAGCCGGGCGCAATTCTGGTCGGCGCCATGCGCGAGTACTGCAGAAGGTGGCCGGCGCAGCGCGAGGTCACCGTCAAGGGCATCCATTTTATCCAGGAGGACTCGGCGACCGAGATCGGGGCCGCCCTTCGTGCGTGGCTACTGGATTCAGGTGATAGAGCAGGCTCAGTTAGTGAGGGCTAGTTCACTTACTGGCACCGGCGTAATCGGGGTCGTGCCCAGGCAGCCGTGCGCCATCGCCTCGAGGAGTTCGGTGAGCCGCTCGCCGGCGAGCCCGCTGCGGAAGAACAGCGTCGACTGGATCGCGCCGATCGCCGCGTGCACGGCCAGGCGCACCTCCCCGTCGGCCAGGTCCGGCCGCAGCGGGGCGAGCACGTGCACCCACTCCTCGATGTAGTGCCGCTGCGAGCGGCTCAGCCTGCGCCGCTCCTCCTCGGGCAGCGTGCGCACCTCGCGGTGATAGACGGCCAGCGCGTCGTGGTCGGTCAGCGCCACCTCGATGTGGTCCCGCACCAGCATGGACAGGCACTCGCGATCGCCGGAGGAGGCGGCGATGATCTCCACCGCGCGGGTCATCAGCCGGTCCATCACCCGGTCGGCCATGGCCACCAGGATCGCGGTCTTGCTGTCGAAGTGCCGGTAGACGCCGGACCCGACGATCCCGGCCTCGGCGCCGATGTCGGCCATCGAGATCGCGTCGAATCCGCGCCGGGCGCCGAGGGCCGCGGCGGCCACCAGGATCCGTTCCTTGCGGTCCGGGTCGCGCCGCCGCCGGGGTGATCGCTGCGATGTCCGCCGGGCCGGTGTTCGTTGCGCCGCCATCTAGCCAGTGTCGCATCCACGCGCTAAGGTCGCTAGTGAATGATGAATCACAATCAGGGATGAACTGGCGTGGACTTTGCTGAATCAACCGAACACCGGGCTCTGCGGGCCGCCGTCGCCGCGATAGCCAAGGACTTCGGCCCCCGCTATTACGCCGAACGGGCCGCCGAACGCCGCCCCTGCGCGGAACTGTGGCAGGCCCTCGGCGACGCCGGGTTCATCGGCGTGAACATCCCCGAAGCCTACGGCGGTGGCGGGGGAGGGCTGACCGAGCTCGCCCTGGTCTGCGAGGAGATCGCCGCCGCCGGGACGCCGCTGTTGCTGCTGCTCGTGTCCGCCGCGATCTCGGCCAAGATGATCTCTGAGTTCGGCACCGACGAGCAACGCAAGACCTGGCTGCCCGGCCTGGCCAGCGGCACCAGCAAGGTCGTGTTCGCGATCACCGAACCGGACGCGGGCTCCAACACCCTGCGCATCTCGACCACCGCGGTCCGGGACGGCGAGGACTGGGTGCTGACGGGCACCAAGTACTACATCTCCGGGGTCGACGAGGCCGAGGCCCTCCTGGTGGTCGCGCGGACCGGGCAGGACGATCGCGGGGCCCGGCTCTCGCTGTTCATCGTGCCGTCCGACGCCGCGGGCCTGGACAAGCACCTGCTCCCGGTCGACCTGCTGCTCCCGGAGCGCCAGTTCACCTTGCACTTTGACGGCGTCCGCGTCGGCCCGGGCGCCCTGGTCGGCGAGGAAGGCGAGGGCTTCACGCAGGTGTTCCACGGGCTGAACCCGGAACGGATCACCGGCGCCGCGCTGGGCGTGGGCATCGCCAGGTACGCGCTGACCGCCGCGGCCAGGTACGCCCGCGAGCGGAAGGTCTGGTCCGAGCCGATCGGAACCCACCAGGGCGTCTCCCATCCGCTGGCCAAGGCGAAGATCGAAACCGAACTCGCGGCGCTGATGATCCGGCAGGCCGCGTGGCAGCACGACCATGGCCTGCCCGCGGGAGAATCCTCCAACATGGCGAAGTACGCCGCCGCCGAGGCGGCGATCGCCGCCGTGGACGCGGCCATCCAGGTGCACGGCGGGAACGGCCTGGCCAGCGAGTACGGACTGATTCCCTACTGGGGCCTGGCGCGGCTGCTGCGCATCGCGCCGGTCAACCGGGAGATGATCCTCAACTTCGTCGCCCAGCACAGCCTGGGCCTGCCCCGGTCGTATTGAGAAAGAGTCGTACCAGGAGGAAGAGCCGTGGACCTCGCGCGCAACCTCATCGGCCGGATAAACGTCGGCGACAGCCTGACCCGCACCGCCGCGTCCCGGCCGGGCCAGCTCGCGGTGGTCGACGGCGACCGCCGCTTCAGCTACGCCGATTTCAACGCCTACGTCAACCGGCTCGCGCACGGCCTGGCCGGCCTCGGTTACCAGCGCGGCGCCGCGCTCGCCCTCGCCTCCGGCAACAGCGCCGACTTCCTCGCCGTCTACTACGCCTGCGCCAAGCTTGGCGTCGTCTGCGTGCCGGTCAACCTGGGCTGGCGGCCGGACGAGGTCGCCTACGTGCTGGGCCACTCGCGCGCCCGCGGCATGGTGGTCGAGTCCCAGCTGGTGGCCGCGATGCGGGACGCCATCGCCAAGGTGCCCGAGGTGCTCGACGTGATCGTCGCGCCCGGCCTCGGCGCCGACGTCGAAGAATCGCCCGCCGACCGGGCCTGGACCACGATCGAGGCGCTGAGCGGGCACGGCCACGCAGCAGAGCCGCAATGCTTTGTCGACGACCGCGACGCGCTGAGCTACCTGTACACCTCGGGCACCACGTCGTTCCCCAAGGGCGCGGTCGGCTCGCACGTCGCGATCTACCTCGAATCGATGTCCGGCGCGCTCGACTCCGGCTGGCACGCCGGCGACCGGTTCGCCGCGATGATGCCGATGTTCCACACCGCGCAGCTGAACGCGTTCTGCACGCCCGCGGTGATGGTCGGCGCGACCATCTACGTGCTGCGCGGCTTCGACCCGGCCGCGCTGCTCGGCCTGATCGAACGCGAGCGCATCACCCAGGTCTTCGGGCTGCCGATGATGTACCGGGCCATGCTGGACCATCCGGGCTTTTCCGAGCGCGACCGGTCCAGCCTACGCCGGGCGGTGTACGCGATGGCGCCGATGCCCGACGACCTCATCCGCCGCTGCCTCGACGGCTTCGGCTGCGACTTCGCGCTGCTGTTCGGGCAGACCGAGATGAGCCCGATCACCACGTTGTTCCGGCCCGAGCACCAGCTCTCGCACATCGGCGCCGTCGGCACGCCGCTGATCGGAGTGCAGGTCGCGATCATGAGTCCGGGAGGTGAGCTGCTGCCGCCCGGCGAAACCGGTGAGATCGTCTACCGGGGACCGAGCACCATGTCCGGCTACCTGCACGACGAAGACGCCACCGACCAGGCGTTCGCCCACGGCTGGTTCCACTCCGGCGACGTCGGCCGGTTCGGCGACGACGGCGTGCTGTGGTTCACCGACCGCCACAAGGACGTCATCAAGACCGGCGGCGAGAACGTCGCGTCGATCGAGGTCGAGAAGGCCGTCTACGCCGCCGACCCGCGGGTCGGCGGCGTAGACGCCGACCCGCGGGTCGCGGAGGTGGTCGTGGTAGGGCTGCCGCACCAGCGGTGGAGCGAGGCGGTCACCGCGTTCGTGGTCACCAAACCCGGCGAGAGGATCGACGCCGCCGAGCTGATCGCCGCGCTGAAGACCAGGCTCGACGGCTTCAAGGTGCCCAAGTCGGTCATCTTCGTCGACCAGCTGCCCAAGACGTCCACCGGCAAGATCCAGAAGAACGTCGTGCGATCCGGGCACGCGGCCCACTATGCCGCTACGGACCACGAGGCCACCCCGGGCGACGCCAGTTCGGACCACGCCACTCCGGACCACGCCACTCCGGACCACGGGGGCTGACCCACAGTGCCGCTCCTCACTTCCCACGTCGACACCGACGGCGAGGTCTACCGCGCCAATCGCGGAGCGCAGCTCGCCCTGCTCAAGCAGCTAGACGAGCAGCTTCAGCTGGCCATCGCCGGCGGCGGGCAGCGCTACCAGCAGCGGCACCGGGACCGCGGCAGGCTCGGCGTCCGGGAACGCATCGAGCTGCTCGTCGACCCGGACAGCCCGTTCCTCGAGCTGTCCGCGCTGGCCGCGTGGGGCACCGGGTTCACGGTCGGGGCCAGCGTGGTCACCGGCATCGGGGTGATCTCCGGCGTCGAATGCGTGATCATCGGGCATGATCCGACCGTCCGCGGCGGCTCGATGAACCCGTACTCGCTGCGTAAGACGCTGCGCGCGCTGGAGATCGCCCGCACTAACCGGCTGCCGGTGATGAACCTGGTGGAATCCGGCGGCGCGGACCTGCCCACCCAGGCCGACCTGTTCGTCCCGGCCGGCCGGATCTTCCACGAGCTCACCGAGCTGTCCGCGAACGCCGTGCCCACCGTGGCGCTGGTGTTCGGCAACTCGACGGCGGGCGGCGCCTATGTGCCGGGGATGTGCGACTACGCGGTCCTGGTGGACGGGCAGGCCAAGGTGTTCCTCGGCGGCCCTCCGCTGGTGAAGATGGCCACTGGCGAGGAATCCGACGACGAATCGCTCGGCGGCGCCGAGATGCACTCCCGGGTGTCCGGTCTTTCCGACTACTTCGCCATCGACGAGCACGACGCGATCCGCCTCGGCCGCGCCATCATGGCCCGGATCAACTGGCGCAAGCACGGCCCGCCCCCCGGGTCGGCCGTGCCGCCCAGGTACGACCCGGACGAGATTCTCGGCATCGTGTCCGCGGACGTGAAGGTGCCCTTCGACCCGCGGGAGATCCTCGCCCGCGTGGTGGACGGATCCGACTTCGACGAGTACAAGCCGCTGTACGGCACCTCGCTCGTGACCGGCTGGGCCCGGGTGCACGGGTACCCGGTCGGGGTGCTGGCCAACCACCGCGGCGTGCTGTTCAGCGAGGAAGCCAGGAAGGCCAGCGAATTCATCCTGCTGGCCAACCAGAGCGACACGCCGCTGGTGTTCCTGCAGAACACGACCGGCTACATGGTCGGCGCCAGCTACGAGCAGGGCGGCATCATCAAGGACGGCGCGAAGATGATCAACGCGGTGACCAACTCGGCCGTCCCGCACCTGACCATCAACATGGCGTCGTCGTTCGGGGCCGGGAACTACGGCATGTCCGGCCGGGCCTACGACCCGCGCTTCATGTTCGCCTGGCCGAGTGCCAAGCTCGCCGTGATGGGCGCCGCGCAGCTGGCCGGGGTGCTGTCCATCGTCGGCCGGGCGTCGGCCGCGTCGGCCGGGCGCCCGTTCGACGAGGAGGCGGACCGGGCCGCCGCGGCCGAGATCGAGGCCCAGATCGAAGCCGAATCGCACTCCTTCTTCGTCAGCGCGCGGCTGTACGACGACGGCATCATCGACCCGCGCGACACCCGAACCGTCCTGGGCATGGCCTTGTCGGCCGTGCACTCTGGCCCCGTCGCCGGCCGCCGCGGCTTCGGCGTGTTCCGGATGTGAAAAAGATGAAAAACATGATGCCGAACGGTCCCGGTGTGACGCCCCTGGCAAAGGTACGAACCGGGCCCATCGGCAAGCTCCTTATCGCCAACCGCGGCGAGATCGCGGCGCGGGTCATCGGGACCGCGCACGCGCTCGGCATCGCCACCGTCACCGTCTACTCAGACCCGGACGCCGGCGCCGCCTACGTCACGCTCGCTGACGAGGCGGTCCGGCTGCCCGGAGCCGCGCCCGCGGACACCTATCTGCGCGGCGACCTCATCATCGCGGCGGCCACGGCGACCGGCTCCGACGCCGTGCATCCCGGCTACGGGTTCCTGTCGGAGAACGCCGCGTTCGCGCGCGCCTGCGCCGATGCCGGGCTCATCTTCGTCGGCCCGGATCCTGACACGATCGCCGCGATGGGCTCCAAGGTCGAGGCCAAGGCCATGATGGCCGAGGCCGGCGTGCCCGTGCTGCCCGGCGCGACCGTCCCGGCCGGGGGCACCCAGGACCTGGCCGCCCTGGCCGCCGCGGTGGGCTTCCCGCTGCTGGTCAAGGCGGCGTTCGGCGGCGGCGGGCGCGGCATGCGGCTGGTCACCGGCCCGGCGGAGCTAGCCGAGGCGGTCAGCAGCGCGCGGGGCGAGGCGGCGTCGGCCTTCGGTGACGGCACCGTGTTCCTCGAGCGGTTCGTGACCGACCCCCGGCACGTCGAGGTGCAGATCCTCGGCGACACGGCGGGCAGCGTGGTCCACCTGTTCGAGCGTGAGTGCTCCATCCAGCGCCGCTACCAGAAGATCGTCGAGGAGTCCCCGTCGCCGGCCGTGGACGGCGAACTACGGGCCGCGCTGGCCGCCGCGGCCGTCGCGGCCGGCCAGACAGTCGGCTACACCGGCGCGGGCACCGTCGAGTTCGTGCTCGACCGCGACGGGTCGTTCTACTTCCTGGAGATGAACACGCGGCTCCAGGTCGAGCACCCGGTCACCGAGGAGGTCACCGGCCTGGACCTGGTGGAGCTGCAGCTGCGCGTCGCCGAGGGCGAGCCGCTGCCGCCGCAGGTCCGCGAGGCAACGATCAACGGCCATGCCATCGAGGTCCGCCTGTACGCCGAGGACGTCCCCGCCGGGTTCCTGCCCGCCACCGGCACGCTGCACCGCTTCGCGATCCCGCCGGCCCCGGGAATCAGGGTGGACACCGGCTTCCGCGACGGGTCGGTGGTCAGCCCGCACTACGACGCGATGCTGGCCAAGGTGATCGCGCACGGCCGCACCCGGGCCGACGCCGCGCGGAGGCTGGCCCGCGCGCTCGAAAACGCCGAGATCCACGGCGTGACCACCAACCGCGACCTGCTCGTGGCGATCCTGCGCGAGCCGGGCTTCCTGGCCGGCGCCACCGACACCGGCTACCTCACCCGCCATGATCCCGCGGCCCTGACGGCGTCCATCGCCACGGCGACACCGGTGCACGCGCTGGCCGCGGCGCTGGCCCGGCAGGCGGCCCACCGCGCCGAGGCGCCGGTCCTCGGCACGCTGCCCTCCGGCTGGCGCAACGTCTTCTCCGCACCGCAGTGCGTCACCTACACCGCCGCGGGCGAACCGTACGCCGTCGCCTACCGCATCACCGGCGACACCGTGGGTACCGGCGACACCGTGGGTACCGGCGACACCGTGGGTACCGGCGACACCGTGGGTACTGGCGACACCGTGCACGCGTCGGTCAACGATGTGCCGCTTGAGGTGCTCGTCCGGGCGGCCCGCCCGGACCACGTCGACCTCGAGATCGACGGCACCCGCCGGGTGTACCGCATCCACCGGGTCGGCGCCGACACGTACATCCACGCGAGCGATGGCTCGAGCACGCTGGCGGAGGTGCCGCGGTTCGGTGACCCGGAGCGAGCCGCGCCTTCCGGGTCGCTGCTCGCGCCGATGCCCGGCCTCGTCCTGCGGGTTCTGGCCGAGGTCGGCGCGGTCGTCACCGCCGGCCAGCCGCTGCTGGTCCTGGAGGCGATGAAGATGGAGCAGACCGTCAGCGCGCCCGCCGACGGCGTGGTGGCCGAACTGCGCGCCAAGGCGGGGGAACAGGTCAGCACCGGCCAGATCCTGGCTGTCCTGGACGCCGGCCAGGAAGGCGGGTAGTCACCATGCCAGCAGACATGGCCGCGCTGGCCGGTGACCTCGCCGCCGAGTCGGCCGTCACCCGCGCCCTGGTGGCCGGCCTCGACCAGGCCGGCTGGCGCACGCCGACGCCCGCGGCTGGCTGGGACATCGCCGACCAGATCAGTCACCTCGCCTACTTCGACGAGGTCACCGTGCGCTCCGCGGTGCACCCCGAGGAGTTCCTGGCCGAACTGGCCGCGGCCGGGGACACAGTCGACCCCGACGCGATCGCCGCCCGGTTCCGCGACCGCACCGGAGCCCAGCTGCTGGCCTGGTTCGACCTCGCCCGCGCGGACCTGCTCGGCACCTTCGCGGAACTAGACCCCAGAGCCCGGCTGCCGTGGTTCGGCCCGGCCATGAGCGCCGCGTCGTCGCTGACGGCCCGGATCATGGAGACCTGGGCGCACACCCAGGACATCGCCGACGCCCTCGGCGTCACCCGCGAGCCGACGCAAAGGCTGCGCCACGTCGCGCACATCGGCGTGGGCGCGCGCGCGTTCAGCTACGCCGTGCACGGCAAGACCCAGCCACCGGTCCCGGTCCGCGTCGAGCTGACCGCGCCGGATAGCACGCTCTGGACCTGGGGCCCGCAGGACGCAGAAAACCGGGTGACCGGTCCGGCCCTGGACTTCTGCCTGCTGGTGACCCAGCGCAGGCACCGCGACGATCTCGCCCTGGCCATCGACGGCCCGGCCGCGACGGAGTGGATGGCGATCGCGCAGGCCTTCGCCGGCGCACCAGGCCCCGGGCGGCCCCCGGCCAAAATCTAAGGAGCACACACATGCCGCAGCACCAGCCGGTACGCATCGCTAACTGCTCCGGGTTCTACGGGGACCGCCTCGCCGCCGCCCGGGAGATGCTGGCCGGCTCGATCGACGTGCTGACCGGCGACTACCTCGCCGAACTCACCATGCTGATCCTGTGGAAGGCCCGGCGCAAGGACCCCGGCCTCGGCTACGCCACCACCTTCCTGCGCCAGATGGAAGACGTGCTCGGCACCTGCCTCGAGCGCGGCATCAAGATCGTCGCCAACGCCGGCGGCCTCAACCCGGAAGGCCTGGCCGCCAAGATCACCGAACTAGCCGGCCGACTCGGCCTGCCCGCCCGCGTCGCCTACATCACCGGCGACGACCTGGCCCCGGTCATCGGCGACCTGCAGGCCGCGGGCCACGAGTTCACCAACACCGGCACCGGGCTGCCGCTGGCCAAGGCGGACCTGCCGGTGGTCACCGCCAACGCCTACCTCGGCGGGTGGGGCATCACGGCGGCGCTCGAAGCCGGGGCGGACGTCGTCATCTGCCCGCGGGTCACCGACGCCAGCCTGGTGACCGGGCCCGCCGCGTGGTGGCACGGCTGGCGCCGCGATGACTGGGACGCGCTGGCGGGCGCGGTCGCCGCCGGTCACGTCATCGAGTGCGGCCCGCAGGCCACCGGCGGCAACTACAGCTTCACCGACGAGATCACCGACCGCCGCTACCCGGGCTTTCCGATCGCCGAGGTCGCTGCCGACGGCAGCAGCGTGATCACCAAGCACGACGGCACCGGCGGGCTCGTCTCGGTCGGCACCGTCACCGCCCAGCTGCTCTACGAGATCGGCGATCCCGCCTACCTCAACCCCGATGTCGTGGCGCACTTCGACACGATACGGCTCGAGCAGGCCGGCCCGGACCGGGTCGCGCTGACCGGCACCCGGGGCAGCCCGCCGCCGGACACCCTCAAGGTCGCGCTCAACCTGCTCGGCGGCTACCGCAACACCACGACGATGGTCCTCACCGGCCTGGACATCGAGCAGAAGGCCGAGCACGCCACCAGCCTGCTGACCGGGCTGCTCGGCGGCACCGAACAGTTCGACGAGTTCGACGTCCGCCTGCTGCGCTTCGACCACCTGGACGCGCCCACGAACGAGCAGGCCACCGCGCACCTGCGGATCACCGTCAAGGATCAGGACGAGCGCAAGGTGGGCCGCGCGTTCTCCGACGTCGTCTGGGAGCTCGCGCTCGGTGGCTACGCCGGATTCCATACCACCGGGCCGTCCACGGCGGCGACCGCGTTCGGCGTCTACTGGCCCACGCTCGTCCCGGCCGCCCTCGTCACCCAGGCGGTGCACTTGCCGGACGGACGCACCCAGCTCGTTCGGCATCATGAAAATCGGCCACGGACCCTGGCCCGCACCGGGTCCGTCCCGGACGCCGGGCCGGAGGGCCCCGGCGGCCCCGAGCGCGGCCCGCTCCGGGACGTGCCGCTCGGGCGGCTGTGCGGCGCGCGGTCCGGCGACAAGGGCGGCGACGCCAACGTGGGCCTGTGGGCCACCAGCCCGGCCGGGTACGCCTGGCTGCGCCAGGACCTGACCATTGACCGGTTCAAGAAACTGCTCACCGAGGCGTCTGACCTCGAGATCGACCGCTACGAGCTGCCGAACCTCCTCGCCCTCAACTTCGTCGTTCATGGCTTGCTCGCGCCCGGCGTTTCCGCGACCACCCGTCCCGACGGCCAGGCCAAGGGCCTCGGTGAATACCTGCGTTCCCGGGTCGTCACGGTCCCCGCAGGCCTAATCAGTAAGTGAGAAACCGCACGTCAGCCATCGGCGCCAACCTTCCCGCCTATTGTGACTGAGACAAACTTATGTGACATATGCGATCTATTGCGGTCGCGGCAGGGCATTTTAACGGCTGTTGGCCGATTTCGCAGGAGTAGTGAGAATTGCCCCAGGTAATGACTGAGTGTCCGACCCTCTGGGGCGACCTCCCGCACCACGCCGCCAGTTAGGCTCCCCTCCTGTCAGGCGCTCCCGAAGGCCGCGAGCAAGTCCGCGCGGCCTTCCAGGGGAGCGCGCCCTGTTCGGAAAGGAGCCCTTTGGGCTGCCGTAGCAAGACATCGCGAAACCGAATCACGCGCCGGCTGACGACAGCCGCCGCACCCGCGGTGGCCGGAGTGGCCGCCGTCCTCTGCTTCTCACCGCAGGCGCAGGCGAGTCCGCTAGCAACGCACGTGACCGTGGATCACGCCACCGCCAGGGAAACCCTAGGCCGGCTGGGCCAATCGCCCGCCGAACTGCTGTCCGCGAGCCGGCCGGCCGTGGCGGGCAAGCCAGGCCAGCCCGCCAAGTACACCGTCCGGCCGAATGACTCGCTCTCGGTGATCGCCGGGCGCGTCTATCACGACCAGGCCGCCTGGCCGGTCATCTACTGGGCCAACCGCAGCCAGATCCGCTGGGCCAACGACATCACGGCCGGTCAGGTGCTGCGGATCCCGGCCAAGTCCGCCCGGATACCCGGCGCGCCCGCGCAGCTCGGGCCGACGCCTGTCGTCGCGGCCGCGCCGGTCGCCTCGGTCGGCACCGCACAGTCGGCAACCCCGGCGTACGCGCCCGCGCAAGCCGTCAGCACCTACTCGGGGGGCGGGGGGTTTGCCTCGTGCGTGATCGCCCGCGAGTCCGGCGGCAACGCCCAGGCCTGGAACCCCAACGGCCATTACGGCCTGTACCAGTTCAGCGCCTCGACCTGGGCCGCGTACGGCGGTAACCCCGCTGCCTTCGGCAACGCCAGCGTGGCGCAGCAGAACCAGGTGTTCAACAACGCGCTCGCCGCAGGAGGCCAGTCCAACTGGTCGCCCTACGACGGCTGCTGATCCAGGCGCTGGGCCTCGCGGCGAATCGACGCCGCGAGGCCCGGCGCTCCGGTCAGCATCACCGCGCGGACCGACGTGTCCGCGTGCAGTTCCTCGCACGCGGACCTGATGGCGCCGAACATCGCGGTGTTGAGCGCGTTGAGCTGGGCCGGCCGGTGCAGGCGCAGGATCGCGACGGCCGGCTCGGGGCGCTCGACGCGGACGGTCCCTGGTTCGGTCATCGAGTCCCCTCCGGTCTCTCGTGCTGCCTGGTACCATAATAGTCTGGCATTCGATGGTTTTACATTAGACTATTGTGCTCGTGGCGAGCGAGGCAGGCATGTGGGGAACCGAGGTCGCGCGCGGCGACGGCCGGTGCCGTTTCTGTTCTACCAGCAGCGCCGGCGCCGGGTCACCGAAGTGCTCGACGACGCGGCCCGCTGGGCCGACCGCGACCATCTGGTCCAGGGCCGGCGGCGGGTCACGTTCACGGCGATGATCGCGGCCGCGGACCGGGTGGCCCGGTATCTGTCCGCACGCGGCCTCGGCCCAGGCGACCGGCTGCTCCTGCTGGCCCGCAACTCGCCGGAGTGGGTGATCTCGCTGTGGTCGGGCCTGCGGCTCGGCGCGGTGGTGGCGCCCGGCAACCGGTGGTGGAACACCGACGAGATCGCCCGCGCGATCGAGCTCACCGAGCCCGCCGTGATCGTCGCCGACACCGAGATGACCAGGCTGCTGCCCGCCAGCGCCGGGCCGGACCCCGTGACCGTCGTGCCGGTGGCGGACATCCGGGCCGTCCAGGACGAGCCGCCGTCGGCCCTGCCCGTGGTCCAGGGCAGCGAGGACGACCCAGCGCTGATCATCTTCACCGCGGGGACGACCGGCCTGCCCAAGGCGGCGGTGCTCGCCCATCGTTCGGTCATCGCGAACCTGCAGAACCTGCTGGTGCTGTCGAAGCGGCTGCCGCACCAGCTCAGCGGCGACCGGTCGCCCGAGGTCATCATGCAAAGCGGCCCGCTGTTCCATATCGGGGGCGTCCAGTCGCTGCTGCTGGCCATGCTCGGCGGCAACACGATCGTGTTCCTCGAGGGGCGCTTCGACTCGGGCCAGGTGCTCGACCTCATCGAACGTGAGCGGGTCAGCATCTGGGGCGCGGTCCCGACGATGGCGATCCGGGTGCTCGAGGACCCCACGCTGCCCGGGCGCGACCTGGCCGCGGTGCGGTCGATCTCGCTCGGCGGTTCCCCGGTGACGCCCGAGCTTTCCGACCGGCTGCGCGCGGCCTTCCCCGCGGTCCGCCGCGGGGTGTCCACCGTGTACGGCATGACCGAGGCCGGCGGCACGGTCGCCGCCGCCTCCGGCGCCCTGATGGCCGAACACCCGCAGACCGCCGGGCGGCCGATGCCGGTCGTCGAGATGCGCATCGGGCAACCGGATGAGACCGGCACCGGCGAGATCATCGTCCGCACGCCGTCCCAGATGCTCGGCTACTGGGGCGAGGACGCGCCGGAGATCATCGACGCCGACGGCTGGCTGCACACCGGCGACGTCGGCCGCATCGAGGACGGCCTGCTGTACGTGACTGGCCCGCGCCAAGGACGTCATCATCCGGGGCGGGGAGAACATCGCCGCAGCTCACGTCGAGCAGGTGCTGCACCAGCACCCCGCGGTCGCGGCCGTCGCCGTCGTCGGGCTGCCCGACGCCGACCTGGGCGAGATCGTCGGCGCCATCGTCCAGCTGCGCGGCGCCGCGACCGCCGACGAGCTCACCGCCTTCGCCGCGGCCCGGCTCGGCCGCTTCCAGGTTCCGGCCCGGTGGCGGCTGCAGGAAGAGCCGCTGCCGATGACCGACACCGGCAAGATCGCCAAGCACGCACTCCGCGACGCCTGGCTCACCGAGCTCCAGGAAGAACCCGCCAGAAAGGCCCGCACCCCATGACCGATCCCGCCCCGCCCGGCCCCGTCGTGGATTGGACGGCCGAAGGTTCCGCGTTCCTCGTCCAGCTGGCCAACCCGCCCGCCAACCAGCTCGGCCGCTCACTCCTTGACGGTCTCACCGCGGCCGTGGACACGTTCGAGGCCTCGGCCGCCCGGACGCTCATCGTGCACTCGCAGCTCGACGGGTTCTTCGCCGCGGGCGCCGACATCAAGTTCATGGCCGGCGCCGACCGGTCCGCGTTCGAGGCGTACGGGGCGGAACTGCGCGCCGTCCTTGACCGCATCGCGGGCCTGGACCGGCCGTTCGGCGCCATGTCCCGCCCGGCGCTCAGCGCGGTGCTCCGATGCGTGGACGACGCCGCCGAACGGCCGCTCGCCGAGGGCATGGCCCGGGAGGCCGCCCGGGTCACGGACCTGTTCGACTCCCCGGACGGCCGTGAAGGCCTCGCCGCGTTCATCGCCAAGCGCCCCGCGAGCTTCGCGTGAGGGGCGTTGAGGCGGGCACCCGCGGCTTCGCCATCCTGCGCGGCGGTGTCGCCGACGCCGCCGCCACCGCCGCGGAAGCCGAACGACTCGGCTACCACGCGGCCTGGAGCCCGGAGTTCTACACCCGGTCCGCGGTCGTCAGCCTGGCCGCCATGGCCCAGGCCACGTCCCACGCGCGGGTCGGCAGCTCGATCGCGTACGCCGTCGGCCGCACCCCGCTCGTGCTCGCGACCGAAGCCCGCAGCCTGGACGAGCTGTCCGGGGGCCGGCTCGTCTACGGGCTCGGCACCGGCACGACGAAGATGATGGCCGGCTGGCATGGCGTCGATCCGTCCGGGCCCGCGTCCCGGATGGAAGAACTGCTGCCGCTGCTGCGCCGGCTGTGGCGGCTACACGAGGGGCCGGTGCGCCACGACGGCCGGTTCTACCACGTCGACGTCACGCCGACCGCCGAGATGACCCCGCCGGTGCGCACCGAGATCCCGCTGTTCACCGCGGGGGTGAACACCCGGATGGTGCAGGTGGCCGGCCGGGTCGCCGACGGGTTCCTCGGCCATCCGCTGTTCAGCCCCCGCTACTACGACGAGGTGGTGCGTCCGGCGATCGCGGCCGGAGCGGCGAAAACGGGCCGCGAGGCCGAGCCCGTCGAGATCGCCGGGCTGGTGATCTGCTCGGTGGCCGACGACGAGGACCGGGCCCGCCGCGAGGCGGCGGCGCAGATCGCCTTCTACGCGGCCCCGCGCACCTACGGCACCGTCGTCGACGTCGCCGGATTCAGCTCGGCGGGGGAGCGGATCAGGGAGGCGTTCGCGTCGCGCGACTTCGACGCGATGGCGGCGGCCGTGCCCGACGCGATGACCGACGCCATGTCCGCGTCGGGCACCCCGGCGCAGGTGGCCGCCAAGCTGGCGGAGTTCGGCCGGCACATCGACCACGTCATCGTGTACCCGGTCAGCTTCGGCATGACCGACGAGCGCAGCCGCCAGGTGACCGCCGACCTCCTGAAAGCCGGCGCCCCGGCCAAAGCCGGCGCCCCGGCCAAGGGCTAGGGCCCGACGTCCCCGATGCGTTCCCGCACGTCACCGAGCACCTCGACGACCCGCCCGGACAACGCGGCGTCGACGCCGGCCAGGCCGAAATCGGCGTCCGCGAGCGCCTTGGTCGCCTTGTCGAGCACCTCCCGGCCCGCCGGGGTCAGCACGGCCAAGATGGTGCGCCGGTCGGTCGGGTGCGGGTTGCGCTTGACCAGGTTGCGCTTCTCCAGCTGGTCCAGGGCGAGGGTGACGGTGGTCGGGTGGACCATCAGGTGCCTGCTGAGCTGGCCGAGCGGCCGCGTGCCGTCGCGGGACAGCTGCAGGGTGGTCATCAGCAGGTACCCGGTGCGGGTCAGGTCGTGGGTACGCAGCGTCGCGTCGATCGCCGCGGTCATGGCCTGGTGCGTGCGCAAGATGGCGACCATGGCGGTGAACTGGCCGGGTGCGGGCTGGTCATGGGCCACCCACTGCTCCCGCGACCACTCGACGGGATCCTGCCGCTCACTCACTGCTGTCTCCCGCTCGCTTCCGGGGCGCTTTTAGGCGCCGCCTTCCCTCGTCGCTCGTCCCTCGCTCCTCAGTCCAGGCGACGCCGCGCCCCTTCAGCTCACTCATCAAGACGTCCTCTTCCCGGGCCACTGGTCCTAGCTTGCTCTAGAACCCTATTATCTAGTCATGGAGAAGTCTACGTACGAGGACGTGCTGTACGAGGTCGACGGGCCCGCAGCGGTGATCACCATCAACCGGGAAGAGCGGCTCAACGCGTTCCGGGGCCAGACGATCGAGGAGCTGATCCACGCCTTCAAGCGGGCCTGGGCGGACCAGGAGGTCCGCGGGGTCATCCTCACCGGGGCCGGAACCCGCGCGTTCTGCGTCGGCGGCGACGTCAAGCAGCGGGCCGAGACCGGCGACTACGGCCCGACCAGCAACGGCCTGTTCGAGGCCACCTACCTGCACCGGCTCATCCGCGACGTGCCCAAGCCGGTCATCGCGGCGGTGAACGGCCTGGCCATCGGCGGCGGCCACGTCCTGCACGTGCTGTGCGACCTGTCCATCGCCGCGGACCACGCCAGGTTCGGCCAGGCGGGCCCGCGGGTCGGCTCGTTCGACGGCGGGTTCGGCTCGGCGTATCTGGCCCGGGTCGTCGGCGAGAAACGCGCCCGCGAGATCTGGTTCCTGCTCGAGCAGTACCCGGCCGAACAGGCCGAACTATGGGGCCTGGTCAACAAGGTCGTCCCGGCCGAGGATCTGATGTCCGCCGCCAAGGCCTGGGTGAACCAGCTCGCACAGTACAGCCCGACCGCGATCCGCTTCCTCAAGCACTCGTTCAACGCCGACACCGACCACCAGGGCGGTCTGTCCCAGCTGTCGCAGGCGGGCCTGGACGTCTTCGCCGTCACCGACGAGGCCAGGGAGGGCGCGGCCGCCTTCGCCGAGAAGCGCAAGCCCGACTTCACCGCCCATCAGGTCACCCACTGACCGGCCGTTCAACAGGAAGATCTTTATCCCGAACGGACCTGGTTTCCTGCCTCCTCAGGTGCGACGTCCGGGCTGACGGGGAACGACTATCCGGCGAGGAGGCGGCCATGGACATGGCGACCGCGCTCGCCGAGCTCGGCGTCACCCAGGCCAGCCTGGACCCGGGCACCAGGGAACGGCTCGACCGCGACGGCTACGCGCCGCTGCCCGGTGTCTTGTCCGCCGTGCAGGTAACGGCGATCCGGGCTCGGCTGGGCGAACTGCTGGCCGCCGAGGGCGACCAGGCCGGGATCGAGGTGCACCAGGAAACCGGGGCCGACCGGCTCGCCGATCTCATCAACAAGGGCCCGATGTTCCAGGCCTGCTTCACCCACCCCAGGGTGCTGGCCTGCATCGCCCACGTGCTGGGCGATTTCAAGCTCTCCTCGCTCAACAGCCGGGCCGCGCTGCCCGGCCAAGGCCATCAGCCGCTGCACGCCGACTGGGGCGGACCGGTCCCGCCCGGTGGCTACCAGGTCTGCAACTCGATCTGGCTGCTGGACGACTTCACCGCCGACAACGGCGCCACCCGGGTGGTGCCCGGCTCCCACCGGTCCGGTCGGCCAGCCCGCGAGGCGCTGCCCGACCCGGCCGCCGCCCACCCCGACGAGGTCCAGCTCGTCGCGCCGGCCGGCACCGTCGTCATCTTCAACAGCCACCTGTGGCACGGCGGCACCCAGAACCGCAGCGGCCGGCCCCGCCGCGCGCTGCACTCCTACTTCACCGGCCGGGCCAACCGGCAGCAACTCGACCAGAAGGCGTACATCCGCCCGGAAACCCTGGCGCGCCTGAGCCCGGCCGCCCGTTTCATCCTGGACGTCTAACGCGAGGAGCCGCAGTGAACGATTATCCGGCAATGATCGTCCCGGTGAACCACGTCGAGCCGGTGCCGCGTCGCATCCGCGCCTATCTCGGGACCCAGAAGGTGCTGGACACGACCCGGGCCCTGTACGTCTGGGAGTGGCCTTATTACCCGCAGTACTACATTCCGCTGGCCGACGTGCGCCAGGACCTGCTGATTCCGGAGGGGCATGCCCAGCAGACCGGCCGCGGCAAGGCAGAACTGCACGGGCTGCGGGCCGGGGAGGCGCACCGGCCGCGGGCGGCCCGGCTGATCACCGAGTCCACGATAGACGGGCTCAGCGGCACCGTCCGCTTCGAATGGGACGCGCTGGACGCCTGGTTCGAGGAAGACGAGCAGGTCTTCGTGCACCCGCGCAGCCCCTACACGCGGGTCGACGCGCTGCGCTCCAACCGCCCGGTGCGCGTCGAGCTCGACAGGGCGGTACTGGCCGACTCGCTGTCGCCGGTGATGGTGTTCGAGACCGGACTGCCGACGCGGTACTACGTCAGCCGGACCGATGTCCGCTTCGAGCACCTGGTCCCCACCGACACGGTGACCGCGTGCCCCTACAAAGGGGTGACCAGCGGCTACTGGTCGGTCCGGGTCGGCGACACCGTGCACCAGGACGTAGCGTGGGCTTACGACTTTCCCACCCGGCAGCTGCTGCCCATCACCGGCATGGTCGCCTTCTACAACGAGAAGGTCGACATCTTCGTCGGCGGCCAGCTGCTTGAGCGGCCGGAGACGCACTTCTTCCGAGCGGACAAAGGTGCCCGGTGAGGCACGGGCCTGGATCAGCCGTCCCGCAACTCAGCCGTCCCGCAGCTGGGCGACCAGGGCATCGGACTGCTCGACGGTGATCCGTCCGAGGACGCCGGCCATCGGCACCACGCGGCTGCCGCCGGCCAGGAAGATCACCTGATCGGTCAGGCAGGCGCGCAGATCGGGATGCCGCTCGGCAATCGCGATCTGCTCGCGCAGCATGGCCTCCTGCTTGGCAGCCAGGGTCGGCTGCACACGCTCGTACGTGCGCTTCACCCGCCGCCCGATCGCCCGGCCGATGAACCGCGTGGCCGCGGTCAGCACGACATCAGCGACCTCGTCTCCGAGCGAGGTGTCGAAGCCGGAACCGGAGCCCTCCCCGCTCCTGGACGACCTGGGACTGGGACGCGCCTCCCCGGTGTATCCCGGCGGCGGCGGCCCGGTGTAGCCCGGCGGCGGCGGTGGCGGATACCCCGGCGGCGGCTCTGGCCACGGTGCCGTCGGCGGAAACCCCGGCGAGGGCGGAGCCGTCGGATATTCCGGCGGCGGTGCCGCCGGGAACCCTGGCGGGTACTCGCCCAGCTGTGTCCTGGCCATAGCCGCCAGTTCCTCGACCGAATGCACGGCGGCGGCGCTGCCGCATTGCGGGCACACCGCTCCTACCTGGCCATAAGTCACGGCATCATTGTGCTCTTCCGGCTGGCCGCTGGGAAGACGTAGCGGGCGCGCGTCAGGCGATCTTGCGGGCGCCGGGGCCCGGCACCGGGGTGACCTCGCGGGCTGATTCAAGGACGTGCCCCGCCTCGCACGACAACTGCAGCTGCACCGGTTCGCCGCAGTCGCGGTGCCGCAGCAGCACCTGCGGGCCGGCCGGGCCGACCGCATACCGGTCGCCCCACTCCATCAGCGCCACCAGCACCGGGTAGAGGTCAAGGCCCTTGTCGGTAAGCCGGTACTCGGCCCGGCGGCGCTGGCCAGCCTGCCGATAGGGGACCTTGCGCAGCAGGCCTTCCTCCACCAGGCGGGCCAGTCGGTGGCTGAGTACCTGCCGCGGCATCCCGGTGCGGCGCTGCATGTCATCGAACCGGCGCACGCCGTTGAAGGTCTCGCGCAGCACGAGGAACGTCGCCCGCTCCCCGAGAATCTCCACGGCCGCGCCGATCGTGCAGTTGGCTGAGTCGTAATCCAGAATCCAGGGCCTTCCCATGAAGACATGCTAAGTCTAGTTGACAGACTCAGCAATCCGGGGTCATGCTGGGTTCATGAACCGAACCCAGGCCGTGCGACCCGATAGCCGCGCCATCGCCGCGATCCGGCCGGTGCGCCCGGCGGACCAGGCCGCACTCGTCGACTTCTTCGCGGGGCTGTCCGCACAGACGTGCTACCTGAGATTCTTCGGCCCGCTCACGCTCACCCCCGCCCTGCTCCACCTGCTGTCCGGCGGCGCCGCCAATGCCGTGGTCGCCGTCAGGGGTGGCGTCATCGTCGGGCATGCCATGGCCGCGGACCGGACCGACCCCAAGGATCCCGAGGGCGCCCGGATGACCGATATCGGCGTGGTGGTCGCCGACGCCTGGCAGGGCCGCGGCCTTGGCTCGGCCCTGGTGCGCGCGCTGGTCGCCGGGGCCAAGGCACGCGGCGTGACCTGGGTGGCGATGGACGTGCTGCACGCCAACCCGCGGGTGCTCGCGATGATCCGGGGTCACTGGCCGTCGGCCGACCTCGACGTTTCCCGGGAATGCGTCTCGGCCCGGATCCGGCTCCCGCAGGACCAGCCGCGACGGCCCCTGGCAAGAGCCGCCCGCCCGGCCGGTCCGGCCGCGGGTCACCCCCGGGGAGATAGCATCCGGGATCTTGACATCCTCCTCCGCCCTGACGGGCGGGGATTCCAGCCGCGACCTTCGGTCGCGCTGTAGGTTCACGGTTCACAGGCCCGGCATCCCGGAAGCCTCCCCGCGCAGCCACGGCATGCCCTGCCGCGGTTCCATACTAGGTAGTGCAGGTGCCCGCCTGGTTCTTGCGGATAGCTTGAAGGTATCACTTCGCACTGACATTCCAGGGGAGGTGGAGCGGCGTTTCCTCCCCGGCCTGAAAGCCGGGGTCTCCACGCCGCAATCCTGATGACCACAGCACGCGCAGACGGCGCGACGGCGCCCTCGCCACGTGACCTCGCCGCCGCGCTGCGCGATGCCGGGCTGAGCGAGGTTGACGATTCAGCCCGGCGCCGGGCGGAGTACTCCACCGACGCGTCGAACTACCGCGTCGTGCCAAAGGTGGTGGTCTTCCCCAGGCACGTCGAGGAGGCGGCCGCGGCGCTGGACGTCGCCACGCGGTTCGGTGTGCCGGTCACCAGCCGCGGCGGTGGGACCTCCATCGCCGGCAACTCGGTCGGCCCCGGTATCGTGCTGGATTTTTCCCGGTACCTGAACCGGGTGCTGTCGGTAGATCCCGAGGCGCGCACGGCGGTCGTCGAGCCCGGCGCGATCCTCGACGACATCACCGCGGCCGGGGCCGGGTACGAGCTGCGGTTCGGCCCCGATCCGTCCACGCACGCGCGGGCCTGCATCGGCGGCTCGATCGGCAACAACTCCTGCGGGTCGCGAGCGCTGAGGTACGGCCGCACGGCCGATAACGTGGTGAGCCTGGACGTGCTGACCGCCTCGGGGGAGCGGCTGGCGGCGCGGCGTCTGGGCCGTGACGGCCTAGCCGCCGCCGGGACCATCGGTGCCGCGCTGGACGCGGTGATCGCGGCGCACCTGGGCATGATCCGCACCGAGTTCGGCCGGTTTACCCGGCAGGTATCCGGCTACTCCCTGGAGCACCTGCTGCCAGAGAACGGCGCGGATCTCGCGAAGTTCCTGGTCGGCACCGAGGGCACGCTCGGCGTGGTCCTCGGCGCGACCGTGCGGCTGGTCCAGTCCCCGAAGGCGGTGGCGCTGGCGGTGCTCGGCTATCCCGGCATGCCGGAGGCCGCCGACGCGGCGCCCGGTCTGCTGCCCCACCTCCCGGTGGCGGTCGAGGGCATGGACGCGCGGCTGGTGGACGTCTTCCGGGCCCGCCGGGGGGCCGCGGCCGTCCCCGGGCTGCCGCGCGGTGAGTCCTGGCTATTCGTGGAGACCGCCGGCGAAACCGAGGCCGAGGCGCGCGCGGCGGCCGAGCGGCTGATCGCCGACGCCGGCGGCCTCGACGCGGTGGTGGTCACCGGCGCCCCGGCGCGGGCCCTGTGGCGCATCCGCGAGGACGGCGCCGGCCTGGGCGGCCGCACCCCGGCGGGTGCGCCGGCCTGGCCCGGCTGGGAAGACGCCGCCGTTCCCCCGCAGCACCTGGGCGCGTACCTGCGTGATTTCGCCGCGCTGATGGCCGGGCATGACCTGGACGGCCTGGCCTACGGGCACTTCGGCGACGGCTGCGTACATATCCGCATCGACTTCCCGTTCTCCACGGCGCCGGGCCGTTACCGGCAGTTCGCCGTCGCCGCGGCGCAGCTGGTGGGCAAGTACGGCGGCTCGATGTCCGGCGAGCACGGCGACGGCCGGGCGCGTGGCGAGCTGCTGCCCTTCATGTACTCACCCGAGGCCATCGACACCATGGCCGCGGTCAAGGCGATCTTCGACCCGGGCAACGTGTTCAATCCCGGCGTGCTTGTCGACCCGGCGCCGCTGGACGCGGACCTGCGCGTGCCGCTGGCCCGCCCGCTGCGCACCGGGCTCGGTTTCGCCTATCCGCACGACGGCGGAGACCTGTCCACCGCGGTGCACCGCTGTGTCGGCGTCGGCAAGTGCCGGGCGGACACCACCGCCAGCGGCGGTGTCATGTGCCCGTCCTACCTGGCCACGCGGGACGAGAAGGATTCCACCCGCGGCCGCTCGCGTGTGCTGCAGGAGCTCGCGAACGGCACCCTGGTCAAGGGCTTCCGGTCGGCGGAGGTCGCCGAGGCGCTGGACCTGTGCTTGTCGTGCAAGGGCTGTTCGTCGGACTGCCCGGCCGGGGTGGACATGGCCACCTACAAGGCCGAGGTGCTGCATCAGCGATACCGGCGCCGGCTGCGTCCGCCGGCCCACTACTCGCTCGGCTGGCTGCCCCGCTGGGCCCGGCTGGCCTCCCGCGCACCGGGGCCGGCGAACGCCGCGCTGCGCAACCGGGCGCTGGCCGGCGTGGCCAAGCGGCTCGGCGGAATCGACGCCCGGCGCCCGCTGCCGCAGTTCGCCACGCAGAGCTTCCGTGACTGGTTCGCCAGCCATCCCGCGCATTCCGGGGCTCCGGTGCTGCTGTGGGTCGACACGTTCACCGACCACTTCACCCCCGAGGTCGGCCAGGCCGCCGTGCGGGTCCTCGAGGCGGCAGGCTACGCGGTGGAAATCACCGGCCAGCCCGTGTGCTGCGGACTGACCTGGATCTCCACCGGCCAGCTGAACGGCGCCCGCAGGCAATTGCGGCGAAGCCTGCGGGCCCTGGACCCGGCGCTGCGGGCCGGCACCCCGATCGTCGGGCTGGAACCCTCGTGCACCGCCGTGCTGCGGGGCGAGATCGCCGAGCTGCTGCCCGAAGACCCGCGCGCCCTTAAGGTACGCGCCGCCACCCGCACGCTCGCCGAGCTGCTGACCGAGACCAGCACGTGGGAACCACCTGATCTCACCGGCGTGCGCGCGATGGCCCAGCCGCACTGCCACCACCATGCCGTCATGGGCTGGCATACCGACTCCGCGCTGCTCGCCAGCGCCGGGGCCGAGGTCGATGCGGTCGGCGGGTGCTGCGGGCTGGCCGGCAACTTCGGGGTCGAACGCGGCCACTACGACGTCTCACGGGCCGTGGCCGAGACCGCCCTGCTGCCCGCCGTACGCAACGCCGCACCGGACACGCTGGTGCTGGCCGACGGGTTCTCCTGCCGCACCCAGCTCGACCAGCTCGCCCACGTCACCAGCACGCACCTGGCCCAGCTCCTGGCCAGCCACCTGAAAGACCACCGGTAACCGCCCCCGGGCCTCGGGGCCGAGGAGACGGCTGGCGATCACCTGCTTCTGGAGCTGGGCGGTGCCGTCGCCGATCTGGTACCCGAAGACGTCGCGGAAGCGCTGCTGGAAAGGCAGCTCGTCGGACCAGCCGTAGTGGCCATGGGTCAGCAGGCAGGCTTCGATGGCGTTCTTGGCCACCAGGGGTGCCCACCATTTGCACATGGCCGCCTCCGCCGTGTGCGGGCGGCCCTCCTGGCGAAGCCACAGGGTCTGGTAGCACAGCAGGCGGGCCGCCTGAACCAGGGTGGCGTGCTCGGCGAGGGGAACGAGACGCCCTGGAATGCCGCAATGGGCTTGCCGAACGCCCGCCGTTCCTTCACGTAGCGGTACGACTCGGTCAGGTGAGGTCAGGATCACGGAGACGGAACGCAGCGAGCGCGTCAGCGCGCTGGCAGGAGGGGGGATCGGGCCGGAATCGCGGCGCGCAGCGCCCGCACGGATAGACGCTGCGCTGTACGACAGGTATGCGTTCGCTGGGCGGGCAGCCTGCGCGTAAGCGGCTCCATCGACCGTCATCTCGCCCCTGGCATGATGACTTAGGTCTAAATTTTCGCCCTGTCGGTGCGGCACTCTGGCGATGTCTGCCGATGCCACTACTATGCCACAATGGCTGACACCAATGCTTACAGTGGCGGACCGACTCGCCACGTAGTGCGACAAGGGGACGCTCGGGACCTCTCTTCCATCGACACCCAATCTGTCCACCTAGTGGTTACCAGTCCGCCGTATGCGATGCTTAAGGCATACCCGGATCATCCGGGCCAGCTCGGAAATATCCCTGTATATGACGAGTTCTTGGACGAACTTGATCATGTCTGGAAAGAATGCATGCGCATCCTTGTCCCAGGCGGCAGGATCTGCTGCGTCGTCGGTGACGTGTGTATCTCAAGACGCGCCGGCGGGCGTCACTATGTGCTTCCCCTGAGCAGTGATATTCAAGTCCGTGCAAGAAAAATAGGGCTCGATAACCTTACCCCTATCCGATGGCTAAAGGTGGCAAATATAAAGCTGGAGGCGAGCAAGTCAAGCAGATATCTCGGTAAGCCCAACTTGCCTAATGGTGTGATTAAAAACGATCTTGAGCATATCTTGCTCATGCGGAAACCGGGCGGTTACCGGAGCCCGACCGAAGAGCAGCAACGGCTCTCTTTTATCCCAACGGAAGAGTACGCCAAGCTCTTCTCCCCCATCTGGACGGACGTGACAGGTCAATTCCGCACGTCTCATCCAGCACCATATCCAGTAGAGGTACCTAGGCGGCTCATTCGCATGTTCAGTTTCGTCGGAGACACAGTAGTTGACCCATTTGGCGGAACAGGAAGCACCGCGCTCGCCGCCATGGAAACAGGCCGTCACAGCAAGACGATCGAAATCGATCCGGGTTATGTAGATATTATGGAGCAGCGCTTGCACAAGTCAGTAGTTGGCGCCATCATCGAAGTCGAGCGGCCAGGTAGTGAGCCTGAGTCGACTCGGCTTGCCATCGCCCGCTGACATGTCATCCTCGGCGAACCCCTCAAGCGCCGCGGACCCAAGGCAGGCGAACCGAAGGCACTGAAGTCCACCACAACCGGTCTGCCGCTTGTCGATGCGCTGTCTGTAAATGACAGGCCATCGATCCACGACTACGTCAACGCCGTATCTCAATACGTGCTCCAAGCCCAACACCACAGACTTAAGCCGTGCCAGTTCGCGTGATGCTGTGACCTGGGATTTTTGCGCTGGTTTGGAGACGGAGAGGGACTCCTGGTAGGCGTTTGGGTGTCTAATCCACGTCTGTCACAGGAGTCCCTCGTGCAATCTTGCCTGCCTTCCGTCGTTGATGCAATCCGGCCTGAGTGGTCTGCGGTGGCCGGGACGCCGGCGGGGATGGTGGTGGTGCGGGCCGCTGGCCTGCGGGTTCGCGGCGGGACGGTCACGGCGGCGGGGGATGCGGTGCCGCGGGCCGGGGAGCTGGCGGTGTTCTGCCGCCCGGTGGTGACGGCCCCGGTGCTGGCGCGCCGGGACGGCAGGATGCTGGCGGACGCGTGGCTCCCGGACCTGGTGCGGCTGGGCGAGATGGAGCGCCACCTCGGCGACGGCGTGATCGAGGCCATCGTGGACGCGGAGCTGGAGAAAGGGCGGCTGAGGCCGCGGGAGCGGCGCCGGCTGATGTCGTACCCGCTGGTCATCCGGCTGATGATCGCGATGACGCTGATGCCGGACGCGTCGTGCTGCGAGGCGCTCGCACGCCTGGCCGGGCTGCTGGCGGACGTCCCGTTCGCCCTGGAATGGCACATCCCGACGGGGAAGGTCATCACCGGATGGCGGCTGCTGATCCCGGCGGACGTGATGGAAAGCATCTTCTGGCAGGTAGCCGGGCCGCTCATCTCCGATGACGAGCCGTCGGCGGTGCTGCTGGCCGGGATGATGGTGCTCGCCGCGGACGGGATGCTGGTGAACCTGGCGGACACCCCGGCGAACCGGGCCATGTTCGGCTCCACCGGGACCGCGGACGATTCCGCCCCGTTCCCGCAGCTGAGGGTGGTCGCGCTGACCGCCCGCGCGGGCCGCGCGATGCTGGGAGCGATCCTGGGCAGCAGCAGCGCCGGCGAGCAGACCCTGCTGAAGCGGCTGGTGAAACGCCGCCCTGACCTGTTCGCCGGCCGCGTGACCTGCTTCGACAGGAATTTCCCCGGCTATGACCTGATCATGGCGATCCTGGATGCGGGAGGGCACGTCATCGCCCGCATGAGGGAAGGCATCAGCCTGGACTTCGAGGACGGCCCGGGCCGCGGCTGGCTGCCCGACGGATCCCGCATGAGCTGGCTGAACGCCCCGTCCGGGAGGAAAGAAGACCGTCTCCCGGTCCGGGTGACCGAGCACAACGCCATCCTGCCCTCCGGCGACGGGACCGAAGAGATCTCCGAGACCTGCACCGTCATCACCACCCTCCTCGATCACCGTGCCGCGCCCGCGGACGCGGTCCGCGAGACGTACCTGACCCGGTGGAGCGCGTCGGAAACCACGTTCGGCGAGGACAAGACCACGATCACCGGCGCCGGGAACCGCACCAGCGGCCCGGTCCTGCGGTCCGGGTCCCCGCGCCTGGTCATCCAGGAAGCCTGGGCCTGGCTGACCGCCACCCAGATGACCCGCGCCAGCGCCGCCGCCGCGCTCCGCAGCGAAGCCGCGCAGGCCCGCGCCCTGCGCCGGGAAGACGCCGCCCCGGTGACCGCGGACGAGGAATCCTTCACCGCCGTCGTCCGCCACATGATCCGCTCGATGACATCCACCCAGGTCACGGCCACGTCGTCGCTGGACGCGATCGCCGCCGCAGCCGAGACCGCCGCCCGCGCCATGCTGCACATCCTGAACATCCCCGGACGGCAGCGGCACTCCAAACGCGCGCAGAAAGCACGCCCGAAATTCCCGCACGCCTCCGCGACCAAGACGACTGTCACCGGGAAACCCCAGGTCACCGTATTCGCGCCCGGCTTCTGCTAGCTCTTGCCAGGACCAGGACCGTCAGGAAGGAGGAAACAGCCCGCGCACGCGGGACCGCGGACCGTGGAACCGCGCGCCACCCCCGCCGCGACACGCGGGTTCCGGGTATGCCCTCATACCACCCGGAAACAGACTTCCGCGCACGCACAGAACACAAACACCTCAAACACCCCAGGAAGCCTGAAACACCTAAAGATTTTATGGGCGCTGGCGCGGCCGTTCCCGGGGGATGAGAATGGCGGTGCGCATGCTGTCCGCCGACGTCGGCTGGACTTGGCTCTGCGAGACCGTCCTAAAGATTGACGCTGGAGCCCCTCACCC
>WNFD01000874.1_pt1 | contig 30335 bp, 26 predicted proteins | sample 5400491 | NCBI WGS metagenome assembly WNFD01 (sample SAMN13153343, study PRJNA577476) | soil metagenome | isolation source: 120 cm saprolite under Douglas fir tree site 2 hole 2 replicate 2 | place: USA:California | collected 2015-04-18
TTGCAAAACGTTGACCCCCCTGACTATGCCCGAGCCGCCAGGCGTCACGTAGGCCATGTGGCCATGCGGGGCCATGGCAATCTGCGGGTAAGCACCGGTGTTGAGGGTAACCTGGGAAAAGATACAGGGCGGAGTCTGCCCGGAGTTGGCCAGGCAGCCGAACGGAGCACTCGTCCCTTGATTCAGGTTCACCACGAAGCCTAGGTTGGCGAGCGAGGAGGATGAAGTTGAGGAGTACGCGACGAGAGCAAGATTGGTGTCCGGGTCGACTCCAATCGCATAAGGCCGGGGAGCCGGTGAAACCTGTCCTTGCAAGGCGCCGGAAAGATCGACGGTCGTCGTCGAAGTAACGGGACATGAAGAACCAGGAATGGGCAGAATGGAAACGCTCTGGCTTCCGTAATTGACCACCGCGACGCAGTGATTGGTTGGATTGACAGAAACACCCGTAGGAAGCTGGCCGACAGCGACCGGGCTTCCTAAGGGAGTAAGCGTTCCCGTGCCGACACTGTAAAACTGGACAGCGTTCGAGCCCGTCTCAGCGACGACACAGCCGGGTTGTTGGGACTAGGCAGCGGTGGAGTTGAGCGGGAGACCGTGAGTGGGTAGAGGCCTGGCGGGCCAACGGCGCTGCTTTTGAAAGTCGCGATGAGGCGGCGCGAGTTGGAACCAGTTTGCAAAAGTTGATTGTCTTGAAAACTAGCCGGTGCGAATGTGCCGCCTGGCCCGAAGTACCCTCCATCAATGGCGACAGGAAACTCAGCGGTGGCCGCGCCTTGAACAACGCCGTTAGGAGAAGAGGCGACGACGGTTGGTCTGACCGGTATCAGAGTAAAGGTAAATTGCCCGCCGGGGGTTTGTGTGACAGGTTCACCAGGATCGGTGACAGAAACAGTATAGGTGAGCGGCGTTGCTGAACCGGTGGCGGTGGTAACGCCCGCGAGATTGGACTCCAACAAGCGCAGACGGGCGCCGCTGGAGGAAGGGTTGGGGGTCGTGGAGGTGGGGATCGGGAAAAGCACTTTAATTTGCCCGGAGGAGGAATCGAATGTTTTGCTGCCGTTATTCTGATCTGTAATAGTGATCTTGGAGGCGGAAGAGATATTGGGAGCGTTGAGATAAATATCCCAGAGGGCGCCACCTTGAGGAGCGATGGTAGGAGTAATGCCGCCAAAGGTGATAGGTCCGCCCTGGATGATGGTGATGGTTCCAGTGGCAAAGCGAGTGTTGTCGCTCTTGGCGATGGCAACGACCGTGAGGCTGGCAGGAGTGGTGCTGGCCCCAGAAGGAGTGGAGGCGGTGGGAACCGTGGTTGGGGCGGTGTAAGTCGCAGTCGTCGAAGTGTTGGTAGTGATAGTGCCGCAGGTGGGACTGCAAGTGGCCAAATTGGGTACAGTGATCGTAGTGGTGGGAGACGATTGCGTAACCAGCCAGGTGACACCCTGACTCTGCAGGTCGTTCGTGAGAACAACGTTGAATGTCTGCGGCTCGTTGGTGGGCACCGTGGCGGTGATGGGGGTCAGAGAGACACCAATGCCGGAGTCCAGCGCGAGCTTAATACTCCCGGTTTTCTTGGTGTCTTGCTGTGATTGAGCGGTGATGATAATTAGCAATCCTGGGAACTTGGTCTGGTCGGGAATCTTGCCTGGTGCCGTGTACGTTGCGGTACCGGTGGTTTGTTGATTGGAGAGGGTGCCGAGAGTGCCGTCCGTGGGGCAAGTCGCGGGGGTTGAAGTAGTAGTCGTGGTTCCGGAAACGGTGGTGGTGGTGAACTGACAGGGCTGCCAATTAACCGCGGTGTTGGAGGTGGTTCCCCCGGTCACCGTCGCGGTGAGCGCGGTGGACTGCCCGACGATAATGTTCTGACCCAAGGACGAGATAACGGAAACAGTCACCGTGTTCGTCGCGGTGCCGCTGCCGCCGCAGCCGCCCAGCCAGATCCCAGCAATTGCAGCCGCGAGCGCAACGCAGTTCCAAATGCTTCTCGACTTCATTACTCTTGCCTCCCCCACGTAAAGGCGCGCTTTGCGTTCGCGCTAAACTTCGGTCTCGCGTGCAAACTCTTGCGGCCAGGCCCTCGGCGAAATTTACGTTGCACTAGAAAGTCCGGCTAACCGTGAAACGGAATGTCGTCTTGGGCTCGAAATAGTCGAGCCGCCCCGGGTTATTGATGATATTGTTCAACTGCGGCTGGATCTGCAGCGGAAAAATAGTCGGATCGATGCTGTTGAACGCGTTTTTCAAGAACTTAACCTCGTTGGGATCGATGTACGGAGTAGGGGCAACGATCTGTTCGTGCAGCCGGTGCACGTTGTAAGCGTAGTAGACGCGGAACGGCGCTTGCACGATGGGCAATTGCACCACAAACTCGATGCCAGTGGAGCCGCGCAGGCGAAAATTCGTGTTCGGCGCAATGGAGAGCTGCTGCTTCAGGTTTGCCGCTGGAAACTGCTGAGTGAGATTCGCGAAGCCGGTGGGGTCGAGCTTCAGCGCGCTCGGGCGAGCAATGCCATCGGTGCCACCGTCAAAAAAGAGCGCGGCAGTCACCGGACCGACGATAGGAATGCGGTATTCGACATTTCCCGCGGTTTGAACGTCGCCGCCGGGCAAAGTCGCAACGTACGTCAGCACCGGAACCGAGAAGGGTCGAAGGGCACCGCCAGCGGTAGGGTCGCGAAAGGAAATCTGCACGGCGGAGGCTTGCGGGATAAAAGTAACCGGGGAAATCGAGCGGATGTCGAAGCCGCGCACGTCGTTTTCCCCGCCCATATAGAAACGGCTGAAGGGCGGGACTTCCTTGCCTGCATAGCCGGTGGTGTGGGCGACTGTAGCGTGGAAACCGATGACGTTGCGACGCTTCTGAATGGGATGGAAATACTTCCAGTCGAAAACGTTCGTGATGGTGTTGACGTTGCCGCCCAGCGGCCCCCCGGTAAAGCTCAGGGAGTAGAAATAGCTTTTTCCGGAGTGCTCATTGGTGGGATTGTCGATGGTGTTGTAGGTGATGGTCGGACTAATCGTGCTGGAGACGATCCCACTGAGGGCGCTGGGACCGGCAACGCTACGGAACTGAATGTCTTCAAAGAGGAAGCGGGAAGCATCGTTGAAGGGCGTGATGGTTGTACGCGTGAGCCCATAGGTAACGCCGACGCGGGCAAAGGACAGCTTCTTGAGCGGATAGCTGGCGACCAGGGTGAAGCCTGTGCTGTCCTGATTGTAATTCTGAATGAACTGCGGGTTGATGCTGACGGACTGGCCGAGGAGCAGGGCTTCCTGACGGGCCTGGTTGAAACTATACTTGCTGGAGAAGATGGTAAAGCCGGTGGTGATGGGGCGATCGAAAAGATACGGCTCGGTGAAGCCGAACATGAAGCTGCGCTGGATGTCGCCGACCTGCGCGGAGAAGGTTAAGCGTTCGCCGAGGCCGAGGAAATTGTTGGTCTGATAGGTGAGGCCGATGAAGGTGCCGGCCAGGCCGCTGACGCCACCTTGTAATCCGATGGACTGCTTGCCTTTTTCCTTCAGTTTCAGAGTGAGATCGACAGTGCCTTCTTTTTGATTGCGCTTGATCTCGACGGCCTTGTCTTCCTCGATGCGGTCGAAATAATCGAGCTGGTTCAGCCGCAAAATGCTGATTTCCCAGGCGCGCTTGTTGAAGAGTTGGCCTTCGTCGAGAAGCAGCTCGCGGCGGATGACCTTGTCGCGGGTGGTGGTGTTGCCGACGAAGTCGATTCGCCGGACGTAGTACTGCTTCTCTTCGGTAAAGCGCATGGTGATGTCGATGCGCTTGGCGGCCTCGTCGATATCGGTCTGGGGTTCGGCGGTGAAATCGATGAAACCGTACTGACCGTAAGCCTTGCGGTAATCATCCAAGGCTTTACGAATTTTGGCGGTGGAGAAGATATCGCCTTCCTTGAGAGGGAAGATGCTCTTGAGGGCGTCGACCTTGAGTGAGAGGGCTTTGTCGGGATCGGCGCTGACGATTTTCAGGGTGCCCATCTTGTAGCGGTCGCCCTCGTCGATTTTGATATTGATGTTGACCGCTTTTCCGTGAGTACGGCCGGTGAGAGGAACTCCGAGACGGTAGCCCTCGGTATCGATATTTTCGAGAGTGGGTTCGTTCACGACGACTTTGAAATACCCATTGTCCTGATAGAGACCGCGCACGCCGACTTCGAGATCTTCGTTGAGCTTTTCGCGGTCGTAGGTCTTGTGCAGGACGCTGATTTCGGTGATATACAGCGGAATGGCATAAGGGCGGTCGTGGCGCATCGCGCGAATCAGCTTGCGATTGCTGAACGCGTGATTCCCGGTAAAACTGATGCGGCCGACTTTTACCTTGGGCCCTTCTTCAATTTTGAAAACCAGGATGACGGCGTTGCTGGCGGCGACGCGCTCGTATTGCGGCGTGACTTTCGCAAACTGGCGGCCGTGCTCGCCGAGCAATTCCTTCAGGACGACTTCGGCTTTCTTGATGCGCGTGGGATCAAACTGACTTTCCACGGTGAGGCCGACCTTGCGTTCCTTGAAGCGATCGAGAATGTCGGATTCGGAAACGGAATGGATACCGTCGTAGCGGATGCGGCGGATGACCGGGCGCTCTTTGACCTCGAATATGACGTTCTTGTGGTTCGGCCCGTCGGGAGAATCCTCTACGCGCAGCTTCACGTCCTCAAAGAACTGCGTGTTCCAAAGAGCCTGGAAATCGCGACGCAGAGTCTCTTCGTTGTAAGGATCGCCATCGCGGCTGAAAATGCGCGCCTTGAGGGTGTCGCTGCGAATGCGCCGGTTGCCGATGAAGATGATGCGGTCAATGATGGTTCCGGGCTGCTCGGAAGGGGGATTCTGGAAGGAGCGGCCAAAGGCCTCGCCGACAGATGATTCCGCCGTAACTTTTGCCGAGTGATCTGAATCAAAGAGGGAGGAAAACGAAGACGCCGATGCGGCCGAATTAAGATCGCGCGATGCAGCGGCAAGCACAGGAGACGCGAGCGCGAGCAATAAAAGAATTGCTGCGATCGAGAGCCGGACGCGCATAACCCCAAACGGCAAAGAAACTCTCGTATGAGCGGCCATTGAGACGATCAAGGCCGCGCCCCCAAACCCAAGATGTTCTTCTCCCGCCGAACCCGGTATGGGCCGGCCGTGCGTTTACCCCGCAGACGCCAGGGCCACACATGTTGGTGTCAGATTCCCTAGTGGACGACCGGGGTTGCCTCACCGACAGGACGGAAGGAAAGACCTTCCCCGGCGACGTAAATCTGCAACGTCGCGGGCCTTTGGATTCCACCCTGAATGAGCGCCTCGGACAGCGGGTCTTCCACGTACTTTTGCAAAGCCCGCCGCAGAGGACGCGCCCCGTAACTGCGGTCAGCACACGTTTTTTCGAGGATCCACTGGCGTGCTTCCGGCGACACGACAACCTGAACTTGCCGGTGAATGAGGGTATCGTTCATCTGACCCACAAGCAAATCGATAATGCGCAGCAGGTCTTCGTCGCCGAGCGGGTTGAAGATAATGACTTCGTCCAAGCGGTTGAGAAACTCCGGATTGAACACCCGCTTTACTTCGTTCATCACCATTTCTTCCATGCTCTTGAGGCTGGCTTCATCGGCGCCGGACTGGAAGCCGATGGAAGTACGCTTTTGCAAATGGCGGGCCCCGAGATTGGAAGTCATGATGATGATGGTATTGCGAAAATCGACGGTGTTGCCAAGGCCGTCCGTCAATTGCCCGTCTTCAAAAACTTGCAAGAGGATGTTGAAAACGTCCGGGTGCGCCTTCTCGATTTCATCCAGCAGGATGACCGAGTAGGGCGTGCGGCGAACGCGCTCCGTCAACTGACCGCCTTCTTCGTAGCCCACGTAACCTGGAGGGGCGCCGATGAGCTTCGAGACGGAATGCTTTTCCATGAACTCCGACATATCAAAGCGAACCAGCGACTTCTCCGAACCAAAGAGGAATTCCGCGAGGCGGCGGGCGACTTCCGTCTTGCCGACGCCGGTGGGGCCGAGGAAGAAGAAGCAACCGACCGGGCGCGCGGGGTTTTTCAAACCGGCGCGGCTGCGGCGAATAGCGCGGGCGAGGGCGGTGATGGCCTTGTCCTGGCTGATGACGCGCTTGTGCAGCTCGGGCTCGATGCGCAGGAGCTTCTGCTGCTCGTCTTCCTTGATGGAGGTGACGGCGATGCCGGTCCAGCGGGAAACCACTTCCTCGATGTCCTCGCGGGTGACGATCCCGGTGGAGGCGTCGTCGAGCTTGTAGCGCTCGCGAAGGCCGCGGAGATTTTCTTTTTCCTTGCGCTCTTCTTCGGAGTAAAAGCGCGCCTTCTCGAATTCGTGTGCGGCGATGGCGCTTTCCATGCGGTGAGTGATGAACTTGACGCGCTTTTGCACTTCGCCGACTTCTTCGGGGACGCTGGCCTGGCGTAGCTTCACGCGGGCGCCGGCTTCGTCGATCAGGTCGATGGCTTTGTCGGGAAGGAAGCGGTCGGGGATGTAGCGGTTCGAAAGATAGACGGAGTAGCGGAGGGCGTCGTCGGTATAGCTGACGGCGTGGAATTTTTCGTAGCGTTCGCGAACGCCGTTGATGACTTGGACGGCTTCTTCTTCGTTGGGCGCGGGAACTTTTACGGATTGGAAGCGGCGCTCGAGGGAGCGGTCTTTTTCGACGGACTTGCGATATTCGCCGGGCGTTGTGGCGCCGATGCATTGAATTTCGCCGCGAGAGAGCGCGGGCTTGAGAATGTTGGCGGCGTCGAGGGAGCCTTCCGCGGAACCTGCGCCGACCAGCGTGTGCAACTCATCGATGAAGACGATGGCGTTCTGGCTCTCCATCAATTCTTTCATGATGGTCTTAAGGCGCTCTTCGAACTGCCCGCGATATTTTGTGCCGGCGACAATCAAAGAGAGGTCGAGAGAAAGGATGCGTTTATCGGCGAGGAACGGCGGGACGTCGCCGTCGGAGATGCGCTGGGCGAGGCCCTCCACTATGGCGGTCTTGCCCACGCCGGGTTCACCGATGAGCACGGGATTATTTTTGGTACGGCGGCAGAGAATCTGGATCACGCGTTCAACTTCGCCTTCGCGGCCGACCAGCGGGTCAAGGGAACCTTCCGAAGCCGCCTGCGTCAAATCGCGGCTGAACTCGGCCAGCAGCGAAGTCTCCTTCGGACGGGCGGCCGTGGTTTTTTCACCAGAGGTGCGCGCGAGTTCTTCACGCAGGGTGGAGAGGCGCAGGCCGCGCTCCATCAGAATTTCCGCGCCAAAGCACTTCTCTTCGCGCAGGATTCCCAGCAGCAGGTGCTCGGTCCCCACGTGTTTCACACCGAGGCGCTCCGCTTCCTCGCCGGCCATGTTCAAGATCCGCTTGCACTCCGCGCTCAGAGGCACTTCAACAGATGTGGAAATGCGCTCGCGGATGGTGATACGCGCTTCGATCTCCTTGCGGATGGATTCGATCGAGCCTTGCTGACGCAGGAAGCGATTCGCCAGGGCCTTGTCCTCGCGCATCAAGCCCAGCAGCAAGTGCTCCGTCTCGATGTACGGGCTGCCGTACTGGCTGGCTTCATACCTGGCGAAGAAAATTACGCGTCGCGCTTTCTCTGTGTACCGTTCAAACACGATTACTTCTCCCCCGGAGTTTCCATCGCCGCGGCCGCAGCCACGCGTGTACGCAGAACGCCGTGCTCCAGAGTCAAGATGCGGTCGCAACGCGCGGCGAGCGCCAGGTTGTGCGTCGCGATCAACGACGTCAACCCGTACGCGCCATGCAACCGCTGCAATAACTCGAACACGGCCCAAGCATTCTGCTCGTCCAAATCTCCGGTCGGTTCATCAGCCAGCAGCACGGCCGGCCTGGTGACGAGCGCCCTGGCAATAGCGACGCGCTGCTGTTCCCCGCCCGAAAGCTCCCCTGCGCGGTGCTCGGCCCGCTCTTGCAGGCCCACTTCCGCGAGCCATTTCCGCGCTGTTGTCATCGAGGGAGAGAACGCCTCACCTCGCATCAGCAACGGCATGGCTACATTCTCTGTGGCAGTAAAATCCGGCAACAATTGATGCCGCTGCCACAAAAATCCCACGGCGCGATTTCTAAATTCGGCCACCGTGGTGTCTTGATTCGTTTCAATGGGCTTGGAAGCGAAGTATACTGTACCGCTCGTTGGCGTGTCTAGCGCAGCCAGCAGATGCAGCAGAGTGCTTTTTCCCGCCCCAGACGGCGCGACAATCGCGACCATCTCTCCGCGCCGCAAACTTAAATTCGCATCCACCAAAACGGTCAAAGATCGCGCGCCTACGCCGTAGGTCTTTTTCACGCTGCGCGCTTCGAGCACCACCTGCGCGTCGCAGAAGCCGCTGGAGTTCCCTGCCCCCGCGTCCGACCCCGTATCGATTTCAAAATTCATCCTGGGCCCACATTTCCCGGTAGCGTTCGGCTGCGAATCGAGCGCCCTTCCATTTACTTAGATGCAGGAAGCGCAATTGCAGTGCCGCGTCCCAAATCGCCCGCCGCGACCCAATCACTTCCCATTTATGTCGGAGCCTTGTCTAGCAGGAAACCAGGCCCCAAATTGGGTATTTCGTTAAACGCTTAATTGCTTTTATTTCAAACGTTTATGGCGGGCAGTTTTGTCCCGTCGAGGCTCGAGGACCATGCTCGATCAGGCCGAACGACCACGCCCTGCTGCTAGGAGCAAACCGTGCTCCAAAGCTTCGTTCTGCCTGGCAAAACGCCCTGTGGGATATGTTCCAGCAGCAGCTACACGGCTTTCCCTATTCATAGCGCAGAATGTCCACCGGTAGGAGGCGCGCCGCTGCGCGCGCGGGCAAGAGCGTTGCTCCCACCGAAATTCCCATGGCCACGACCGCGATCCACAGGCCATCCAGCAGACTGGGATGAAACGGCACGTAGGGCACCGCGTATACCTGTGGGTCAAGAGGAATCAGGCGCCAAATCCCGGCGATCCATGCGCAAGCATACCCGACGCTTAAGCCGGCGAAGGTTCCCGCAGCGCCAATCGCCATCCCTTGCCACAAAAAAATGCGCCGGATCTGCTCCCGCCGCGCTCCCATCGACATCAGCACAGCGACATCTCGCGCCTTGTCGGTCACCGTCATGGACAGCACCACCAGGACGTTCAAGCCCGCCACAAACGTGATGAGTCCGATGAAGATCGCGGTCACCAGCTTTTCCAAGCGCAACGCGCGAAACAGGGCACGATTTTCTTCCATCCAGGTGGTAGCGGCAAAACCGGGGCCTGCGGCCTGCTCCAATTTCCGCGCAATATCGCCGGCCTGCTCCGGCTTGTCCAGGCGAAATTCCAGCACGCTAACGGCATCCATGACGCCAGAGAGAGCCTGCGCGGCCGGCAAGCTCAAGAAGCACCAATTCTCATCGTAATCGTAGAAGCCCGAATCAAAAATTCCCGCGACGCGGAACCGCCGGCTTCGCGGCAGCAAACCGAATGGCGTCAATCGCCCTTGCGGGCTGGTCAGCGTCACATAATCGCCTGGCGAGAGTTTCCATTCCTGTGCCAGCTGTTTGCCGATTAATATCGCGTCAATGCCGTTGGCATCGAGCGAAAAATCCAAGTTCCCGGCGATGATGCGCTGCAGCGCCTCATCGCTGCGCCGCTCGCGTTCCAGATCGATTCCTTTTGTGACCACGCCGCGCGCCTTACCGGCAAACGTCAGCAGCACCGTCTGGTAGGCTGCCGGCGTTACGGAGCGCACGCCCGGCATCGCCGCAAGTTTGGCGGCCACAACCTTATAGTCGCGGATACCGCCCGCGCCAGGCTTGCTGAGCGACACGTGCGCCGTCACGCCCAGCAAGCGGTCCTGCAGCGTTTCGCGAAATCCAGTGTTCATTGCCAGGGCAATCACCAGCGTCGCGACTCCCGCGGCAACGCCGATCACCGAGAACGCGGTCACCAGACGCAGCACGGCGGGGCGGTACGGCGACCGCAGGTACCGCCTGGCGACGAACCATTCAAAATTCATGCTGAACTCGTCAGGGCTTGCTGCCTTGCTCCGGATTGGATGGCGCTTCCGGGCGCAATTGTGGGAACAAAATGACGTCCCGTATGGACGGCGAGTCCGTGAAGAGCATCGTCAAACGATCGATGCCGATGCCTTCGCCCGCGGCGGGCGGCATGCCGTGGCACAGCGCGCGTACGTAGTCCCAGTCGACCTGCTTGGGCATTTCGTCTCCACCCTGCGCAACCTGGGCGCGAAAGCGACGTTCCTGTTCCATCGGATCATTCAACTCCGAAAAGCCATTCGCGATTTCCATCCCTGCGACGTAAATCTCAAAGCGCTCGGTCACGCTCGGATCGTCTGGCTTCTGTTTTGACAAGGGAGAAATGTCCGTTGGGAATTCGTACAAAATAGTCGGCTGGATCAGCTTATCCTCGGCCATGGCCTCAAACAGCAGACCCGTCCATTCGCCGTCGCTCAAGCTCCCCTTGGAGGCGGCGTAAGGAGCGCCGGCATTCTTGGCCCACACGTTGTAGCGTTCCGCTATCGCTCGCGGACCCCCAGGCGCGCCAAGCTCCGCACTCCTCGGAGCGGCTCCCGCCGCATCCGGCCAGTATTTCACAATGGCCTCGCGCATCGTGAAACGTTCAAATCTCCCGAAATCCAAATCGACTTCTCCATAGCGGATCACCGTCGAGCCGGTGATCGCTTTGGCCAGATCCGCGAACAGGCGTTCATTCATATCCATCAAATCGCGGTAATTGCTGTAGGCTTCATAGAACTCCAGCATGGTGAATTCCGGATTATGCTGCGTGGAGATGCCCTCATTGCGGAAGTTCCGGTTAATCTCATAGACACGATCGAATCCGCCTACGGTCAACCGCTTCAAATACAGCTCCGGCGCGATGCGCAGGTAAAGGTCGAGGTCCAATGTATTGTGATGGGTCTTAAAAGGCCGCGCCGCTGCTCCGCCTGGCAGCGGATGCATCATGGGCGTTTCCACCTCTATATAACCGCGAGCATCGAAAAACCGCCGCAGCTCCTGGATGATCCGCGCCCGCGTCAGAAAAACCTGGCGCGATTTTTCATTCGCAATCAGGTCCAGATAGCGTTGGCGGTAGCGCAGCTCCACGTCGGTCAAGCCGTGCCATTTCTCCGGCAGTGGCAGCAGCGCCTTCGACAGGAAATATATTTCCTCTACCCAAACAGAAAGCTCATTCGTCTTGGTGCGGAAAAGGTGCCCGCGTACACCGATCAGGTCGCCGAGGTCCAGCAACTGAAAGAGCTCGAACCCGCGCTCTCCCACGACGTCCTTTTTTACATAGATCTGGATGCGCCTCCCGGCACCCTGCAGGTGTGCGAACCCGGCCTTACCCATCAAGCGCAGCGAAACGATTCGCCCGGCAACGCGGACCTCCCGGCGATTGGCTTCCAGGTCTGCAACCGGGGTCGCGCCAAACTGGGTTGCCAGCTCCGCAACCGTATCGCTCCATCGAAATTCGTGTGGATACGCTTTCAGGCCCAGCGCCTGAATTTGCTGCAACTTTTTCTGGCGCTGCTCAAACTGGTCGCGCGGCTCAAATTGCAACGGGAAAATCCTTTCCGCATAATCGCAGGCGAGTATAGCGGCGAGCGCCATTACAGGGCAAGAATCTGACGGCGCGCCGAGGACCCCCTGCGTGCTCAATGTGGACGCTGCGGCCCCTTTGCGAGCGCCGGTCGCTTATGGGAATTCCTATGGCAAATCCGTCGGCGAGGATACTAAGCGTACCTTACTCGTAAACATCATCGTAACTGTAAGTACCAATGTGGTCAGGACTTGCGTCTTTTCCGTCGCACTCCCAAAAAGGCGCGGGAGCGTCTGGCAGCCAAGGTTAACTTTTGTTAATAAATTCTTATCGACCTCCGAAACTATTTTGATATACTGCCCGGCCTTAGGAGAGAAACCTCGTGCGGGTTCGCGCCTACACCCTGCCTTCCCGGAATTCCTCTGTCCAAGAGGACTGGAGCACTTGGCTTCCCCCAGTCAAGGCCGAGGCCTTTGACTCTTGCGTGCGCCAACTCGAGATCTTCTACGGAATGTTCAGCGTTTCGCTAAACGAGGCTCTTGAGCTCCGCCGCATCGGAAAATCAGGGCAGTCCTCCCAAGCCATTTTCGTGGTACCGGCCTTGTGCACTCGGTTGGCGCGCCCGGTGGAGGGTTTGCTCCACACGTTGGGGGAGCATGCGAAGCATTTCGGCATTATTCCGAACACTGCGCCTCTTGATGCCTCCAACTTCCGCGGTTCCCGGGAACAGCGCATCGCTCGCATAAACGACCTTTTAAGTCACATGCTCCTCAGCCAACGTTCTCAGTTCCTGAACAAGATCGACGCCCTCGAAGAGATGGTGCTGAGCATCCGCAAAGATTTTTGCGAAGTAGCTTCCGATCTCAGCAGTGGCGCCTCTGCAGCGCCCTCCGCGGATTGGCGCGCCCTCGATGACGCTCACTTTGACTTGAATACCTGCCTGCGCGAGGCTATCGTCCTTTTGAAGTCTTTTATAGTGGTGCTCCCCGATGACCAGATCAGCGCGTTCCAGAAATCCATAAACGACCAAATGCTCGCCCCTCACGATGCGGCACCAATCCGGCGTAGACGAATGGTGCTAATCGAGGGAGAATAACTAGGTCTGGTAGCCTGCGTTCTCCGGGCGCAGTCTCAGCGAGTAATAAACGCCCGCCCCGTGTTTCTTTGCTTATGCGGGCCGTTGCGAAGACAACTCCAGGGGGTATCCGGTGCATCCGAAAAGGTGGATGCGCCGCTATTGGACCGTTGGCCCGAAACAGACCAAGCGATCCCATCGCATCAAACGCCCCGCAACCGCCTAAGGCGCTGACGGAAGCGGAGGCCATTCGCCTGGCGCAAGCCGGGAACGCTGCGGCCTTTGAGTTTCTGTACGAACTCCACAGCCGCCGTGTTTACGCTCTGTGTCTGCGCATGGTCAGCAATCCTTCCGATGCGGAAGACCTTATGCAGGAAGCATTTCTGCAGCTCTTCCGCAAGATTGCGACGTTCCGCGGCGAGTCTGCGTTTTCGACCTGGCTGCACCGCATGACCGTGAATGTGGTGCTGATGCGGTTGCGCAAGAAGGCTCTTCCAGTGGCTTCCCTCGAGGAAACCACCGAGCCGGACGAGGACGGCGGCGGACTGCGGAAGGACGTCGGGGCGCCGGATTTGCGGTTGAGCGGAGCGGTGGATCGCGTCAATTTGGAGCGTTCCATCGATAAGCTGCCACCCGGTTACCGCACGGTGTTTGTTTTGCACGACGTGCAGGGCTACGAGCACAACGAGATTGCCGGGATCATGGGTTGTTCGGTCGGAAATTCGAAATCGCAGTTGCACAAGGCGCGAACCAGGTTGCGCGATCTGCTGCAGGAAGAAATTCGGGAGCAGGCGCGGCAAGAACGCCACGCAGCGAAAACACAGACGGGAAGCAGCGATTGAGCTACAATAGAAAAAATTTCAAGGTGCACGCAGCAAGCGCAGACACGCCGCAAAGTTGTGTTCGGAGTCGAGCCGAAGAAACTTCCGAAGCAGCGTGTCGCGGAGTACACGGCCATGCAGTGTAAAGAAGTGGAAGGGATCCTCGAACACGAGGGTTTTGTCCCCGTGCCCGGCGCGGCGCGCGCGCATCTCGCCGGCTGCAGTTCCTGCCAAAATTTCATCGCCGACTTGACCGCGATCGTCGCTACCGCTCATTTGCTTCCCGCGGAAGTCGAGCCTCCGCGACGCGTCTGGACCTCGCTCCGCATGCAATTGGAAGAGGAAGGCATTATCCGGTCAGGCGCGCGGCATCCCTGGTGGGCGAGTTTCTCCGAGATCTTCCGCCCGCGCGTGCTGGCTACCGCCGCTGTAGCTCTGTTGATTGTCGCCGCCACTGCTTTGCAGCTTCAGCGTCCGGCCACGCAACCCACCGAAGCTCGCAACACATCTGACACCCTGTACCAGGACACCAGCCTGACCCTGAACAACGACGAAGCTCATCTGCCGGCCATGCAGCTTGCCGGCAATTCCGGTGTGGACGTATCGCTCCGGCAGAATCTGGATATCGTGGACAAATTTATCGTTGATTGCGAGCAGCGCATGAAAGAGCAGCCCCAGGATGATCTCACGCGGGAATATTTGACCGGCGCTTACCAACAAAAGGCGGAATTGATATCCGTGATGATGGAACGCGGGGGGAGCGGATACTAACATGAGCCTGAAAATCATGGGACGTGGAATCCTGCCCGTGCTGGGCGCGGGAGTGTTTCTCTTGCCTTGTGCTTTTGTGCAGGCCGCCCCCCAGCATTTCGAAAGGCATTTTGCCGTGAAAGGGCGCCCGGTCATCGTGCTGCAAAACGTGGCCAACGGACGCATCGAAGTAAAATCCTCAAAAAATTCCGAGGTCATCGTCTCGGCGACGCAAGCCTCGAATAAGATCGGCATTGAGGCCGAACAGGCGGACGCGCGCATCGATATCATCGCCACGGTGCTCGATAATTCCGCGCCGGCCAATGAATTGGAGGCCAATTTTCAATTGACCGTGCCGGAGGAAGCGGAACTGCAGTTGCGCACGCATACCGGGCTCGTTTATGTCGAGCAGGTGATGGGCGACATGACCCTGCAGAGCGTCGCCGGCGATATTCATCTTAAGGAAGTATCCGGCTACATCGTGGTGCGCACCACCGGAGGTTCGCTGGTTTGCACGCAGTGCGCTGGCAAGCTGGATTTCAACTCCGTGAGCGGCAACGCTCAGGTATTGCAGCCCGGGCTGACCAACGTCACGTTGTTCACCATGTCGGGCAATATCCTTTTTGACGGCGACTTCATTCGCACCGGAATCTATACGATGAAGAGCGGCAAGGGCACCGTCGAGGTGCACTTCTCCGGAAACGATTCTTTCGACCTTAAGGCACAGACCTCCACGGGCACCGTCGACAACCAAGCGGAAGCGTATTTAAAGCCGGATTCGCACGGCGTGCGGCACATCGCATCTAAATTCACCAAGGGCTTGTTCGGCACGGTCGGCAGCGGCCTAGCTAAAGTCGAACTCTCCTCGTACAGTGGTACAATCCGCATCCTGAAGCGCGATTGACACGCGCCAGGCCGAGCGTTTCGGCCGGCCTGCTTTAAGTTAAGTGCATTGATGACGCAACTTCCCCCGCGACCGCCACAATCGCGCCCGCAGGTGCTTTGCCTGGCGGGCTTCATGGGCTCGGGTAAAACCACGGTTGGCACGCTGCTGGCGCGGCAGTTGGCCTGGCGCTTCGTGGACCTGGACGATCGCATCGAAGCCGCCGCCGGGCTGCGCATTCCTGAGATTTTCGAGCGCTTGGGCGAGGCGGCATTTCGGCAGATCGAAGCCGATCAACTGCGCACCGCTCTCGGCCGCGCCCTCGAACACAAGGAATCCATGGTCCTCGCCCTCGGCGGCGGCACCTACGCACAGGCCGGCGCGCCGGAGTTTCTTCGTGCCGCTGGCGTTCCCGTCATCTGGCTGGACGCTTCCCCGGATGTCTTGTTGGCGCGCTGCATGACCATGAGCGGCCGCCCGCTGTTTCGAGACGAGCCCAGCTTTCGCGCCCTTTACACGCAACGCTTGCCTTCCTATCAGCAAGCCGACCACCGCGTGGACAGTTCCGGCGAACCGGGCCGCGTCGTTGCCGAAATTCTCCGTCAAGGAATTACTTCCGCCGGCGCCGGCGATGCTCACCTCGTGGTGGAAGAGCCGAAATCCTGAAATCTCGGCGCGCCTTTTGCAACGCCTGCGCACTAGCGCTCGCGGGTAACACAATGGGCGCAGACGCGCGCGATCTCCCCGCTTCGCATTGCTGCTGTGGCAGACTCTAGTTGCAGCCGCGCGAAGGAGTGGCATCGATAATGCACAACTCTTTGAAGTCTAAAATCACGTTGGGCGTTCTAGCCGCGTGCATCCTGGCGTGGAGTTCCCTGGCTTCGCAAGCGCAAAAAAAGGCGCCGGTGTTTGCCGCGGACAAAGGGAAATTCACCATCCAGCTCGACGGCCAAATCGTCGGCCACGAAGAGTTCGAGATTTCGCCGGCCTCGACAGGCTGGTCCGCGCAAGGCACCACCGACCTGAAGGCTCCCGATTCTCCCGCCACGCGTGTAACCGGCGTGCTCACCCTGCAGCCCGATGGCGCTCCCATCAGCTACCAGTGGACTTCGCAAGCGGAAAAAACCAACGGCGCGCGCATCGTGTTCGCAAACGGCGTCGCCAAAATTACCCTGCAAATGCAGGGCGCGCGGCCCTTCGAACAGAACATGAACTTTGACACGCCGCTGATCGCCGTGCTCGACAACAATCTCTACTATCAATACGGCGTACTGGCGCGCGTATATGACTGGTCCAAACGCGGCGCGCAGAACCTTCCTGTGCTTATTCCGCAGGAGCTGACGCCCGGCTCGGTCAGCGTCGAGTCCACCGGCACAGTTACCGCCAAGGGTAAGTCCTACGATGGGTTGCGCGTCACCACTTCCGACCTCCAGGTGCTGCTGTTCCTCGATTCGAATCACCGGCTAATGCGCCTTGAAGTCCCCGCCGCCAAGGTCTCCGTTGCCCGCGATTAGCTGCGCCACGTCGCGGCGCAAAAACAAAAACGCGGCGTGACTTTCATCACGCCGCGCCAAAGCTATATTAGAAAATTTCTAGCGCGCAAACGAACGTTGCAACGTTGGCTTCCCCGGTGTCGCGAACGGCGCGTCTGGGCGCCGCAGCGGGTAGCCCTGCGGATGACCATGCGCGTGCGTCAGCGCATGCCCATTCGAATGACCGGCAATGCCCGCGTGGCCATTGCCGTTGCCATTCCCCGACGCGGGCTGCGGCAGCCGCGCCGGATTACCGATAGGGCGGAGATTCGTCGGCAGCGCTCCAACGTGGTCGCTGATCGCCTGCAGCCTCTTCAAGATCGATTGCCATTGTTCCCAATCCAATTGGCGCAGGAACGGCCGCAATCCCTGGATGAACGGATCTTCCAGCAGCGCTTCGCCGTCCGACTCCGGGATGAAAAAACGGTTTAGGCCCACGTTCAGAGCCTCGGAGATCTTCTCCAGCGTGCCCAGGCTCGGCGTCATCTGGCCGCTCTCGATGCGCGACAAGTACGAGCGCGACACCTTCGAGCGCGACTGCAGCTGGCTCTGCGTCATGCTGCGCGATTCGCGCAACTGGCGGATCCGCTGCCCGATGTTCTCCACCGTCTCCCGGTTGGCGAACTTTTCTTGGGTAGGTTCAGCGCCGGTTTCCTCCACAGCTTCCGGGGGAGGAATCAGGAACTCCAAACGCTGAGGCAAGGCGCGCACGCAACGCCGGCAATTCCCCGTGCGCGTCCGGTACTGGACTAGACCGCATGTCTTACAGCGTATGACTTCCCTATCCAATTCTAACGAACTAGCTTCTTTTTCTAATTGTGCCGACACCGGTGCTCCTCGCTGACTTTTTCCGGCGCGCGGATAGGAGAGGAAACGTCGGAACGTGCTTCGGGGGGAAGGCAGTAACTGGCGCGACGGAAGTCTCTCGCGAATGGCCGTTTTCTGTCAAGAGTATTTTTAGACTTTTTTTATCTGTGCGCATATGAAACACAAACGCTACGCAAGGCTTTCGCCTGTTCGCTCGTACAGTTCCCTTGCAATTTCCGGCTGAGCCTCGCTCTATCGAACCCGCGAGCGCAGGGTTTGTTGCTTCTCTTAGTACCGCAAACGCGGCGCGAACGCCACGCCAATTTTCAAATTCTCCCTACTTGAATCGATTTTACTTGGTGCGCTGACAATTCCTGGTCGTCTCTGGGTCCGTTCCATTCTTCTCTCTGGACTCTGCGCTCTCGGTGGTGAATCCTCTGCCAACGTAAGGTAAGCTATTCCGTCTTTGAAGGAGATTCGAGACCATGCCCACACGAGAGGACGCCTGGAAGCTTTTGTGCGAATACACCCAGTCCGAGAGCCTCCGCAAGCACATGCTGGCGGTGGAAGCTTGCGTCCGCGCCTATGCCCGCAAGCACGCCGCCGATGAGGAGCTCTGGGGAATCCCCGCGCTGCTCCATGACTTCGACTACGAGCGCTGGCCCAACGAAGCCCACGCCCCGGACAAGGAGCACCCCGCCGAAGGTGCCAAGATTCTTCGCGAGAAAGGCTACTCTGAGGAAATCGTCCGCGCCATCCTCTCCCACGCCGACTACTGCAACGTCCCCCGCCAGTCCCCGCTCGAGCACACGCTCTTCGCCTGCGACGAATTGGCTGGCTTTCTCACCGCCTGCGCCTACGTTCGCCCCTCCAAAAGCATCCTCGATCTGGAAGTGGATTCCGTCAAACGCCGCATGAAAGACAAGGCCTTCGCCAAAGGCGTCAGCCGCGAAGACGTCCGCAAAGGCGCCGAAGAGCTGGGCGTCCCCCTCGAAGAGCACATCGCCTTCTGCATCGCCGCCCTCCGCGAACACGCCGACGCCCTCGGCCTCCGCGGCGCCATAGCCACGCAAGCTGCTACTACTTAGCGATTCGCACGCGGCCATCGAGGCCCGAATGCCATGAGCACCTCGATCCAGCATTGCGGTTTCATTGGGTCTTCTTCGAGGCACGAGCGACCAACTCGTCCAATCTCGAAAGCAGAAGCTTTAGGATTGGAGACTCGTTCGACTTTTTGTAGCCGAGGACCAGCTCAATAGTCGGCGCGTCTCCCTTGAGAGGACGACTCGTTATCGACGAAGGGAGAAAGTTCTGTGCGTAAGCAGGTAACAGCCCTACGCCGCGTGTCGACGCTATTAAGGACATTCCCATGGTGACATGGTCCGCCTCGTGAGCTGGCGTGATTTTGATTCCGGACCGCTTCAGGTAATTGTCGATCACCCCACGCAGCACAGGAGCCGTGTCCGACACGGTCACGAATGTCTCGCCCACTAGATCCTGAGGACTGACGGCTTTAAATGCAGCGAGACGGTGGTCACTGGGCAAGACCACCATCAAGGGCTCCTTGACGAGAAGGCGGAACGCCAAGTCTGGCGCCCCTTGTTCCCGTCGAAGAAAGGCCGCATCGATTTTTCCTTTCGAAAGGCCGTCCGCAAGCAGAGGCGAGTATTGACTCGATATCATCACGTCAATGTTAGGTAGTTCCTCGCGCAAGATCTGCAGGGCTTCGGGCATCCAAGTCAATTCGTGTCCGGTCAGAAAGCCCATTACGAAGCATGGCTTCCCGGGATGAGCGACCCGGCGTGCAGCTTCGGCTGCCGCTGCAACCTGCGTTAGCGCCACGCGGGCGTGATCGAGAAAGGCTCGACCCGCAGGTGTCAGTTCGATGCCGCGAGCTCTTCGCGTCAGGAGTTGGGCGCCCACCTCGTCCTCAAGATCTCGAATCTGCCGACTCAACGAAGGTTGTGACGTGTGCAGTTTTCGCGCTGCCGCCACCGTTAGACTTCCCGCCTCAGCAACTGCGACGAAATAACGAAGATGTCGTAATTCCATTTCCTCGCCCCATATTTCTGAAGCATAGCTCCCAGCTTAACAAAGTATGCTTCAACGGCGCTACCGCGAGCGAGATTCACAATCTAACAAAGTGATCTGAGCTATCCAGGAGCGGCTTAGCGGACTTCTCAGTCATGCTCAGCTTGCATGGGTCGAGATCAACGGAGGTAGTGCTATGAGTTCACCGGTTGTTTTAATTACCGGCGCGCTGACCGGCATCGGTCGCGCTGCCGCAATAATCTTTGCGCAAGAAGGGGCACACATTGTTGTGTCTGGGCGCCGAGACAAACAAGGACAAGAGTTGGTTGCCGAGCTAAAAGGGCTCGGAGCAGAGGCCATTTTTGTCCGTTCTGATGTCCGCAAGGATGAGGACGTGCGCAACCTTGTGGACCAAACGGTCAAGCGTTTCGGACGCCTGGATATTGCAGTCAATAATGCCGGGACGGAAGGATTGCGGGGTCTCGTAACGGACCAGACCGCAGAGAGCTACGCGGATACGTTTGATACCAACGTACTTGGTGTGCTGTTAAGCATGAAGCACGAACTGCGGGCGATGCTGCCTCAGCGAAGCGGGAGCATCGTCAACGTCTCGTCGGCCTATGGAAGCATCGGCGCTGCTGGGGCATCCGTTTATGTGGCCAGCAAACATGCGGTGGAAGGGCTGACAAAGTCCGCTGCACTGGAAGTCGCGGGCACCGGTGTGCGCGTTAATGTGGTGGCTCCGGGCACTACGGATACGGGTATGCTCACACGCTTCACCAACACAGATCAAAACAAAGCAGCGCTCGTCTCGACCGTGCCAGTGAAACGTCTCGCAGCACCAGAGGAGATCGCTCATGTGATCGCCTTTGTCGCTTCGGCAAATGCGTCGTACATGACTGGTGCGTCCATCCCAGTGGATGGAGGGATGATCGCGGACTAACTCTAGGGCCGCCTCCGGGTAACTACACGCACCAGACCGCGCCGACCCGATTCGTTGAAGCGGGAACGGCCATCTCGGCAAGGTGATTCTGCAGGACAGGGAAGGCCGCCTCGAATGCGCGAACTGCGGGGATGATCAACACGCAATTCATATCAAAAGGAGGAAGGAGTCCCAATGCCTAACGTGGTGAAGAAACACAGTATCTCTTCTGAGCTAGCACAGAAAATGGTGGATGAAGCCGTGGGCGGGTGGCCACGAAGTGCGACGACTCTGGGTGCCGCATCCCTTCGCGCTTTGCTTTTGGCAAAGGGTGCGGGGGTTGACTCTTAGGCTGATTAGATGACGGCGTCGGCTCCTTCCGCCGAGTAGACTTGGTTGCGTTCAAACGACCAAGGCTCGGAAGAAAGGACCCGAGCGATGTTAATTATAGGTTGCGATTTTCACACACGTTTTGCCCCCGGGTCTTCCAAATTGTTACCTTTCCACCCCATCTTCTTTGTAACTCTCCGCGTTTGAATGACTTAGCAAGCCGTTCGAACGAGTACCTTACAAGTAAAAAATTCCTATTGACAACAACCCAGAATCCGTGCTACCATTCCGCATGAAATCGGCGCACCAGCAGTGTTTTCCCTGCACTGTCGCTAGCGCCCTGCCCCAGCAACGCCCGTCTCCCCCTTACCTTCCGCTAACTTCTTGTTGCAAAAACACCGAAACAGCAACTTTAACTACCTTTAGAATCAACACTTGCAAAAGTGTATCAAAACAAAGGACTTTAACTGCGTTTAGAATCAACACTTACAAAAAAGAGGGGGAGGGGGGTATACCCTTCGCGATTCGTCATCTTTCCAGTATCCAGCTTCCGGCTTCGATTCCTACCCCCCTGCGTCTTTGCTTCCACCTCCGCGCTCTCGGTGCCTGCCCGTCCGGCAGGCGGGGCCTCTATGGCAAATTCTTCTTCTTTGTCGGAACTCACGCTAGAATTGAATAGCAATGCTTACGCAAATCGCAGGGTCTGACGCCGCCGCCACTCTTCATCCGAGGCGAAAAACTTACGGTGTGAACGTCGGCCACGTCCGCGTGGGCGGGGGCGCGCCCATTGTCGTGCAGTCCATGACCAACACGGACACCGCCGATGCCCCCGGTACCGCGCAGCAATGTCTCGAGCTGGCCGAAGCCGGCTCCGAAATTGTGCGCGTCACCGTGAATGTTCCGGAGGCCGCCGCCGCCGTCCCCGAAATCAAGAAGCGCCTGCTCGCGGCCGGCTGCAAAGTCCCCGTCATTGGCGATTTTCATTACAACGGCCACGTCTTGCTCACGAAATTTCCGGACTGCGCCGTGGCCCTCGACAAATACCGCATCAATCCCGGCAATGTCGGCGCCGGCCAGCGCCGTGACGAGCAATTTTCCACCATCTGCAAAATCGCGCGAGACAATGGAAAGCCTGTGCGCATTGGCGTCAACGGTGGCTCACTCAATCAAGAATTGGTCATGCGCAAAATGCAGGAGAACACCGACAAGGATCTAGGCAAAGAGTCCGAGGAAATCATCAATGATTGCATGGTGCTTTCGGCGCTGGAATCCACGGAGCTCGCGCTTGAATCCGGTTTGCGCCACGACCAAATCATTATTTCGTGCAAGACTTCGCGGCCGCGTGACCTCATCACGGTGTATCGCGATCTCTCCGCAAAGACCGAGCAACCGCTGCATCTCGGCCTCACCGAAGCAGGCATGGGCATGAAGGGCCAGATTTGGTCCGCGGCTTCGCTTGGCGTTCTTCTCTACGAGGGCATCGGCGACACCATCCGTATTTCCCTCACGCCGCGGCCCGGGGGCGACCGTCGCGAAGAGGTTTACGCCGCGTGCGAATTGCTCCAGGCGCTTGGCCTGCGCTCCTTTTCGCCCAGCGTAACTGCGTGTCCCGGCTGCGGACGCACCACCAGCTCCACATTCCAGGAATTGGCCGAGCGTATTCAGGGCTACATCCGCGACATGATGCCCATCTGGAAGACCCAATATGATGGCGTGGAAACGATGACCTTGGCAGTCATGGGCTGCATCGTCAACGGACCCGGCGAATCCAAAGCGGCCAACATTGGCATTAGCCTGCCTGGCACCGGGGAAGCCCCGCGCTGCCCCGTGTACATCGACGGCAAGAAAGACGTAACCCTGGAAGGCAACTATGACGAGTTGGCCGCCGCCTTCCAATCACTGGTCGACACCTACATCGCCAAAAAATATCCGCGCAAGACCGCAGAGGTCAGTGCAGCGCGATGAAGATCAGCCGCGAAGACGTCCTCCGGGTAGCCGACTTGGCTTATCTCGACCTCAGCGAATCCGAGCTTGAAACCTATCGCGCGCAAATTGACGAAATCCTCGAATACATTGGCAAGCTGAACGAACTCGACACCGCGAATGTGGAACCGATGGCTCAGGTGCTGGCCGACGACCAGACTGCTGATGCGACCCTGCGCGAGGACGTGGTTGTCCCCTGCAACGTGGCGCCCGAAATCCTGAAGCAAGCGCCCGACCCCGAACCCCCGTATTTCCGCGTACCGAAAGTGATCGAGCGCTGACCATGCCTGCTACTTGGACAATTAGTGGGGTGCAGGAAGCCCTGGCTTCGAAGAAAATTTCAGCGCGAGAACTCGCTGCGGATTATTACAAGCGAATCGACGCGCGTAACGCTGAGCTCAACGCCTACCTGACACTCTCGCAGGACCGGGCTTTCGCCCAGGCCGATCGCGTGGACGCGGTGGTCGCCGCTGGAAAACCGCTGCCTCCGCTTGCGGGCGTGCCCATTGCCGTCAAAGACGTCATCAGCGCTCTTGGCGTGCGCACTACTTGCGGCTCGAAGATTCTGGAGAACTACATTCCACCGTATGACGCCACGGCTGTCCAGCGCCTGGAAGCGGCGGGTGCGGTCATCCTTGGCAAAACCAATTGCGACGAGTTCGCCATGGGCAGTTCCAATGAGAACTCGGCCTACGGGCCGGTGCGCAATCCGGAGGCGCCGGATCGAGTGCCGGGCGGCTCGAGCGGAGGCTCCGCGGCGGCGGTCGCTGCTGGATTGGCAGTGGTGTCCCTGGGCACCGATACGGGTGGGTCGATTCGCCAGCCCGGTTCGTTCTGCGGAATCCCCGCAATGATGCCGAGCTACGGGCGAGTGTCGCGCTACGGCCTGATTGCTTTTGCCTCCTCGCTCGACCGCATCGGTCCCTTTGCCACCAATGTTCGCGATGTAGCCGCCGTCATGCAGATTATCGCCGGGCGGGACGCGAACGATTCGACATCCACTACCGCGGCCGTCCCGGATTATCGCGCTGAGGCCGAAAAACCGGTGAAGGGGCTGCGCATCGGCATCCCAAACGAATATTTCGGCACGGGCATGGACCCGGAAGTCCGCAAGAAGGTTGAGGCTGGCATAGAGCTGTACAAGAAGCTGGGCTGCGAGATTCGGGAAATTCGCATGCCGCACACGGATTATGCCATCGCGGTCTATTACATCATTGCCACCGCGGAGGCTAGCTCCAACCTGGCGCGCTATGACGGGGTGCGCTATGGCCTGCGCGTGGAGGGCGATTCCCTGCTCTCCATGTACCGCAAGACGCGTGGCGCGGGCTTTGGCGCGGAAGTAAAACGCCGCATCGTCCTTGGAACCTACGTCCTTTCCGCCGGCTACTACGATGCGTACTATCTGAAGGGCCAGAAAGTGCGCTCGCTCATCGCGCAGGATTTCCGCGATGCCTTTACGAAAGTCGACGCGATCGTGACGCCCACCTCGCCGGTGCCCGCCTTTAAGCTCGGCGAGCGAGCAAATGACCCATTGCAGATGTATCTTTCTGATATCTATACGGTTACGGGTTCTCTGGCGGGGGTGCCCGGGATTTCCGTGCCTTGTGGCAAGATCAGTGGAAAGCTCCCGGTCGGTTTGCAGATTTTCGGTCCGCCTTTCGGGGAAAGCCGCGTCTTGCAACTAGCGCAGGCCTTCGAGCAAGCGGGCGGGGCCGCGCTGTAACGGCTGATTTCAGATCGTCGAGTGCCAATTTTTCGCCAAGAGCGTCGTGCCTTTGCTGGAACGCATCCTTGAGAAGCTGGACCGTGCGCAGCACAACCTGCTGCGGGCGGCCGATGCTGTCCCGGCCGACCTCTGGAAGACATGTCCCCGGCAGGGTGCCTGGTCGGCTGCCGAACTCATCGCCCACATAATGACCGTGGAGCGCACGGTGGTTGCGGCCGCCGGCCGGATTCTAAAAAAGCAGCCAAAGCACACTCCGCTGTTGAAGAGATTTCGCCTTCCCTTCGTGCTTGCGGAAATACGTTTTGTTCGCCTGAAAACGCCAATTCCCATGGATTTACAGCTCTTGGGCGAAAAGGACGCAATGCTCGCGGAACTGAGAGAGGTTCGGAGACGCACGCTGACCTTGATCGAGGAAACGCGGAACCGCGACCTGAGCGCTTACAGGTGGCGCCATCCATTCCTGGGGTCATTGAATGCGTACGAATGGTTTTTCCTTCTAGGGTCACACCAGATCCGGCATGAAAAACAGATGCGCGAAATTGCCGCTAGCCTACCGAAACCCATATCCAGTTCGCAAAAATAAGACAAATTTTACCGCAGTGTGAATTTTATGCGCTCAAGTACTAGCTCCAGCGCACGCCTTGAGCGTGCAATAAAGGTGCGTTTTCCTGCGATTTTAGGCACAGAGTACTAGCCGAATCGTTTTTCGCGTAACTAACGGAACTACTATTGCTCTTACATAGTGCAGCCCGTAGGATGAGCCCAGCATCTAAGCGGGTAGGGCCAGGTAAGGCGGAGAAGAAAAGAGGGCCAAGGGCCGTGGTTACCGTCAAAGCGAGCCAGAAGATATTCACCGATTCCGAGGTGGCCAACCTCACGGGGATTTGTGTGGACCACCTGCGCAATTTCGCGAAGAGCCGGCATTTGGGCTTTATCGCGAGGGCGGCAGAAGCTGCCGGAATCCAGGCGGATCAGTGGCTTTTCACCTTGTCGGACTTGATGGTGCTGGTGACACTGTTCCCGCGCTGCACGCACTAATTGCGCCAGGCTGCCGCTGAGGCGGCTGGCCTAGAGACTTTTGCCTTGTGAGTCGACATTTGGGTAAGTGATTTGAGCTCTCCGGAGGAACCGGAGAGCTTTTTCATTTAGATTCAAGGAATTTTGAAGCGCTGAACGGAACACGGCCTCGCTTACGCTCTGGTCGTTTGGAGGCGTCCGTAAATCCCTGATTTTGGCGCCGGTTGCCGTCATCCGCGGCGCTATGCTCGTGCCGGGAGGCAAACCGAGGCGCAAGTAGCGCATCGCATCCTTTAGAACCCCATATGAGCCGTTCTTCGGTGTCACTCTGTATTGTCTGCCTTGGTGCGTTCGCATGCGTGGCGGCGAGCAACTCCGCTAAATACTTGTGTCGCGACGAACATGGTGTGTCAGCCGACTGTCAGGAGCGTCAGCAGGCCGCCGACACCAAGCAGGGTTCGGTCGAAGATGCTGCCGCGGCAGCCCGCCTGACGCGGGGCAAGAAGCTCGTGCTCAAGGACGGAAACTTCCAATTGGTGCGGGAGTACCAGCGAAAGGGCGATAGGGTGAGGTATTTCAGCCTGGAGCGGGGTGATTGGGAGGAGATTCCGGCTGCCCTAGTCGACTGGGATGGCACGGCCAAAGCACAGGCGGAGTCCGACAAGGCTTCGGCGGCGCTGCTGGGAAAAATTCACGCCCAAGAAGAGACCGCAAAGATCGAGACGGTGCTGGACATTGACGCGAGCTTGCAGGTGGCGCCGGGAGTATTCCTGCCTCCGGGCGAAGGAATGTTTGCGATTGAGGGAAAGTCGGTGACGCCGCTGGAGCAGGTGGGTTCGCAGGTGAAGACGGACAAGAAAACATTTTTGAAGCAGGTTCTTTCGCCAATTCCTATTGTGCCGGGAAAACGCAACGTGGAAATCCCGGGAGCGAAGGCGAAAACTCGCATCACTTCGAGCGGGCCAGAATTTTATTTGCGGGAGGCGCCTCCGGATCCGGACCGGAATTCGAGCGTGTATAAAAGCAGCCGGCCTGGGGAATCGGGACCGGAGGTGGAGTTGGTGCGCGCCACGGTCAAGGGAAACAAGCGGCAGTTGGAATCCATCCGCAGCATGTTTGGGCAAGACGTGGGCACAGAACGGAAATCCATTGCCATTCAGAGATGGGAAGTGGCCGCGACGGTGTACCGGTTTACGCTCGGTGAGCCTCTGCCGCCCGGAGAGTACGCGCTGGCGGAGATTTTGCCGGACGGAATGAATTTATTTGTTTGGGATTTTGGAGTGGACGGACCGCTCGCATCGCAACCCGCCAAGCATTAGCGCCGGACTGCTAATCGACAAATGTAAATTTTGAGGTGCTTGCCGAATCGGCGCTACAGATTCCGTGTATCGCTGCAAAAACTTATTGCTTTGTGCCAGCCGGCAGAGGCGGCGGACGACGCTCCATTTCCGTGGGCACGGCGATGGAGCGGGCGCCATTCTTGCCAACAGAGCGGACGGCAAAGAAATGATTGTCGGTCGAAACTCCGCGCAGCACCGTTTCGCCCGGCGAAACGGCAAAGTCGTAGACCTGCCAGCGCGGTTCCGTGGTTTCCCGCCATAGGATCTCAAAGCCGGCGCGTTCGGGATCGTCCTCGGCGGACCAGGAAACTTTGGCGTCGGGGGTGACCGCGCCGGTGAGCCGCGCGTTCGTAGGCGGCGCGGGAGCCATCGCCAACTGTCGCAACGCCTCAGCATTGTCGCGAGCGACGTCGCCGAGAAAGGTCAGGTTCAGGTATTTTGCGAAGTCGCCGTACTCGATGCCGTTTTCCGTGCGCGGCGTCTGGTGCTGGTGACTGTAATCCTCGAGCGGTTCCGTAAAACGCACGGCAGGCAGTCCGGATTTGTAGAACGGATAGTGGTCCCCGCCCCGGCCGTAGCGATCTACCCGAAAGATCATGCGGATATTTTCGCGGCCGTCGATTTCCTCGATGGCGCGGGCCAGTTCGCGCCCGAGCGAATCGCAATCATCGATTTCGCCGTTGCCAGAGAACAGACGCACCCGATGCGGCGCTCCCGGTGAGGGATCATCGCCCACGATGTCGTCATCGAGCATGCCGCCGACTGTGTAGCCCTGCTGCTTGGCCCACTCGAGCAAGCGATAGCCGCCGAGCAAGCCTTGCTCTTCCCCTGAAATCGCCGCGAAAAGGAGCGTTGCGCGGTATCCGTCCTGGCCTAGGGACACTCCTATGCTGGGCCCATTCGCGGCCGCTCTGCTGAGCAGACGCGCGGACTCCACACTGATGGAAACGCCGGAGGCATCGTCGTCCGCGCCGGGAGCGTCCGCTTTCGTGTTCATCACGTCGGAGGGGCGCGAGTCGTAGTGGCCAGAAACGATGAAGAGGGTTTTCGCGAGCTTTGCATCGGAGCCGGGAAGAATGGCGTAAACGCTTTCGAGATGGAGCGGCTTGCCGGAAGTGCGCTCGGAAGTGGAATCGAATTTGTCGACCACGACTTGCAGCTTGCCGCCGGAGTCCTTGGCGATTTCATTCAGGCGCGCGACGATGTGATCGCGACCGCAACCAATGCCGCGCTTCGTGTCAGTCCAAGACGAAAGAGACAGCCGGGTTCCGCAGGCGACGAGTTGGTCGATCAGCGCGCGCATCGATTTTTCGTCGACACTTTGCCGCGCGATAGCCGCAGCCCGATGAGGCAACAGCTTCGGATGCGGCTGCCCTTGCTGGGGCTCCGCCGGATCGCCGGAAGCGGATTGCTGAGCGAAGGCTGGAAAAATGGCGAACCAGAAACAAACGCTTGCGGCGAAGGTGCTGCCCAGAAGTCTGCGATACGCGGGAATACCGTTAGTCATCGGCTGCGCTCCGAGAAAAGAACGTGTTCAGCAGCCCGGCATTCTAGCCTAAGTGCGAAGTCGACACGAAACGATGCGAAACTGGGGCACAATGGTTACCGGCTGGCGCAGGGGCCTGCGACCTATAGGGTGCGCTCGTGGATTTGTCATCGCAACGGCAATGGATCAACGCGCTCTGGCTTCTGTTCGGTTTGTACTGGATCGTTTCCGCGTTCAAGCTGAAGAAGACGAAAAGGCGCGAATCATGGAGCCAGCGGTTCCGCTACGTACTGCCGCTGGTGGTTGCGTTTTACCTGTTTCGGCCTAGGGCGCACTATGGGTGGTTGGGCGCGCGATTCATTCCTGAGAGCAATGCCGCGGCGTGGATCGGTGTTGTGCTCACCGCCGCCGGCGTGGCCATCGCGTTTTGGGCGCGCTGGCATCTGGGCACCAATTGGAGCGGAGTGGTGACCCTAAAGGAGGGACACGAGCTGATTCGCACCGGCCCCTATCGCAGTATTCGTCATCCGATCTACACGGGAATTTTGTTCGCGTTCCTAGGCAGCGCGGTCGCCGTGGGTGAAGTACGCGGACTGCTGGCCGTAGCCATCGCCTGGCTTTCGTTTTACACCAAGGCGCGCCGCGAAGAATCCTTCCTCACTCAAGAATTCGGCCCCAGCTTTGCCGAACACACCAAGCGCACAGGCATGTTCCTGCCGCGTTCATAGCGCTGTGGCTGTGCCATAGGCGTCTGTGCCAGCGCGAGCACCCTCAATTTCCTGACAGCGAGTTAGTTTCCGGGTTCGCCGTCACTCGGCACAATCGTTAAGGCGTCAGGAATGGCCACGTCTCCGTATTGCCGAAGGACGAACGTGAGTTTCCAAGGCGTTACGTCAAAGATCCAAATGGGCTAATTTACAATCTGACCGAATGACGGTGGTTTAGGAGTGGTCATGCCGAACCGAGAATCCTTACACGAACTCATCGATGCGCTGCCCGAAGCCGCGCTGGAATCGGCCGAGCGAGTTCTGCAGAACTATCAAACTTGGCCGCCGAAGCCACCCATTGACGTTGAGAACATGCGCAAGCGCGTGGACGAACTTTTTAGAAAGCGCGGCGAAGAATGGGCAGCTCGTACCGGGACAGGGTTAAGAAGTTGGCACATCGGCAGCGGGAGTTTTAAACCCGACGGTGACGGTATGGCCTCGATGCGTACCTCGGAAGGAGAGACTTCGGTGACTCTAGAGATTCACCTCTTTCGGGGTCACAGATTAGAAATTGAGGAGCGGCTGCGCCTTTCCGAGGACAAGAAGTCATTGGTCTACACCCAACAGATTAAAGGACCAGAAGGGAAAGAGGGCCGCTACGAAATAGAGTTCGAGGTCGCTGAAGGGCTTCCTCCAGTTGAGGGAGACTAGTCATTCCTTATCGCTTCGCTTCCCAACGCGCGGCTGGTGCGCTCGTTTCCGGCTGCTCCCGGGCAGATGATATTGGCTAGGCTTCTTCTTCTACGAGTTGCTCGCCGTGGGCCGCCTTGTGGGTGGCTATAACTTTTTCGGCGAGCTCGGTGGGCACGTAGTCGTAGTGGGAAAATTCCATGGAGTAGGTGGCGCGGCCTTGCGTTTTCGAGATCAGGTCGTTCGCGTAGGTGAGCATTTCGGCTAGCGGCACCTGCGCTTTGATGATGACGTTGTGGCCGCGCAAATCGCTGCCGGCGATGCGGCCGCGCCTGCTGCTCAGGTCGCCCATCAGGTCGCCCGAATATTGGTCGGGAGCATAGACTTCGACGTGCATCACCGGCTCGAGCAATACTGGCCGGGCTTGTTTCATGGCTTCTTTGAAGGCTAGCGAGCCGGCGATCTTGAAGGCGATGTCCGAGGAGTCGACATCGTGGTATTTGCCGTCGTAGAGAATGGCGCGGAAATCAACCATTGGGAAGCCGGCGAGATAACCGCGCGCGGCGGCCTCGCGAATTCCTCTTTCCACGGAGGGAATCCAGTTCCTTGGTATCGCGCCGCCGAAAACGTCGTCGACGAACTCGATGCCCTTCCCGCGCTCGATAGGCTCCATTTTGACGCGACAGACGCCGA
>WNFD01001563.1_pt1 | contig 30301 bp, 28 predicted proteins | sample 5400491 | NCBI WGS metagenome assembly WNFD01 (sample SAMN13153343, study PRJNA577476) | soil metagenome | isolation source: 120 cm saprolite under Douglas fir tree site 2 hole 2 replicate 2 | place: USA:California | collected 2015-04-18
GGATCCTCCCTCCCCCTTGCGGGGAGGGGTAGGGGAGGGGGTATCTCTGTATCATGACTTTTCGCTGCCCGCATAGCTCAGTTGGTAGAGCAGCTGACTCTTAATCAGTTGGTCCCGGGTTCGAATCCTGGTGCGGGCACCACTTCGTATACATGTACCCTTTCTCGTATCTGGTCCTGACCATCGATGCCCCACATGAATTTCGACGCGTTCCGCGACTGGGCCCTCGCTGCGAGTACCCGTGCCGCCCGGCGCTGGGAGGACCCAACCGCCGACGAAGTGCCGCTTGCTTACGCCCAGGATCTGTACGGTGACCTGCACGAAATAGTCATTCCGCCGGTTTACTCGGAGCGCGAAGGCGGTCACATTGGCTGGATGACCCAGCTGCTCCCGGTGGAGGTCGCGAATCGAAGCCTATCCAGGCTGTGTCTTCGGATCTCGGCTTGGAGCGGAGACGCCGACAAATACAAGGACTTATCTGCCGATCCTGATCGGACCGAATTCCTCCTGAACGTTGTGGCCGAGCGAGGTCGGCGCGAATTGTGGCATGCACGAATCGAGCGCGATAACTCTGGGCTTCCGAGCCTTGGGGCTTGGCGACAATACCCGGCAAGGACGACTCAGGGTCGATTATTCCGGCTGATCGACGACGCCCTTCGTCATGGTCCGAAAAAGAAGGGACGCACCATGCCAGCAGCCAACATGGTCCTTGGCCCCTATGACGTCCCCGCGGATTACTTCCCCGACTACCGGGGAAATGCTTGCGGCCCGATTGAATGGGTTGCCCCGAATGACGTGGTCTGCACCTACAAGGCCACTTTCAGACCTCGACAGCCTGATTATGTCATCCTCACTCTCTGCTATATCTTCACTCCCGAGTACGGTCTGGACGACCACCTGCAGGGAGCGTTGGGGGCACTCAAACAGAACGGTCACCGAGAAATCGCGGGACCGAAGATTGGCGACCGATCGCACTTCTTCGATGGCTTCCTCGACAATGGGCGGCTTCACAAGTATCAGGCACTGTGGACGCACGGCACGATCCTCTGCGAGCTGGGACTTGCGGGGCCCCCGGGCTTCTTCCAGGCGGCCGAGCTCAGCGCGCTAGCAACGGCTCAGGATTCTCGCGTCCAAGGAGAATTGAGAACTCCGCTAACGCTGGCCGAGTGATGCCGCTGTCGCGTTGGCTAACTTGGACGAGCGATGCGTTGCCACTACCAGGGCGATGGCGGCCTGATAAGTCATGGGCAATCCGCGGACAATAGATATATGTGCGGCCGGATCTCCTCCTCCATTCCTCGGGCGGAGCTCCTCGCGTCCTACTCGTGGCTTCAGGACGCGCCTGAGCAGGCGCCGCGCTACAACATCGCGCCGACCGATCCGGTCTTAACGGTCGGCCCTGACCGCGCCGACGTCGTCCGCTGGGGCATCGACGGCGGCAAGGGAGGGCTCTTCAACCTCCGCGCCGAGACGGCGATGGCGAGGCCTTATTACCAGCGGATGCTCCTCGGCCAGCGCGTGCTCGTGCCGGCCAACCATTTTTACGAGTGGCGGACGGTCGGAGGGCGGCGGCTCCCGATCGCCGTTTCCCGCGCCGATGGCAAGCCCCTGAATCTGGCCGCGCTCCTGGGACGCTGGGAGGGCCAACCCGCGACGACCATCCTGACGACGGTTCCCAACGGGGACATTCAGCCCCTCCATAACCGGATGCCGGTGGTGCTGAACGACGACGACGCGGCGACCTGGGTGCTGGAGGAGCTGTCGCTCGAGCAGATTGCCCAGTTCCTCAGTTCCTGTCCCGACGGGTGGCTCCACCTGGCGCCGGCCTCATCGCTGGTGAACGACGTGCGAAATCAGGGTCGGGAGCTCCTCGACCCGGAAGCCCTGCCGCATCACTTTCAGCTGGAGCTCATGCCTTCGAGCTCTCGTGAACCCGGCAGCTAGGCCGTCGTCATCCAGGCTCACTGGAGCTGCCATCGTTCCACATCGATGGTGATGAAATCCGGAAACGGCAGAACCCAGCCGTACTGCTCCAGCGATATCTTCACCCGGCGTTTGGACGGATAGCGGATGCCGTTCGAGACTCCGTGCTCGAAGATGACGTGCGCCGCCCTGGCCGTGGCGGCGGCCGCCACAGGCGTGTAGTCATTGCGCCTGAGGAGGCCGGTGCCGCTCCTGTCGAACCAGAATCGCTGGATGCGGCTGTGGACGGGCAGGTTGGTCCCGAAGTCGGCTTGCAGCAGACCATCGCTGAGTTCGGTCCATTCGATATCCGGTCGCATCAGCAGGGCAGGGAGGGCGTAATAGCCCCAGAAGGCATAGCCCAGGAAGTACACGAGGTTCAGCCGGTCCCATTTGGTGCTGACGGTGGCATTCTGGAGATGCTCCCGGGCGTCGGCGCGCTGCTCCAGGATCTTTCCGCTCGGCGACAGGATCATCACCATGAAACCCTCGAGCACACCCACGTCGCCGGCTGGGTCGACCGGGTCGATGACCGTTCGGGGACGCTGAACGTCCACCGTGATCCTGGCGTGCGGTGGGATGTTGATGCCCTTGAGCTGAAACAGGAGCCCGCCGACGGTCACCGTGCTGTCCACCGAAATCGCATTCCTCCACAGCGCTTCGCCGCCGTAGGCTTTCAGCGCTCGAGCCGCGGTGGGGGAGAGCACACCGGGCGGTGACGGTTGCGGGTTCGTCGATGGTCCCTGATCCAGGGCGGCCGGCGTCAGCGTATTCGCGTACGCGGTCCACACCGCGCAGCTGACCAGCAGGGCGAGGAGGACCGCCAGGCCGGCCGCGACCGCTGTGGCCAGCCGGGACCGGCGTTTCTTGTGTGGACCGTTGGTGTCGGCGTCCGTCACGGGAATCCCTCGTTTGATACGGCGGAGTCCACTCGGTCCGGCCAGCATACTTGTCCGATGGCAACCTACCGGCTGGCCGTGATCCCCGGGGATGGCATCGGCAAGGAGGTCATCGCGGTCGGCCTCGACGTCTTGCGGCAGGCGGGCCGGGTGACCGGCCGCTTCGCGATCCAGACCACCGACCTTCCCTGGTCATGCAAGTACTACCTCGAGCACGGCGCGATGATGCCGGCGGACGGCCTCTCAGTTCTGGCCGACCACGACGCCGTCTACCTCGGCGCGGTGGGCTTTCCCGGTGTTCCCGACCATGTCAGCCTGCGCGGACTCCTGATCCCGGTGCGGCAGGGCTTCGACCAGTACATCAACCTGCGCCCGGTGCGGGTCCTCGACGGAATCGCATCTCCCCTACGCGACAGTCGACCCGGGAAGATTGACATTTGCTGCGTCCGGGAGAATACGGAAGGCGAATACGTGGGGATTGGGGGCCGCTTCAAGCGGGGCACTCCGGACGAGACGGCCGTCGAGACCAGCATCTTCACCCGCCGTGGGATCGATCGGGTAGCTCGGTTCGCGTTCACCCAGGCGCGGAGGCGCTCGCATCGGCTGGCGTCAGCCACCAAATCGAACGCCTTGCAGTATTCGATGGTTCTCTGGGACGAGGTGATCGCGGATCTCGCCCGCGAGTTTCCGGACGTCGAGGTCACCCGCTATCACGTGGACGCGCTGGCGGCCCGATTCGTCACCAATCCGCAGTCGCTCGACGTCGTGGTCGCCAGCAACCTGTTCGGCGACATCCTCACCGACCTGGGGGCGGCCTTACAAGGCTCGCTGGGGCTGGCCGCCTCCGGAAACCTCAACCCGGAACGCCGGTTTCCATCGATGTTCGAGCCCGTCCACGGATCGGCCCCCGACATTGCCGGTCGCGGGGTCGCCAACCCGCTGGCCGCGGTGTGGGCCGGGGCGATGCTCCTCGACCACCTGGGGGAAACGGAGGCCGCCCGGCTCATGATGTACGCGATGGAACGGGTCGCTCGACAGGGTCCACATACGCCGGACCTCCACGGGACGGCCTCCACGCGCGAGGTCGGGGCGGCGGTCGTCACCGCGCTCGGCGTGGGATCGCCCGATTAGGCCGCTCTCGGTGTCCCCTCCCTCCAGGGAGGGGGCGGGGAGGGTGCCGCCGCCAGGCTCAAACCTCGAATCAAGCCGTCAGCCGGGTCCCGGCGTCAACCCGGTACTTGTCGATGAAGTCCGGGTCCAGCTCCCATCCCAATCCCGGCTTTTCCGGGAGGTGGAACTTACGGGCGTTGGCGACGGGGCGGTTGGCAAGCATATGCCAGAAAATGGGATCTCGCTGGGGCGCGAAGCACTCGGCGTACGTGCCGTGGGGGATCGCCGCCAAGAGGTGGAAGGAGAGCTGCGACTCCTCGTGATGTCCCATCTGGACGTCGTAGGCGGCCGCGATGGCGGCGACCCGCCGCCATTCGGTGGGGCCACCGCCCCAGGAGGCGTCGAAGTTGCACACGTCGATCGCCCCGTCGACAATCAGATCGCGCACGCCAACCCGAGTGTGCTCGCTCTGACCCGCGGCCACCGGGATACCCGTGATCGCCCGCACGTCCTTCATCCCGCGCCGGTCGTTATACCAGCGGCACGGCTCCTCGAACCAGCGCAGGTGGACGTCCTGGACTCGCTGACCGAACTCAATCGCCTCTCTGGTCGTATAGCCCTGGTTGGCATCACACATGAGCACGAAGTCCGGACCGGCGTAGTCGCGCACGACCCGGAGGCGCCGCTCATCCTCCGCCGGCGTTTTGGCGCCGATCTTGAACTTCATCCCGGAGAAGCCCTCGCTCAGAAAGAACTTGGCCTCCTCGCGGAGCTCATCGTCGTCGTGTCCGTAGTACCCGCCGATCCCAATCGCGGGCAGCGCATCCCGATACCCGCCCCACAACTTGTAGAGCGGTAGCCCCACGCGCTTCCCGAAGGCATCCCACATGGCGCTGTCGACGCAGGCGATGGCTTGGTTGGCGAGCCGGCGGTCGCGCAGCTGGTCGTACGTGGAAAACTGCATCGCCTCCCACGCGCCCTCGATATTCGTCGCGTCCCGGCCGATAACGGCCGGTGCCAGCTCCTGCTCGATGATGCGGAGGATCTCCTCCTGCTCCTCGTCCGAGTCCGCGTTGTAAGCCTCCCCGAGGATCCCATCGCTCATCCGGAGCCGAGTGATGATCGTGCAGCGAGTCCGCATCTGGTAGTAGCTCCCGCGATAGATCCGGTCGAGGGGAACGCGGATCGGGATGGTTTCGATAGCCTGGATCGTGTTCATCGCCGCTCCTTCTCTCCTTCCCTACGCAGGCCTGACGAGGTCGCGAATCGTGGTGGCAATAGTGTCCGCGGACGGCAGGACCGCATCCTCCAGGACCGGGCTGTAGGGCATGGGGTAGTCGGGCAAGCCGATCCGTCGGGGTGGTCTCGTGAACGCCACGCCCGTCTCAACCAGGGAGGCGATCACGTTGTTGCCCCAGCCCTGGTTGATTGGCTGCTCTTCCACCGTGAGCAAGTTCCCCGTCTTCTCGACCGAGCGACGGACGGTGCCCAGATCCATGGGGGCAATGGATCGAAGATCGATGACCTCCACCTCGATGCCATCGTCCGCTAGCTGCTGGGCGGCGGCCAGCGCGCGCTCGACCATCAAGAGGGTAGCGACCACCGTCGCCTGCGCGCCCTCCCGACGCACGCGCGCCTTGCCGATCGGGATGAGTCCACCCTCACCCACCTGGACCGGTCCCTTGCGGACATAGAGCCCCTTGTGTTCCAGGAACAGCACCGGGTTGGGATCGCGAATTGCGGTCCGCAGCAAGCCATACGCGTCAGACGGGCTCGAAACCGCCACCACCTTGAGACCCGGGACGCCGGCGAACCAGGACTCGGCCGTGGCCGAGTGCTGCGCCCCAAACCGGCCGGTGCCCCCGCCGATGGCGCGGATGGTCAGCGGCACCTCGAACTTTCCGCCCGACATGAACCGGTACTTGGCCGCCTCGTTCACGACCGCGTCCATGGCGACGGCCAGGAAGTCGGCGAACATGATCTCCACGACCGGGCGAAAGCCCGTCACCGCCAGGCCGATGCCGACGCCGACGAAGCAATTCTCGGCGATGGGCGTATCGAAAACCCGGTTGGGTCCGAACCGCTGCAGGAGGCCCTCGGTGGTTTTAAAGGGGCCGCCGGGCTCACCGACATCCTCCCCAAACAGCAGGACCGTGGGGTCGGCCGCCATCTCGTGTTCCATGGCGAGCCGGACGGCCTCCCGGTAGGTCAGTTCCTGGGTGGCGATCTCTGGCGGAGCCGGCGCTTCAGTTGGCATAGGTGCTGGCCTTGGCGTCCGCCAGGGTAGCGACGTCTGCCCGCTCCGCTCGCTCAACGCACGCGTCGATTTGGGACTCGAAGTCGGAACGGAGCCGGGCCTCCTCGGCATCCGTCAGGGCCCCGACCGCCCGCAGCCTGGCGCCGGTGATCAGCAGCGGGTCCCGGGCCAGCCAGGCCGTCACCTCATCGTCCGGACGGTATTTGCCCGGGTCGGTTCTCGAGTGGCCGCGGTGGCGATAGGTCTTGCATTCGAGCAGGGACGGCCCTCCGCCGCGCCGGGCCCGATCGACGGCCTCGTGCGCCGCGGCGTAGACCTTCTCCACGTCATTGCCATCCACCACCACCCCTGGGATGCGGAATGGCCGGGCTCGCTCGGCCAGGTCGTCGATGGGGGTCGTCTTCCGCATCGGGGTGTACTCCCCGTAGAGGTTGTTCTCGATCACAAAGATGACCGGGGCCTGCCACACGCTGGCCATATTGAGCGCCTCGTGAAAGGTCCCGATGTTGGTCGCCCCATCACCGAAGAACGTGACGGAAACCCGGCCGTCTCCGCGCAGCTTGGCCGACATGCCGGCACCGACGGCGACCGGGAGCCCCGCGCCCACGATGGCGAAGCAGCCGATCAGGTTGAGGTCCTTGTCGGTCAGATGCATCGATCCGCCCAGGCCCAGGGAGACGCCGGTCCGCCTGCCCATCAGCTCGGCGAAGATGGCTTCCATGTCCATGCCCCGCGCCAGGGCTTGCCCGTGGCCGCGATAGGTCATGGTCACATAGTCGTCCGGCGTGAGCGCGGCGCTGACGCCAACCGAGACCGCCTCCTGGCCCTGGCAGAGGTGGGTCGTCCCCTGGACCAGGTTGCGCAGGAAAAGCTCCTGGACCTTCTCCTCGAACAACCGGATGCGCAGCATCTCCTGGTACCAGTGGCCGAGGCGCTCGGTGGTGACCGCCGTCGGCGCGCTCGCTTCGCTCACGTGTCCTCCCTCAGGCCAATGGCGGTAACGATTCCAGCCGAGTCCGCCAATCTAACACCAACGATGCTCGGGATGTCAACGATCCGCCGCTTCCTAGGTGTTCCGCTTCGGGGGCCAGGGGAAGTCGGACGACGCCCGTCTGACGAACTGGGTGGGCAGGGTGATCGTTCGAATGGGGGCCTCCGGGTTGGCGAGCCGCTCGATGATCAGCTCGCAGGCGACCTGGCCCATCCGGTACTGGTCGCGGATCACCACGCTGATGGGCGGCCGGTAGAGACGCGCCAGGTCGACATCGTCGCACCCCACCAGGGCCAGGTCCCGGCCGACCACAAAGTCGGTCTCGTGGATCCCTTCGAGGACGCCCGTCATGAGTCGATTGCTGCCGGCAATGATGGCCGTGGGGCGACTTCGACCGCGCAGCAACTCAACCGCCTGCTCCCGCCCGAACTCGGGTCGTAGCGATCCAATGCGGATCAGGTCCGCTGGCGGCTTCAGGCCGGCCGCCTCAAAGGCGCTGCGAAACCCGCGCACGCGTTCACGGGCCGGCTTGAGTTGCTCGGGGCCAGAGATCAGCGCCACGGCGGTGTGACCACGCTGGATAAGGTGGGCCGTTGCGTCCTGCATGCCAGCGGCGTGGTCACCATAGACACTGCTCACCCGCGAGTGTGGCGGCGTATCCCGGTCGAGCACGACGAAGGGCACGGTGGGATCGAGGAGGGCTCGTGCCACCTCGGGAGAGCTGGTCTCGGCCGTCGACAGGATGATGCCGTCCACCCTCCGGCGCAGAAAGAGGTGCAGGTGTTTGGCGTCCAGCTCGGGGTCGCCCTCCGAATTGGTCAGCATCACCGCATAGCCTTTGCTGCGCGCATGGTCCTCGGCGCCGCGGATCATATCGGCGAACACCGGGTTGGAGATGTCCCCGATCAGGAACCCGAGCGTGTGGGTGACCCCCCGGCGCAGGCTCTGGGCGATGAAGTGCGGTTCGTAGCCAAGCGTCGCCGTGGCCTTGAGCACGCGCTGCTTCATGGTCCGGCTGACATCCGGGTGCTCGGTCAGGACCCGCGATACCGAGGAGAGCGACACGCGCGCCTTCCTGGCGACGTCTCGGATCGTCACCGGCTCGCTCGACGCTGGCGGCTCAGAAACGACGGTCACTCGCTTCATGTTCACCCCTCCGACGGCGTCCCCACGCCGGGTCGATTATAGGCTCCTGAAACAGTTCCCGGAAACGTTTTTGGAGATTCCCGGGAATCCCCCAACGGGCCCTTACGCGGGTTCTGGGATCGAGCCGGGCAGCCCGAACGCCCCCGCCGCCGCCAGACGCTCGATCTCCTCGGTCGTGTAGCCAAGCCTCTGGAGGATCGGTTCGCGATCCGCATCCAGCCGCGGTCCAGCGCGGTACGCAGGCTCAAAGTCGCTGATGGCGAACGGCAGGCCGATGCTGGCCACCTGACCGAAGGTGGGATGCCCGTAGCTGGCCAGCATGTGGCGGGCGGCCAGCTCCTCGCGATCGAGGACACTGCTCAGCGGCCGGACCGGCGCGATGGGCACTCGACCGCTCAAAAGCGAGAGCCACGCCGCGGTTGGCCGCTCCCGGAACCGATTGCTCAGCAGCTCGGTCAGCGGCTGGCGGTTGCGCCGGCGATCCTCGAACGAGGCAAACCGGGCATCGGCCGGCAGCTCCAGCGCCGCCCACAGAGCCCGGAAGAATTTCTCTTTCGCGCACGCCACTGCGATATGGCCGTCCGCCGTGGCGAAGAACTGGAAGGGCACGATGCTCGGATGCGCGGAATCGGGGAGCCGTTCGGTGACCACCCCCTGGGACAGATACCAGGTGGCGGGGTACGTCAGCATGGCAAGGGCGGCATCGTACAGGCTGGTATCGATGTCGCGGCCCCTTCCCGTCCGCTGCGCGTCGAACACGCCGACCATCAGCGCCAGGGCGGCCATCAAGCCGGCCGAATAATCCACCAGGGACAGCCCGCTTTTCACCGGCGGGCCGTCGGGGTCGCCGGTCAGCGCCGCCCAGCCGGCTTCCGCCTGGACCAGGGCATCGTAGCCGGGGGTCGCCTGGCGTGGACCCTCACGACCATAGGCGGACAGGGACACGCACACGATGGCCGGGTTGAGGTGGCGCAGCGCGTCGTAGGTCAGGCCCAGGCGCTGGGGCAGGTCGCCGCGCAGGTTGGTAAACAGCGCCTGGGACGTGCCCACCAGGCGCGCCAGCACGTCCTGTCCCGCATCGTTGGTGAGGTCTAAGGCCATGCTCCGCTTGCCGCGATTGAAGGTCTCGAAGAACAGGCTGTCCGTCCCCGTCTGGCCAGGCGGAACGTAGCGAGCGATGTCCCCACCCATACCGGGATCTTCGATCTTGATCAGCTCGGCCCCCAGGTCGGCCAGGAAGAGCGTCCCGAACGGCCCGGCACCGAACTGTTCGACGGCGATGATGCGCACGCCGCGCAGCGGAGCACCGTTACCCGCGGCCATGGCTCAGCCCCATAGTAGTATTCTGCTGGAAACGTATTCAGCCGCCCAGCTGCGCCAGGGGAGGAGGGCGTTATGCGCGTCGAAACCGTCGAGGCGATCCCGGTCAGCTACCCGGAACCGAACGATTTCAACGCGCTCCGCCACCTGTGCCTGGTCAAGCTCACCGCCGAGAACGGCCAGGTTGGCTGGGGCGAGTCGATCACCCAATTCCCCGAGGCATCCTGGGCGACCAAGGCGATCATCGAGGGCTTCGCGCCCCTGATCATCGGGAAAGATCCCGTCCAGACCGAAACCCACTGGCGTGCCATGAAAAACCAGGCCTGGTGGTACGGGTACAACGGCGGCATTGCCTCCTATGCGGTGAGCGCCATCGATATCGCGCTCTGGGACCTCAAGGGGAAGGCGCTCAACCGCAGCGTGCTCGATCTTCTGGGTGGGCCGGTCCACGACCGCCTGCCCGCCATCGCGTCGAGTCACGCCCACTATGAGGAGATCCCCAAGATGGCCGAGGAGATCGCCGGCTGGGTGGCATCGGGCTTGCAGGGGGCGAAGGTCGGCTTCGGCAAGCGCGGCAACGCCCGGCTGGGGTACGAGCACGATCGGGACGTCGCCTTCGTGAAGGCCGTCCGCCAGGCGATCGGGCCTGGGCTGCCGATCATGATCGACCTCGGCATTGCCATCAAATGGGACGTCACGACGGCCGTGGAACGGACCCTTGCCATGGAGGAGTACGGCATCGCCTGGATCGAGGAGCCGCTCGGCGCGTGGGACCCCAATGGATACGCGACCTTGCGCGCCAAGACCACGACCCGCATGGCGTACGGCGAGAAGGAGTGGAATCTCGAAGGCTACCAGCGAATCCTGGACACGGGCACTGTGGACGTGGTGGGTGTGGATCCCGGCCGTGCCGAGGGGATCACCGGCTTCAAGAAGGTCGCCGAGCGGGTCGAAGCCCATCGGCGGCAGGCCAACGCCCATGCCTGGTCATCGGCGATCGTGAGTGCGGCCAGCCTGGCGATCTCGTTCAGCAGCTCCGCCTGCAAGGTCTTCGAGTTCAAGCCGCTGCCCAACCCGATGCAACACGAACTCGTCAAAAAGCCGTTCGAGTGGAAGGACGGGTGGGTTCTTCCGCCGGCGGGCCCCGGTCTTGGCATCGAGGTGATCGAGGAGGTCGTGGATCGGTACCGGAGCGAGCGGGTGATGGAGAAGGTTCGCTAGGTTAGTACATCAAAAAGCCACCACTGACATTGATGGTGGCTCCGGTGATGTACCGGGCGTGGTCGCTGGCCAGGAAGACGACGGTCCCCGCAATCTCCTCGGGCTCGGCTATCCGGCCCAGCGGCGTCGCCTTGGTCATCGACTCGAGCACCGCGGGGTCGAGCCCGTCCATCAGCATGGGGGTGCGCGCCTGGCCCGGCGAGACCGCGTTGACGGTCACCTGGTGGGGCCCGTAGGTGCGAGCCAGGCCACGCGTCATGGAGGTGATTCCTCCCTTGGACGCGGCGTAGACCACTGAGCCGCCGAAGCCCCCCGTCCACCAGCCCTGCGAGGTGAAGGTGATGATGCGGCCGCCTCGACCCTGCTCCACCATGGCGCGGGCCGCCGCCCGGCAGAGGAAGAAGGCGGCTTTCAGGTTGGTGTCGATCTGGTAATCCCAATCGCCCTCGGTCACCTCATCCACGCTGGAGCGGCGCCGGAGCACGGCTGCCAGGTGCGCCAGCACGTAGAGCGAGCCGAGCTCGTCGCGGGCTCGCTGAATGAGCTCGTCGTGCGCCGAGAAGGTGGTCACATCGGCGGCCACGGCCACGTGACCCTTGCCATCCAGCTCCGGCAGAACCCTGTCGGCCGCCTCCTGTTCTCGGTCGACGAGCATGACCCGGGCGCCGGTGGTGGAGAAGGCCTTGGCCACCTCGCGGCCGATGCCGCCCGCGGCTCCGGTCACCATGACGCCTTTGCCCTCCAGGCCGGCTCCGACACTCCACGGCATTGGTGATGCCTCCTTTACGACGGCGGGGGAATGATCGTCCGCTCGGTGACGAAGTACACCTGGTTGCCACCCAGGAACTTTGGGCGGTCCTGGCCGAGGAGGCTCTTGACTGGCTCGGCTGCGAAGGCCGCCCGTGCGTCCTCGACGCTATCGAACCACAGCTCGCCGATGCCGTCCCACTCGCGATCGGGTCCGGCCTCCACAACCGGATCGAATCGAAGGCCTCGCAGATTCTTGAGCTGGCGGACGATCTCCATGTGCGGCCCCATCCAGTGGGCATGGAAGTCCTCGACCGACATCCCCTCCTTGCGCTTGACCAGGCTGACCCGCTTGATCACTACACACCTCCAGCCGCGAACATCATCGAGCGGTGTGGCCGCCATCCACGTTGAGCACATGGCCGGTGACCATGGCCGAAGCCGATGAGGCGAGGAAGACGGCCGCGCCCACGATGTCCGGACCCTCACCCAGCCGCCCCAGGGGGATGTTGCCCAGGAAGTAATCGAGAACGGCGGGGTTCTTCTCGATGGCCGTCGCCACCAGCGGGGTTCGGAAGTGCGTGGGGGCGATGGCGTTGATCCGGATGCCGTAACGCGCCCACTCGATCGCCAGGCAGCGCGTCAGGGCGATGACTCCGCCTTTGCTGGCCGCATAGTTGGCGTTCCCGGTGGTCAGGCCCACCTGGCCCGCGACGGAAGCCATGTTGATGATGCTCCCCGGCCCCTGCCGCTCGATCATGTGCTGGCCCACGGCCCGGTCGAACAAAAAGACGCCGCGCAGGTTGACCGCGATCACCCGATCCCACTGGCTCATGGTCATCGTTTCCGCCGGACTCCGATCCCCGATGCCGGCGTTGGCCACCAGGACGTCGATCTTGCCGTAGGTGTCCAGCGCCTGCTTCACGGCCGCCTGGGCCTCGGCCTCCTGCGACACGTCGCACCGGACCGGAGTGGCCTGGCCACCCGAGCGCCCGATGCCGTCCGCCACCCGACGCGCCGCCTCCAGGTCGATGTCGACCACACAGATGGTTGCGCCGTAGGCGGCGAGCCCTTCCGAGATCGCCTGGCCGAGTCCCTGGCCGCCCCCAGTCACCAACGCCACCGAGCCCTGCAGGTCGAAGAGATTCTTCATAACTGGATGCTCTGGGTTTCCCCGCCCCAGGCGGTGGTCCAGCGGTCCAGCGCTACCGCCCCAATGGTCACCAGCCCCACGAAGATCAGCTGGGCGAAGGCCCCGACGCCGAGCAGGGAGAGCCCGTTGCTCAGCAGCGAGAGGAAAAACGCTCCGATGAGCGTGCCCAGGACGGTGCCTCGCCCGCCCGACAGGCTTGCCCCGCCGATGATGACCGCCGCGAACACCGGGAAGGTCAGGTTGGCCCCGGCACTGGGGGTAGTCGAGCCGATGAACGAGAAATCCAGGATTCCCGCCAGCGCGGCGCACGCCCCGGCGATGGCGAACACCCACAGCTTGTAGCGCCGGATGGGCAGGGCCGCCACCCGCGCCGCCTGCGGGTTGCCCCCGATGGCGGCCAGGCGGAAGCCGAACAAGGTCCGGTGCAGCACGAAGGCGATGATGGCCGCCACCGCCGCCAACCAGGCGATCTGGATCGGGATCCGGAATGGGAATTCGAGGCCGCCCAGCGCTTCGAACACCCCGAAGCCAGGCAGCTTGCTGGGCGGATTGATGCTCTGGGAATTGCTGATCAGGAAGGTGACGCCCTGGACCAGGCTGAGCATGCCGAGGGTGGTGATGAACGACGGCACCCTCACCACCGTCGTGATCCAGGCGTTGATCAGCCCGATGAGCACGCCGATCCCGAGGCCGGCGGCCAGCGCCACAACGAACGGGGTCCCATGCATCCAGAGGAGGCCAAAAGTCATGGCCGCGATCCCGTAGGTGGCGCCGACCGACAGGTCCAACTCACCGGACACCAGCACCAGCGTCTCCCCGAACGCGATGATCGTGAACGTGCTCATCGATCGGACCAGGCCGATGAGATTTACGTAGGTCAGGAAGAAGCTGTTGATGGCCGTGAAGACGATCATGGTCAGCACGATGGCGGCGATCAACCCGCTGAGGCGGCGCAGGAAAATTCCCCGCAGGACGGTCAGCCGGGCCGCGGATCGTTTGCCCAGGAGCCGTCTGGCGCCCTTGGCTGGCAAGGCCCCTGCCTCTGCGTCGCGATCAGGACCCGTAGCCATCTCTCACTCGACGCTTCCCACCCCTGGCTCTCGACCGGTCCGGCCCGGCTTCTAGCCCGGCGACGCCTTCGGCGCCGCCCCGGTCATTTTCGCAAGCTGGCCGGCCAGGTCCTGGACGCTCCCCGCCGAAGCCACCTCGAAGGGGTCGGACAGATGTCCTCGACTCATCACCCGCACTCGCTGGCCGAGATCAAACACCTCGGGCACCTCGGTGCAGAAGGCGAGCACGGCGTTGCCGTCCCGGGCGAACTGGCGAAGCTGGTGGTAGATCTCGGCCTTGGTGCCGAGGTCGACTCCTCGGGTTGGTTCTTCGACGACCACCAGCCGCGGCTTCTTGGCGCTCGCCGATCCTACCGCCACCTTCTGCTGATTGCCGCCGCTCAACGTGCCCACCGGCTGACCGGGAGAGCGCGCCCGGATCTGGAACTGAGTCATGAGCTGCCGGCCGAGCGCGTACAGGCGGCTTTTGAGGAGACGTCCCCAGCGCGAAGCCACGGCTGGCACACCCAGGCGCGCGGTCAGGTTGGCGGCGATCGAAAAATTCGGGAAGAGCCCCGTCCGGCGATCGGCCGGCACGTACGCCAGGAAGGCGTCGATGGCCTGGGCGTCCCGCCGGCCGGCGACCTCCCGAATGCCGTGGGCCGGTTCCAGCCCGGCAATCGATTGCAGCAGCTCGCGAGCCCCCGAGCCCTCGACCCCCATCACCGTGAGAATGTCACCGGGGCGCAGCTCGACCTCGACGTCCCGAAAGCGTCGCCGCCGGTGCGTCCATCCCGCCAGCCTGAGCAGCACCTCGTCGCCCCGTTGGGCCCCGGGGGCGCCGGATTTCCCGGTCTCCGCCGTTCCCGGCTGCTGGCCGACAACCAGCTCTCGGGCGAGTCCCTCCTCGGTCAGGGTAGGGCCCCCCAGGATCGCCCCGCACTCCCCCTCGCGGACGACGGCCACCCGGTCGCAGTAGTGAACGAGTTCTCGAAGGCGGTGGGAGACGATGATGACGATCCGGTTGGTTTGCTCCCTCATCCTCAGGATGTGTCCGAAGAGCTGTTCCGATTCCTCGTCGGCCAAGGCGGAGTTCGGTTCATCGAAGAGGAAGAGGCGGGCGTCGCGAAGCAGAGCCCGGGCGATCTCGGTGAGCTGCCAGACGACGAGTGAGCACGATTCCAGCGGGCGGTCCGCCACCCGCTGCAGGTTGAGCTCCGACAGGACCTGGCGTTCCCGGCTGGTCGCCCGTGGCCGCATCGGTCCGTCGCTCTCCCGTTTCAGCAGGAGGTTTTCGGTCACGGTCAGGTTGGGAAACAGCTGAGGCTCCTGGTGGACGATCGCCACGCTCCCCCGCCGCTCGGCGAGCGTGAAGGGAACCCCATCCAGCAGGATTTCGCCGGCGTCCGGCGTCTCCTCGCCCCCCAGGATCCTGACGAACGTGCTCTTGCCGGCACCGTTGGGGCCCGCGATCCCCAGCACTTCCCCTGCGAGCGCGTCGAGGTTCAGCCCTCGCAGGGCATGTGTCTCGCCGTAGTGCTTCCGGACTCCCCGAACCTGGAGGGACGTCACGACTGGCCGGCTCTGCGCGGTCAGGCGCCCAGCTGGATCTCCTGGGCCAGTCGGGCCTTCACGTCGGCCACGTTGCTCATGGTCACCACCGTCGGCGGGGTGTACGTGAACTGATCGGGCGGAACCACGCCCTTCAGGAGGAAGGCCGCGCACCCCGTGACGAAGCCCGCCGCCTGCTGGTCGAACCGCTGGTCGACGGTCGCCATCACGTCGCCACTGGTCACCTCATCCAGGTACGTGGTGTCGACGTTGTAGCCGATGGTGTTGACCTTCCCTTTGAGCCCGCGGTCCTTGATCAGCTTGCCGATCGTCTTGGCGCCCCAATCCGAGTCGAAGTACAGGTCCACGGTCGGGTGGCCGTTCATGAAGGCCGCCACCTGCGAGTAGATGCCGGCTGGATCGTAGCCCGTGGACAGGGCGTTGGTCGGTGTGCCGACGAACTGCAGGTCGGGATAGGCCGCCTTCATGGTGTCCATCCATCCCTGCATGCGACCCTGCGCCCAGGGGGCGGTCGTGTCGCCGGTCACCAGGGCGGCCACCTTCGGCGTGGTGTTGTGATCCTTCAGCCACTGGATGGTGTACTGCCCCGACACCTGCCCCATCTGGTTCTGGCCCTTGGGTGGGAACGAGTCGTTGGCGCCGCTGTAGGAGAACCGATGCGAGTCGGGGCTGTCCGTGTTGACGGTGTAGGACGGCACCCCGCCATCGACTGCCTGGTTGATGACCCGCACGAAGGCGTCGGGCGTGACGGGCTCGACCGCCAGGCAATCGACCTGGCCGGCGCTGATCGCCTGCTGGACCTGGGAGATCTGCGCCACCGGGTCCGTGTTGGGCGGACCGATCAGCTTCACGTTCACCGTGACGCCGTACTGGGTTTTCACGTCGGCGGCGGCCTGCCGCATGCCCGCCAGCAGATTGACTGGCGCGCCCACGGTGGCCAGGGTCTGGAAGGAGAGGACGAAGTTGAGCGGCTGCTTCTTGTCTATCTTGCTGGCGATCGACGAGGCCAGGGTGAATTGGCCCCAGCTGAACTTCGCGGTATATGGCGCCCCGGTGTGTGATGCAGCGGGCGGGGTGTTGCTCGTTCCACACGCCGAGCCGAGTAACCCCAGAGCCGCCACCGACGCCAGGACGAACGCCTTCCTCGCTCCCATACCTCTTCTACTCCTCTGGGAGGGCTGTTCCCTCTCAACTCCCATGCTCGCGGACCCCCGGTCAGCAAACGTTTCCAGCACTATAGGGCCCAGCCCCGCCCGGCGTCAATCGGCGGCGAACTGGGCCGTGATCTCGATGGTTGACCCCCGGACGCTGCGGGCTGCCAGCGGCCCGGCGGGTGGATGAACGTTGACAGACCGGAGAACGGATGCTACAACGGCAGTCGGTACTGGAACCGTTCCCGGCCAAGGAGGTCTTTCCATGGTGACGCTGTCTCGCTTCCAGCTCTGGCACGGGCGCAACGCTCCGCCCGTCGAACGGCGGGAGCTGCGCGCCGGCCGGCTGACGGCCCTGCTCGAAGAAGGCGACCTGCGCTACATCCGGGTGGACGGGGTGGAGGTCGTGCGCCGCATCTACGTGGCGGTGCGCGACGAGGTCTGGAACACCATCCCGGCCTCGTACTCGGACGTGACCTACGACATTGCTCCCGATCATTTCACCATCCGCCTGCGTGCCCACCATCAGTACCAAAGCATCGACGTCGACTGGGACGGCACCATCACCGGGAATGCCGATGGCACCATCCGGTACGCCATGGATGCGGTGGCCAACGGCGCCTTTCGCTACTGCAAGATTGGATTCAACATCCACCACCCGCCGCAGGAGGCGGGGCGCCCCTACCGGGCTCGGGGCCCGGAGGGACCGTCCAGCGGCGTCCTGCCGGAGCTGGTCGAGCCCCAGCGGAATGACAATGGGCGCCTGACCGCACTCTTCCCCCCGTATGACGCGCTCGAGATCGATCACGACGGCGGACTCACTGTGCGTTTTGCCTTCGAGGGCGACCTGTTCGAGATGCAGGACCATCGAAACTGGACCGATGGCAACTACAAGAGCTACGGCACCCCGCTGTCGATCCCGTGGCCGATGGATGCCCGGAGCGGGGAGCGCTTCCACCAGGTGGTGTCTGTTTCGGTAGCCGGAAAGCCAGCCAGGCCGGTGGCGGCACCGGAAGCCCGCCTCGATCTTGGCCGGTCAACCGGCCAGTCCCTTCCCACGATCGGCTTCGGCATGGCGAGCCATGGGGCATCCCTTTCGGCTCGAGAGGCCGACCAGCTTCGAATGCTGCGTCCCGACCACGTGCGGGTCGACCTCTACCTTGCGGAGTCCTGGCAGAAGGAGCTGACCCGGGGCATTGAAACGGCTCGGGCAGTTGGCGCTCAGCTCGAGCTGGCTCTGTTCCTGACTGACGAGGCCGAAGCCCAGCTGGCCGCGCTGGCCAAGGAATTGGCCTCGGCGCGGCCGCCTGTGGCGCGGGTCCTCGTCTTCTACGGCGGCAAGGCGTTCAGCACCGGCCAGGGCGCGACGCCCGGCCGGTTTGTGCGCCTGGCCAAAGAGGGACTGAAGACCGCGGTGGGCGCGGCGCCTTTCATCGGGGGAACCAACCAGTTCTTCGCCGAAATCAACCGAGGCCGCCCTGAGGTCGAAGCGATGGACGGGGTGGTGTACTCGGTCAATCCCCAGGTGCACGCGTGCGACGATGAGTCGCTGGTCGAAAACCTGGAAGCCCAGGTGGCAACCGTTGAGACCACGCGGTCCTTTAGCGGAGATCGCGCCATCACGGTGAGCCCGATCACGCTGGCCGCGCGGAACGGGCCGTATCCGGCCGGTCCACCCGAGCCCGGGGGGCTGCCGCCCCAGGTGGACGTGCGCCAGGCGTCACTGCTCGGCGCCGGCTGGACGGCGGTCAGCGTCAAGTACCTGGCGCAGAGCCGGGTGGCATCGATCACCTATTACGAGACCAGCGGCTGGCGCGGCGTGGTCGAGCTGGATGCGGGATCCGCCATGCCGGAGCGATTTCCCTCCAGCCCCAAAGTCGTGTTCCCGATGTATCACGTGTTTCGCGACCTGGCCGACTTGAGGGCTGGGCAGCTGGTCGAAGCCACCGCCACCGAGCCGCTGCTGGTCGACGGCCTGGCGCTGCGCACCAGCGGGACGACGCACGTCCTACTTGCCAACCTGACGCCGCGGCCCCAGACGGCCACGGTCGGCCCTTTCCAGGCTGGCAAGGTCCGCGTGCGGCAGCTCACCGACGAAACGGCCCCCCCGGCCATGGCCGAGCCAGAGCGCTTTCGCGCATCGGGGACCGTGACGCCCGTGCGCGACGGCCGTCTGAGCCTGGAGCTGCCACCCTACGCCGTGGTCCGCCTCGACGAGGCATGATCCAAATCCGCCGAGCTCCAGACGACCTAACCGGAACTGTCGTTCCCTGCCTCGCTTCAGGCAACCCTTGTCGTTAGTCCAGAGCGCCGGTGGCCCCCGCCGTGATGCCCGAGGCCACCAGAAGGACGAGGAAGACTCCTGGGGCGACGAACCAGATCAGGAGGGGGTGGGCGGACCCACCAGCGCATGACCAGTTGAAGACTTCGCAGCCAGACTACGGTGCAAGCCAACGCCGCCACCGTGAGCAGGGCACGCCCTCCGTGGTGGTCAACCATGATGTCCAAGCTGGCGGCGGTCAAGAAGAACCCGATGGCAGACAGACCCATGACGAATCCGGCGTTGATACGCCGGCCTAGCCGGGTAGGTTCCCGCAAAGTAACATTCCCGCGGGTTTCCTCACTCGACGCCATCACCGGCGTTGGCACATACCCCGCGGAAGGCGGCCTATGTGCTTGATCCCTTGCCACGTCTGCCGCTCCAGCACGATGTGCACTCCAGACGGCCAGCAGCGCCTGAATCACGGCGAACAGTACGACCAATCGGACCGTCACCGCCCCTGGCGAGATCCGCTCGCCCATGATCGGTGCCAACAGCTCGCTGGCTGTGTCGAGAAGTAAGAACGTGGCGGCGACGACAAGACCAATCGCGGACCGGCACCCGATCGCTACCCCCAGGGCCAGCGCGACGGCCCCGTACGGCAGGTTGATCAGCCCTACGCCCTGGACCTGGAGATCATGGATTGCGAAAACAACCGTGGCCGTTCCAACAAGAATGCTGATGGCGCCAAGGACGAGCATCGCACCGGCCGCGACGCCTACCCTCTTGCTTGTTGCGTCTGTCGGTGCCGCGACGACGGCCCGGGCGGGCGACTCCGCTACCGTTACTGTGGGATCCGCAGCGCTCGCAACCCTTTCCTGGTATCGCACGTTCCTCCTCCTCCGTGGGTCAATACGCGTGGGCGGCAGTGAGCCTCAGGCTTTCTGACGGGCGCAGTTCCACTGGACGGTCGCCTCGACGCCGGTAGACGACCAGATCAAGGTTGCCGACCAATCCCCCCTCAGCCAATACTTCCGGGCCCCGTCAACCGTGATCGTCTCGGTGCAACTGCCGCTCGCCGACGCCTTGCCGGGGCCGGCCTCCACGGTCAGCTTCATGTCGGCGGTGGGATCAGCAGTCAACGTCGGGGTGTACTTCACGTAGTTGATGTTCCCGTACCCGGGGAGCGGGAAGTAGTAGATGAAGTTGCGGTCCGGGGCCGGGTACGCATGGTCGAAGCAGTCATCGTACTTCGTGGGGTCGCAATTCGTCGTGAATGCGTTCTTGATGGCAGCCGCCGAATCCAGGCGGGCCGACTCGCTGAGCGTCCCCGGGAAGGTGGCCGTGACCGCGGCGTCAATCCCGCTGACGTCCTGGCTGGCCTCGTCCCAGAAGCGGCTGGCCTGCATGGTCACCTGGTGGTAGCCGCGGATAGATTGGATCGCCGTCTGGTTCGGTTCTGTCGCCGCGATCCCGTCCACCAGCACCGAGCCCGGCTGGTTGGGGAGCTTGACCGTAATCGTGGTCGATGGAATCTCCACTCTCCACGATGGGTAGATCAGCCAATGCATGCGGGATGAATCCTTTCGCACGGTCAGTTGCTCTGAACGGCGAACACCGTTCCAGGTCATGGACACGCTGACGGTCCTGGTCGAACCATCGACCTCGCGAACAGCGGTGATGCTGACACTGTGAATGTCGGAGTTTGCCGGGAGCTGGAGCATGTGCTGCAATTCGGTCAACCCGAAGAACTGGCCGTAGGCGCCATCCCCGCGGAGAAAGGTGGCGTTTGCGAACATGCCGGCGGCATCACGGTGGGCCTGGGCGGCAAAGTAGTCCTCGACGGCCCGACGAGGGCTATACGTTGACGACAGCGCCGCGTTCGCGACCAGGACGCCGACCGAAAAGACGACAAGGACGATGGCAAGGCCGATGATGATCGGCAGGCGCGACCGGCGAGCGTGGGCAGGGGCCGGCATGCCCTCGATCGCGGGTGGCGACTGTGACATGCCGAGCTCGTCAAGGCCCGCAACGCCCGGGTCGTCCTGGAGGTCTACCCCTCTTCCCGAACCGATCATGCCCAGACTAACCGCGGGTTTCAGGAAAACGTAACGCCCGGCCTCAGCGAGCTCGGACTGGTTGGGGCGTTGGGTCCGGCTTGGCTTAACTGTGACCGATCGCGTATGTGATGCCGGGACCGACGTCCGGATCGGGCAACGGTGCCTCCGCGGCGGCCGACAGTCTCGGCCGTTGTGGGACAAGCGGGGCAGGTCGCCCAGACGCCTCGGGGCCTTTCACGACGGGCTCGAGCGGGTCGCCAGGCACCGGCATCGGTGGTGGGACACTGAGATAGCTGAGCAGCCAGCCGATCGCGCCCGCGATGAAGATCGAGCCCAGCCACAGGTGAACCGGCCACGTAATTCCACGGGTCACGGCGAGCACAAGCAAGTAGAGGGCGCATACCGCTGCGGGGGCGAGGAATGACGCGGCGCGCAACGCGCGGACGCGTCGCGGCCCGGGGTGGAGCCAGAAGATCACCAGGTCCGCCACGAGGCCGCCGGCGATCGCCACCGGGATCAGCGCGAAGTTGTCCTCGAGCGAGCTGAGCATGGCGCCATTGATGCCGGCCAGGAGGGTGAGGCTGCCGAATGGCAAGGTGAAACGCCGGAGTAGGTACAGCACGATGCCGGTGAGCAGGGCGGTTTGCACCATGATCCCCAGGATGCCGAGCTGCTCGACGTACCGAATCGAAACCGGAGCCGAACCATGGGTAGCCGCCCACACGTTGACGAGCGGCTGGTCGAACTGGTCGAAGAAGGTGAGCATCGAGACCAGTAGCGTGGCCGACAGGACTGCGGTGTAGGGGGCCCGGCTCCCCGGGCGCCGCCACGCCGCCCGCAGCGGCCCGGTGACAATCAGGCCCAGCGCCAGCATCAACAGCAGGTGCGGCGGGCTGATCAAGGCGGCGATGTTGACTTCGAACCCGAAGGCCCGATGCCAGAACATATCGATGACGCCGCCGATGGCAAACAGGACGCAGCCCAGCAGCGAGAGCCAGTAGCCGGCCGGCAAGGCCTGAGCCAGACTGCGCCCGCGAGCCTGGTTGCGGAGCGCGGTGCTTCCGAGAAAGATCATGATGGCGAACATTCCCGAATACAGCACCCCATGCCACGGCGTGAAAAAGGTCTCCAGCCTGGCCAGGTGCCGGTGAGCCCAGGCATCAAGGTAACCGCCCGCCATCAACCAGGTGGACAGGACCACCATGGTCCACTCGAATCGCCGCGTTGGCGGAACCGTTCCACGGTCCCAGATCAGACCTCGGGCAGCCGCCACCGGCGCGTGACCGAAGTCTCGAAGCCCTAGCATTCGGCCCCTCCCTTGACCTGGTGATCATGCGCCCGGTCGGGCCCGCTGGCAAGAGCCGGGGATCACAATCACGGCTTTCCGTGATGACGCGCTTCCGGTCCCGACCTAGCCTCCAGTCATGCCAGAAGACGAGCGGAGCCTGGTGGAGCGAGCCAGGTCGGATCCGGAGGCATTTGGCCTCCTCTATGACCACTACGTGGCCGGGGTTTATCGGTTCGCCCGGTCGCGGGTACGCGATGACGCTGCGGCCGAAGACGTGACGGCCGAGACCTTCCTCAAGGCCTTACGCGGCCTCCACTCCTACCGCGGCCAGGGCCGTCCCTTTGGGTGCTGGCTGTACCGAATTGCCCGTAACGCGGTGGCCGACCATTTCCGTCACGAATCCGCTTCGGTCCCGCTGGCCGACTACCTGCCTTCCGAGGGTGTCTCGGCCGAGGAACAAGCGATCCGCAACGACGAAATCGGGCGGGTCTGGCACGCCGTGGAGAAGCTTCCTGCCCAGCAACGCACCGCGATGCTCCTCAAGTATCGTGAAGACCGAAGTCTGCCCGAAGTCGGGGCTCTGATGGGAAAATCGGAGGCGGCCGCCAAGCTGCTCATCTACCGCGCGATGTGCCGGCTCCGCTCGGAGCTGGCTCGCGTTCCGCAGTCGCACGGGCCAGCGCCAGCAGCTCTCCCAGCGATTTGATCCCGAGCCGTTGATAGATGTGCTGCTTGTGGGTCTCGATGGTATTGATGCTCACAAAGAGCTGATCGGCGATCTGCTTGTTTGAGAGCCCTAGCTCCGCTAGCCGGCGGACTCGCGCTTCGGCGGCTGTCAGCTCGTTGGGTCGTGTCTGCCGTTTCGTCTGCCGGCCACCTGCTAGCTTCAGCTCGTCCGCGGCCTTAACCGCCAGCGAATCCGCCCCGCACACCTGCGCCAGGGTCACGGCCTTCGCCAGGTAAGGCCGGGCGCGGCGATCCTGTCCGGCCCGCCGCAGGAAGCCGCCGTATCGCGTGAGCATGCGTGCCTGGAGGACGGGCAATCCACCTTCGGCCTCGCTCTGGGCAGGGTCGCCATTGATCTGCGCCAGGGCGGCGCGGGCGCCAGCCACCACCACCCGCGGGAAGCGGCACGGCAATCGGTCGGCCGCTTGCTCCAGCCCGGCGATGATCCCCAGGGCCTCCTCGCGCTTGCCGCCATAGAGGTAGGCGGTGATGGCGTCGCCACCCCAGGGGACCACGCACGGCTCCACGATCTCGAGCCGATTGACCAGCGCATGCAGGCGGTCGAAAACCGCGCAGGCCTGTTCGGTCTGCCTGCGATGCATGGCCAGCACCGCTTCCACATGCCACAACCAGACTCGCCCCACCGAGGCCTCGTCCGGGTCGGCCAGCGCATTCGCCCTCTGCCACCACGCCAGACACTCGTCCATGTGGCCCATCTCAGCCAGGATGTACGCGTGCGTGATGGCGGCCCAGAACGCCCGCTCCGGCGCCAGGTCGCTGAGCAACGTGGCCCGGTCGGCCAGCTCCAGGGCCAGCCGGAGCTTCCCGGTCCGAATGCAGGTGTCGGCGTGCATGACCGTGACCGCGGCAATGGCAACGGGCAACCCCATGCGCTCCGCCGCCGTGATGCCCACCTCGTAGGCGCGGGTGGCGTCGGCAAATCGTTCGGTCCACTTGGCCATGTTTCCGTATGTGCCTAACGTTCCCCAGCTCCAGGAGAAGTCCGCGGTGTCGGCCTCGGGATTGGCGAACGCATGCTTGACGGCGCTGTTCACCGCGGCGATCCCAGCGGGATCCCCGCGAACAAAGGCGGTGAATCCCCAAAATGTCTCGGCGCGGACGCGAAGCGAAGGCGAGGCGCCGGTCGCGAGCTGGCGGGCCCGCTCGAGGAGCGGCATGGCCAGGGCCGGGCCCCCGGTGGGCCACGACGCGAATGCCTGGTCCAGGAGGGCCTCGGCCGCGTTCGGCCGATCATCAGGCAGGGCGCAATCGACGGCGGCGTCGAAGGCCGCTGCCGCGTCCTGAACTGCACCTCGAATGAACAAGGCGCGACCCAACATCCGTTGGGCCACGCTGCGCTCGCCGTCCACCAGGCTCGACATCGCCAGCACCCGGCGATACGTCGCTGCCGCCGCCTTGCCGTCGCCACTCTCAAGCAAGACTTCTCCCAGGTCCATGAGAAGGTCGGTGGCAGTGTTGGCACCCCCCGCCTCAACCGCCGCCTGGAGGCGCTGCCGGGCTCGAGAAATCGCGCCGGCGCGTAACGCCGCTCGCCCCGCCTCGGCCAGAATCGCGACCGCCTCGGGATCGCCAGCCAGGTCGGCTCGGGAAGCGTGCTCGGCCGCCTCGGCCGGATCGGCTTTGGCCGACACGAGCAATCGAAACGCGCGAGCGTGCCATCGGCTCCGAACGGGTGCCGGTACCTCGTCGTACACGACCTGTCGGAGCATCGGATGAGCGAAGCGTGCCAGGGTGGTAGCCTCGGCCGTGAACAACCCCCCGCGGCAGAGGGCTTCGAGGGCCCGATCACCATCGGGCGGCGACAGCTCGGCGATCGCGCTTGCCATCGCCGGCCGGAAGCGGCTCCCGAGGATGCTCGCCGCCTGCGCATACCGCATCTCGTCCGCCGAAATGCCGGCAAAGCGGGGAAGCAACAACCCGACTTCGACGGCTGCCGTGTCACCCTTGAGTTCGGGGATGCCCTTCCCCTGGCGAATGTGCAGGGCGACCTGCTCCAGCAGGAGCGGATTGCCCGCCGCTAGCTCGGCGGCCCGATGCGCGGACGATGGCGTGATGCGTCGTCCGGCACGATCGCTCAGGAGTTCCACCGCTCCGGACTCCGTCAAGGGGCGAAGCTGGTCGATCGTGGCGTCGCCATCTTTGGCAATTCGCCGGACCGTATCCAGAGCCGCAGCCGGCCACGGCCGCAGCGTCCCGATCACCGCGATCGGCCGGCCGCCGATCCTCCGGCAGAGGAAGGACAGCAAGCTGAGGGAATCATCATCCGCCCAATGCAGGTCGTCCAGAAGCAGCAAGATTGGGGGAGGCGTCTCCTCCAGGAATTGGAGCGCGCCATATGACCTGACCGCCCGAGCCTCAAGGGCTGAGCCCCGCCCGGCCAATGTGCTCTTGAAGCCCAGCGCTCGAAGCGCTTGATCAACGATGCCGAACGGGAGCGTTGCCTCGCTGGCGTCTCCTCGGCCGATCCCGACGCGAAACTGGTCCACGGCGAGCGCCTGAGCCCGCTCTACCATCGTCGTCTTGCCCAACCCAGCTTGACCAACGATGAACAGGCTGCCGCCGTGGCTTTCCCGCGTCTCGGACAGTAGCTGCCCGATCGCTGCCAGGGTCCCATCCCGCTCCCAGATCCGCGCCGGGGACATTCCCTCTCTCCGCAGCCATCGTAGTCCGTCAGCGGAGAGCTTGCCAGGCCGCCCAATGCCGTCCGTCTCAGAGACGATACCTTAGAAATCAGCACTTTCCGTGACGACGTCCGACGCCTATCCATTTACCGTGATCCCTGTGGAAACCAACCGACACGGTATCCGGATCCCGAAGGAGAAGCGATGACGGAAACAGCAGCAACCGAGACGGCCGCGTCCGGCGGCCTGCCGGTGCGCGGGTTCACAGCCGACGATGCCGCTGTTCACGATAAGGCGCGCCGCTGGCTGGTCGGGGTGGCGCCGACTACCGCACTGATCAGTGCCGGCGTCTACTTCTTGAACCAGGTGGTCCTGTTCGCCATTTTCACGACCGTGTTGTCTGACCCGGCGAATAACCGTTTCGCACCGCTCTTCCAGTCCATCGATGGCCTAACTCTCGCTGCAGTCTGGCTCGGACTGATTCCAGTCATCCTCGCTACATACAGGCTACGGACGCGGCCCATCGGTGTCGATAAGGCTGCTTCGGCCATCGGCATCACAGGCGCCACGGTGCTCGCGCTCCTGATGCTTCGTATCGGCTTTACGGCCTCCTCAGAAACAGTGCCGACGGGGCTGGTGCAACTCGCGGCCCTGCTAATCGGCGCGTGGATGATCCTGGTCAACAGCAGGTCATCCATCACGCGTGCATTCTCAGCGGGCCTGGCCGGACTCGGCATACTGGTCGGGATTGCCGTGACCCTGCGGGAGCTCATCGGAAGCGACTTTGGCTCGGGGTTGATTCCGATCACGAACATCGTGGGATACGTCGGCCTGCCGGTCTGGCTCATCCTCCTAAGCCGCCGCCTTGCACGACGCGAGCCCGTAAGTCCCCCGGCTGTGTCCGTTGCTGTGGTGGAAGGGAATGACAATAGCGAAGTCCAGGGCTGGCCGAGGGCGCCGGCGTGGCCCGGTCGGACGACTTCGCGCGCAAGTGGCACATCCTTATGAAGGGATCAATCGTGGCCGCTGGCGAAGGAGACCGCCTCGCCGCGCGACGGGCCCAGGAGGTCGGGCGGTTGCTACTGGCGGCTGAACTCGACGGACGGCGCGAGCAGCCCCACGAGCGGATGGCCGAGCCGTGCTCAGGCTGATGGTTCGCACCCATCCCCGATCCAGCCGCGGGCGGCTTCGCTGGGACGGTCACACCCTGGATGTCTGGGTGACGGCGCCACCTCTCGACGGTGCCGCCAACCTGGCCCTCATCCGCGCCATCGCCGCCTGGCTGGATGTCCCGCCCTCCACCGTCCGCCTGGTCGCGGGACACCGCAGCCGAACCAAGGTGGTGGAGGTCGAGGGCCTCCCGACCGTCCCACCGGCGTCGAAGCGCGACGGCGCCTAGTGCTGGCTGCTTTTGAGCTCGCGCCAGAACTGGAGGGCCGGGTGATAGGTGCGCTCGTTGATCACGGTCAGGAGCTGGACCAGGGCACCGGCCTCCTCGTGGAGTTTGCTGAGCAGTTCCAGGGCCGCCTCGACCTCCTCGTTGATGCTATCCACGACGTGGTCGACGCTCGGCTCATACAGGGGGTCGTCCCACAGCGCGTCGCGGGATTCTTCAGTGAGTCGCGGGATCTTCCTCATACCAGGAATACGATCGGGGGCCCGAATATTTGACAGCCTGACGGGTGGAACCGTACTGTCGAGTTGGGAGTCATAGGCGTGTCCAAGTCGAGTCCGGTGGAACTTGGCCGGGGGGCCATGGCATCGCGCCAGCTCACCACCGAGCAGCGCCAGCGGCTGACCGACCTGTATCTCTCCAATTACCCTCGGGTCTTCCGACTGTGCCGGCGGATGCTGCGGAACCCCGACGACGCCGCCGATGCGGCCCACGAGGTGTTCCTGAGAGCGATCGGCTCACCCCGGCTCCTGGCGGGCAAGGCTGTCACTCCCTGGCTCTTGACGGTGGCGCGCAATCACTGCCTTGATGTCCTCCGCCGCCGACAGCGCTTGGGCAGGGTTCTTGTCACCCTCTCAGCCGATAGCGACGCCGCTCCCGACCCCGAAACGCCGGTGGTGGATCGGCAGGTAGTCGCCGCCATCTTCGACCAGCTTCGGCAGCGCGAGCGGCAGGCGCTGTGGCAGTCGGCGGTCGAGCGGCGCTCCCTGGCCGCGATCGCGTCGGACCTCCGGCTCAGCTATATGGCCACCGCGCAGCTCCTGCATCGAGCCCGACAGCATGCGGCCACGCTGGCCAAGAGGCTGGCCGCCATCTTTGGTCTGTGGCAACTCGGTCGGGCCCTGCGGCGAGCCAGCCTGGCGAGGGCCCGGCTGGTAGGACTCGTGCGCCAGCCATCGATGGCTGGCTTCTCGCTCAGCGCGCACCACGCCATCGCCATGGCCGCCGTCGCCGCCGTACCGTTGATCCTGGCTTCGGTGCAGTCATCGAGCTCGGCGCGGCAGGTGCCACCCGCCCCGCCTTCTATTTCGGTATTGCCCGGGCAGACGACGCTGGTGCCGGGCACCAACCCCCCCGACCCGCGGGAACTGCCTGGAGCATCCGGGGTGTTGAAGCGGGTCACGCCGCTGGTCTCGCCGGTAGCAGTACCTTCGCTGCCACCTCTTTCTGTGCCGCAACCCTCGCCCATCACCTCAGCGGCGAGCACCCTCCAGCAATCGGTTGGATCCCTGCCGATGCCCACGGGGTCTGCTACTGATCTGGTCGGCGCGTTGCTCCCTCCCCGCCACCTCTGATCTAAGCCCGATCCACCGATCGGACGCTGCAGCTTAAACTCTCCCTTCCCCTTGCTTTCGCGGAGGGTCGGCGTGGGGTGTTGAGGGTGTCGACTTAATACTCTCCCTCCCCCCGCGGGGAGCCACTGTTGTCAGGTCGCGGGATTTCCCGCGTGGGCAGGGTTGGGGTGGGGGTGTTCAGAGTGTGGGCGACCCGTCTTCGCGTAATCCTTCTGCAAGGCGACGCGCCCAATGCTGTGGTCATCAACCATTCGAGGAGGTGAACACCATGGACAGCATGCGAAGGATCATCGTCGGAGTCGCCATCGGCGCGTCCCTGCTCACGGGCGGCGTCATCGGGGCCACCATTGCTGGGCCGCTGGTGGCGAGCGCCGCCACCTCGCCCAGCGCGACGGCCACGGCGGCGTCGCCCGGCACGGGCTCGGGCACGTTCGTGCCGAACGAGAACGCCCAGCACGAGGCCGGCGAAAGCGCGGCTCGGGAGGCCCAGGAAAATGCAGGCCAGTTCCCGACCGTTCCGTAGTGAACCGATCGATGAGGGGCCGGATGGTCCGGCCCCTCCCCTCTCTCAGCAGAAGCTACTGGTGGCGTGTGGCTTCGCCGCGCCCATCGTCTTTGTCGTCACCTTCCTGATTGAAGGGGCAACCCGACCGGGGTATGACGCGTGGGCCGAATTCGTCAGCGTGCTCAGCCTGGGCAGCGACGGGTGGATGCAGGTCGCCAACTTCATCGCCTCCGGCTGGCTCCTGCTCGGCTTTTCCGTCGCCGTGTATCAGGCGGTCCGGATCGGGGTGGGGCCAAAGCCGGCGCCCATCGTATTCAGCACCATGGGACTCGGTCTGGTTGCGGCGGGCGCCTTCCCCACCGACGCTATCGACACGCCACTGACCCTCCACGGCGAGTTGCATTACGTCGCGACCGCCATCGTGGCCGGATCGATGGCTGCTGCGTGCCTGCTGGAGTGGCACGATGGACGCCACGACCGCGGGCGAATGGTCTCGGCTCGACGGCTGATGGCTGCCGGATTGGCCTCGGTGAGCCTCTTTACAATCAGCCTCGTCATCCCGAGCGCCGCCGACCCCGGCCTCGTGGAGCGCCTCGCCTTCGTGGTCGGATCGGTCGGCGTGCTGCTCTATGCTCGGCGGGTATGGCCCGAGTTCCGGCGCGACCGTCACGAAATCGACAGGGAGTCGCCGTCACCATGAGAGGCGGGTGAGAAGACCTTGAGCATCGCTCGGGTGGACCTGGTTCGGACTGGCGCCCGGCGGGTGGCGCTGCTGGCAGCTGGAATCGTGGCCGCCCTCTATCTCCTGATCGCGGTCTCCGTCCTGCTGATCGTCACCCACAACCTGACCTCGAGCATCGACGCCAACAACGTATCGTGGCTGCGTTCCATGGCCGCCCAGCGGGCGGGGCCATTCCCCGGGCCAGCGGGTGGGGAGCGGTTTCAAGCCCCGGTCCTGTGGTGGATGTATCACCCCGACGGCAACTACAGCGACAGCAGCACCGAAGCGCGTACCGTCACCCTGCCGGTTCCCTACCGGAGCATCAAGGACCCGCAGACGGTCACGGTCTCCGGGACCGACCTGCGGGTCATGGGCGGCCTGGTCGGCGACGACTGGGCCGTCGTCGGCCAGACCATGAGCAGCGTCTACCAGGCGCGCTCAAACCTGATCCTGGCCGAGGTCGTGATCGCCCCGGTGCTGCTGGTGGTGGTCTTCCTGGGCGCCCTGGCCATCGGGCGCCGGGTCGCCTCGCCCATCGAGCTGGCCCGCCGGCGGCAGATGGACTTCACAGCCGATGCCTCCCACGAACTGCGGACGCCGCTGGCCGTCATCCAGGCCCAGACCTCGCTGGCTCTGGCCCAGCCGCGGGAGGTCGATTGGTACCAGCGCGCCTTCGAGCGCGTCAACCAGGAGAGCAAGCGGATGGGAGGGATGGTGGACGACCTGCTCTGGCTGGCCCGCTTCGAAGCGACCACCGCGATCAAGCCCGAGCC
>WNFD01001190.1_pt1 | contig 30263 bp, 23 predicted proteins | sample 5400491 | NCBI WGS metagenome assembly WNFD01 (sample SAMN13153343, study PRJNA577476) | soil metagenome | isolation source: 120 cm saprolite under Douglas fir tree site 2 hole 2 replicate 2 | place: USA:California | collected 2015-04-18
CTGGCGATTTCCATGGTGCTCTCCCTCGTCGTCACCCCCGTTATGTACCTGCTAATGCAGGGCAGGCCAGCCGCCGAGGCAGAATAGTCGAAAATCTGGGCTCGCGGCTGGTAGCATAATCCTCTCGACAGGAGGTCTCCTATGTCCGCGACATCGACGCCCGTTACCTCAACGCTCCCCTCTCCCCTCCCCACCGGCCACAAGCTGCGCGAAGTTCACCATTGGGTCAACGGCCGAATCTTATCCGGAACCTCCGGACGATTTGGCGACGTCTACAACCCCGCCAGCGGAGAGCTGCAGGCCAGGGTTGCCTTGGCGACTCCTACCGAAATGAATGCCGCTGTCGCCGCTGCGGCTGCCGCATTCCCCAACTGGTCCTCCCAACCGCCCCTCAGGAGAGCCCGGGTGCTCTTCCGTTTCCGCGAGATCTTCGAGCGGCGTCTCGATGAAGTTGCGGCGCTTCTAACCAGTGAGCACGGCAAGGTCTTCTCCGATGCAAGAGGCGAAGCGACCCGCGGGCTCGAAGTGATCGAGTTCGCAACCGGCATCCCGCAACTCCTCAAGGGTGAGTTCACCGAGCAGGTAGGCTCCGGCATCGACAGCTGGTCCGTCCGGCAGCCGCTAGGCGTTGTCGCAGGAATCACGCCATTCAACTTCCCCGCCATGGTGCCCATGTGGATGTTTCCCATCGCCATTGCCTGCGGCAACACCTTCATCCTGAAGCCGAGTGAACGTGACCCGAGCGCATCGCTGCTCCTCGCAGAGATGCTCAAGGAAGCCGGACTGCCCGACGGCGTCTTCAACGTCGTGCACGGAGACAAAGTCGCCGTAGACGCAATCCTCGCGCACCCCACCATCCAGGCGGTCAGCTTCGTCGGATCGACCCCGATCGCCGAATACGTCTACCGCGAAGGGACAAAGCACGGCAAGCGCGTACAAGCCCTCGGCGGCGCAAAAAACCACATGATCGTCATGCCGGACGCCGATCTCGACCAAGCCGCCGATGCTCTCGTGGGCGCTGCATACGGTTCCGCCGGCGAACGGTGCATGGCAATCTCCGTAGCCGTCACGGTCGGAAACGCCACTGCCGACGCCCTCCTAAGCAAACTCGAGCAACGCATCGGAAGCCTGCAGATGAGCGACGGCATGAAGGAGGGCGCAGAGCTAGGCCCATTGATCACCAAAGCCCACCTCGAGCGGGTCACCGGATACATTCAACACGGAAAAGAAGAGGGCGCCGCGTTGGTCGTCGACGGCCGCGAGAAAGCCCTGCCCAGGGGCGAAGGATTTTTCCTCGGAGCCTGCCTCTTCGACCACGTCAAACCGGAGATGAAGATCTATCGCGAAGAGATCTTCGGGCCAGTCCTGGGAGTCGTGCGAGTCAACAACTTCGAAACTGCCCTGCAGATGATCAACGAACACGAATACGGCAACGGCACGTCCATCTTCACCCGCGACGGCGACACCGCCCGAGACTTCGTCCATCGCGTACAAGTTGGTATGGTTGGCGTCAACGTCCCGATCCCCGTCCCCATGGCGTTCCACAGCTTCGGCGGATGGAAGCGTTCCCTCTTTGGCGATCACTCCATCTACGGCCCAGAGGGAGTCCGCTTTTACACCCGCCTCAAAACAGTGACATCGCGATGGCCCACCGGCATTCGCACCGGAGTAGACACATCGATGCCAACCCTGGGATGACCGGGCTGTTTTCTTTCTTGTTGTCATCCCGACCGGAGCGAAGCGGAGTGGAGGGATCTGCTGTTTGTGTGGGTTGGCAACTATGCCACATCGCGATGATGCCGCGAAGAAAGGCCAGGAGCTTGACAAAACCCCCTTCCCAGCAACCCCGTGTCCGCTCAAGGCAGGTAGCGACTAAAACCGCAAGTACAAGTCTAAAGTCTCTGTTTCGAAGACTTTGCACAAAAAACAGGGGGTGGGGGTAGCCTCCGAAGCACCGGAAACGCGCAATCCGACCCGCACGCGCCTGACGTCTCTCCAGCCGTTTAGCTACGCGAAGCGGAACCGGAATCGACAGCCGCATCGGCCAGGACAAGGTGCTTGTCGAGCGCCGCAATGCCCCGATCGATCTCTTCCCTGGTAACAATCAGCGGCGGTGCAATCACAAAGTGCGAAACCCAGGCCTGAATCGTGACGCCCTCGCCAAGTATCTTCGCGGCAATCTGATCAACCAGCAGCGGCTTCCCCGAAACCTTGTCCTCATACGTATTGAAAGGCTCTTTCGTCTCCCGATTTTTGACGAGATCGACCCCCCAGAACAGCCCCTTCCCACGGACATCCCCCACACTGGAGTGCCTGATTTTGAGCTCGTGAAGCTTGCCTTCAACATAAGGTTCCAGCTCACGCGCCCGCTCCACCAGTCCGAGACGCTGCATCTCGTGGATCGTGGCAACGGCAGGCGCGAGCGTAAGGGGGTGAGCCTCGTAGGTATGGCCGTGAGCAAAATAATGATCCTGAAAAAACTCCGCGATCTTTTCACTCGTAGCGCAAAGCCCAAGCGGAACATAAGCGGAGGTAATTCCCTTGGCCGTAACCAGAATGTCCGGGACAACTCCCCAGTGGTTCAGCGCAAACCACTCGCCTGTGCGTCCCCATCCCGTCATCACCTCGTCTGCGATCAGCAGGACACCGTTTTCATCGCATATACGGCGCAGCTTCGGCATGTACTCCTCAGGAGGAACGATCACGCCATTCGTCCCAACGATCGGCTCGACCAGAACAGCAGCGACATCGGACTCATTGCGGATCATGTGCTCGATGTAATCCGCGCACGCGATGCCACATCCGGGATAAGTATGCTTGATGGGACACTTGTAGCAGTGCACTTCAGGCGCAAAGATGATGCCCGGCCCCTTCCCCCCCGGCTCCATGGCCCATCGTCTCGGATCACCGGTGGCTGCAATGGAACCACTCGTAGAGCCGTGATAAGACCGATACCGCGCGATAATCTTAGACTTACCCGTATACATCCGCGCAATCTTGAAGGCAGCTTCATTGGCCTCCGTGCCCGAGGTCGTGAAGAAGAACTTGTTGAGGCCCTTCGGGAGAATCTCCACCAGAAGCTGTGACAGTTCAGCGCGTGCTGTCGTGGCATACCCGGGCATGGCATAGCTCAACTGCTGAGCCTGCCGCGCAATGGCGTCAATCACAGCCTGATTCTTATGCCCAAGGTTCGAGCACATCAGCTGCGAAGAAAAGTCCAGATACCGCTTCCCGGCCCCGTCGATGATGTAACAGCCCTCGGCGTCAACGATGTGCATCGGGTTCCAGTTCTTCTGGAATCGCCATGTGCCGTAGTTATATTGCCTGGTAAGATCGACAACCTGTTGGCTGGTGAGCGTCTGCGATTCAGCAACGTCAGTGGAGTTCATAATGGCCATACTATTCGTTCGTCACTGACTGTGTCACGGGACTGAGCGGCGCGGAAGTATCCACTCTGTATCGCAGCATCAAAAAATAGTAGCTGGCCGCCGCCACAAAAAAGCCGACGAACCAGGCGTAGTCATAAAAAAACCGCAGAGCAGGCACGACGAGTCCGATCAGCGCGACAGCCACTCCGGCAACAAGCGCAACGATCGCTCGAGGATTGACGCCGCGCGTGTACTCGTAAGGGCCTCCGCGGCGGTACAAAGAGACCGTATCCAGACGAGTTCCGCGAATCAGAAAATAATCGGCGACCATGATGCCCGCAACCGGGCCGAGCAGTCCAGAGTAGCCAATGAGCCACCCAAAGATATAGCTCCCAAAAGTGCTCATCAACTTCCATGGCATCATCGCAAGCCCCAGCAAGCCCGTAATCAGGCCACCAGTGCGGAAACTGATCAAACCTGGAGCGAGGTTCGAGAAGTCGTTCGAAGGAGAAACGACGTTTGCCCCGATGTTTACATTGAGCGTCGCAATCAATAGTGCAACCAGCGCCAGCAAAGCCGCCAGCGGCTGATGAAACTTCCCAAGCAGCGTGATAGGCGACCACACCGGCTCTCCAAAGATCGTCACCGAAGCCGACGTGCACGCAATCCCGATAAACGAATACAACACCATCGCGACTGGCAGGCCAAACGCCTGACCGGCGATCTGCGAATCCTGAGATTTCGCATAGCAGTCCGGGATGTTCAGAGACAGCGTCGCCCAATAACCCACCATCGCCGTCAGCGACGGAAAGAAGAAGCGAAGAAAGCTGCCCGTCGTATGGAAACGGCTGGGTGCCGAAAGCATCGGTCCAAAGCCACCCGCCTTGTGCAGCATCCAGAACAGCAGGATGAACGACATGACAAGCATGAACGGTGCCGAATAACTCTGCAGAAATCGAATGGACTCGACACCGCGCCACACCACATACATATTCAGGAGCCAGAACCCGAGAAAGCTCGCCCACAGAACTGCAGGCATATTAGCCGTCGCAGGCCATAAGACGGCAATCATTGCAGCAATCGCCTGCCCGCCAAGCCACGACTGAATTCCGAACCATCCGCAGGCGACCAAGGCCCGCAGCATCGCAGGAAGATTCGCTCCGCGCGTACCGAAGCTGGCGCGCACAAACACCGGAAACGGAATTCCGTACTTCGCCCCGGCGTGCGCATTCAGAAGCATCGGGATAAGCACGATCAGATTTCCCAGGAGGATGGTGAAGATCGCCTGCTTCCAGTTCATACCGCCCGCAATCAGCGAAGAGGCGAGCATGTACGTCGTCACCTCCATCGACATGGAGAACCAGAGAGCAATGTAGTTATAGGTACCCCAAGTACGCTGTGCGACCTTGGTCGGAGCAAGGTCTTCATTGTAGAGGCGCGGGTCGTGTTGCGCCGCCAGGCTTGCCGCAGACTGATCGAGACTGCCGGGGATCGTCGAGCTCACTGCCATGCCCCTCCCCTGGCCTCTCGTCGCAGATACTGACCTCGTCCCGTAGTAGCAACATACCGTCCCCCATCCGCAACGATCTCTCCGCGCGAGTACACCCGTCGCGCATTGCCCTTCACCTTCCACCCCTCGAACATCGAAAAGTCGCAGCGCATGTTGTGCGTTGCTGCCGATATCAGATGCTCCGCATTAGGATCCCAAAGCACAATATCAGCATCAGAGCCGACGGCAATCGTCCCCTTCTTGGGATACATGCCGAAGATCCGCGCAGGTGCAGTGGACGTAATCTCGACAAATCGTTGCAGCGTGATCTTTCCAGCATTCACTCCGAAGTGATACAGCAACTGCATCCGGTTCTCGACCCCGGGCCCTCCGTTGGGGATTTTGCTGAAGTCGTCTTTGCCAAGCTGCTTCTGGTCGGCAAAGCAGAACGGACAATGGTCGGTCGAAACCACCTGCAAATTATCTGTGGCGAGCCCATCCCAAAGCTTCGGCTGGTTTTTCTTCTCTCGCAACGGTGGAGTAAAAACGTACTTCGCCTCTTCAAAACTTTTGCCCGGCATCTGGTCTTCAAGGGAAAGAAGAAGATACTGCGGGCACGTCTCGGCGAATGCGGGAAGCCCGCGGTCACGCGCCTCACGCACCTGGTTGAGCGCATCTTCGCTCGACAGATGAACAATGTACACCGGAACTCCCGCCATCTCAGCCAGCGCGATCGACCGGTGCACGGCCTCCGCTTCGGCCTTCGTCGGCCGCGTCAGAGCGTGGTGGATTGGGGCCGTTTTTCCCTCGGCAAGCGCCTGTTGCACAATCACGTCGATGGCGCTTCCATTCTCGGCGTGCATGCAGACCAGTGCGCCATTCTTTGCGGTCTGTCGCAACGCCTTGAAGATCGTGCCATCATCCACCATGAGGACATTCGGATACGCCATGAAAAGCTTAAAGCTGGCCACGCCTTCGCGGACCATGTCATCCATATCATGCAGTCCCTGTTTGCCATTATCGGATCCAAGGTCCGTGACAATCATGTGCAGGCCATAGTCGATGCAGGCCTTACCTTCGGCCTTCGACCGCCAGATATCGAGCGCATCCCGCATGCGCGTCCCCTTTGCCTGTATGGCGAAGTCGACGATAGTGGTCGTGCCGCCGATCGCTGCGGCACGTGTGCCGGTGAGAAAGTCATCCGCAGATACCGTCCCTCCAAAAGGCATATCCATATGGGTGTGCGCATCGATGCCGCCAGGCAAAACGAAGAGCCCCGTAGCGTCCACGAGCGAGTGCCCTTCAGGGTCGATATGGGCGCGCACCTCACGTATCGTGTTGCCTTCTGTAAGCACATCCGCCTTCTCAACACGATCCGCGGTGACAACCGTGCCATTCTGAATCAGGATTCCCATACTTGCTCCGACTGTTCAACGCTGGAGTTTCATGACACAAAACGATCGACGTCATTCAGGAACACGCTACGTCAAGTATTTGTACTCATCACTTCTTCGGCTCCTGGTGGAACCAGCCCCTTGGCAGTACGCTCTTCCCAGCTCTCGAACGGCAGCCCATTGTCGACGCGCTCCATCGTGATGCAGTTCTCCACCGGACAAACCAGGGAACAGAGATTGCAGCCGACACAATGCTCTTCATCGACGCGCGGGATACGTTCAAGCGGCGTGACCGCAGTGCTGCGGCCCACTCCTCCTGCGTCGAGTTTAGGTATAGGAGTCGTCGAAATGCGCCTCGCCGCTTCTGCCTCGACCATTGCAGGGGTTCTTGTCGTGTCTGGCGCGGGCGACGTTCGATCCAGGTGAATGCATTGATGTGCTCCATCCCAGCACGCCGTGTAGCAGAGCTGGCACCCGATACACAGGTCTTCGTGAATTCGAGCAACGATCTGATAGTTCAGGTTGAGCTGCTTCCATTCACGAACATTGGGGAGCGAAAGCCCACGAAAATCATCGATGGTCGCGAATCCCTTCTCCGCCATCCATCCAAGGAGACCATCCTGCATATCCTCGACAATACGATAGCCATAATGCATCGCGGCAGTGCACACCTGTACAGTGCCGCAACCGAGCAGGATAAACTCAGCAGCATCCCGCCACCCCCCGATCCCGCCAATGCCTGAAAGTGGAAGAGCACTCGCAGGATCGGCCTGTATCTGTTGGACCATATTCAGCGCAATCGGCTTTACCGCAGGACCACAATAGCCACCATGCGAGCTCTTGCCGTCGACGCTCGGGCTTGGCTGGAACGTATCGAGATCGATACCCGTAATCGAGTTAATGGTGTTGATGGCTGAGAGCGCATCGGCGCCACCGCGCTTAGCGGCTCTGGCAGGTATGCGAATATCGGAGATGTTCGGCGTCAGCTTGACGATAACCGGCGTCCGCGCCTTCTCCTTCACCCACGCCGTAATCTGCTCACAGTACTCGGGCACCTGGCCAACGGCGGACCCCATGCCGCGTTCACTCATGCCATGAGGACATCCAAAGTTAAGTTCAAGCCCGTCGGCGCCCGCATCCTCCGCACGCTGCACCATATCGTGCCACGTCTCACGTTTGCTTTCGACCATCAGCGAAGCGATGACAACGTGCTTCGGATAGCGCCGCTTCACCTCAGCGATCTCCTCCAGGTTGACCTCCGTTGGGCGGTCAGAAATGAGCTCAATATTATTGAAGCCCATCATGCGCCGCCCCTCCCAATCGATCGAGGAGTAACGCGAACTGACATTCGTGATGGGCGCGCCAATCGTCTTCCAGACGGCCCCACCCCAACCTGCATCGAACGCCCGCATGACCTGCTCACCACAGTTCGTCGGCGGAGCCGATGCAAGCCAGAACGGGTTGAGGCAAGGAATCCCACAGAAGGTAGTTTCAAGTGTTGGCTTAGGCTTGGACATGCTGTACCTCCAGCCACGCGGCAATGCCAATGCCCGCGCGTTTTCCGTCCGCAACCGCGTCCACAACCTCGCGGCCACCGTTAGTGCAATCTCCACCAGCAAAAAACTTCGGGTTGGAAGTCTGACCTGTAGCGCGGTCGATGAGGATGCGTCCGCGTTCAAGTTCAACGTTCGCGTTCTTGCTTCCAAACTCTGCGAGAAAACCCGTGTGTGTACCTTGTCCGATTGACAAAACAATCAGATCCGTTTCGAGCGAGAACTCCGAGCCAGGTTGTGGAACGAGCGAGCCATCCTCCGTCGCTACAAGCCTCGTTAGTTCAATCCCGTCGACGGTTTTGTCACCATAAATGCGAACAGGTTGAACGTGCCACAGGAACTTCACTCCCTCGTTGCGGGCATGTTCATATTCAAACGCGAACGCCGACATCTGCTCCGGGCCGCGCCGGTACACAATTTGCACGTCGGTGGATCCGAGCCGAACAGCGGCAATGGCTGCATCGATGGCGGTGTTTCCTGCCCCCACAACTACCACGCGCTCCGGCACCTTCGTCAATGCACCGGACTTGTAGCCCGCAATAAGATCGAGGGCATTCGTTACTCCGGAAAGCTGTTCCCCTGCGATGCCCAGCCAATGAATCGCCCCCAACCCAATTCCCAGAAATACAGCGTCGTGCTTCCGCTCGAGTTCAGCCAGCGCCGCGGCATCGATCATCGTCTCAAAACGAAAATCAACTCCCAACTGCGCCAGCATCTCAATCTCACGCAGACTCTCCACCAGCGGCAGTTTGTATTCGGCGACCCCATAGGTATTCAAACCTCCAGGCAGCGGACGAGCGTCATAGAGGTGAGCACGAATGCCCCGCCGGCGAAGTTCTGCAGCGCAAGCGAGCGACGCCGGACCAGCACCTATCAGTGCAACAGAGAGGCCGGTCTCAGCACCAGGCTCGAACGGCAGCGGAGCTCCACTTTCATGGAGCGAGTCCATCGCGAACCGCTGCAGCCGCGCGATCTGAATTGGCTGCTTGTTATAACGATGCATCACGCAGGCCCCTTCGCACAGCACCTCCACGGGACACGCCCGGGCACAACTTGCGCCCAGAATATTCGCATCGAGGATGGTGCGCGCAGAACCTGCAAGATTGCCGCTGGCGATCTTCTTGATGAAGCGCGGCACATCAATATGAGTAGGACACGCCATCGTACAAGGCGCGTCAAAACAATAGAGGCAGCGATTGGCCTCAGGCACTGCAGCTTGCCTGTCAAATGGCGGGTGCAGATCGCCGAAGCGTTCTACCACCTCCGGATGTGTCGTGACCCGCTGACGAAAGGAAGTTCGCTGACTCATCAATATCCAATAGCCTCACCGCGACCAAATAAGTCGCAGACATCCATACATGAGACAGTACCGCATAACATCTCGACAAGTTTTGTACGACCGGTCGAACCCCTAAAAGCTAATAACAGTTGAATCATGGAAGACAATAAGAATCCTCCTTGCAGTGCCACCTGACGCGGCATTAGAAGTGACTATTATGCACTATCGCAGCAAACCTGGACGTCCCGCGAAAGAAATGCCTCTTCGAACACCGAAGCTAACCCTTGCTTTTCTGCGCACTCAGCCAATTCACAGTCTTCCTTGCCAGCCGGTCGAAGGCCTGCACGGCCATCTTCAAATCGTCGATCCTCGTGTCCTCTGCCTTGTTATGGCTAAGCCCGGCGAGCGATTGAGTAAACATCATCACCGTGGGAATTCCCGTCCGCGCCACCTCTGCCGCGTCATGCAAAGGCCCCGATGGCAGCCTATGGGAGACGCCTGCCGCCTTGCGAACCGCCTCGTCGCAAAACTCAATCAGCCGCGAATCAAATGAGATCGGCTCGATGCTCCAGATCTTCGACCACTCGACCGTACAACCCTCCTCCGCAGCGAAGCGTTCGCTGGCAGCACGAGCCTCCGTCAACATCAATGCGAGAACCTTCGCATCAAGGTCACGCATATCCAGGGTCGTTTCGCACCGTCCAACCACCGCCGTCACAATTCCAGGAAAGGTCTTTAAACTACCCATCGTCGCAACGGCGTCCGGGTGTCTCCGGGCGATAGGACGAATTTCGAGCGCCAGCTTCGCCGCGGCGGCCAGGGCATCCCGGCGCACGCTCATCGGAGTCGACCCAGAGTGCGCCTCCTGTCCGTGAAAAATAATCGCATGTCGCTCCACCCCCTTTGTGCCAAGCACAACGCCAAGCGGAAGCTGCATATTTTCGAGAACAGGTCCTTGCTCGATGTGGAGTTCCAGATAAGCGGCTGCATTGCTGCGTTCGGCACCAGCATCACCGACCTGATCGATGTCGACGCCACAGTGCCGAAGGGCATCCTCCAAACGAACTCCATCGCGGTCTGTACGAACACGGTCGACGGCGATAGTGTGAGTACCGGCAAACGCCGAAGATCCAAAGAGGCTCCGGCCGAAGCGCGCGCCTTCCTCGTCGGCCCAATCGACCAGCCGAATCGTGATGGGTGGCCTGCCGCGAAAGTCCTCAGAGAAACCGCGTAGTACCTCAAGACCAGCGAGAACGCCCAGGCAGCCGTCTAACCACCCGCCGTTCGGTACCGAGTCGAGATGACTTCCCAGAACAAGCGCTTGTTCAGAATCGCCTCGAAGCGTTGTCCAGGAATTCCCTGCGGCATCGTAGTGATGTTCTACCGGCAGACCCTCCAGCTTGTTTTGAAACCAGGCGCGCGCCTTCAACCAAACCGGACTCCAGGCAAGGCGCTGGGCGCCAAGATCATCGGCCGTCAAAGCGCGGAGCTCTTCGAGATCCGAAATTACTCTAAGTGAATCAACCGGCATACCGCTCCTCCTGAAGAAAACAGGTTACTCTGATCGCCGGAATAATACCGTTCGTCATCGAGTTTCGAGGCAGCCTACAGGTATGACAGCGCGCCTTTGGCGAAGAGCGTGTCTGCACACTCAATCCTTACTCAACACGGCAACACCATACGGATCCAGCTTCACCGAGCCAACTCGTCCGCTCTCTAACACATTGGTCATCTGTCCCGGCAGAGAGACTGTCGCAACATTCTTGCCAAAGTTGACCAGAATCAATACCGTCTTCGACTCTCCATTCTTCCCATTCCGGCTGCGCACATACAGATCCACACCCTTAGGCAGATCGATCGACAGCGGACGAATACCGCTGCTCTCCACCATCCACTTTGCCGCGGCATTCATGGTCTTCTCATCCAGCCAAGCGCCGATATACGTGATGCTACCCGTCCCCACTGTCTTCGTAATCGCCGCCGGCTGTCCATCCAGCCATCCATTGCTCTTTCCATAGCGCATCAGCACATGGGCCTGGGCGTCCTTCACACTCAACTGCTCGGCCCATATCTTTCCCGAGCCCGAACCCCAATCGCCGGTAACAGGCACGTCCTGATCCAACGCGTAAAACTGCTCTACCCGGCCACCAAGCATTCCCGCCAACGGACCGGGTTGCCGCTCCGGCTGCAGACCATTGTCGTCGTTCTTCATACCACTGCGCTGCCCCAGAACCAGGTGTCCACCACCACGCACATACTCCATCAGATTTTTTGCCTGCGCGTCCGTCAACACGTTCAGCGCCGGCGCCACCACCAGCTTGTACTCGCTCAGCGACACCGAAGGCGACACGATATCCACGCTATGCACCAGCGCCCGCAGCGGACCGTAGTAGCTGAACAGTGCCTCCTTCGGATCGAATGCCTGATTGTGCCTCTGCCAGTTGATCGCCCAGCGGCTGTCGTACGAATACAGCAGAGCGACCTCGGAGTGCGGCTCGGTTCCGCTCAATGCCGGCCCAGCCTTCTCGAACTCGCGCCCCAGTTGTGCAACTTCGTCGTACAGAGGAACAGGTGTCCCATCGGCACCCACCAGTGTGCCGTGGTACTCCTCCTGACCGTTCAAGGCACTGCGCCACTGCCAGTAAGAGACCGCGTCAGCGCCATGGCCAATGTCGTGCCATGCCATCGCTCGCACTTCGCCCTTATTGAGCGCGTTGTTGTCCTTTGACCAGTTCACAAAACCTGGCTGCGTCTCCATCACCCAGAAGTTCTTCCGCAGAAAACCTCGCGTCAGATCGTGCGCCGCGCCATTGGACACAGTATCCAGATGACCCGTGCCCACATAGTCGTCCCACGCTGCAATGTCGAGGTCCTGGCTGACAGTGTAGTGGTCGTACGCATCAAAAAAACCCATCATGTTCGTCGTAATGAACTGCCGCGAATCGCTATGCTCCCGAATTTTGTCGAGCTGCACCTTCTGGTAGCTTCGCCACGTATCGCTGACAAAACGTCTCCAGCTCAACAGCAGCCCGGGGTTGCCGTACGTTGCCTCAATCGGTATCTGGCTCCAGTCAGAGTACGTCTGGCTCCAGTAACTCGTCGTCCAACGCGCGTTCAGGTTGTCGAGCGTGCCATACCGTGCCTTCAACCACGCCTGAAACTGCTGCTTCGTCTCCGCGTCATAAGACTCACGCGCATATTCATTGTCGATCTGCCAGCCGATCACATTGGGATCATGGCCAAAGCGTATCGCCATCTGTTCCGCCATCTTGCCCGCCAGCTCACGGTACTTCGCGTTCGACCAGTCGAATTGCTGACGGTTTCCATGCTCATCCTTGCGGCCGTCTTCCATGGTGCGCAGCGTCTCCGGATACTTCGACGTCAACCAGGCCGGCGGCGCTGCGCTCGGCGTTCCCAACACTACCGCGATGTGATGCTTCTCTGCCATGCGCACCGCACGTTCCACCCAGTCAAGGTCATAGTGCCCTTCGCTCGGCTCCATCGTGCTCCAAGCAAACTCGGTGATTCGCACAAACCGGATATGCGCTTTCTCCATCAACGTCAGGTCGGCGTCCCACCGCGCCTCCGGCCACTGCTCCGGATACCACGCGGTTCCCAGATACAGAGGAACCTTCTGCTCCGGCTTCTCCTGCTGCGACGAAACGGCTGCAGCGGCAAACGACATAGTGGAAATGCCAAGCGTGAACGTAGCAAAACAAACGATGCTGCGGATCCGTTTCATGAATGTCCTTTACTGGCGGAACGCCTTACACATCCTTACTTAACTAATCAGAAACCCGAGTACTCGCCTGTCGCAGCGTCTCTGCCGCCGACTCCGGCGTGATGTCCCGCTGCGGAGAGCCGAGCAGCTCGTACCCCACCATAAACTTCCGAATGCTCGCCGACCGCAGCAGCGGAGGATAAAAGTGAGCATGAAACTGCCACTCCGGATGCTCCTGTCCATCGCACGGCGCAGGATGCAGGCCCATCGAATAAGGAAACGGCGTATCAAAGACCTGATCGTACGTTGCAGTAACCGCACGCAAAATAGCCGCGAAGTCCGACCGCTCTGTCTCAGTGAATGCCTGAAGCCCGGCAACATGCCGCCGCGGCAGAACGATCACCTCAAACGGCCACACCGCCCAGAAAGGAACCACCGCAATAAAGCTCGAATTCCGCGCCACCGCACGCTCCCCGAGCGACTCTTCCATCTCCCGGTACTCGCACAACAACACCGCTCTGTTCTTCTGGAAATACTCTCGCTGACCGCCCAACTCGGCCACCACCTCGTTGGGAACCGACCGGCTGGCCCATATCTGTCCATGCGGATGCGGATTGCTGGCCCCCATCATCGCCCCGCGGTTCTCAAATATTTGTACATAGCCAATGTCGTCCCGAGAACCCAGCTCTTCGCACTGCTCTACCCACACATCCACCACCGTACGAATCTCTTCAACCGACATCTTCGCCAACGTAAGGTCATGCCGCGGCGAAAAGCAGATCACCCGGCACACGCCGCTCTCCCCTTCAGCCACCAGCAAGCCCTTACCGTCCTCGTCGCTCGAAAATTGCGGCGTATCCAGCTTCAACGCTGCAAAGTCATTTTCAAAAACATACGTGCTCGTGTACTTGTCCGTCCGCACACCACCAGCCCGAAGATTCCCAGGACACAGATAGCAATCCGGATCGTAGCGCAACGCGACCGGGGCGGCCTTGGTCTCCGTCTGCCCCTGCCAAGGGCGCTGCGTCCGATGCGGCGACACCAGCACCCACTCCCGCTTTAATGGATTGAACCGCCGATGAGGATTCTGCTGAGCCAGCGGATTCACTCGACACCGCCCTTCTTCGCCAGCGCAAACGCCCCATCCGACGGCGTACACACAAAGCAGTCCGCCTCAATCCCCGTCTTCGCCGCATATTCCCGCCGCAGCGTCGCAACAAATTTTTCCGCCGCATCCGAGCGAACCACATTCACCGTGCACCCGCCAAACCCACCCCCGGTAATGCGCGCCCCAAAGCATTCCGCCTGCTGCGTCGCGATCACAACCAGCACATCGACCTCCTCGCAACTCGCCGCAAAATCGTCCCGAAAACTCACGTGCGCCTCGACCATCAGCGCTCCAAATCGTTCCATATCACCCTGCAAAAGCGCCTCCCGAGCCTGCGAAACCCGCGCATTTTCCGTGATGATATGCCGGCACCGCTTGAAGCTCGCCGGAGACATCATGTCCCTGCAAGCCTCAAGGTCGTCGAGCGTCGCGTCTCGCAGCAACTCCACTCCAGGCCGCTCCCGCCGCAGCACTGCCTGCCCCGCCTCCACCTCGGCACTTCGGTCGCCATACTCACCCGTCGCCACAGCATGTTTCACCATCGAATTGCAGATCACCACCTTCACCTCATCCGGCAAAGGCAGCAGATCATACCCGAGAGTCCGGCAGTCCAGCAACATCACCCGATTCGCCACACTCCCCGCAACAGTGAACTGATCCATAATGCCGCTCTTCGCGCCGACATATTCGTTCTCAGCCCGCCGGCAAAGAGTCGCAACCTTCTCCAGCGGCAACTCCACCTTCGCGTGGCCAAGCAAAGCCATTGCCGTCGCCACCTCCACCGACGCCGACGAACTCAACCCCGCCCCCAGCGGCACATCTCCAGCCAGGCTCATGTTGAAGCCACTGACGACAACTCCCTCGTCCAGAAGACTCCACAACACGCCAGCAGGATAATCACACCAGCCCCCACCCGGTTTTCGCGTCAAAGAAGCGATCTCGAAGCCAACCTCCTCGTCGTAGTTCGCTGAATAGAAGACCGCGCGCCCATCCTCCCGCGCGCTCACAACGGCCACCGTCTGAAAATCGATCGCCATCGGCATCACAAACCCACCGGTATAGTCGGTATGCTCGCCAATCAGATTCACCCGCGCCGGAGCCGCAAAACTCCGCCCCTCCCGCCCAAAGCGCTGCCGATGCACCCGCAGCACCTGTTCCTTCTCAAACTTCATCCAGAGCACCCGCTTCGTTGGAATTGAAGACAGATTCATCCTACAACCCCGGCCATCTAACTGGGCTTGTGACCCTTCTTCACCGCAGCGGGCGTAACGCCCATGCGTCGAATCTCGCTTCCAGCCATCAGAAACGCCCCGGCCCCGTACGTATAGCTCGCCGTAGCTTTGAACGGCGCCGGCTCCGCCCCCGTCTGCTGAATGCACCCCAACCGCCCATCCGCGTACACATGCTTCAGCATCCCCGCCCACGCCTTCGCCACCACAGGCCGATAAACCTTCCCATCCAACACTCCTTGGTTGATCCCCCATGCCAGCGCATACGTAAACAGTGCCGACCCCGAGATCTCCGGCTCAGAGTAGTTCCCTGGATCAAGCATCCCAGCCCGCCAAAGCCCATCCGGCCCTTGCAGCGAGGCCACACGCGCCGCCATTTCCTTCAACTGGGTCACGTACTTCACCCGCGCCGGGTCATCCTTCGGCAAATAGTCGAGCGTCCTCACAATGCCGCCCATCACCCACCCATTGCCCCTCGACCAGAACATCTTCTTGCCATTTGCCTCGGTCCTGGTCAGGTAGTCCGCATCGCGCGCATATAGGTGCTCCTGCTTGTCGTACAGCAGGTCCGAGGTCTTCGCCCACTCCTCATCCAGATAGCCGATGTACCTCCGGTCACCTGTGGCCGCATGCATCCTTGCCCACACCGGCGGCGCCATGAACAACGCATCGCACCACCACCACGAAATCGTCTTCCCTGGCTTCTTCGAAACATGCGGAGCAGCCAGCAGCGCATCCAGTTCAGCCTGCGTCGGCTTCATCATCGCCGGATCTTTCTTCAGCAGATAAAGCTCCAGATAGGTCTGCCCCACGCTCTGGTCATCCGCGTCCGGCAAATGCGACCGCAGCTGCCAGTCAAACCTCTTCCCCATTGCCTCCATGGCGTCGCGGTATTTCGCATCGCCCAGCGAATCCGAAGCCGCCATAAAGCCGCTGTAAAGCACGCTCCACGTCCAGATCCGGTCGAAGTACTCCTCTGACCGCGCCAGCTGCCAATCCCCAACCTTCCGCATCGCCTTACCCACCGCAGCCGGATCGAGCGAAGCGGATAAGTCTGTCGCAATCGGCCCACCATCATCCGGATCGTCCCCGAAGTGCCGCGAGTTATCCTTCGCAATCCCCGCCAACTGCTGCGGTGTAGCGTGTTCGTACGAAACCTGCTGTGCTAAGCACTGCATGCCGAGACCTGTGAACAGAACCGATAGTGCTGCGCCCGACCTCCAACCAATGCAATGCATTCTAAAACTCCCCTCAATCAGATAGCGATAAAAGGCGGACACACATGAATCCCTCAGCTTGTCCGCCTTGAAGGATAGCAGCTACGCGTTAGAAGTTAAGACGACCTGCCAACTGGAAGTCGCGATTTCCGCTGGCCGATCCAACCGTACCAAAGTTGGAAGCAGCCGCCGCTGTCGGACTCGCAGTAGGGTCGACCCAGGCTGTCGAGATGCCTCCAAATGTAACTTTATTCGGCACATTCAAACAGTCCACTTCGAAGATGAACTTCAGACGTTCCGGCGTAAGGTTGAAGGTACGACGGAGGCTTGCGTCGAGGCGGTAGGTACTGGGATTCCACAGATGGTACGGAGCCGTGCGGGGCGCATCGCCAATTTTAGTAATCGCGGTCTGGCCTGGAGCCGTTGTCCCGAAGTTCTTCGGGACTGAGAAAGCGTTAATATCGATGTACTGGATGCCTCCCTTGCTTGGCGACGCACCCAGCTTCGCCGCGGTGATGCCCTTACCCCAATTTTTATTAATGCGAGCTGGTCCACTGAAGCCGGGATTCGAATCCGGCATGCACTGTCCTTGACCGGGCGAGTTGCAACCCGCATAGGTAATCGCCAATGGCACACCAGACCCATAGGTGAAGATGCTGGAGAACTGCCACCCACCCGCAAGGGCGCGCACCAGCAAGTGATCGCCGCCAAAGCCACCTTTGCCGAACGGCAGCTTGTAAACACCGTACGCAGCAAGGTTTTGCGGTGCAGCTACTATCGTATGACTCCGATCCGCGCGGCCCTGATGATAGCCCACCCCATTCGATGTGGCCGCCGCTGGAATATCGAAGCCAGAGCGGAAAGTATTGTCATCCCCCAGGTTCTTCGAGTAGGTATAGTTCAGCGTGTAGCTGAGCCCCTTCCATTCACGCTGATTCAGTGTGATCTGGAGCGAGTTGTAGCTGACGTTGCCGACATTTCCCCAGGTATCCGTAGTTCCGGAGTACTGTGGAAACGCAACCAGCATATGACTGATGGAGGCAGCCGAGGTCTTGGCCGCCGCCAGGGCATAGCCAGGATATGGAGCCGCAAGTCCCGGGACTGCAGCTGCCGCAATTGCAATGTTGGCCGCGGTCGCGGGGGCGCTAAGGATTGGCGTTGTGCCATCCGAAGCGCGCACCGCACCTAGCGCCGCAAGGTACGTCGGATTCATCTGTCCTGCCCAGTAACCGCGAGCATTCGAGCCGGTCGACAGAAAGTGAGCGTTACTGCCGGCATAGTCCGCCGTAAGCGTCAGATCCTTGGTTACAGCTCGCTGGATGCCGAAGTTATAAAAATTGACCTCCGGTGCTCGACCTGACAGATAAGGATCGGCATACCCAGGAGCGCCGCCCGCTGCCTGTGCAGCACCGGAACTATTGATGTAGTTGCCAGTCCCGATACTCAGGCTGGCAGCACTCGGTGTTGCAGGTGCCGGAAGCTGAAATCCTGGTCCGCCAAAGGCTGTATTGCTGCTGTTCAAATAGTAGGAAGGCCCAGCCGTCACGCCTGTTGTCTGCGCGGAAGGTAAAACCAGGTTTGCAGTAAAGCCCGCCTGGCTGGTTCCGGTTCCGGCTCCACCGCGACCACCCACCCCGCCTGCGCGCGAATACACCAGAGCATATCCTCCGCGAATCACTGTCTTGTCGTTGTAAGAATAGGCGAAGCCAATACGCGGCCCCCAGTTCTTCTTATAGGTGTTCACTGGAGTGCTGCACTCGCAGCTGATTGCGGCACCGCGGTGACCGGCAAATTCGAGCGCGCCCGGCGTTCCCGTCACGGGATTCGTCGCAGTGGGGTTCAAATAACTCCAGCGGTCCAACACCTCACGGTACGGAGGAAAGTAGTCGTACCGTAGCCCAAGATTGAGAGTAAGCTTCTGCGTTACCTTCCAGTCATCTTGAAAGTAAGGAGAGATCGGACGATATCGCCCGCCTTCTTCACTGAACGCTTGAATCGTCGTAGACGAAGTATTGATCGCGCCCAAAAGATAACTTGCATAGGAATAGCCAGTTTTGGTGCTGCTAAGCGACGTACCGACATAGTTTGCGGTGTCATTCGGGCTGAATGTCGTCGTAAAGATTCCAGAGGGCCCAAGCTGTGACGAAACATTGTCCTGCAGCCACTGCATCTGGATGCCATACGTCATCGAATGTCTTCCCTTGATCCACTGGAGGTTGTCGACGAGGGTAAAGGCATTGGGAACGGTAGTCTGAGTCGCTCCGGATGCACCGTTTGAGGTCCAGGGGTTCTGGACGTTTGGAAATGCCGTGCTCGAGTTGAAGGTCACGCCGGGAAATTCGTCGGACGCCTGGCCTGGAGGCAGATTCGTAATGCCGATATCCGCCGCTGCGCGGTAGGGTTTGATGCCGTCCGTCAGCGAATTAATCGGTTGCGCAAACCTCGTGAAGCCGAACTTGAATTGGTTGACGATGTTCGATTTGATAACGATGGAGTGCTCAAAATCGATAATGGTCGGTTTGATCGTCGCATATCCGCCGGCAGTATAGGGCAGAGGTAAGACGACGCCCGCAGTCGACGCCGGGGCAGGGACATTCGTTCCAACGGTGAACGGCACATTCGTTCGGCTTCCCAGGGTCAGCACAACCGAGATACGTTGCGACGGAGTGAGATCGTAGTCGACCTTGCTCAGAAACTCCCAGTTGTCGTAACCCGAAGGTACACCGCCGAGATAATTGCCTACGATCCCGCTATTCGTCGGGGCAGGTAGGAATTTCTGCATATATTGCCTGATCGGAGAAAGCCGGCTGCTTGGAATAACGTTCAGCGTCGGAACACCATTTTTCATGCCCATGAACGGTTGACGCGTACAACCGGCCGTCGTACAGGCGTTCGTGCTCGGGTCATAGATGATCGGCGTGGTACTCGACAACTCTGTAAAATCACCACCTCGCATTAACGTGGTCGGTACAGTGAGAGTGTTGGGATTGATCCCGTTGCGCCCATGGTATCTATCGTAGGTCGCAAAGAAGAAACCCTTCTTGTGAGTGAATGGAATCGCTCCGCCACCGGCGCCGACAAGTTCGTTCTGATGCTCGATTGGTTTCTTCGCGGGAATGACGTTTCCATTGGCGTCCTGCTGGGTCAATGCAGGAGCACTGAAACCCCAGGTATCGAATATGGTGTTGCGCACAAATGCTGCTGCCGTACCGTGATACTGTCTGCCGCCCGATTTGATGGTAAAGTTCAGAGCGCCTGCTCCCTGATACTCCGCCCCCGGAATGCTCGTCAGCACCTGAAACTGATCGATAGCCTCGACGGGAATGGAGTTGGAGACCACGCGATTATCTCCCTGCTGGTTTGCCGTCGTGGTCGGAAGTCCATCTACATAGACCTCAGCGATGTAGTTCCCTGTGCCCCCAATGATCGGCGCACGCGCACTGGCCTGAGACTGGGCGCCAGGCAGCAACGTGGCAAAGGCCGTGGGATCGCGTTGCTGCCCGTTCATCTGAAGGGGTAGGTTCGTGTAAGTGGAGTTCTCAATGACTCCACCCAGTGTGGCGCTCGTCGTATTCAACGCAGGCGGAGCCTCCGTAACGGTGACCGTCTGATCGGTGCCGCCAATCGTAAGTGTGATATTGAGACCGGTCACCTTTAGGGCGTCGACGACAAGGTTCTGCTGTCGGAATGTCTGAAAGCCCTTCGCCGTAACCGTAACCGTATAAGTGCCGGGAATAAGCGGATTAATCTCGTACAGGCCGGCAGACGAGGTGGGCCGGGTCGTTGCGACTCCACTGTCTTTATTTGCCGCGGTAACGCTGACATCCGGGATCACTGCGCCTGTGACATCGGTCACCGTTCCCTGGATCGCGCCCTGGCCGCCGGTCTGCGCGATCGCCGAAGTGGCTGGCAAAGCGAAGCTGAATGCAAAAAGGAACAAGGTTTTTGCTCTGGTCATGCATCGCGCGCTTCGGCAACACATGATGAACGCCTGGCCAAACAGATTCTTACTCCGCATCGGTGATACATCCCCAGTTCCGTGATTTCCGACCTTCGATCAAATGGTTCGACCATATTGATCGATTTATAGGCCCGCACCGGAATCTACGGGACTGCAGAAACGAATGTCAATAGAAAAATTATTCCCAAACATTGATGACCCGATCGGACCGTAATTTCAAGGGCCAAATACCTGCATCGCTTGACCAACTCTCTTCTGGTGCAGTAGCACCATTTAGCGAGCTGGCGTCTTCGCCTGAAGCTAAGACAATATTGATCAAATCGTCGAAACAATACTCAGAATTTGACGTCGGCGGAGAGCAAATCCAACGCCCCTGCATCGGAAATGCACCGCCGCACCAGCGCTTGTGGTCGTACCTACTCCTCGCGCAGAACCTCCAGCGGCTTCCGCCCCAGAATGCGGTGACTTGCGAGCCAGCCGGTAGCAACCGTCAGAGCGGCCGTCCCCACCAGCGCCCCCACCGTCCACACCCATTGAAAGTGATAAGCCACCGTAAGCCGCTTCAGCAGCACGCGCGCGATGACATTGGCGAAGCTGATTCCCACGACCCCGGCAACCAGCCCCAGGACAGCAAATTCAATAGAAAAAACCGTAGCAATCCGTCGCCGCGTAGCTCCCAGCGTCTTCAGCACGACAACCTCCCGGATCCGCCGATACCGCGTCCCCGCAATCGAGCTCGCGAGAATGATGACCCCAGCAAAGATCGAAAACGCAGCCAGAAACTGAATCACATACGTAATCTGAATCACCACAGCCCGCACCGTCTCCAGCGCCTGCGCCACATTGATCACCGTCACCGTGGGATAAGCGGCATACAACGCCCGCTGCAGCTCTCCCACATGCGCCGGGTCCACATGCACGCCTCCATACCAGACAACGGGCAGCCCTGCGAGAGGAGCCTGCGGCAGAATAAACTCCGCTCGCGAGTAAGCATGCTGCCCGTCCGCCTTCGTGAGCGCCACCACCGCAGCGACGATCTGCGTATCCTGCGCAGCAAATGAAATGTGTGACCCAACATGAACCCCCAGCCGCTGCGCCAGCCGCTGCTCGATGGCAACCACAGGCCCCTTCTCCTCCGCCGCCCACCACTTCCCTTCCACAACCTTGGTGCCCGGGGGCGCAGCCGCCGACCAGGTCAGGCTGATCGACCGCAGCATCCGCCTCGGAAAATTCTTCAGCTTCGCCTCATTCGCCGGCACTCCATCAATATCGATCACCCGCGACGAAACCACCGGCAGCAGCTCAGGCTCGGCCGTTACGCTATGCTGTGCCTTCAGCAGCGTTCGTATCCCGCCGATCTCGCTATTCGTAATATCGATCAGAAACACATTCGGCAGATTAGGCGCAGCTGAAATGTGCAACTCCGACACGACAGCCTTCTGCACCAGATAGACCGTCATGATCTGCATCACGCCCATCCCCAGCGCCGCCAGCAGCGCGGCCGAAGGATTCCCCGGCCGATACAAATTCGCCAATCCATGCCGCACCGACGACGGCAGGTGAAGCCGAGTCTTCGACAAAAAGAATCGTAGCCCCGCCAGAACCGCAGCAGACGCGCAAAGCAGCACCCCCAGAACCCCAACCAGCCCCAACGAGAAAACCTGCCCCACCACCACCGAATCGCTCAGCGTAGTGGCAATCGCCGCCAGTCCAGCAAGGATCAACACGGCCGCGCCGATCTGTGCCAGGTTCTTCGTAATCTTGCGCCAGATTCCCGCGACAAATGGATCGTCGTTATCGTCCACCGCTCGACGCAGAATCAGAATCGGCCGCACAGCGCGAATATCCAGCAGCGGCGGCAGCGTAAACAACAACGTCGTCAAAATCCCGACGGCAAGCCCAGTGAAAACGGTAGTCAGCTGCACATGCAGCTCCGTATCCACATGGATCAGCTTCGCCAGCAGATAAGGAAAGCTCAGTTGCACCCCAACCCCAAGCGCAACGCCGAGCAAACCTCCGGCCGCCCCCAGCAGCAGCGTCTGCAGCAGATAGATCTTGATCACCTGCCCTGACCGCGCTCCCAGCGACTTCATGATCGCAATCGTATCCAGCCGCTGCTGCAGATGCGCCCGCATCGCCATCGCAACCCCAATCGCGCCCAGCACCAGCGCCACCAGGCTCATCAGCGACAACAAACTCGTCGCACGATCCAGCCCCTGCGTCAGCGCCGGATTCGTCTCACGATAATCAATAATTTGTGCCTCTGGAAGGAGCTTTTCCAGCCGAGCCTTCAAATCCGCAACCGCTTTATCGGAGATCGGCGCGCCATTCCGCGGCTTCGGCACCTTGAACAGATACCGCTGCCCCGCGCGGCTACCCGGCGCCAGCAGGCCGCTCGCCTCCAGCCCCTCGCGCGAAATCAATACCCGTGGCCCCGCTGCAAAGCTACTCGACAGCCTGTCCGGTTCATTCACCACCACCGACGCGATGCGAAAGAGTTGCGTGCCAATCTTCAACTGATCGCCGACCTTGAGATTCAGTCGAACCAGAAGGTCGTCCGCGACGGCCACCGTGTCAGGCGCCAACACCGTCTTCAGCGGCGCAGCCGGAGCCAGCTCCACCTCGCCGTAAAACGGATACATCCCCGGGTCGACCGACTTTATCGAAACCAGCAGCGGGTCCAGCGTCTTAGCAGCAGAGGCCATCGACAGCAGCTCCGTCACCGGCGTGATCTCCACCCCGCTCCCCGCAATCTCATCCAGCGCCTTCTGCTGCTCCGGCGTCGGCTGCTGAAACATTCGCGCCGAGAGGTCCGCAGCCATAATGCTACGAGCGCGGTTCAGCAACGTGCTCCGGAACGAAGCAGAAAAGCCTCGCACACCAGTCAGTGCTGCAACGCCAATCGCGACCGAAAGAATGACGAAGAAGAACTTCCCTCGCGAAGAATGCATCTCGCGCGCGGCAATCTTTGCAGCGGAACGATAGCTCAGGGATGCCATCAGCCCTCCGTCAACGCAGCTTCACGCGGAGCGACGGCCGGGTTGGAATTGATCTCGTCGGCAATAATCAAGCCATCGCGCAGGATAATACGCCGGTTCGCGTACGCCGCCAGGACCGGATCGTGCGTCACCAGCACCAGCGTCGTGCCCTCCGTGCGGTTCAGGTTCAGCAGCAACTCCAGCACATGCGCCCCGTTGGTCGAATCCAGATTTCCCGTAGGCTCATCGGCAAGAACAATCGGCGGACGCAGAATAAACGCTCTCGCCAACGCCACACGCTGCTGCTCGCCACCGGAGAGCTGCACCGGATAGTGGTCCATGCGGTCGCCCAACCCAACGCTGCGCAGCAGCTCGCGCGCCCGCCCTAGGCCGCTCTCCCGCGCATCGGCATTCAGCTCATGCGGCAGCAAAACATTCTCCAGCGCGGTAAGCGTCGGAATCAGTTGATAGGACTGGAAGACAAATCCGATCGCCTTCCCTCGCACCTGCGCCAGCTTATCCTCGGGCAGATAGCTGATCTCCGTGCCGTTCAGCCGGACACTGCCTTCGCTCGGCGTGTCCAGCCCGGCCAGCAATCCAAGCAGCGTCGACTTGCCGCTGCCGCTCGCCCCCATGACCGCAGCAAACTGTCCTCGCGGAATCGTAAAGTCCAGGCCCTTCAGAATATCGACTGTGCGGGTGCCGTTACGGATCGACTTGCGAAGACCTTTTACGATGATCATGGGCGTCGGTGTATTCAACTTCAGGCTTCTCCTTCTTCGACAGCAGCTCCGTTTGGTGCTTTCCAGATTTTGGTACTTTCCAGATTTGTTACTTTGTAGACATGCGGAGAACGGAATCAATAGCTATTCTAGCGGTCCTGGCGCTTTCCCTCCTTGGCTGCCGGGCCGGCAACACGACAAAAGAGGCGGAACCCCCGGACACCGGCAAATCGGTCCCCGCAGCCGAAGCCCCTCCTCCCGCTCCAAATCCTCCGGCAACAACAATCAACGACAAGCGGCCCCTGATCGTCTGCTTCGGCGACAGCCTCACCGCCGGCCTCGGCACCGAGCCCGGCAAAAGCTACCCCGACTATCTCCAGACCGACCTCGACGCCAAGGGGTACCAATACCGCGTCATCAACGAGGGCGTCAGCGGCAACACCACAAAGGATGGCGTCCAACGCGTCGACAGCGTCGTCGCCCTGAAGCCGGCAATAGTCATCGTCGAGTTCGGCGGCAACGACGGTCTCCGCGGCTTCCGTATTGAAGATTCGCGCGCAAATCTCGACCAGATCGTCGGCACCCTGAAGGCCAGCGGAGCCAGAATCGTCCTGGCCGGAATCACCCTTCCCCCGAACTACGGCCCCGACTACATCAAGCAGTTCAATGAAACCTACGTCCTGCTCGCAAAACAGTATGACGTGCCTCTGTTCCCGTTCCTCCTGAAAGGCGTCTACGGCGTCGATGGCATGATGCAGGCCGACAACACCCACGCCACCGCCGAGGGCAACAAGATCGTCGCAAAAAATATCCTCCCCCTCGTCCTCCCCCTGCTCAAGAAATAACGCCTGTTCCCCTCCCCCGGCACGAGCCTTTGCCTGTTCTCCTCCCCCGACACGCGCCCTTGCCTGTTCTCCTCCCCCGACACGCGCCCTTGCCTGTTCTCCTCCCCCGACAGAAACCCGCCCGGGTGCCCCATCCATCGCGCACTTTGCGATGGGTGGGATGTAAACCGTCAAGCAGCCGCAAGGCCGCTTTTGCTGTTGCCTTTGCCGTTGTCTGTTCCTTTTCCCACCCAATCATAAGGACCGTCATTTCGACCGAAGCTGCTCGCGTCTTTGCGAGCAGCGCAGCGGAGAAATCCGCTTCTCCACTACCACCGTCTCCCAGCCAACACCGCGCCCTTGCACTTGCCTTTGCCTGTTCTCCTCCCCCGACCGAAACCGCCCTGGAATCCAACACTCAACCAGCCACAGCGCCGTTTTCACTTCCTTTCCCACGCGAAAACATTGTCCTTCTAAGCCGAAGCAGAGCCAACAAGGCAGAAGCGACTCATTCTATTGACGTTGCGGTCACCATTATTTTTCTTTTGTCATTTTCTGCCCAGAAATCGCATGTCAAGTCCCAAAACCACCTAAATCATTCAAACAAAAGGAAATCGAGTTGGCACGTTAGTTAGCTTCCAACTGCTATACTAAATATATAGATCGAAAAACAAGCAAGCCCCGCAGGGATAGAGATCCCTCCGGGGCTAACTCGTTTGTTTGGACATATTTAGCCGTAACCCCTTTGTTATGACATTTTTGCAGATACCGACACCTCGTAAACCATTGATTACAGCATATTTACGCCCGGGCAATGGGGGGGTACCCCCGGGCAGGAAGAAAGGATAAGAGTTCGAAGAAGCCAGAGAGGCCCGTCTAATTCAGCACAACGATCGGCTGCACCAGGGTCCCGGCGATTCGTCGGCCTATAGCCAGCAGATCAGTCGGGGTCGTGAACACTTTAAGGAGTGGTGCCTGGGTGAAATCAGGCAGATTCACCTGCATCCCATTCCGCAACCGCCCGGCCACCTGATCATCCACCGTGATCGAGGGCATCTCGGGCAGCAGCGTACGCGGATGCGGCAGCAGCGCTTCCAGCTCCGCGACGGAGGCACTCTTCAGCTGATCGATGGTAATCGCCTGCTCGAGCTTGAAGGCTCCCGCTTGCGTGCGCCGCAGACTCGAGAGGTGAGCTCCACAGCCCGCCAGTTGTCCCAGCTCATGGGCCACTGACCGGACATAGCCCCCCGCCGAGACAGACATCGTAAAGGCAGCCGTGTCGCCCTCGAGCGAGGTCAACGCAAAGTTGTGGATCGTGATCCGGACGGGCTTCACCGCAACCTCCGCCCCGGCCCGCGCCAGCTTATGCGCGGCGACGCCATTGATCTTCTTGGCGGAGAAGATCGGAGGAAGCTGGTCTATCTCGCCGCGAAACCTCTGGCCCAACGCCCTGAGCTCTTCAAGCGACTGAGTCAACGGCCGTGCATCCGCCGCTGGAACGCCGTCGGCATCAAAGGTATCGGTCGCAAAGCCGAAACGGATGTGGCCAGTATAGTGCTTCTCCGCCTGCCCGAAGAACTGGGCTAGCCGGGTATATTTGCCCAGCAGCAGCGGAAGAACCCCGGTAGCCATCGGGTCCAGCGTGCCCAGGTGTCCAATGGATTTTTCGCCGGTAGCGCGGCGGACGATAGCGACTACGTCATGCGAGGTAACGCCGGGGGGTTTGTCGAGTACGAGAAGACCATTCATGCAGCTTCTAGTCTAGTTGCTAGAACGAGTTTCCCTGACGCCGTACCAGAGAAAGGAACTCATTCCGCGTCTGTAACTGTGTCTTGAACACGCCAAGCATCGCCGAGGTGACCGTAGAAGAGTGCTGCTTCTCCACCCCGCGCATCATCATGCAAAGATGCTGCGCCTCAAGAATCACCGCCACCCCCTGTGGGTTAATGGCATCCGTGATGGCGTCGCCAATCTGCCGCGTCAAACGTTCCTGCACCTGCAGCCGCCGCGAAAAGACATCCACGAGCCGCGGAATTTTGCTCAAACCAATGACCTTGCCGTTCGGAACGTACGCAATATGAGCCTTGCCGAAGAAAGGAAGCAGATGATGCTCGCACATGGAAAAGAACTCGATGTCCTTCACGATCACCATCTCGTCATAGTCGACGTCGAAGAGCGCATCGTGGAGAACGTCCGTGACGTTCATCGCGTAGCCGCGCGTAAGGAACTGCAAGGACTTCTCCATGCGCTCCGGTGTGCGCACCAGCCCATCGCGCGTGGGGTCCTCACCGATACGCACGAGCAGTTCGCGATAAAGATCCTGCGTAGAGACGCTATCCAGCAAGGGAGTTTCAAGGGTGGCCGACGTGCGTGGCATAGAGAGAGCCTTTCTTAGATCAAGCCCGGCGTTGGTGTCGTCTCGCCGGCGTAGTCAAATGAGTTATTGCTGGTCTCCTCGATATGAACCTGCTCCAGATGAGCCGCCGTAAAGCCCTGGAAGATCCGGTATATCTCAATACTTAGATTCTCCGTCGTCGAGACCTTGTTCGCAAAGCAGCCCAGAGTATTCAAATTCGCGTGATCAAACTGGGCGAGCAGATTTGTTTGCGCAAAAGTATCCAGCTCACCGAGGTCGCAAACCATGCCTGTTGCAGGATCGACCTGACCGCTCAATGTCACCTGTACGGTGTAATTATGCCCGTGACCATGAGGGTTGTTGCACTTCCCGAAGACTGCCTTATTCTGCGCCGCGTCATAGGCCTCTGTATGCAGCCGATGTGAGGCGCTGAAGTGATAACGGCGGCTGAGGTGCGCTTTCATTGCTCACCATAATAGTCCGCCAACAGATCAGGCATCTCGTAGACGCGAACGCGATGCAGCTTCGCATGAGGAATCTTGGTGTCGAGCCGTTGCCAGATCGCAATCGCAATGTTCTCTGTGGTCGGTATCATAGACTTGAACTCGGGAACCTCCAGGTTCAGATGCCTGTGGTCATAGACGCTGACGACCTCGCGCTCAAGGATGTCTTTCAGCTCTTTGAGGTCGACGACAAATCCCGAGGTAGGATCTATGCTACCCGACACAGTAACTTCAAGGGTGTAATTGTGACCGTGACCGTTGCGATTCGCACACTTGCCAAACACGCGCAAGTTCTCTTCCGGAGACCACGATTCATTCCAGTAATAGTGGGCGGAAGAAAACTCGGCTTTGCGGGTAAGAAAGATCATGAGCGTTCCTATGATTGGATGCGATAGGCGAAATGGAGGATACAAAGGCCGAACTGCTAGGTAGTTGTATCGTACCTGCGTCCCTTCCACGCAACATTCTTCTTGATGCGGTGGTGAATGAAGCTGCGAATCAGGAGATACACAAAAAGAGGGATGCCGAGGATGGAGATAGCCACGTCAAACCAAGGGAAGTTTGAGCGGGCAACACGCGAGTAGAAGCGCCATAGCGTCCGTACCCAGAGCAGAAAAATGACGCTACGCTGCCACGGCAGCAGCCAGTATATACCCAATGCCAGCGCAGGCAGTCCGAAGAAAAGCAGGAGGTCGAGGGCGCGCCAGAGCGCCAAGGCGATAGGCTTGGGGAAGAGGAGAGCCAGGTTCTTGGTCCAGCCTTCGATCATCTCCGACGTCGTCTCGTACATCCGGGTTGAAAGGGCGTCGGGAGCGTAGCGAAAACGAATGATGCAGTCGCCGCGTTTGATGTTCTGTGCCAGAGCCACGTCCTCGAGGATATCTTTACCGATCGCACGATGGCCCCCGACAGAGAAATAGGCGTCGCGTTCCACCAGGATGAACTGGCCGTTCGCCGCGGCCAGGCTGCTTACTGGATCATTCACTTGCTTTGAGGGGTAGACCGACGCCAGTTCGGAGAAGACCAGCGGCATGACGGCGTGCTGCCAGAAGCCGGTGACGATCTGCCGAGGCGAGTAGGAGAGCAGGACTGCCTTGTGCCTGTCCGCCTCCCGGAGAGAGCGGGAGATGTCGTTGGTCTCATGGACGGTGTCTGCGTCGGTGAAGAGGAGATGCCTTCCGCGGGCGGCCTGTGCGCCGGTCCAGCAGGCGTTGCTTTTGCCCGTGAAGCCGCCGCGGTTGCTGAGGTCGAGTGGCGGAGCGTCGAGGGCGATCACTCCATCGTGGTCGGCCGCTGATTTGGCGGCGATCTCGCGGGTCTTGTCAGTGGAGTCGTCGTTGACGACGATGATCTCCCATTGCTGTCCGAGAGTGAAGCCGGGTTCGGACTGGATTAGAAGTGAGGCGAGGCAGGTGGGCAACGACCGCTCCTCGTTGCGGGCAGGGATGATTACCGATAGTTCAAGGTGAGGCTGTTCGGCCGAGTTTGGGTCCGGCTCGCGGTTCGTATCGGTCACGACTACGTATTATAGGAAGTGGAGCGTATTGTGCGTCGAATCGGGTTAGGTCTGGCGTTCGGATTATTGGTGGCAACCGGATGTGATCGGGGAAGTCATCCGGGAAACATCGATAAGTCTGCGCCGCAATTTGTCATAAGCGACGGTACGCGGACAGTAGATCTGAGTAAACTGCGCGGACACGTCGTAGTGTTGAATCTGTGGGCAACTTTTTGCGCTCCCTGCATTGAAGAGCTGCCGAGTCTCCTTGCTTTACAAAGGCAGATGCCGGATCTGGCGGTTGTAGCGGTGAGCATGGACCACGATCCCAATATTTACCATCGCTTTCTGATCCAACATCACGTCGATGTGCTTACCGTTCGTGATCAGGATCGGCGAATCTTTGCGCTTTACGGAACCGAGCAAATCCCTGAGACTTACATCATCGACAGACAGGGCGTGCTGCGGCGAAAGTTCGTGAATGCGCAGGACTGGACCAGCCCGGAGATTACCGGCTATCTCTCGAAGCTGTAGCCGGCTTCGCCGTTTGCCGAATTTCTCCTGCTTTCCGCTGGTATCATCATGGGTATGACACAGCTTGATGTTCTTTACCGCTATGGTGTTCCGCCGAGCGAATCAGCCACCCTGGCGATGGCGAAGGTGCGCGAGGTTTATGGCGTCCGCCGCATGGATCTCGATGAAGCGAAGAAGACCGTGCGGGTCGAATACGACGCGAGCCGGCTGACGGAGCCTGTGATCCATCAGCTTCTGCGCCGTGCGGGCCTCGACATCGTCGAGACCATGCCGATGTTTGTTACGCCGCCACCGCCGGAGCCTGTTGCGGCAACGTAGTTGCCGTGGGGCGGAATATCCGCTATTTTTAGTGTCGGTACTACCCTGCTTTCCGCGCCCGTAGCTCAGCTGGATAGAGCATTTGGCTTCGAACCAAAGGGTCGGAGGTTCGAATCCTTCCGGGCGCACCACTCCTTTCCATATTTGCTTCAGGTCGTTCTGCAGATGTTTGCTCTGCGCGGCGAATTCCAGTATCTTTAGAGAGTTGCATCCC
>WNFD01000921.1_pt1 | contig 30259 bp, 36 predicted proteins | sample 5400491 | NCBI WGS metagenome assembly WNFD01 (sample SAMN13153343, study PRJNA577476) | soil metagenome | isolation source: 120 cm saprolite under Douglas fir tree site 2 hole 2 replicate 2 | place: USA:California | collected 2015-04-18
GTTGAATCGCCTGCACCCGTTGCTCATACGTCTCGGCATGGTCGGCTTCCGTCATGCAACCTCTCTCTTTCCGATCCGCCGTTCTTCTTCCCTTAGTATCCTCCTTCCGTCAAGATAGGCTTGCCATCCTAGAAAAAACTAGGACCGCATTGTTTGCTGGTCTACTCAAGCAATGCGTCATCTGGCAAGGGTGGAGGACGCAGAGGGACCGGTGAGGACTGGATAATGGAGGTCGACGTTGAACCATACAAGAGGAAGCTGTCGAGCAGTCGATCTAACTGATCGATAGCGGGAATGTAGACTTTGAGTATGAAGCAATCCTCTCCAGTGACCCGGTGACATTCCACGACTTCAGGAATCTGCTGGGCTAGTTCTGCAATTCTGGGCAGTTGTCCAGCATTCGGGCGGATACGGACGTAGGCCGCAATCGGCAGCCCAAGTGCGACAGGATCCAACTCCAGACGGTACCCTCGAATCACTCCGGTTTCCTCCAGGCGACGGACGCGTTCTGTCACGGCGGGTGACGACATCCCGACGCGGCGACCCAGTTCAGACATGGTCAAGCGGGGATCTTGCAGCAGTTCCTCCAACACCCGTCTGTTGACAGCGTCAATCTCTTCATACGAGAGCTTGTAAGTAAATATTCGTTTTCCCTTTACATCTTGAGACATATGGTCACTATCTCCTTAAACTTGCCATGTATTTTCGCTGATTTCTATTGTACCATAGATAAGGAATGAAATAGTGCAAGGAGACGATATGTTTCAAGTGAAAAAAGCGGACGTGACGGCCAAGATTCCGCCACATGTGTACTTTTTCGTGAGTGCTATCTTTCACTACCTTGGACCGGCATTCGCGGTGCTCCTGTTCTCCAGTGTCTCGGTGCTTGGGGTGGCATGGTTCCGCATTGCCAGTGCCGCCGTCGTCTTTGCGCTGTGGCGTCAGCCCTGGCGCTTCTTCGTTGGCATCTCCTGGGCACAACGACGCATTCTGCTCACGTTGGGTGTCGTGCTTGCTTTGATGAATGCCTGCTTTTATCTGGCGATCTCTCGTCTGCCATTGGGAACAGTGTGAGCCATCGAGTTCCTTGGTCCCATCACACTCGCAGCACTCGGCGCACGAACCCCACGCAACATCGGCGCACTGCTTCTGGCAGCCGCAGGCGGATGGCTCCTCACGGATGTCCGCTTCGGGGGGGAGCCGCTTGGCTTTGTGTTCGCTTTTGCTAACTGTGCCTTCTTCATGTTGTATGTGGTACTTGGCCATCGGATCGCCCAGGATGGAGGTGCAGCGGGCATTGATCGGCTGGGCGCAGCGATGCTCATTGCGCTCGTGACGATTACCCCCATGGGGATCACCGGGGCCTTGCCCGCGATCAGCAAGCCACTGCTGCTCCTGGCAGGCATTGGGGTCGGTATTTGTTCGTCGGTCATCCCGTATGTGAGTGACCAGCTCGCCATGGCTCGATTGGAGCGCTCGACGTTTGCGCTCTTGCTCTCTCTGCTGCCAGCATCTGCCGCCATCATTGGGATAATAGTGCTGCGTCAGATCCCGCAACTTCCCGAGGTCGCGGGCATTCTCCTGGTTGCAGGTGGGGTAGCGTTGCATAAGGAGGCTGAGGCACGGTCCAAAAATCGCGCCAAGAGCACAGATGGCAAGATGAACGAGCTCGAACACCTCGAGGCTGCACGATCCGTTCACAGGGATTGACTTCCCGTAGGCGACGGTGGCAACCGTAGTGTAGAGCAGAAGAACTCCTCTCGTCGTCATGTCTGCCCAATCACGGTCGTGTACCGTCTCTCAATGATTCCCGACACACGGGAGAGAAGGAAAACAGTATGGAGATCCTGATCATACTTACGGTAGTGCTTGTCTTGGATGTTGCGGCCTGGTGTTGGGGCGTTGACAGCAGGGAGGGCGAGGCCCGCCCAGAATGGAAGCGACGCACCTTTCATGATTTCGCTAGGTAAAGGAGAACGGAGAACATCAGAGAAAAAGACCAACGTTTTCCATTTTCCAAAGAAGAAAGAGTCATATACATGGCACTGAAGTTTGGTTTGCTTGTTCCCCAGGGCTGGACCATGGATCTGGCGCGGATCAAAGACCCCGTAGAAGCCTACGAAACGATGACGAGTGTTGCTCAAACGGCTGACGAGGTGGGTTTCGCTTCCGCCTGGCTGGTTGACCACTTTCACACGATTCCACACCCGACGCCTGAAGTGACGTTTGAATGCTGGGTGACCACGGCTGCGCTGGCGCGTGATACCAGAACCATACGCATCGGCCAGATGGTCACGTGCAATGGCTATCGCCATCCCGCGCTGCTGGCAAAGATGGCGAGCACCGTTGATGTACTCAGTCACGGACGGCTCAATTTCGGTATTGGAGCAGGTTGGTATGAGCACGAGTACCGCGCTTACGGCTACGACTATCCTGATGCGCCGGAGCGCTTGCGCTATCTGCGCGAAGCGGTCCAGGTCATTCGCACCATGTGGACGCAGGAAGAGGCCACCTTTGAAGGCAAGTATTATCAGGTGCGTGGCGCTATTAACCAGCCCAAGGGCGTCCAGCAACCACATATCCCGCTGCTGATTGGCGGCAGCGGCGAGAAAGTCACGCTGAAACTGGTGGCGCAGTACGGCGATGCCTGCAACGTGGGTGATGATCCTGCCACCATGAAACAGAAGTTTGCCGTGCTCAAAGAGCATTGCGAAACTGTGGGACGTGATTACGAGAGCATTCATCGCACGTCAACAACATTCTGTCTCATGGCTGACAGCGATGAGCAAGCTCTGGAGCAGCTTCCTGCTGAACGCAAGGCTAGCCTTGGAAAGAGTGTGACTACCGCCCTGATTGGCAGTCCTGAGACGATTCGTCAGCGTCTGGCCACCTATGAAGAAGCAGGTGTGCAGGAGTTGCTGATGCGTTTTGTCGATGGAACCAATCTGGAGGGTATTCGCCGCTTCGCCAGGGAGTTCATCGCGTAAAGAAGGCCACCGTTCAGGCAATGGAGCAATGCAGCAGACGAACCAGGAGGACTACATGATTCGCCCCACGCGCATGCACGAGACGGCAACCATTATTTCCTTACAACCCATCTCAACAACGTCCCTCATGTGCGGGCAGACGGCATAGGTTGCCTATCATACCATCTCCGAGTAATGACTGATCAAACACATTGCTGAGTTCACTCTTGGCTCGGAGCCTGAAAGAATTCCCTCTGGAAGAGCTGATCGTCCAGAGGGAATGCCATGCCGAAATATGTTCGCGTCGTTGCCCATCTCACCCCCAATGAGCTGGAGCAGCGATACCGCAAAGCAGATGATCCTGTGGAACGGAGCCACTTGCAGATCGTCTGGCGCCTATCGCGGGGCAAACGTGTGCGTGAAGGAGCCTCGGTCACGAGCTATTGTGCCAACTGGATCAGGATGGTTGCTCGGCGCTACAATCAGCATGGCCCAGCAGTCGAGGCTCGATCAGCGTCAGCACAACAAAGGTGCACCATCCCTGCTCACAGGTGAGCACCAGCAGCAGTTACAGCGAGTCCTTGAGCAAGCTCCCGCTGATGGCGGCTTGTGGACTGGCCCAAAGGTCGGAAAGTCGGATGGGTGGGCAAACCTGGCGCACGATCCACCCCCAGCGCGGCTGGGAGTATCTCAAGCGGCTGGGCCTCTCGCTCCAGGTGTCCCGTCCTCGTCACCACAAAGCCGACCCCGCCCGGCAAGAGCTGTTCAAGTGCGAGCTGGAAGACGCAGATCCGACAGATCCAGCACGCCTATCCTCACGCAAAGGCTGGAACTCTGGGCGATGGATGAGCATCGTGTGGGCTTGAAACTGGTCATCAGACGCGTCTGGGCCAGCCGTGGACATCGCCCGCTCATTCGTGTGCAACACCGCTATGAATGGCTCTACGTGTATGGATTTCTTCATCCCGAAACAGGAGCGAGCCAATGGGTGTTGTTGCAGATCGCGTGAATATGGAGGTCTTCAGCCCGGCTTTAGCGCACTTTGCGCAGGAGGTTTCGGCTGGTCCTGATCGGCATGTTGTGTTGGTGCAGGACCCTCGCCGGGTGGCATAAGAGTGGGGAAGTCCTCATGCCGGAGGGCATCCATCTCCTCTTGCTGCCGCCCTACTCGCCGGAGTTGCAGCGAGGCTCAACATCTCTGGCCGCTCACAAACGAAGTCATCGCCTATCGTCGCTTCGAGTCGCTTGATGAGGTGCAAGAGGTGCAAGCCGAGCGGTGTGTCGTTCTTGCTGTCCGATCCACTCCATCTTCGTCGGCACACGCTTTTCCACTGGTGGCCACGGTCCGGGTAACGCAAAGAAGACCTGAACCCGAAGCCGGGCTCAGGCTGGCTTACGCGCCAGCAAATAGCAGCGCTGCGTCTCGACCTCGATACCTGGGTAGGGGCCGCGCTCTCGACGCTCCTCAACCACATAGCCCGCCTTGCGCAGATAGCCTTCCATCTCAGCGCACTCAAAGAAGGTAAAATCGAGCGAGATCTGCTTGTCCCACAACGTGTCTACGTGTTGCTCCTGCTGCCCTCGGTGAAACGAGAGCACCACCAGGCCACCTGGCCGAAGCACACGCCGCCATTCACTCAGGACAGCGACGACCTCTGACCGGGGAATGTGAATGATCGAATAGAAGGCGACGATCCCGGCCCAGGACGCGTCCTGAGCTTCCAGCTTCGCCATATCCCCCTCCTGGAACTCGACGCCAGGGTTGAGTTGGCGCGCCAGCTCGACCATGCGCGGCGAAAGGTCGAGCCCCTGAACAGCAACACCCCGCTCATGCAGATAGCGCGCGACTTGGCCGGGGCCACAGCCGATCTCGCAGACAAGCCCCTGGTCGCGCACCGCTGCAGCGAAACGCTCCAACACCTCACAGTCCAGCGGCATGCTCTCCAGTTCGTGATAGAGACGCCTCACATATTCCTCGGCGACCAGGTCGTAGCTCTTCCGTGTTTGCTCAAGATTCTCAGCCATACGTGCTTTCTCCTCTGGTGTCTCCAACTCAGATGAGTGTAGCACGCACGCCTGCGAACAAACAAGTGGTGTTTTTTGATCAGTCATCATCCGGAGGTGGTATCATAGCTCTCGGGAGAAGATGTCCGCCAGGCAGTGTCCATTCCGCTGTCCATTGTCACCTCCTCCTCTGCTCTACTTGCGCTTGTTTATTGCGCACCACAAATTGCGGCCACAACAGGTCAAGTTCATGGCATTCTAGTTGAAACCAGTACGAAGTCAACCCTTCGGCTTACTGCTGCGCTCCTTTTAATGTGGTGCTAATAAATACCTGGAGAAAGTAGCCTAGATTCGCTCTACTGGCTGTGTTGATTTTGTTATTGCTTTTCAGAACGCAGCATTACGCGACAATGACTCAGACGCTGCTAGTACTGAACTATACAGCTAGTTCAGTACTTACTTAGAGATCAGCAGTATGTTTAAAAGGGGTGTAGAGGTTGATTGTGAGCAATCACGGATTACGTTGGGCTGACCCCGCGAGAACACATTTTATGCGGTAATCCTCTGCAGGTGCGTCCGAATCGCTTCGCCCAGTTGTCGCGTGGTCGCCGTCCCACCCAGATCTGGGGTCCGCACCTCTCCTGCCGCCAGCACCTCCTCGATGGCGCGCATCAGCGTGACCGCTGCCTCCTGCTCGCCGAGATGATCGAGCAGAAGCTGCCCTGACCAGATCGAGGCGATGGGGTTGGCAATGCCTTTCCCAGTAATGTCCGGTGCGGAGCCATGAATGGCCTGGAAGAGGCTCGGGTAGCGCCGCATCGGGTTGAGGTTCGCGCTGGGGGCCAGTCCCAGGCTGCCGGAGATGGCGGCGCCCAGATCGGTGAGGATGTCGCCAAAGAGGTTGGAAGCCACAATGACATCCAGGCTTTCCGGCCTGGAGACGATGCGGGCGGCTAGCGAGTCGACGAGTTGTTGCTCGTGTGCAATGTCGGGATAGGAGGCCGCCACCTGGGCAAACACCTCGTCCCAGAAGACCATGCTGTACTGCAGGCTGTTCGATTTCGTGGCACTGGTCAGCTTCTTGCGTCCGTGTCGGCGGGCGTACTCGAAGGCATAACGGATGATGCGCTCAGTACCTGTGCGGGTGAAGACCATCGACTGGATGGCCACCTCTTCCTCCATCCCCTGATGCACGCGCCCTCCCACCCCGGCGTACTCGCCCTCGGTGTTCTCGCGGATGCAGACCATGTCAATTTCGGCGGGACCTTTACCGACCAGAGGACTCTGTACCCCTGGAAGCAGGCGCATAGGGCGGAGGTTGACGTACTGGTCGAACCCCTGGCGCAGCGGGAGCAGCAAACCCCACAGTGTCAGGTGGTCCGGGACCCGCGGGTCACCAACAGGGCCAAGCAGGATACCATCAAAGCCCCCCCGCTCAAGCATGGCCAGCCCATCTTTCGGCATCAACGCACCATCGCGCAGGTAGCGCTCAGTGCCCCAGTCGAAGTACTGCGTGTCCAGGTGGAAGCCGACGTGTAGCTCGGCAAGAGCCTCGAGCGTCTTCACACTTTCCGTGATGACCTCTGGCCCAATCCCATCACCTGGCAGGACCGCGATCTGATAGTGGCGCATGGTTCTTCCTCCTTGTTCATCTAACAAGCGGCGCTCTCACGGCAGCCCGTTTCCTGTCGTTCCTAACCGAGCTAGCTCTCGTCAGTAAAACGCGCCACAATGAAACCAAGGGCGTTGAGAATTCCTCACACGATATCTTACGCCGCTTTCATCAACATCACAAGACAAGGGGTTGCAATTCATGCAGCCTCGACATCGTTCATCCTTCCTGTTCCCAGGCCGAGGCGGTTTCCAGGCGAGCCAGCTGTTCAGGCGTCAACATCACGGTGAGCGCCTCCAGGCAAGATTCGAGCTGCTCAACGGAACGGGCGCCGAGGATAGGCGCGGTGACTCCCGGCTGGGCGAGTAGCCAGGCGATGGCGATGGCGGCGGGCGTGCTGCCGTTCTCATGCGCGATCTGCTCGACTGCCGAAAGGGCGCGCCACGCCTCTTCCCGGTCGTAACGTCGCTGCACCGACCCGGCCCTGGCTCCCCCGACAGCTTGCACCTGTCCACGCTGGTACTTGCCCGTCAAAAACCCATTGGCTAGCGGACTGTAGGGCAGGACGGCGATCCGGTACTGCTGGCAGATCGTTTTTAAGGGAAGATCGAAGAATTAACTATCCCATCTAGCACGATACGTCAGCCCTCGTCTCCCAGCACAGCTTCTTCTTATCTTAATGGTATTGGGATACCCTCTTACAGGTTGAGTAATCGGACCACTCAATACGATGCGGAGATGTCTGAGCGGAGGGGAAATACCAGATGATGACACAGGCAAGTAAATATGCTTTAATGCCTACATTATCCAGGTGCGGTCAAAAAGAAAGGTGAAAGAGTGTATGAAAATGTCTTCATCGGTGGCCTCTCAACAGTTGGCGCAGCGTCAAGGGGATTACGGTTTTGATGCACCCTACGTCCCCATCATGTTTCTCTGCGTAGGACTGGCTGTGATCGTGCTGGGTCTGCTGGCATTTTTGCTCTGGCAAAGTCCTCTATGGGGAATCATTTGTCTGCTCTATGGCATGTATATGCTGCTCTCAAGCGCCAGTGTTATATCTACACGACGCGCCGGGGCAAGTTCCAGGTGTGGGCGGAACTGTTGGTGGGGCTGAATTTGCTCGGGGATGAGCAGATTCTTGATATAGGTTGTGGGCGAGGTGCGGTCCTCTTGATGGCGGCACGTTTTCTCAATGAGGGCAAGGCCACAGGCGTCGATATCTGGAGCACGAGCGATCAATCAGGGAATGCACGTGAGGTTACACTGAAGAATGCAGAACGAGAGGGTGTTTCCAAGAAGATTGAGCTATATACCGCCGATATGCGTGAGCTTCCCTTTGCCAATGAGACATTTGATCTGGTACTGTCCAGTCTTGCCATCCACAATATTTCACAGCGCGAAGGGCGGGACAAAGCTCTAGCGGAGGCTGTACGGCTGCTCAAGCCAGGCGGGAGATTGATTATTGCTGATATTCGCGAGACAAAGCGCTACGCTGAACATTTGCACGAGTTGGGGATGAGCGATGTAAGCCGTCAGTTGCTGGACTGGCGCTTCTGGTATGGCGCGCCTTGGGTGATGACGAATCTGGTGAAAGCAAACAAACCATTGGGATCACCGTAAGATAGGCAGAGGAAGGAAATCGAAGAATTCACTCCCTCAGCCAGTGTGCGGGATATCAACAAACCACTTTTCGAGGGAGGGCAATCGCTGAAGGTGGGTTTCCAGGGCCTCCATGGCCTCCTTGGTCAGTTTCACGCCAGTTTGGTAGGTGGTGGTCACCAATTCGACCGCAGGATGGGTCCCTTTCCAAGTCATGGTTTTGGCAAATTGGATGATGGTATCCACCGAATCGAGCAAAAAGCCATTCCAGTGTTGTTCTAAAATGCCCCAACATCGCTCGACCGGGTTGTATTTACTATGATAAGGTGGATAATATGCGAGACGGATGTTGATCTGATACTGTTCACTAGATTCGCGTAAACGCTGCATAAATTGAGTGCGCCGACTGTGGTTCTCAGGACCATTGTCCAGGTTGATAAGCAGCGTTTTGATGTGAGAAAAGCGCTCTTTGACCGTCTCCCACCAATCGGCCAGACGATCCACGAGACAATCGCTGGTCACTTTGGACATCACCCCATAGAGAAAGAACTCATCGGAGGCGGGAAGCAAAATTCCCACAGGTGTCACTGTGGCCTCTGGATGAAAGTCATGGTCAATAGCCTTGGTCAGCACACGACTCTTGCCACCGCGTGCGAAAGGGCCGACCTTGACCGTTGCCTTCGCATCCATCGAGATCCGTAGCATTTTCTCATCGGCATCTGCCTCCTCGTTGCGCTGCTTTACTTGAGCGAAGATGGCATCGGTCTCGGGGAGTTTTTTTGAGGCTGACTCTTGGCCACTTTTTTCGGGTAGTAGCCCAGCATGTTGGGCTTGGTCGCAATCGTCTCGGCTGTGGGTAATTCCTCGTCAGCGTAGCCCTTCTGGGCAATCAATTGGCGGCGCACTTCCGTTGCCGTCAGGCGAGTGTAGAGGTGGTTCGTGCGAAATTGAGGGTCCGCTTGACTCTGCCCATCCACAATGGCAGTGATATCGTTGAGCAAGTCCGGCAGATGGCCTTCGCTGCGCTTGCGGCCACGCAACGCGAAACCATCCATGCATACTATTCCGCTTTCTACTTCGTGCTTCCCTTTGCGCAGCGTTCCGCGATTCCAGTCCAGTTCTCGTTCCGCCAGCCGCTGGCCGCCTTCACCCAGGGCCTGCACCGTCCGCGCCATAAACATCCGGCGTGTACTGCCCTTGAGATCCTTGACCGTATTTAACACCAGCGCTTTGACTTCCTCAGTCAGTTCCACTCTCGTTCCTCCACGAACTATTTTCTTGGCACAGTCTATCATACTGGGGCGGTTTATTTTTCGGAAATCCCTAAGAGGTTTACTATGCCCTGCTGAGAGAGTACAATGCACAGCAGAACCAGGAAACGAGCAGAGCAAACAAAGATGGGCACACAGGCAAAAAAGAAACGGCAGCAAAGAGCGCAGAGTCGACTGGCGCTCGCTCGTCATCAGCAACAGGAACGGGCACGCCGCCAAGTGGCGGCTGCACAACGGGCAGAAAGCCAATGGCCAAAGACCCTGCGCGAGCTCGCAGCACTCGGAGCAACGCTTGAGGAAGGCGGACCACCCGCAGACGGCAACGCCAATCCCGGCTATGTGATTGCCTTCGAGGGGAGCACCCATCGCTGTCGCAGCCGTCTGCACGTCCAGCGCTGGCTGAAGCGAACCAGGCGCCGCCTCGCAGAGCAACACATGAGCTGGGCCGAGCGGCACGTGCAATGGATGATCGACAATAACTGCGATGATCATGGCAATCCCTGGCCAGAGTAGTTGTACTGTGCGAACGGGCAGGAGCGCTCCTCACGCCCGACGAAGCCGCGTCCAGAGGAGGGCCTCCGGGACCTGTGGGTATGTAGAGCGCCTCTCAAGGGATGTTCAGGAAACAGGGACGGCAATCCTGACAGCAGTACTTATCGAATTTCCTTCTTCCTGGTTGTGGCTGGGGACTCGCCTTGGCTCTGCTTGCCCTGGAACCAAAGCTCCCGGGATGTCTGGACAAACCCACTGGTGACGGGAAAGATGCAACGTAGGTCCCAAGCATTTTCCTGCATAATGAGCATACGGGGTTCTGTGGTGAAATAGGGGTGGACATATGGGGATTGCATGAGAGCCGTTGGAGTGGAATGGAGCACAGGTATCGCTCATCTGCCACCACGAGAATGCAGTTTGACAGGGCGCTCTCGCTTTCTTTAGCGTAAATCCTACTGTTGCACGATCTGTGCGACCTCTTCCTGAGTCGGGATGCGCTTATAGTGCTGATCAAACCAGGAGAGTTTCTGCACGAGTCGTGACCGCTCATTGGTATCCGGCAGTCGCCCGTAGTGGTGCTCGAATGCGTCGAGTGCCATGCGCACTAATTTCCCGCCACGCTGGGTACGTACCGGGCCAAACCGTATGAGACCTTGCACGTAGAGCCACCCTCTTCTCATCAAGAAGAACAACCATGTTTTGCGCTCTCTCATCAAATAGCTTCCTCCTCAGATCGTTCTCCCTGGACATCAAGCCCGACTTCAGCATACCACAGCGCGCAAGCCAGGCGAGTTCATCGGTGACGGCCAATAGAAGCCTCTGGAGCGATTGCCTGGTACCTCCATTGCGGTCGTGGTCGGGCGCTCGGACAAGCTGTGCTGGATATCCTCCCAAGCGAGAGCACGGTCCCTGGTTGCTGTCCGTCTGCTCTGGTACAATACTCTATGAACTATCAACCATCAGCGAGCGCGGAGCAAACACGAGCACGATGCACGAACCCCGCTTCATCCTCCATATCGATCTCGATGCGTATTACGCCAGTATTGAGCAACGTGACCGCCCGGACCTACGTGGCAAGCCGGTGATCGTGGGGGGATCGCCGGACCGGCGCGGGGTGGTCGCCACCGCCTCCTATGAGGCCCGCCAATTCGGGATACATTCGGCCATGCCCAGCCGCACAGCGCAGCGCCTCTGCCCCCAGGCGATCTTCCGCCAGCAGACTGCCCTTGTCGAGCCGCTCAGCCTGGACGAAGCGTATCTTGATGTGACTGACACGGCTCATCATCTGGATGAGGCTGCCCGGCTCGCAAGAGAAATCAAGCGGCAGATCTGGGACCACACCGGCCTTACTGCCTCTGCGGGCATCTCGTACTGCAAGTTTTTGGCCAAGATCGCCTCCGATGCTCACAAGCCCGATGGACTGACAATCATCTCCCAGGAAGAGGCATCGGCCTTCCTTGAGACGTTGCCCATCGAAAAGTTCTTCGGCGTGGGTAAAGTTACGGCGGCAAAGCTACGAGAGTTGGGCATCCAGACCGGTGCTGACTTGAAGCACATGGGAGAAGAGCGGCTGCGCGATCTATTTGGCAAGCATGGAGGACAGCTTTATCAATATGCCTGTGGCGAGGATGACCGGCCAGTTGAGCCAGTGCGTGATCGCAAATCGGTCGGCAAGGAGGTGACGCTGGAGCGTGACATTCGCGATCGAAGCGAGATGGAACGCATCCTGGAGACCCTTGCGCTCCAGGTAGAGCACCGCCTGGCCGAACTGGGGATCGCGGCAAGACGCTGACTCTCAAGCTGCGCTGGAGCACGTTCGAGCTTGTGACCCGAGCCGTCAGCCGTACCCACGGCTTCCAGTCTGCGCAGACTGCTTTCCGAGCTGGTTGATGGGAGAAGAGCGGTACACCTCCTTGGGATTGCTGTGTCTGGTCTCGTCTCCCTGGACGAAATGAAGCGAGCAAGGCAACTTGTTGTGCCTTCCCTTTGGTACGAAGAGCATGAGCAAGCATAGACCGAGAATAGTCGTGTGCGTGGGAAAAAGCCTCCACTGTAATCAGTGTACTCAACAATTCCCCGTATTCACGGTAATCGGTATGATCAATGGTTTGTCCATTGGATCCGCAACGAGCTGCACCCTGGTCTCCCCTCCTTCTGAACATCCCGTTATTCCACTAGCCGCTCCCGCCACACTTGTATCGCCCTGGCATGCAGAGGGTAATGGCTGTAGGTATCGAGCCGCAGACGATGGCGGAAGCGCGTTTCCTGGGTAAAGTGCTCTTCGGGCACGCTGTGCAGGTAGTCGAGGAGCCGACGGTGCACTTCCTCCAGTTGCCTCAGGACTTCGGTGAGCGCCATCTGTCGTTTCTGTTCCGCCATCTGTGCATTGAAGGCATCGATGCCGCCAGACTGGATATATCGCGGCGGTCTGCCTCCGCTGAGGATCAGCGGCAAATACTTCAGCGCTTCCTCCTCCCAGGTGGTCACGTGCGCAAGGATATCTTTGACCGACCACTCGTCCATGACGCCAGGCTCCATGAGCTGTACATCGGATAAGCCTGCGTAGGACTCCTTGAGCTCCGTCCAGGCCTGCTCCAGTTTCTGAAACACCTGGTGTTTCTTCATGATTCAGCGTGTGCCTCCTTTGGAGTGATGGTGGTTGACGTACAGGACTTATTGGCGGCAACATAAGGCTCTGGCGGCACAGCGGGAAGTTGAAGCGGCACATTCCCTGCCCGGCGCTGCGTTTCTTGCTTGCAATTTGGGACGCTCTTGCTTCTGCCAGAACGCCGCAATTCCGCGGTGCCACTCGGCGGCACATTCTCCCGGCAGGAACCTAAGTATAGCTTGTCGAGCAAAGCGGGTCAATCTGATTCTTGCCCTCAAATTGCCGCGGTCGGTCTGCAAGAAGCTCATCACTAGAGGAAAAGATTTGCTCCGGTAGAACGAGCAACTCTGCGCGGAGACACGTGGTTTCCATATGAGAGGCTCATCGTCTGAGACAGCGCCTCGAGGAGATAAGATCGTCGAAAATCAGGATGCTCCTTGCCTGTTGGTTCTTGCTTTGGTATACTCCTTGGTGTTGGGAGGAACAAAACGGCGGTTGGGAACAATGTGTACAGAAGAAAGGCCATATGCCCAGAATCCCTCTTCACGCGCTCATCTGGTCCCCCGAGCAACGCCACTATGAGCTGTACGCCCAGGGTCAGTTGGGGCAGCGTTTTCGACCGGCAGATGAGGCCGCGTGGCTGGCCTGGCTCGGTGAGGCGACCTCCTTTGCCTTCCATGGCGAGGCTTCCAGCCTCAATGTCTATCGAGAGGCCCGGCCACGCGGGGGAGCGTATTGGTATGCCTACCATACGGCCGGGGGCCGCACCCGCAAGCGGTATCTGGGCTCATCGGCCCAGCTGACGTTCGCCCGCTTAGAGGAGACGGCACAGGCTCTCGCTCACGAGTCCCCACCTCCCAAGCTTGCTGCCTCGCGTTGGCGGTCACCAGCCGAGCAGCCGCAGTTGCTCTTACCCAGGCTCGCTCCGCCGCGGCTGCCGCACGCACTGGTGGAGCGGGAGCGCTTGCTCTCGGCGCTCGATGGGGCGCTTGCGACTCCGCTGACACTGCTCTCCGCCCCAGCCGGCTGGGGCAAAACCACACTGCTCTCCGCCTGGGCGAGCCGGCACCAGGCGCAGGTGGCCTGGCTGGAGCTGGACGAGCTGGACAAGAGCCCCACCCGCTTCTGGGTCTCGCTGATCGCTTCGTTGCGACGCTGTGGGAGCTATGGACCAGGCCTGGGGGCAACGGCGCTGGCGCTGCTCCAATCGCCCCAACCGCCGCCTCTCGTTACCTGTCTTTCCGCCCTGCTCCATGAACTGGATGGCCGCGAGGCAGCTCCTGCCCCTGTCGTCCTCATTGTGGATGATTATCAGGTGATCGACGACCCGGCGATTCACGAAGGCACGGTCCTCTTCCTGGAGCATCTGCCTGCCCACCTGCACCTGATCCTCTCCAGCCGCGTGGACCCGGACCTGCCCCTCGCACGGCTTCGGGTGCGCGGACAACTGACCGAGATCCGCGCGGCCGATCTGCGCTTTCGAGAGGGCGAGGCGAGCCACTTTCTGGACCAGATGCTCTCACCTCCGCTCACAGCAGAAGAGGTGGGCCTGTTGACGCTGCGCACCGAGGGCTGGATCGCCGGCTTGCAACTGGCGGCTCTGGCCATACAGAAGCGCGAGGACCGCGCCGCGTTTCTGCGGGCATTTACCGGCAGCCAGCGCTATCTATTGGACTATGTCCAGGAGGACATCCTGGCGCGTCTGCCCGACGCCGTGCGCGACTTTTTACTCCAGACCTCCATCCTCTCCCGCCTGGACGCCTCTGTGTGTCAGGCCGTCACAGCCTCGCCCGACAAACGGACCAGCCAGCAGATGCTCGCGATGCTGGAGCGAGCCAACCTCTTCCTGGTGCCCCTGGACGAGGAGCGGCGCAGCTATCGGCTGCACGAGCTCTTTCGCGAAGCCCTGCTGTCAGTTCTGCACACCATCCACCCGGAACTGGTGCCGGTCTTGCACATGCGGGCAGCGCGCTTTTATGAGGCACATGGCGAGCTACAGGAGGCCTTTACCCACGCGCTGGCCGCGGCAGATGATCCGTATGCTGCCCACCTGATGGAGCAGGCGGCACCCGCCTTCTGGTTGAGCGGTGAAGCAAGAACCGTGCACACCTGGGTCTTCTCCCTCCCAGACCCCGTCCTGCGTGCATATATACGCCTGGCTCTCGATGCTGCGCTACGCTTCGTGAACTCCGCCAATCTGGGCAACGAAACGCTGTATGCCACGATGGTCGCCCAGGTGGAGCACGCCTTCACGCGCCTGGAAGCACTCTTGCGGAGCAAGCGAGAACCGGCGCTCTCCGATGCCGAGGTGGCAATGATCGGGCGGCGCCTGCACCTGCTGCGTGCCTTGATCGAGACGAGAGCGATCATTCAGCATGGCGACACCGAGCGCTTGCGGCAGCTCGCGCAAGAGACCGAAGCGCTGCCCCAGGACGAGGAGGTGGGTTGGAACCTCATCCCGCTTTTCCTCACCTTTCGGCTGATCGCGGTACTCCAGGGTGAAGGGGCTTCTCTGATACCACGGCTCCTTGCGGCGAAGCAGCAGGCGGCGGAGGCACGAGACTTCCTGGCGACGATTCGCGTAATGAGCTGGCTGGCACTTGGCTATACCCAGGCCACGCAGTTGCACCGAGCAAAGCGCGAGTGCCTGGAGGGACTGAGTCTGGCAGAACACATCGGTGGGCGGACCTTTCAGGTGGGGTATCTGTATTATCAGCTCTTCGAGGTCTTCTTCGCCCGGAATCGGCTAGAGGAAGCTTCTGACTGGCTGCAGCGTTTGCAGCGTATCGCGCAGGACTGGCAACAGGTGGAACTGCTGGTCAGGGGGGAGATCGCTTCAGGGCGGCTTGCGCTCGCAAGAGGAGATCTGGAGGCCGCACAACAAGGCCTACGACAGCTCGAAGCCCTGCTTGAGCGGGAGGGGTTTGCCTATCACGCTCCCTGGGTGAGCATGCTTCGCGTGCAATGGTGGCTGGCCCGGGGAGACCTGGCGGAGGCATCAGTGTGGGCAGCCCAGGCAAGGGACTCCCTCGATACATGGGATCCCTTGCGCAAAAGGGAGATGGTGATGCTGGTGCGTGTCTGCCTGGCCCAGCAGAATGCAGCCCAGGCCATCGAGATGCTGGACGGCTTTCGCCAACGCCTTGATCAGAGCAGGGATAGCGAAACCGCTATCCAGTTTCTGGCGCTGCAGGTCGTGGCCCTGCACCAGGCAGGGAGGCGCGAGCAAGCGGCAGCGGTCGCAGCCCGCCTACTGAGGCTGACGGAACCAGAGGGCTACCTGCGTGTGTACCTGGATGAGGGCGAACCCATGCGACAGGCGCTTCTGGCGTTGCTCACTGCTGACTTCCAGCGCCAGCCGCAAGCTCCGCCCATGACGGCCTACGTCTCAAAGCTGCTGGCTGCGTTCGCAGACGAAGAGCGAGGCGCCGGCACATCCCCTGCAGCGGCTAGAGCGCTTGAGCCTGCGTCTTCCCCGGCACCGCCATCATCTGCTGCCTCATCCGCGCTCGTTGCCTCCCTCACCCGGCGGGAACAGGAAGTCCTCCGCCTGCTCGCCTCTGGGGCCTCGAATCGGGAGATCGCTGATGCCCTGGTGATCGAGCTTCCCACCGTCAAGAAACATGTCAGCAACCTGCTGGGCAAGCTGGGAGCCAGCAGCCGCACGCAGGCAATTGTCCAGGCGCGCGCCCTCTCGCTGCTCTAGAGCCTGGTTCCTCCCAACAGGCCGGCTCGCTCCTGGCAAAACTACTCCCTTTGGTAGACCTTTGACGACTGCTTTCGAGGCTCCCTCTCTGCTATACTTTTCCCAGAGAACAGGAGCAAGGTCGAACAGCGGAGGAGACACATGCACTACCGTATACGTGTGCAAGGGCACCTCGATCCCAGCTGGCAACACCGGTTTGAGGGATTACGGATTGAGCAGCAGGAGGCTGGGGCCACGCTGCTCTCTGGAACGTTACCAGATCAGGCAGCGCTCCACGGGGTGCTCCTGCAGATCATCCGTCTCGGTCTGACCCTGCTCTCGCTTGAGACGAGCGAGGCCCTGATGGGTGAAGAGACAGCAGAAAACTGAGGCAAGAAGGGGCGACCTGCGCCAGGGTGAAACCCCGCGAGTGGCGCAGAGTTGCAGACCATAAAGCTTGGAGGAAAACGATGACACCAACGGATATGCAGGGAACCATCTGCCTGGTGACTGGCAGTACAAGCGGACTGGGCAAAGCGACGGCTTTCGCCCTGGCGCAGCAGCACGCGACCGTCATCCTGGGATGCCGGGACAGGCAGCCAGCCCGGCGGCCAGTGCTGAGCTGCTGCTGCTGGATCTGTCGGTACAGAACTCGATCCGCAGCGCCGTGGCCGAGTTTGAGAAGAGGTATGACCACCTCGATGTCCTGATTAACAACGCCGCGGTCTTTAAGCCCCAGCGCACGCTCACGGCTGATGGCTATGAAACCATCTTTGCCACCAACCACCTGGGGCCGTTTTTACTGAGCAACCTCCTGCTTCCTCGGTTGGAGGCTGCGACGGCGGCGCGCATTCTCAACGTCACCGCACCCTCTACTACCAGGATCGCGTTTGAGGATTTGCAAGCAGAGCGCAAGTTCAGCGCTATGCATGCCTTCGGTGCTTCCAAGGCTGCCAATCTGCTCTTCACCTATGACCTTGCCCGGCGACTCGCCGGTACAAATGTGACCGTCAATGCCTTCTTTCCTGGCCTGGTCAAGACTCCTCTCATGAGAGAAGCGCCCGTTCCTCTGCGCTGGCTCAACCCGCTGTTCGGACAATCACCTGAGTCAGTCGCCCAGAGCCTGGTCTACTACGCTTCTTCTCCAGAAGTCCAGAAGATGACGGGGATGTTTTTCAACAAAGGCGGGAAGTCCATCGCCTCCAGCCCTTATACCAGGGACCGGGAGGTTCAGCGGCAACTCTGGGAGGCGAGCATGGCGCTTGCACCTTTAGCTGTCAAGTAGCATAGCATTCACAGGTTCTACCAACTATGGGGGGCCAGGGCGCCCGCGAGGAGCGCCCCTACCCTGGACGAAGAAAAATCCTGAGCACCAGATTGTTGATGGAACCGTATTCACAACGATTGGAGAACACCGTGGGAAAAGTTCTGCCTGTTCTTTCGATGTCACAGAATGGATTTACTACTGAGAAAAAGGAGATGTTATGAACAAAGTACGATCGGCCGACGACACCATCATTGCGTTCGATCAGTTAGGGAAGGGACCGGCGCTCATCCTGGTGGGTGGCGCGCTCGAACAGCGAGCGATGGACTCGGCGACGGCGCAATTGGCTCCACTCCTGGCAGGACACTTCACGGTGTTGCACTATGATCGCCGGGGACGAGGCGACAGCACGGATACACAACCGTATGCCGTGGAGCGGGAAATTGAAGACATCGACGCCCTCATCAACCAAGTGGGTGGCTCGGCGTTCTTGTTCGGGATCTCCTCCGGCGCAGCTCTTGCCATGGAGGCGGCTATCAAGCTGGGTGACAAGGTCAAGAAACTGGCCATGTACGAGGCCCCATACAATGATGATGAGGCTGCCCGGCAAGCATGGAAGGCCTACCGAAAGCAGCTTGCGGACGTGCTGGCGCAAGGTCGCCGGGGCGACGCCCTGGGACTCTTTATGATGCTGACAGGGATGCCTGCCGAGCACCTGGACAGGGTGCGGCAGCATCCCCTGTGGCCGATGTGGGAAGCGGTCGCCCCCACGCTGGCCTACGATGCCGCCGCCATGGGAGAAGATGCTTCGGTCCCCACGGAGAAAGCAGCCAGCGTTACTGTCCCTGCACTCGTTATGGACGGTTCCGCGAGCGAGTTTTCCTTTATGCACACCACGGCCCTGGCGCTTGCCAGGGCGATGCCCCATGCACAACATCGCACCCTGGAAGGCCAGTCGCACGAGGACGCTGCATCAGCGCTTGCTCCTGTGTTGGTGGAGTTCTTTGCTCCCAACGCAGCCTGAAGAAACTGGTAAATAAAAGGAAGCGCGGAAGTGAGGACATCTCATGCAACGACTGGAAACGCACCGGCTCAAGCTGCTCCCTTACACGCTGGCACTCAAGAAGGTCACGCTCTCTGAGCGAGCCAGACTGACTCAGATGCTCGGGGTCGCGATTCCTGATGTCTGGCCAGAAGTCGACCTGTTGGAAGCGCTCCCCCTGTTTATCGAGGCCATGGAGAAGGATCCGTTGGGTCTGGTCTGGGATGGCATTATTCTCCATAAGGCTGACCAGGTAGCGATCGGTGGCATCGGGTTCCACGGCCCGCCGGACGTGGCAGGCAGGGTGGAGATTGGCTACAATATCATTCCGGCCTATGAAGGGCAAGGCTATGCCACCGAGATGGCGCGTCGGGTGATCGACTGGGCTTTTCAGACGCCTGGTATCCAGGTGATCACTGCGGAGTGCCGTGATGACAACATCGGCTCCATCCGGGTCCTCGAAAAAGTCGGGATGTGCCGCCTCGCCACAGAAGGCCATACGCTCAAGTGGGAACTCCAGAAATAAATTTCCTCGAATGAAATACTCGCCTGAGGATCTAGGACACATGTGCTATACTGAGCAAGCAACCCAATCAGAAGACAAGGAGCTTCTCTCATGACCACAGACGAGCACCAGAAAGGCGCATACGCGAGGGTCAATGGCCTGGACCTCTACTACGAGATACATGGGAGCGGGCAGCCGCTGGTGCTGCTTCCCGGCGGTTTCATGACCATCGAGGCGATGGGGGAGCTTGTGCCGCAGCTTGCCGCAGCGCGGCGCGTCATCGGCGTTGAACTGCAAGGACACGGGCATACCGCCGACATCGAACGACCACTCCGCTTCGAATTCATGGCAGATGATATCGCCGCACTGATCAAGCATCTTGGACTCGAACAGGCCGACATCTTCGGCTTTTCCCTGGGTGGTGGCGTCGCGCTACAAAACGCCATCCGGCATCCAGAGCTGGTGCGCAGGCTGGTGCTGGCCTCGACAGCCTTCAAGCGTGATGGGTGGTACTCTGAGGTCCTCGCGGGAATGGCCTCGATCAGCGTGGACACGTTTGCCGGGACCCCGACCTACGAAGCCTATGTCAAGACTTCACCCAGACCCGAAGCCTGGCCGATCTTCGTAGCGAAGATGAGGCAATTGCTGGGCGAGGACTACGACTGGACAGAAGCTGTTGCATCGCTCAAAACACCTACCCTGATCCTGGTCGGGGACGCAGACGGCTTGCGCCTCGCGCACGCGGTGGAATGCTTTGCGCTGCTTGGCGGCGGCAAGGCGGACGGCGATCTGGCCGGTCTCCCGCTTGCCCAACTTGCGGTGCTCCCGGCCACAACACACGTGGGCTGGGCCCAACCGTATCATGGGATCATCACTCGCACCCGGTTGCTCCTCCCGATCCTCACAGAATTCCTCGATTCACCTTTGCCAGAGACCAGCTGAGGTGGAGGAGAGGTGCGTACAAGCCAAGCTAATGCCAAACTGGCTCCATACAGGCCGCATGGAGCCAGTTTGGCAGATCGCACTCTCCTCTCGAAAACTGCGCTAGACTCGGCCCTCGTGGAGTTCGCTGATAGCTTTGGTGATTCGCCGCAGCCTTGTCTCGGCAGTCTTCGCTCCTTCGATAGAGAGTACAATCCGCTGCTTGTTACTGTAGGACAGCCCGTCAAAGAAGCGTTTAGCGTCTGCATCGCGGTCAAGCGCTTCCCGCAGGTCAGGCGGAACATCCACCTCGCGAGCCTGGGTGTCGGGTTCGATCTCGACCTCCACCTCATCGCCGACCTCGACACCGCTATTTGTGCGATGTTCAGCGCTGATGGGAAGCCGGAACTCGCCAGCCATGGGTGCCACCGTACTGCGGTAGGTGTGACCGTTGATCGTGATGCGGACTGGTGGGCGCTTGCCAGATTTGAGAGACTCAACGACCTCTGGCGGAACGACGATGCCGGTAGCAGTCTTGCCGTGAAGCTCTATTCTGGCACGAAATCTCATAGTGCATCACCTTCTTCTCAGTTGTATCAGGTTGTGAAGAACTCAATCAGAACGGGAGCAAGGGCTTGCGGATCGACGTTGTGTGGCTGACCTGCAATGGTGCGGCGCTGCGCGTTGGGCAGGGTCTCTGCAACGGCATCCGCGGCGTGGCTCAACCACGGGGTCGTCCCTCCGTCCATGACCAGGGTTGGGCAGGTCGCTTTTGCTATCCGTTCTTTTGGTAGTTTGAAGCTGCCATTGCCCATGAGGATAGCTTCATTGACGAGCGTGGGGGCAAACGCCTCTTGCGCCGCCCAGAACGGGGACTGACGCATGGGAGCGACGAACTCAGCAGGCATGCCGACTGCCTGTGTGAAGAAGAGTTCGATCATGTCGCCTCTGCGCCCCTCACGCAACATCTTGCGAAGCTGCTCCAGGTAATCCTGCGGTACAGGAGGGCGGCTGTCATCAACGATATAAGGTGGCTCCCAGAGCGCCAGCTTCTTCATCCGGGGGGAAAGCTCGCGAGCCGCCACCTCCAGGCACAGGGCCGCGCAGCCCGATGTGCCGTAGACAAACGCTGCTCCCCCGGCCGCATCCAGAATCGCCGCGATATCTTCCACCTCGCGCTCGACCGCATACGGGGGCGTATCTCCGCTCTCGCCGCGCCCACGACGATCAAAGTTGTAGACCATGAAATGCTCTGCGAGTAGTTGGGCTAATCCTGCTTGCTGTGACCGGTCGCCTAAGATGCCGCCCACAATAATGACCGCCGGTCCCCGGCCAATCCGATCATACACAATAGTGGTCCCATCTTTTGAAGTTACCTGTGGCATGAAATCTGTTTTCCTTCTTTGTCTGTTCGCATACAATTGCTTCATTCGCCCTCGAAGAACTCTACCAGTACCGACGCGATCAACTTCGGTGATAACTTCTTGGTATGGCCCAACCCTTTTTGTGTGAGCAAGCGTGCATGAGGCAGTGCCTCGGCAAGTGCTTGTGCGTCATGACGCAAGAAAGCCGGGCTTTCACTCCCCGCCATCACGAGCGTCGGCATGATGACCGACCTCCAGTCCTTGCCAGACAATGGCTTCCCCGCTGTGTGGCTTTCTAAAAGCTGGGCGTCGTAAGGAAGCGTATGGGCAACGGCCTTGAGCTGTGCCCATGCGCCTGGCATGAGGTGCATTAACGGAATGACTAATCCGGGAGCACCCATCCCTTCGGTCATGAAGTAAGTGACCGCCTCATCTCGCCGATTCGAGGTGATCAGATCAGTGACGTGTGCGGTAAAATCCTTCGGCGGTTGACGATCATTGGCAGTGACGAACAAGGGCGGTTCCTGCAACGCCAGTTTGTTGATAGCCAGACCACTGGCTGCCGCCTTGAGGGCAAGTATGGCTCCAGAGGACAGGCCCCAGACGTATGCCGACCCGCCAGCCGCGTCGATGAGCGCCTGCATATCCTCAATTTCGCGCTCGACCGCATAAGGCTTCGTATCGCCACTGTCGCCTCGACCTCGCCGGTCGTAGTTGAAGACGGTGAAGTGCTGTGCCAGCAGATCTGCTAATTGCACCGAACCAGGGTACTTGCGGTAGCTGAAAGCACCAGCCACTAGGATGACTGCTGGCCCCCGACCGATCATATCATATGCAATGGTTGTCCCATCCTTGGAAATGACGCTTTGCATGGGATGGTCCTCCTCGTTACTTTCTTAAACGTGCCTCAATACCAAGCCAGGTCGCCATGGGTTGGGAGAAAGGCGCAAAAGCCTCTCCACTCGTCTTTACTTTGCGACTTGTGTATCTGCGCTTTCCCTGGGCGGACTGGCAGATTTCAAGGTCAAAACGATCGCCATAGCATGTCCACGCCCTAAACCGAACTCTTCTTTGAGCCAGGCAACGATTTGCCCGGTCTTCACGCCCTCTCTGAGGAGTCCTTTCTTCTCGGCTAAAACTTTAAAGTCCTCATGAGTTTTTCCGGTTTTCACTTTGATGTTATCGAGATAGGCCTGAAATGACATTATTGCTCCTCCTTTCATACACAATAATGGTCCCATCTTTTGAAGTTACCTGTGGCATGAAATCTGTTTCCCTTCTTTATCTATAGGTAGTGAGTGTGTATCCACGGAGCCAGGTGAGAAACTGGCTCGTGGATATTTTCTGTTACTGCTTGGCTGGTTCGTAGTTCAGACTGATCATCCCGGTCTTGTAGGCTTTAGAATTCGCCAGTTGAAGCCGGGCCTGGTCCCCTCCTTGAAAGAGACGCTTTCCCTTCCCCAGGACCAGAGGGGCAACATGCAAGGAGTATTCATCGATGAGCTGATGCTGTGCGAGCAACCGAACCAGGTCCGCGCTGCCCTGGACCAGGAGAATCCCACCGGGTTGCGCTTTCAGCTTCGCTATCTCTTCTGCGATATTGCCTGTAATGACATGGGAGTTGTTCCAGGTCACATCTCTCAGAGTGCTGGAGACGACGTACTTGGGGACGCTATTAAAGCGGTCCGCCATGTCTCCCGTTCTGCCGGGCCAGGCCGCTGCCATTTCCTGGTAGGTCTTGCGCCCGAAGAGCATCGCGTCGGTCTCCCCAAGCGCGGCCATGACATCCTCCCCGATTTCTTGATCCATGTATTGAAACACCCACTGCTCGGGCGCTTCCATGACCCCGTCCAGGGTCAAAATCTCGGACACCTGTAATCTTATGTTCTTTTCTCCTTTGGACTAGTTTCGCTGCGTTCGAGCGAGAGCAGGGTTAAACTCAAATGATCGATCTTGGTGAGTACTCCATATAGGGCGGCCTGATCTGTAAGCATACCGGAAAGCTGTGAGGTGCCCCCTTCCTCATGGACAAACTCTAATCCCTCCAGCCACTCCTGCCACGAGGGGTCGAGGTGCCCTTGAATGCGGATGGAAACGTGCATAAGTCGCCTGCCTCTCCTGCTGTGATGTACTCTCCCAAAGGTCGTTGAGAAGAGTATAGCTTTTAGAGAGAGAACAGACATCACCTGTGTTCGTGATTGGGCGGGTGATTTCGCAAGAGATCTTTGGACGCATCCGGGTGATTTCAGTTACCCAGGTGGCACAGATGTCCCAGCCTCCAATCGGCTAGAGAATGTGCAGTCGTTGCGTTATCGCAATGGCCTCGGCGCGCCGGCTCACGCCCAATTTGCGATAAATGCTGCTGACCTGGGTTTTAATCGTGTTGGGGGAGACGATCAGGGTTTCTGCCATCTCGGTATAGGTGCTCCCTCCGAGCAGCAGCCGCAGCACCTGCTGCTCCTGTCGGGAGAGTGGCTCGATGAGTCCTCGTTGGATGGTTTTTTGTGATGGATGTGATAGGGCGTTGTGCCTGGTGGCAGGCGCGTTGGTGCTTCCCTGCGTGAGGCTGCCTTCTTCCTTCTCAAAGGCTGCCAGCAAGCGCGACACATAAGATATGGAAATAGCGGCGGTAGAGGCATCACTCTCTGGTGGTGCCTCCAACAGCATCTTGAGGACCTGTTTTATGGGGGAGCCTGCATCCAGGTAGACGCGGATGTAATCCTCAGGCTCGGTCATTGCAAGCAGACGAGCCGCAACCGTTCGTGCTTGCGCGGCCTTGCCTGCATCGGAGAGAGCCACCACATACAGAGCCATCCATTCGAGCGTTTTCTCGATATCTGCTGGCTGATCCCGGTGCCAGCTAAAGCGCTCGAGCGTCTCGACTGCCTGGGTCGGCTTTTGCTGTGCGAGAGCGACCCGTGCCAGCAGCAGCACCTCCCATTTGCGCAAGGGGTCCCAGCTTTCCGGGGAGAGGGTAGTCTGTGCGGCCCAGGCGCCTGCCTCTGCCAGGTTGCCCTGAGCCAGCCCCATTCGGACGCGGGTATCTACCACCCAGCGCACATTGTTGACAAACTCCTCTTGCTCAAAGAGTGCCTCCGCCCTTTGCAGCGCCTCTTGTGCTGTACCCAGATCCCCTCGTGCGAGCGCGAGCCGCGCTGCCGATCGTTCCCCGATCACCAGCAGCTCCACCTGTTGCCAGTCCTGCGCGATACGCAGCAAACGGTGCATCACATCCGCAGCCTCCTCCAGCCGATTCCAGGCGTAGTAGACATTGAAAAGTGAGAAAAGCAGATATCCCGCTACTGGAGTCCCGCCACTGATCTGCTCGAGCAGGGTGAGGGCAGTGAGGCATTCTCGGTGCGCCTGGTGCAACTGTCCAGCTTCCAGGTACGCTGTAGCCAGCCAGGTCATCACGCGGAACGTCACCAGGTGGTCCCCAGCCTCACTGATCCACTGCCGGGCGTCACGCAGCTTTTCCACCAGCAGAGCACTTGACTGCTGGAGCGACAGTGCCAGCCAGAAGGCGAAGGAGAGCGGAATCAGCTGCCAGCTCACCTCGTCATCAGGGGGCAGCGCTTCTAGCTCGGAAGCCAGTCGACGCAGACGCTCTTTATCGCCACGTCCCAAGATGGCTCTGCTCTCGATCAAGGCACGCAGCAGGCACAGGCGCCGCTCGATCAGCGCTACCTCTGCCTCGGAAAGCAAATGGGCCTCCTGGCTGTGCAGGATCGCTTCCATACGCATGATGGTTCGCTGCACCTCGGCGGCCATGCTGGCATGGAGCGTTTCGGTGCTGATATGGACAGAGTTGAGGAAGCGCAGCGCAGCGTTAAGTGCCAGGCGCGTATGCGCGCGCAAGGCGCTTTCCGGCAGGGCGAGTACCCAGTTCTGGATGGTTCTGGCTTCGCCACTCAACCAGAAGTGAGGCGCAGCCTGCTCCATCAGAGAGGCGGCCAGGGGATAGTCAGGCGCCGCCAGCGCGTGCGTAATGGCCTCTCGCCACTCGCCCTGTGTCTCATACCAGCGCGCGGCTCGTCTGTGCAAGAGCGGCAGCAGTTCCGGCTGAGAGGCCTGCAGCTGAGTACGCAGGGCCTCGCGAAACAGATCGTGATAGCGGTACCACTGCCGCTGCTCATCCAGCGGGACCACAAAGAGGTTGGCCTGCTCTGCCTCCTCCAGCATCTGCTGGCTCTCCTTTTGCGAAGGTCCCGCGGTGATAGCCTGGCATAAGGCGGCATTCATCCTGGATAGCAGCGATGTTTGGAGCAAAAAGTGCTGAAGTGGAACCGGCAAGCGCGCCAGCACGTCCTGCTGCACATAGTCCAGCAGGTACCGGTGACTGCCAGCGAAGTCCAAGACCCATCGAGAGAGATCCTGCTGCTTACGCAGAGAGAGTGCTGCTAGGTGCAAACCAGCGATCCAGCCCTCTGTACGGGAGTGCAGAGTGGTTACGTCTTCTTCCGAGAGAGGCAGGCCCATCTGCTGCAGAAGGAAGGTGGTCGCCTCTAGTTGAGTAAAGCGCAAATCGCTGGAGCGGATTTCGAGCAACTGGCCACGCGCGCGCAGCCGCGAGAGCGGGAGAAGTGGGTCCGTGCGCGTGGCGAGGATCAGGTGGAGGTTGGCAGGCAGATGATCGAGCGCGAAGAGTAGCCCTTCGTGGATAGCCTGCTCAGAGATGAGATGGAAGTCATCCAGGATCAGGATGACTTCCCGGTCAAGCTGTACGATCTCATTGAGCAAGGCCACCAGGATGGTTGAGAGTGGGGGAGCCTCTCGCGCGTGCAGCAGGGCAAGTGCCTCCACTCCAAGCGTAGGCAGACAGCTTTGTAGGGACGCAATGCACGATGCCCAGAAGTGGATGGGATCATTGTCCAGTGTATCCAGGGAGAGCCAGGCAACAGCCGGTTGAGCCTGTACTGGCTTTACTCCGCTTGCCTGCAACCTTGAGGCGGCTACCCATGCCGAGAGCAAGGTGGTTTTGCCGCTGCCAGCAGAGGCAGAGATGAGGGTCAGCGGATGAGTGTAAACGGCATCCAGTTCGCGGAGCAGTCGTGCGCGCTCGACGAACCAGAGAGGCAAACGAGGAGGAGCGAGCCTGGTAGCGAGTAGCGGGATTGATAACCTGGACGGCTGTGTCGCCGGGTCGTGAGCAAGAGGAGGAGTGGGCTGCGAGTTTGCAAGCGATCTGGCTTGTTCCTCTAAACGGGCAAAGGTCACCAGGGCTGATAGCCCAAGATAGCCCTTGCGGATGCGTCGATCCTGCTTGCGATAGGCATACCAATAGCCTCTGCCACTTCCCCTGCCTTCTTTCCTGACCGAGAGCCGTCCTGCTCGCCCGACGAAGGAAAACGCGGCATGCTCGGCCAACCAGCAAGCGAAGGCTTGCTCGTCTCCTCGCGTGAACCGCCGCTCAGGTTTTCCGCCACTTTGCAGCTCATACTCTTGAGAGTCTTCGCACCAGATGAGCGCATGCGGTGCCGGTCTGGGCATACGTGTCCTTCCTTTCCATTGGGTATCTCGCCTCCAGTTACCCACATGCAGGAGTATAGCACACATTCCCCAGGCAAGGAATCGGTGGGAAGTCTGGCTCTCATCCTCTCTCAAGATTTGTCCACATCAAATGAGCAGGTTTTCAGGTGACGAGTGAGCCTGGGCGCGAAGAGTGGGCAGTAGTAGCAACGTTCCTGGGCCACCCGCTCCCCATCTGGGAGACTTCTCCTGAGCAGTGTCAATGGCGTTCGCGAGTCGAGAGACGCTCCTTCCCGCTGGAACGCAGAAGAGGACCGCCCGTGAAGAGGGATGCGGAAGGTCGCACCGGCGGGTGATGGCGTTGACACATTGATTGGTTCAACATGGCGGGCCGCCCCATTTGTCGGCCCGAAAGTCACGGCAGCCGGGTGGCTCCTCCCTCATCGGTTGACGAACGGCGTGAGGAGCGCTGAGGGATACCGCCCTCCGGTATGGATGGAATGCGTGCCGCGGTTGACGCTTCGGCCATGCTTGAACGCGGGATATCTGGCGGCATCGTGTCCGAGCACCTCAACGCAAAGCCGGGTCCCCGCCTCAAAGTGGGTACTGCTGGCCAGCACCTCGATCTCAACTGGAACGACTTCGTCAGGCTGGACAGGTTGGCGCTGCCGATGGGTGTGCCAAGGACGGCCTGGTCGGCTTCGCTCGGGGTCGAGCTCGCGATGTGACACGCGCAGCCACCCCTTGGCGACGCCATCGTTGGCGAACCCATTATAGCCATAGAAGCAGACCTCCTTGCCCGTGGCGTCGAACTTGCGAAGCAGGACGAAGAGGTCCATGTCGTCGCCTTCCGAGGTGGAGACCCACAGCGAGAGCGTCATTGCGCCGGTCAGTTCGGTCTCATGCTCGAAGCGGTAGACGAAGCTTGCCCGATCATGAGGACCGCCGCGCGGGTCGTACTGGACCACACCCTCATTGGCAGGGAGTTCGGGAGTCAGCGTCCCGGTCACGGCATCGAGATAGAGCGTCACATACGTCACCTCCGGAAGCGGCCAATCCGTCGTAGTGCGCATGTCGCACACCTCGCGGGATCGCCGCACGGCCAGCCGAACGCGTGGCGTCGCCTCCCACCCATTGGGCTCGCCCTTCAAGAAGTGGTCGAAGAAGCGACGTTGCACCTCACGCGCCTCGGGCGCGTAGAAGCGCTCCCATTTGCGACCGCCGTGGGTGTAGAGCCACTTCTGGGCTGAGGCGATCCGCTCGAAGCCCTCAAGCGAGCCTCGGGTATGCAGGCCATGGTCGGACCAGCTCGCACACACCAGGGCCGGCACCTGAGTCTGTTCCAACCCTGGGCGCTTCGCCTCCCAATAGGCATCGTCGAGCGGATGCTGGTCACGATCCGCTGGAAAGTTCTCGTTCATGGGGAAGCGCTTGTTATGGCCGGGCTCCATGCGGAACCGCCACCACACGCCGACAAAGCCCGTTTCCGGCACGCCATCTTGATAGCCCAACTCGCGCAGCAGGTCAGTCACCCCTTCCCAGGGACAGATGGCCAAGAGTGACGGCGGCCGCAGCGCTGCCACACGCCACTGCGACATGGCGAGATAGGAGACGCCAAGGAGCCCGACGGCCCCTGTCGACCAGGATTGGCCGGCCGCCCATTCGATCAGCTCGTAGTAGTCCGCCGCGTCTCGATCCGAGAGCACGGAAGCTTGCCCCTCCGACTTGTGCATGCCGCGGACGTCCGCCTGCACGACAGCGTAGCCGGCCCTCACCCAGAACAGCGGATCGGGCGCTTCGAACCCCGTCCACGCGGAACAGTCCAGATGGCCGAACCGCGTGCCCGCAAGGCGCATGAGCAGCATCCCCCGCCGATCGGGCAGCGTGTCTTTGCCGTAGGGCGTGACGGACATCAAAACCGGCGAGCGCCTCGGTGGGAACGAGCGGAAGACGTTCGCCATCAACTGCACGCCATCGCTCATGGGTACTCTTAAGTCACGCTCCAGTGTCACGTCGCTGGCTATGCGCCTGGGCATCTGTCTGCCTCTCTTCAAATGCACAAACAAATGATCACACTACAAAACAGGCGTTCTGCTTCTATCCTACAGACATTTGCTCGTTTTGGCAAGCTGTTTTTTGCTAACAATACTGCACGTAGTTGTCATCAAGGTCGTGGCGGGGTTTCCACTCTCAGCTCTGGCCCTACTGCTTGAGCGTGAGTGCTAAACTCAACAGCACAAAACCAATGAGCAGCAGCCATGAGCGAACGCCTTGAAAGAACTCCCAACGGTTTCGAGTCTCTTTCCAATCACTGGGAAGATTCTTGGGGTGGGCTGATGGCGGTGGGAAAATCAAACAGGCCCCGCTTCGTCCGATTATCGGGCGTGATGCGGTGGCACGCTTTAGCCTGGGAACGAAGCGCTTTTGGCCAGAGAACGCTCGTGTTGAGCTCGAGGAAGTCAACGGTCAAGCCGCCTTGATCATCCACGGGTCTTGGTAAATAGGCTGAATGTTCGGACGCAAATGCTGGATCCAGGGCCCCTGCGTCGAACTTTCATCCCAAAAATATAGGGGTGAATGTTCGGACACGATTTCCAGGGATTGACGCATTGTAAAAGGTTAGGTAACTTTTCAAGAGAAAAGATGCACTATGGATTTCTATCCATCACCTTGAAGCTTCCGCTCCCGAAGCGATACGGGGCGAAGTGCTTCCTTCGTATCTGAACTTTGAGCCTGATTTCCGACCATTGGGCCTGATTTGTCCGAACCTTCAGCCCATTTACCAGGTCTGATGGTAATTGACCTGAAGGTTCGACCAAAAGTGAGCGTGGACTGCCTACATGTCGAACTTTCAGGTCAAAAAAATTTGCGCTGAAGGTTCGACACCATTTCCACACTCTGGAGCATTTCATAATAACAGGCTATTTTCAGCAGAAAAGATGTATGATGAATTTCCATCCGTTCCCTGGCATTCCTCCGTCCCTGGAGCGGTATGAGCTACGGAGGCTCTGGCTCAATCGAACCTTGAACGCAATATTCGATCACTGGGGCTGATTCCGTCGAACCTTCAGGTCAATTACCATCTGAAGAGAAACTGGTAAATTCACTCAAGGGTAGTCAGATTTTGAACTGAAGAGTGGGAAATTGATCTGAATCATGGGAATCGGCGTTGGTCATCCAGGCGAAGCCGCTCCCAATGGGGGTTTCGCCATCACCACTTTGTAAATTGGCTTCTGCAATCTACATCGTATCCATGCCATCTGATGAATAAGCTCGAAGGTTGAAACAGATGAGAGAGAAGCTCAGCATTCACCAAGATTGACACTGTTGGGAAACCCTCCTAAACCGCAGCGTAGAGCCTCTGGAAAGCCGAAACGCGTGTGGGAGCGAGTTCGTCGCCATCTAACCATGCAACCACGCGAACCATGTTGATAGCTGCAGCTATGCCAAGATGCTG
>WNFD01000855.1_pt1 | contig 30249 bp, 25 predicted proteins | sample 5400491 | NCBI WGS metagenome assembly WNFD01 (sample SAMN13153343, study PRJNA577476) | soil metagenome | isolation source: 120 cm saprolite under Douglas fir tree site 2 hole 2 replicate 2 | place: USA:California | collected 2015-04-18
GCATGACCAGCTCACGGCGATGTCGACCGGGTGGCTGGTGCGGTTCGCCACCGGCACCCAGGTCCACGCCGCGAATATCGCCACGCTCCATGAGCACGAAAGGGGGGTGAGCACGATCGTGGCGGGCATGGCCGAGGGCCGCGCGATCGCGGTGAGCGGAAGCTATGGCGGCACCATCCAGGTGTGGGACCTGGTTGAGCAGCGCCCGGTCGGCGCGCCGATCGATGTCATTCCAGATGAGGTCTACCCGCGAAGCGTCGCCGCGCTGGCGCTGGGCACGCTCGATGGCAGGCCGATCGTCGTCACCGGCAGCGACTGCCTGCTGCGCGTGTGGGACCTGCTGGAGCTGCGGCAGATCGGTGAGCCGCTGACCGGTCACGTCGCATGGGTAGAGAGCGTGGCGGTCACCGAGCTCGACAGCCGCCCGGTTGCTGTCTCGGCCAGCAGCGACGGCACCGTGCGGCTGTGGGACCTGCGAACCCAGCGCCAGGACGGAGAACCACTCGTCCGCGACAGATACGAGCAGTCCTCGGTCACCGTCACCGAGCTCGACGGCCGTCCCGTGGCGGTCGTGGGCAGCCGGGAGGAGCACACCATCCGCGTGTGGGACCTGCGGGAACGCCGTGAGGTCCGCCCGCCGATCCGCACCCCCGAGCCAGTCGGCCCGATAGCTGTGACCAGCCTGCGCGGCGTACCGGTGGCGCTGACCGGCAGCGGCGGGGACGAGGACAACGGTGCCGTACGCGGCTGGGACCTGCGTACCGGCGCGCAGCTCGGCCCGCCGCTCATCGGGCACACCTGGTGTATCTCCGGGATCGCGGTGATCGAACGCGACGGCCGACCGATCGCGGTCACCAGTGCGGGCACCGACAATGACAGTCCAGAACGCACCGACCCTGCCGTCAGGGTGTGGGATCTGCTGGACTGGCGTCCCAGCGGTCACCCGCTCACCGGGCACTTCAGCGATGTGATGGGTGTGGCGACCGCAGGGCTGGACGGCCGCCCGATCGCGGTCACCGGCAGCCTGGACGGCACGGTGCGGCTATGGGACCTCGCCGAGTCCGCACACCAGCCGATCGGCGACCCACTCGCCGGTCACCGTGCGGAGGTGACTGAGCTGGCCGTTATGGAACGGGCCGGGTACCGGCTCGCGATCACCGGCAGCCTGGATAAGACGGCACGGGCATGGGACCTGAGCGCGAACGGGCCCCTCCCCGCGTCGCTGCCGGTCGAGAGCACGACCGCCCTCGCGTTCGCTGACCTGCACGGGGAACCGGTCGCGGTGGTCTGCGGCGTCGGCATGACAAGGATGTGGGCTCCGCTGGCGGAATGGTCGGTCCCGCTGGCGATCCCGTTCGCCGCGCCGGACACCTTCGTGGTGGCCGCAACTGTCGCCTACCGGGGCGGCCAGCCGATCGTGGTGCTCGCGAGCAACGAGTATCTCTACACCTGGGACCTGGCTGCGGAACGGCCCTGCGATCGGCCCATTCATCTCGGGATGAGAATTGACAAGCTCGCTGTGCTCGTGCACTGCGGTCACCTGCTCGCCGCGGTCACCAGATGGGAGATCTTGGACGACGCTTCCAGGATCTGCCTGGTCGACCTCGCTGGACGCCAGGTGGCCGGCGAGATGATCTGCGAACTGGACCCCGCGGTCTTCTCTACCGCGATCGCGGCCGGTGAGCTGGAGGGGCGCCCGGTGGTCGTCGCGGGCTGCAAAGGCGAGCTGAGGCTGTGGGACGTGGCCGACCGCCGCGTCGTGCGGACGCTGGCCACGCACACCAGATACGTCTGTTCGATCGTGACCGGTGTCGCGGACGGCCGCCCTGTCGTGCTCGCTGTCGGCGACGATCAGCTCCTTCGGACCTGGGACCTAGGCACCGGCCGGGTGATCGACGAGCTACCGCTGCCGGGAAACTGCTGGCAACTCGCGCTCGGTGAGGAAGGCACGCTGGTAGCGGTGGTCGACAACGACGTGATGGCGTTCGACACGGGAGTGCGTGCCACGGTAGCCCGCCTCGATTGAACCGGACGAGTTCCATCCCCGGGCCGACGCCTGGTCGCCGGGGTGATTGTGCTGCGCAGCCGCCGCGCCACCCGCGCTGCCTCGCCGATGTCACCCCGGCCATCACGGCACGCCGGTCAGGTGATGATTGGAGACCTGGGCCGACGAGGCGGTAACCTCCCCGGCGAGAGCACGCGGGTAACCGACATCGGCTGCGGCTGGGGCACCGCCACCGGCATGCTCACGCAGCGGCACCCGTACCCGCCGGGGTCATCGGCTCCACAGCCCGGAACCCGCCGCACGCGAGTGATTCCCGTGCAGGTTCATGTCCGCGCCCGTTGCCGCGACACGCGAAGGAGCGGACGCGGACCGGGCGCCTCCGGTGCACCCGCCGGAAGATTTCCCCGGCGCAGGCCGCCTGGCAGCCTCAGCGGGACGGCCTCCGGCGCTAACAAGCAGATCAGATTACTGAACGGGCTCGCGCAGCGGTGGCAGGCTCAGCCGGATGCGGAGCCCAGCGCGGCGAGGTCGCCGGTGATGGTGTCGCCGAGCCATTCCTCTAGCTGCTCGCCCAAGGTGCTGGCCATGGCCGAGCCCTGGTAGACCGGGGCGGCGAGTTCGCTGCGGACAACCGACAGCCGCTGGGACAGCAGGCCGGTCCGGTTGCCGGGAGACAGGGCCAGCACCGGCTCCAGCGCGACGACCGCAGCGTCGAGGCGGCCAGCGCGGAGCCTGACTGTTGCCAGGTCAACATGAGACCTCATCGCGGCCTGGCGGCTGTGGTCCTCTCCTGGTCCGGGTCCGGCCGCATAGGACTCGGTGGCGTGTTCGAGTTCGGTGATCGCGTCGGCTGCGGCGCCCGGGATCTCGGCTAGGGCAGTGCCCGCGTGGTAGTGCTGGGTTGCCCTCGAATACACCAGGTCGCCGCCGATCTCCAGCAGGTCGCCGGTTCCCTCCGGCGCCTTCCGCTGCCTCGCCTCATCACCTTCGGCGATAGCGTGACGGGCGGCTTCCGCATCGCCGAGCCGCGCCATTGCCCGGGCATAGTAAAGATGAAGACACGCCGCAGTCTGCCCGCCGCGGGCATACTCAATGCCCCTTTCAGCGAGGTCCCGTGCCTTCCTGGGACGGCCGTTGTGGTAGGCGATGTGGGACCCGCGCTCCCGCAGGTAGGCCATCAGCGGCCGGTGACCGGCCGCAATCGCATAGGCCCAGCCAGCCCGGATCAGCTCCTCAGCCGACTGAGGGTAGCCCAGGTTATTGGCCGCAGAAGCCATGAGGCCGTTGAGGCAGCCGGTCATCAAGTACAGGTCCCGCGCGTCCCGCGGCCACACCTTCCGTTCCAGCACCGCGTACACCCGGGCGCGTACCCGGCGCGTCTCCAGGAACACCGGGAACGGCTCCCTGACCATAAGGTCATGCGACAGGCGCACCACGTCGGCCCTGATCTGCTCCAGCGTGCTGTCGCCGATATCACGTCGCTCAGCCCGTTCAGCGTGCTCGCCCCCCTCGTGAGCGGCAGCCATGATCACCTCGTCCAGCGTCCAGAACCCATCTGCGCCAGTGTCCTTTACCTGACGGTACGCGAAACCGGGCGGCACATCCGCAGCGACCCTGACCCATCTGCCGTCCGCTCCGGCACCTGCGATCCCCGGCGGGCTGCCCGGAAGGGAGCCCGGCAGGCGCATCAGGGCATCACCGGGTTTCCCGCGCCTGACTACCCCAGGCTCCGCGATTACCGGAACGCCAGCGGCGAGCGTACCCCGCTCGGGCACCCCGGCCGTGCCGGCACTGCCACCGCGGTCGTCCCGTTCGGCATCTGGCTGTTGTTCTTGTTTTCTGGTGCCTGCGCGGTGCCGTAGAACAGGCGCTCGGCCTCGGGCATCCACTGGTAGTCGTCGAAGTCCAGCAGGCTGACCACGGTGGTGTCGTAGAGCTGGGCCAGCAGCGACAGGAGCTGCGGTGTGGGCTTGCGCCCGTCAGCGCGGCGGCTGCCGCCGGGTGGCGCCGTCCCCGGCCACTGTTCGTACTCGCACAGGTGCCCCGACGTCATCCTGGCCTTGCCGCCCCGGTCCAGGCCCCGCTCGCGGAGCAGGTCGTTGATCCGGTCGGCGGTTTCCTGCAGTGTCCAGCCGTAGGCGACGCGCCATGCGGTCCGGGGGCGCATCCGGAACCGGCGGCCGAAATCCTCCGCGATCTCCGCATAGCTCAGCCCGGCCGCGCGCATCACCTCGCGCAGCCTGTCCTGCACGGCCCGGTCGCTGGTCCTCGGCCGCGTCATGGCGCCTCCCCTCCCGCAGGGCCGTAGCTGCCCGGCGCGGTCCCGCTCTCACAGTAACCGTACGACGGCGTCGTGGGGTGGAGCGCGCCGCTTCCGCTCGGGCGGCCGGTGCAGCGTGCGGTCGGTGTGCTCGCGGGAATCACATTTTCCCGGCACACGGAGTGATCTCACAGTAACCCCGCTGACAGGCTCGAGGTCAGCCAAACCACGGCGAACGCCTACGGAACTCCCATCCCGGAAGACATCACGCCATTGGCGGCGTGACACGCAGCGCCGACAGGTACGGCCCGGATGCCCGCAGCGTCCCGCCCAAATGATCAAGGAGTCAAGGAATGGTACTGGGCACTCACAGTGCCGATGTCAGGCCGGCCACCGCAGCTGACGGTCTCGACTGGCTGTCACTGGAGCTGACAGGACGGTGCAATCTGACCTGTATTCATTGTTATGCCTCATCAGGGCCATCCGGGACGCACGGGTCCATGACTGCCGATGACTGGCGGTCCGTGATCGGCCAGGCCGAGGCGATGGGTATCCCGATGGTCCAGTTCATCGGTGGTGAGCCGACCATGCACCCGGACTTCCCGGGCTTACTCCGCCACGCGACGGACGCGGGACTGGCCGCCGAGATCTATACAAATCTCACGCACGTCCGGGAGTCCTGGTGGGAGATGTTCGCCTGCCCGAATGTCTCGGTCGCAACCTCGTATTACAGTGACGTGCCTGCCGAGCACGACCGGATCACGAACCGGCGGGGCAGCCACGCCAGGACCCTGGCTAACATCGCGGAGGCCCTCCGGCGCGGCGTCGTGCTTCGCGCCGGGATCATCGGTGTCGATGACAGCCAGCGGGTAGACCAGGCCCGCGCTGAGCTGGAGGCTGTCGGGGTGACGAATATCAGCATCGACTATGTGCGCCAGGTCGGGCGCGGGGCCCGGATCCGGGAACCGGGCATATCCCAGCTCTGCGGGCACTGCGGCCTGGGAACGGCGGCGATTTCCCCGGACGGGGACGTGTGGCCCTGCGTCGTCTCCCGCTGGATGAATGCCGGAAATGTCCTTGATACGCCCCTGGCTGAGATCCTGGCCGGCCCGGCCATGTCCGATGCCATGTCCATGATCACCGGTAGCCGCAGAGGGGAGCATGACATCGGCATGAACAGTCCGGGCCCCACGAATTGCGCGCCTGACGGCGGCGCCTGCGCCCCTGCCAAGGACGGCAGGTGCGGGCCGGGCACGCGGGCCTGACCCATGTGGGAAAACCGGGCCAGGAAAATGGCCGAGACCATCGTGCACCCGCAGTCGCGGTGGCGGGACGCGATCGTCTCGACGCCCCGCCACCTGCTGGTCCCCCGCTGGTTCGAGCACAACGAGGAAACCAGCCGCTGGGAGCCCCGCGACGGCCCGGCCGATCAGGACGCCTGGCTGGACGCCGCCTACGACGCCAGACAGACCCTGGTAACCAGGGTCGGCCCGGTGCACGCCGACCACGCCGGGCCCGGCACGGCGCCGCACGGCTGGCCGACGTCATCGTCGACCCTGCCGCACCTGGTCATCGACATGTACCGGCACGCACGCATCTACGACGGTGCCGACGTCCTGGACGTCGGCACCGGACCGGGCTACGGGTGCGCGCTGCTGACCCGGCGCCTCGGCGCCGGGCATGTCACGAGCATCGACGTGGATCCCTACCTCACCAGCGCCGCGGCTGACCGGCTCGGCCGCCTCGGGCTGCACCCGCGGATTCTCACCCGCGACGCCCGCGGGGAACTGCCCGGCAGCTATGACCGGATCGTCCCCATGGTGTCGATGGCCGCCGTCCCGGCGTCCTGGCTGGCCGCGCTGCGTCCCGGCGGCCGGCTGGTGTTCTCGCTGGCCGCCAGCGGCGTGGTGATCACCGCCACCAGGACAGCCGACGGCGGCGCCACCGGACACGTCGAGCCCGAGCCCGCCTGGTTCATGGCCGGCCGCCACGGCAACGACTACCCGCCGCGGCAGGCGGGCGCATTCGAGGCCATCCGTGACCGCGACGGCGATCAGGTCACCGGGGCAGGTACCCCGTCATCGAGGTGACCTGGGACTCCGATCTTGACGCCATGCTCTCGGTCACCGCACCCGGTATCGTGCGCGACTACTCCCGTGACCAGCGGACCGGTATCGCCACAGCGTGGATGCTGCACGAAGACGGATCCTGGGCCAGGGCCACGGGCACGGACGACGAGGCCCCGCTCGTGCACCAGGGCGGGCCGCGCCGCCTGTGGGACATCCTCGACGGCATCCGCCACCACTGGATCACCCGCGGTTCCCTGCCCCTGCGCGGCGCCGGAGTGCGTATCGACCCGGACGGCACCTGCCACCTGAGCCAGGGGATCTGGCACGCCACCATCAGCCCGCTGGCGACGGCCGGCAACCAGGCAAGCCCGTGAGCCGGCAAGCCCGCCGGACCTGGAGCGAATGACCCTGCGGGCGCTGTTGCGGCAGCGTGCGGCGGGTTCGCTCGCGGGAATCATATTCTCCCAGCGCAGGGAATTATCTCACGGCTACCCGGCTGCTACGCTCCGGTGCATCTCTGTCCTGCACGCCCGGGTCCCGCAGGAGCCAGCCATGACCAGCCCGCCCGCCGCAACGGCGCCGACGGTGACTATGCTCTGGCTGGAGGTGACAAATAGGTGCAATCTCGCGTGCGTTCATTGTTACGCGGACGCGTCAGCCGCAGGCACGCACGGCACCCTGAGCACGGCCCAGTGGCAGCGGGTGATCACCGATGCCGCGTCGTGCGGCGTCCGGCACGTCACCTTCATCGGCGGCGAGCCGACCCTGCGGGCCGACCTGCCCGCCCTGATCGCGCACGCCACGGCCAGCGGCCTGACCACCGAGGTATTCAGTAACCTCACGTTCGTGCCTGACCGGCTGTGGGCCTGCTTCCAGGCCAATCAGGTCTCGATCGCCACCTCGTACTACTCTCCGGATCCCGGCCAGCACAAGACGATCACCGGCCGTGACACCCTCGCCCGCACCAGGGACAACATCGCCAGGGCCCTGCGGCTGGGCCTCGATGTCAGGATCGGGCTGATCGGCATCCTCGAAGACCAGCAGGCCACGGAAGCACGGGCTGAGCTGATCGCGCTCGGCGTCCAGCCGTCCAGGATCGGCTATGACCGGCTGCGCCAGGTAGGCCGCGGCATCCGCGACCCCGGGGCGGGCAACACCCCGGACCAGCTGTGCGGCCGGTGCGCACGCGGGGTCGCGGCCATCTCCGGTGACGGCGACGTATGGCCCTGCGTCTTCGCCCGCTGGCAGCCCCTGGGCAGCATCCTGGCGGAAAGCATGCCTACCGTCCTCGGCGAGCCGCTGGCAGCGGCCCGGCGGGCGCTGTACGGGCCGGGCCAGGTCACTCCGGTTGCGCGGGACGCGTGCAGTCCCCAGGACCCGTGCAACCCGAACGACACCCCGCCAGACACCTGCGGTCCCGACATCGGCTGCAAGCCGTGACGTTCGACTGGAGACCGCCGGCCGCGGAACTTGCCGCAAAGGCGTGCCATCCCCGGTCCCGCTGGCGCCAGGCAGTCGCGGAGACCCCCCGCCATCTGCTCGTGCCCCGGTGGTTCCGGCTCGATGAGCGCACCGACGACGGCAGCGGCCGGGGCACCTGGTCGGTGCGCGCCGGGCCGCCGGAACGGGCCTACGCCAACGTGAGCCTGATCACCCAGGTCGGCTCGCTGCACGCTGACCACGCAGCCGACGGTGATCACCCGCAAGGGCTGCCCGCCTCCTCGGCGACCCACCCCGGGCTGGTCGTGCGGATGCTGCGCCTGGGCTACCTCCGCGAGGGCGACGCGATCTGCGACATGGGAACCGGCAGCGGATACTCGGCCGCGCTGCTATGCCACCGGTTCGGCGACCAGAACATCACCAGCATCGACATCGACCCCTACCTCACCAAGGCCGCCGCGCAGCGCCTCGACCTGCTCGGCCACCATCCCGCGGTGCACACCATCGATGCTGCCCGGGAGCTGCCCGGCAGCTTCGACGCGATCGTCGCGATGTTCTCGGTCCGGCCCTGCCCGCCGTCCTGGCTGGCCGCCCTGCGCCCCGGCGGCCGGATCGTGTTCGTCATCGCCGGCACCCAGCTCGTCGTGTGCGCCGACAAGCGCCCGGACGGCGGCGCCAGCGGCCAGGCCGACGCCTACAGCGCCGGGTTCATGCATGCCCGCACCTCCGCCGCGCCCGATCCAGACCCCGACCCGCAGCCCGCCATGACCACGGGAGCCAGCCGCACGGGACGGTACCCGGTCCTGGACGTCGAAGGCTCCTGGGACCTGCGCTCCGCCTTCGGCCTGGCCGCCCCCGGCGTGCACGCCAGCTTCACCGAGCAGGACGGCCTCAAGACACTGTCCCTGTGGCACGGCGACGGCTCCTGGGCCAGCGCCCACGGTCACGGCACCCAGGCCGCCGACGTCCGGCAAGACGGCCCCCGGCGCCTGTGGGACGAGCTGGAAGACGTCCTGGGCCAGTGGACGCCGCAATGGTCATTCCCCTGGTACCTCGCGCGAGCCGACATCGACCCCGACGGCACGATCCACCTCACCGCCACGAACGGACGGCAATTCACCGTCGGAGGCTAACGGCGGGTACGCGAACCCGCGCTGCCGCACGTGATCCTTCACCGTTACCAGAAAGCACAGGATGCCGAACGGGCGCGCGGTGGCAGCCTCAGCCCGACGCGGAGCCTAGCGCGGCGAGATCGCCGGTAATGGTGTTACCGAGCCACGCCTCGATTCAGTCACCCAAGGTCTCTTGCCGTTTGCCGAGCCCTGGTAAACCTGGTAGCAGCCGATCATAGTACGAAGAGTAACTTAGCTGTGACTAAACCGGCTTGCTTCATGGTCAACGGGACGGGACAGCGTGACTGGCTCTGGGTGCAGGCGGATGGCGGTGGCCTCGAAGACCCTGGCGGCGAGCGTCCGCAGGGCTGTGGTGAAGTGGGTGGCGGTGGCGCCGTCGCGTGCGACGAGGGTGAGGGTGCGGCGGGTGGAGCAGTACACGCCGGGGGCGAGACGGCTGCCCGGATGGTGGCCGGTCTGCTGGAGCAGCCAGCCTGCGCTAGCTCGCAGCATGCCGTCCTGGTCGCGGTGGACCGGGCCGCCCGCGGCGCGGATCGCGTCCGCCTGGGCGCGGGTGACGGGCGGGTTGAGGAAGACCGAGCCGGCCTGGCGGGTGTCCGGGCCGGAGTCCGGCATGGTGAGGCCGCGGGCCCGCCGGTCGGTGAGGACGGCGCGGGCGGCCTCGGTGAGCGGGGGCCGGGCGCTGAGGGGGACGCCGAGCGTGTCTGCGAGGTGCTGGTAGGTCACCGGGGCGGCGCGCGTGCTGCGGTGCAGGCGCAGGGTGATGGCGAGGATGGTCCACCGGCCAGGATGGGTCTTGAAGATGCTGGTGCGGTAGCCGAAGGCGCAGGTGGCCGGGGGGAGCTGCACGGTCTGGCCGTGCTGCCAGTCGTAGGCGGTGACGCGGGTGAGGGTGCCGGATATCTGCTGGCCGTAGGCGCCGGTGTTCTGGACGGGGGCGGCGCCGGCGGTCCCGGGGATGCCGCCAAGATACTCGATGCCGGACAGGCCCTCGGCGACTGTGCGGGTGACGAGCGCGGACAGGGGCTCTCCGGCCTGGACGGTGACCTCGGCGCGGTCGCCGGGAAGCGTCCGGACGGTGATACCGCGGGTGGTCATGCAGATCACGGGGCCGGGGCATCCGGAGTCGGCGGCTAAGACGTTGCTGCCGCCGCCGAGCGTGAACGGCCGTACGGGCTCCCTGCGGACGGCCTGGGTGAGGTCGGGCCAGGCGCCGGGGTCGGCGTAGGTGAGCATCTGGCCGGCGAGGCCGCCGAGGCGGAGTGTGGTGTAGTCGGCCAGTAGTTCACCCATCGCGTTCTCCTGGGTCAGGTAGCGGAGATCGTTTTCTGGGCTAGTGCCCGCAGGGGTGCGATCCGCTCGCGGGCGGGGCCGCTGTAGATGGCGTTGGTGCAGATCACCAGGTAGCGGCGGGTGACGGGGGCGAGGTAGAGGCTGGTGCCGGTCCAGCCATGGTGGCAGGCGGTCCGTCCGCCGTCGGCGAGGATCCATGCGAGTCCGCGGTCCAGGCCGTCTTCGATGGCGGCCTGGGGGGTGAGGCTTACGGTCAGCCAGTCCCCGAGGCTCTCCTTCCTGTCGTGCGCGGTGAGCAGGTGCTCGGCGTAGGTGGCCAGGTCTGAGGCGGTGGAGAAGACTCCGGCGTGTCCGGCGGCCCCGCCTAGCAGCGCGGCGTTTTCGTCGTGCACCGCGCCCCAGATCCGCGGGGCTCCGCGCAGCCGCTGTTCGGTGGGTGCGACATGGGTGGCGCGGGCGACCGGACTGTAGCAGGTGGCGGTCATCCCGGCTCTCGCCCACAGCCCGGCGGCGAGCTCGTGCAGGGGACGGCTGTGGATGTGGGCGAGGGCCAGGCCGAGGAGGATGTAGCCGCGGTTGATGTACCGGTGCTGGCCAGGGGGGTTGTCGAGGGGCTCGCGGCACAGCAGCTCGTGCAGCGGCATGCTGGCTCCGCGGTAATGGTCCAGGCGGGTGACGGCGCGCAGGCCGGAGGTGTGCGTGATCAGCTGCCGGACCGTCGCCTCCCCGCTGGGCGCCTCCCCGATGACCGGCGGGAGGAAGTCACGGACGGGCGCGTCGAGGTCAAGCAGCCCGGCGGCGACGGCCTGGCCGGCCAGCGGCCAGGTGGCAACGACCTTGGTCAGGGAGGCGATGTCATACACGGTGTGCTCGCCAGGGGCCGCCTGGCCGCATTCGGGTGCGACAACTCCGGTGGCGAGCACCTGCTGGTCCCAGCCGGCGGTGCCGAACACAATGACCCCGCCCGGGGTGCCGCCGGCCGCTACCAATCCGGTAAGGGCGTCGTGCAGGCGGGCGGCGTCGCTGGCGGTGAACGTTGCGGGCTGGGGCATCAGGCCTCCGTCTGCGTGGTGATGTCGGCTCCCAGCGTGGCAAGGCTGGCCAGCAGCTGGCCGTAGCCGCGCCGGAGGTGGTACATCCCCCGGATCGTAGAGGTGCCCTGCGCCGCGAGTGCGGCGATCAGCAGCGCGGTCACCGCGCGGATGTCACCGGCCTGCGCTTGTGCCGCGTGGAGCCGTACGGGCCCGCGTACGCGGATCACCGGTCCGGCAGCGGAGATGTCCGCGCCGAAGCCGCGCAGGGCCGGGACGTGGGTGTCGCGGCGCGGGTAGACGCGTTCACGGATGAGCGAGGTGCCGCGGGCCTGGGTGAGCATAGCGGCGAGCTGCGGGGCGGTGTCGGTGGGCAGGCCAGGATGCGGGCCGGTCACCGTTTCCAGGGCCGCCAGCGGGCCGCCCGCTGCCGCGCGGACGCCGCCGGCCGTACCAGTGAGGGCGATGCCCGCGCTGGCCAGGGCCTGGCGGAGGCCGGCGGGGAACTCTGCGGGTGTGATGGCGTCCAGGTAGACGCTGCCGCCGGTCACGGCGGCGGCCATCACCAGGGTGGCGGCCTCGATCCGGTCGGCGGCCACGGTGAAGGAGCCGCCCGTGATCTCATCGCTGCCGGTCACGTGGAGGCCCTGCCTGTCCCAGCCGATGCCCGCGCCGCGGGCGGCCAGGAACCGCGCGGTCTCGGTCACCTCCGGCTCGATGCTCGGATGGGTGATCAGCGAGGTGCCCGGGGCGCGTGCGGCGAGCAGCATCGCCGAGACGGTCGCCCCCAGGCTGGGCCCGTACGGGGTGCCCGCGTCGGTGGTGAACGCCCGGACGCCGCGGGGTCCGCAGGCGGCGCGGATGCCGGTTTTTCCGCAGATGACCTCGGCGCCTGCGGCCTGCATTGCCGCGAGGTGCCGGTCGATCAGGCGGGGGCAGAAGGCGTCCCCGCCGGGGCGGGGGAAGGTGACCTGCCCGGCGCGGGCGAGCACCGCGGCGGCCAGGACGGCGGTGGTGCGGACCCGGCCGCCGAGCTCGCGGTGCACGACCGGGCGGACGGCATGGCCCGGGGTGAGCGTGAACTGCCCCTTCCCGGCATGGACCTCTGCTCCGGTGTGCTGGAGGATGCGGGCGCATACGCCGGTGTCGAGGATGTCCGGCGTGTTGTCCAGCGTGACCGGGCCATCGGCTAGGAGCGCAGCAGCGTACAGGTGTAACGCGATGTTCTTGCTGCCCTGTACCCGGATGCGGCCGTTGAGGGAGCGTCCCCCGGTGATCCGGATGGCGGCTGAGTCCAGGCTGGCGGCGGCGCGGATGGGGGTGGCGGTCACGGCGTTCACCTCACCCTGCTGCCGGCGGGCAGGAAGCCTCCGATGTGGCCGCGGGGGTAGATCACCGCGCCAGGGCCGATCAGCGTGCCCGGCGCCAGCACGGTCCCGGCAGGCAGCGTTACCTCGTCGCCGACCACGGCGCCGAACTTGGTCTGCCCGGTGGCGATGCGCCGCCCGTCGAGGTTGACGGTGATCTCCTCGGTCGCCGGCTCGGCGACCGGGCCGTGATCGCAGCGCAGGCCCGTGGTGGAGCAGAACGAGCCGATGTTGACGCGCTGCCCGATCACCGAGTCCCCGATGAAACAGGGATGCCTGGCGAAGACGTGCCCGGCCAGCAGGCTGCGAGTGATCTCCGCGCCGAATCCGATCCGGCAGCCCGGACCGATCACGCTGTGATCGCGGACCAGGGCACCGGCGGAGACGACCGCCCCAGCGCAGACGAGCACCGGACCGATGACCTGTGCCCCGTTCTCGACCCTGGCCCCGGCCTGGACGTACACCTCGCCTTCTAGCAGGGCGCCGGGCTCCGCCGCACCCGCCTGCCCGCCGGCCAGGCCGCGGACGGCGGGGTCGCCGAGGCCGGCCATCATGGCGGGCTTGATGTCGAACACGGTCCGGCAGCACTCCAGCAGCCCCGTGATGCAGGGGCCGAGGCCGTCGGCGCGCAGGTAGTAGCCGGGGGTGAGCCGGACATCCGCGGCATGCGCGGCACCGGATGCGGGGACAGAAGACTGCATGACGGCCTCCACCAGATAACGGGAACTGTTAACAGTGAAAGGGCCAGGACGTCCGTCCGGTACGGTCACGAGAGGCGTGCCGGTATATCGGGTATACGAGGCGGGCCGATGACCAAGCGCATTCCCAACACCCAGCTCAAAGAGCTGGTCGCCGCATCAGGCCTGACCTACGCGGCGCTCGCCGCAGCCGTCCGCACCGTCGCCGCCGAAGCCGGCCAGACTCTGCGGACCAACAAGTCCGCCGTCGACCACTGGATCACCGGCGTGTCCCCCGCCGGGAACACCGGCCGTTATCTCGCCGAAGCGCTCTCCCGGCGCACGGGACGGCTGGTCACCACGAGCGACCTGGGGCTTGCCCCCGGCGGGGCCTTACCGGATGACACGGTCGGATTGTCTCTCGCAGATGATCCGATCGACGTCCTGATGCCGATATGGAGGCAGGAGTTGGACCGCCGGAACTTCCTCGCCACCAGCGCCTATTCCGCGGCAGCCGCCGCCCTGCCCCTGGAACACGTCCTCGAGATCGCCGGGCGCGCCGCGGCGGCCCGCGGCGGCGCCGTCGCAGGCATGGCCGAGGTCGCCGTCGTGCGCGACATGGTGCACTTGTTCTCCGAGATGGACGAGCGCCACGGCGGGCAGCACGGCCGCTCCGCGCTGATCCAGTATCTCCGCGATGATGTCGCCCCGCTGTGCCGGGGACGCTTCCGCACCGAGGAGGCCCGCCGCCAGATGCTCTCGGCCGCTTCCCGCGGGGTGCACCTCGCGGGATGGAAGGCCTACGACGCGGGCGAGCAGGGCCTGGCCCAGCGCTACTTCCTCCAGTCCTACGCCCTGGCCGCCGAATCGCAGATCACCGGGCACGACGGCTTCGTGATGCGCACCATGGCCATGCAGGGACTCAAGCTCAGCAGGCCCGGGTACTGCCAGGGGCTCGCCGAGACCGGCCTGAACCGCGCCAAGGGCAAGGTCGACGCCCAGACCGAAGCGCTCTTCCGCGTCGTCCACGCCCACACCCTGGCCAGGACCGGGCAACGGCGCGCCGCGATCGCCGAAGCCGGGCTCGCCCGCGCCCTGCTGTCCGCCGCCCCTGGTGATGAGGTCCCCTTCTGGGCGCTCGCGTGGGGCCCGCCGGTGGCCTCGGTCCACTCCCGCACCGCCAAGGTCTTCGAGACTCTCGGCGACCACAAGGCCGCTGCCGAGCAGTACGGGCGCGCCGCAGCCTCCCGTCCCGCCGGCACCTACGCCCGCATCGTCGCCCTCGACCTCGTCGCCGAGGCCGGGATGCAGCTCAGCCAGGGCAGTATCGAGCAAGCGTGCGCCACCTGGGGCCAGGCCATGGACCACATGGACGCCGTCCAGTCCGTCCGGACCCGCAAGGCCATCACGAGCATGCGACGCGACCTCGCCCGCTTCCGCACCCGCGGCCTGCGATGCGCCCAGGAACTCGACGAGCGCGCCATCGACTTCCTCGCAAATACCTGACCACCGGCCCCGTAACCCCGTAACTGGGCACCACGCCCCAGGGCCGCCCGATTTGCTGCGGACAGTTCCCCCGGACTGCCCGGAACGCGTTCCGGGCCGGCGAGTTCACTCGGTGTGCCACCTCATCAGCATCGGGGAACGTGAGGAGATCCTGCGGTCAGCTGGCGGTCTCCAGGGCGAACAGGCAGGACAGGATGCCGAACGGAGCGCGGTGGCAGCCTCGCCGGATGCGGAGCCTAGCGCGGCGAGGTCGCCGATGATGGTGTCACCGAGCCATTCCTCGAGCTGCTCGTCCAGGTTCGTTGCCTGCGCGGACGCGCCAGTCGTGCCGGGCGCTGTCACCGTGCTCCCGTTCGGCATCTGATTGTTGTTCTTCTCCGAGGCCTGCCCGGTGCCATAGAAGAGGCGAACGGGCTCGCGCAGTGGTGGCAGTGTCAGCCGGATGCGGAGGGCAGGGCGGCGAGGGCGGCTGGCACGCCACCATCAGCCCGCCAGCGACAGCCCGGCAACCCGGCAGGCTCCTGAGCCGGTAAGCCCGCCGGGCCTGGAGCGAATCACCCCTGCGAGCGCTGTCGCGGCAGCGTGCGGCGGGTACGATCGCGGGAATCACATTTTCCCGGCACACGGAGTTATCTCACGGCTACCTGACTGCTACGCTCCGCTCCATCCCCTGTCCTGCAAACCGCGGATCCCGCAGGAGTCAGCCATGACCAGCCCGCCAGCCACAACGGCCCCCACCGTGACCATGCTCTGGCTGGAGGTGACTAGCAGGTGCAATCTGACCTGTATTCACTGTTATGCTGACGCCTCACCCAGGGGCACGCACGGCTCTATGTCTACCAGCCAGTGGCAGCAGGTGATCACTGACGCCGCAGCCTACGGCGTGCGGCACGTCACCTTTATCGGCGGAGAGCCGACACTGCGACCCGATCTGCCCGCCCTGATCGCGCACGCGACCGACAGTGGCCTCGACGTCGAGGTGTTCACCAACCTCGCGTTCGTGCCTGACCGGCTGTGGTCTTGCTTCACAGCCAGCAAGGTCTCGATCGCCACCTCGTTCTACTCCGCGGATCCCGGTCAGCACGCGATGATCACGGGACGTGACACCCTCGCCCGCACCCGCGACAACATCGCCAGAGCACTGCGGCTGGGCCTCGATGTCCGGGTCGGCCTGATCGGCGTACTGGAAGACCAGCAGGCCGCGCAGGCACGGGCCGAGCTGATCGCGCTCGGCGTCCGGCCCGCCAGGATCGGCTACGACCGGCTGCGCCAGGTCGGCCGCGGCATTCGCGAGCCCGGGGCGGGCAGCACCCCTGACCAGCTATGCGGGCGGTGCGGGCGGGGCCGGGCGGCGGTCTCGCCGGATGGAGACGTATGGCCCTGCGTATTCTCGCGGTGGATGAACGCCGGGTCGGTGAAACGCCAGCGCCTGGCTGAGATCCTGAACGGCTCCAGGATGCGCGAGTTCACCGCCGCGATCCCGGTCCCGCGCCAGGCCGCGTGCAGCCCCGAATGCACGCCCGCGACAGGGGACGGCTCGGACTGCGCACCGGCCGAGACAGACACCTGCGGGCCCTCCTACTGCAACCCCATCTGAGGCAATGACCTGGGAGCAGCACGCCGCCAGGCTCGCCAGCCAGATCACGCACCAGGGATCGCGCTGGCGGGCCCCGGTCGCGGCTACCCCGCGTCATCTCCTGGTGCCCCGGTGGTGGGACCGCCCCGGCACGGAGAACTGGGCGCGCCGTGACGGCCCCGCGGACGAGCGGGAATGGATGCACGCGGCCTACGGTGACCAGACGCTGATCACGGCGGTCGGCGGCCTGCACGCTGATCACGCCGGCTCCGGTGACCGGCCCTCCGGCCGCCCGACGTCCTCCTCGACGCAGCCCGGCCTGGTCCTGCGGATGCTGCGGCACGCCCAGGTGTACGACGGCGCCGACGTTCTCGACGTCGCCACCGGCCCCGGCTACAGCGCGGCGCTGCTGTCCCGGCGGCTCGGCGACGCCCGCGTCACCAGCATTGACGTCGACCCCTACCTGACCAGGGCCGCCGCTGAGCGCCTCGGCGGCTTCGGCCTGAGCCCGCGGCTGGTCAGCGGCGACGCCACCGGCCCGCTGCCGGGCAGCTATGACCGGATCGTGTCCATGGTGTCGGTCCGGCCCATCCCGCCGGGCTGGCTCGCCGCGCTGCGGCCCGGCGGGCGCCTGGTCACCGTCATCGCCCGCACCTCACTGATCATCACCGCCGGTAAGACCGGCGAGGAGTGGCCGATGACAGGCCGCGTCGAACGGGACTGGGCGATGTTCATGCCTGCCCGCACGGGCGCGGACTACCCGCCCTCACCGGACGGCCCGCGCACCGCCGGCCGCGACAGGGACGTCGGGCAGGTCACCCGGGGCCGTTACCCCGTCCTCAACGTCAGCGACTCCTGGGAACTCACCTCCATGCTGGAAGTCACCGCCCCCGGCATCGACCACGACTACGAGGAATCCGGCGACGGGCAGCGGACAGCGTGGATGTCCCACCCGGACGGGTCCTGGGCCAGGGCCAGCGCCAGGGGCACGGATGATCCCCTCGTGCACCAGGGCGGGCCGCGCCGGCTGTGGGACATCCTCGACGAGCTGCGCGGCTACTGGCTGAGCCACGGCTACTTCCAGCTCTACGGCGCGAAAGCGCTCATCACCCCGGACGGCACCATCCACCTCGCACGCGGACGCTGGAAAGCCATGATCACATAACGCTTGCGCGGATTCCCGGTCCCGATGACACCGCAAGATATCCCGAACGGGTTCGCGGTGGCAGCCTCAGCCCGACGCGGAGCCTAGCGCGGCGAGATCGCCGGTAATGGTGTCGCCGAGCCATGCCTCGAGCTGCTCGTCCAGGTTCGTTGCCTGCGCTGAGCCCTGGTAGACCGGGGCGGCCAGTTCCGTGCGGACAACCGTCATCCGCTGCGACAGCAGGGCGGTCCGGCTGCCAGGGGAAAGAGAGATGACTGGCTCCAGCGCTCCAGGTGCGGCGTCGAGCTGGCCAGAGCGAAGCCGGACGATCGCCAGATCGGCATGAGCGCGCATCCGGCACATCTGGCTGTGGCCTTCCCCTTCCCCGGGCCCGTCGGCATACGCCGACGTAGAGCGCTCCAGTTCAGCCACCGCGTCGGCCGCAGCCTGAGGGATCATGGTCAGGGCGGAACCGGCGTAGTAGCGCTGGGTCGCCCAGGAGAAGGTGAACTCGCCGCCGACCTCAAGCAGCTCATCGTGGTGCTCACGTGCCCTCGCCTCGTCAGCAGCAGCGATCGAGCGGCGCGTCCCGTCCGCATCGCCAATCCGTGCCGCCGCCACCGCCATGAGGCTATGGAGGTCTGCGGCTTCCTGGCCAGCGTCAAGATACCCCAGGCCGTTTCCGGCCAGGGCCAGGGCCCTGCGGGGGCGCCCGTTCCAGTAAGCGGCGCGGGCCGCCTGGCAACGCATGTATGCCTTCAGCGGCCGGTGATCGATCGCAATCGCATGCGCCCACCCGGCCCGGACCAGTTCCTCAGCCGCCTGGTGGTAGCCAAGGTTACTTGCAGCATCAGCCATCAGCAGGTTGAGGCAGCCCACCATCAGGTACAGGTCCCTCGCATCGCGTGGCTGATGCCGCCGGTCCAGCGACGCGTACACACGATTACGGACCCGTCTCATCTCCAGGAACGACGGGAACTGCTCCAGAGTCGCCTCATAACCGCCCGACAGGCGGATGACATCCTCCCGGAACTGCTCCAGGGTCGCCTCGCCGATCTCGCGGTGTTCGGCTTGTTCCGCCTGCTCGCCCCCCTCATGGGCAGCGGCCATGATCACCTCGTGCAGCATCCAGGACTCATCCGGGCCAGCGTCCTTTATCTGACGGTACGCGAAACCGCCGGGCACATCCGCAGGGACCATCACCCATCTGCCGCCCACATCGGCAGCCGCGATCCCCCGCGACTGGGTGCTACCTGGAAGTGAGCCCGGAACGCCCGTGACGGCATCACCGCCGGGGCTCCCGTGCCTGGCCATCGCGGGCGCCAGGATGACCGGGCGGCCAGCGGCGTGCTGCCCCCACGCGGATGTGCCAGCCGTGCGGGGCGCTGCCACGGCGTTCCCGTTCGGCATCTGATTGTTGTTCTTCTCCGGTGCCTGCCCGGTGCCGTAGAAGAGGCGCTCGGCTTCGGGCATCCACTGGAAGTCGTCGAAGTCCAGCAGGCTGACCACGGCGGTGTCGTAGAGCTGGGCCAGCAGCGACAGGAGCTGCGGTGTTGGCTTGCGCCCGTCGGCGCGGCGGCTGCCGCCAGGTGGCGCCGTCCCTGGCCATTGCTCGTACTCGCACAGGTGCCCCGACGTCATCTTCGCCTTGCCGTCGCGGTCCAGCTTCTTCTCGCGCAGCAGGTCATTGACCCGGTCCGCAGTCTCCTGCAGAGTCCAACCATAAGCCACCCGCCACGCGGTCCGGGGGCGCATCCTGAACCGGCGGCCGAAATCCTCCGCGATCTCCGCATAGCTCAGCCCGGCCGCGCGCATCGCCTCGCGCAGCGTGTCCTGCACGGCCCGGTCGCTGGTCCTCGGCCGCGTCATGCCGCCTCCCCTCCCCGCGGGGCCGTAGCCGCCCGGCGCGGGTCCTGCTCCCACAGTAACCGCCCGGAGGCCGCCCCGGGGCGGAGCGCGGCGCCTGCGCGCGGGCGTCCGGCGCAGCGTGCAGCCGGTGCGCTCGCGGGAGTCACATTTTCCCAGCACACGGAGTGATCTCTACGCGATCAGGCTGCCAGGCTGAAGGCCAGTCAAACCCTGGCAACCGCCTCCGGAACTCTCGTCCCGGAGGACACGACGCCCATTCGCGGCGTGACGCGTCGCGCCGACAGGTCCGGCTGGATGCCCGCAGCATCCGCCCCGAGTGATCATGGAGTGGTCTTCTTGAACGCCCGCAGTGCCGATGCCGGTTCACCGCCCGCTCAGGCGCACGGCCCCGGCTGGCTGTCATTAGAGCTCACAGGACGGTGCAATCTGACCTGTTCTCATTGTTATGCCTCGTCAGGACCAGAAGGCACACATGGCCGGATGAGCGATGCGGACTGGGAACGCGTCATCGAGCAGGCCGCGCGGAAGAACGTGCGGAACGTGCGGTTCATCGGCGGCGAGCCGACATTGCACCCGGCTTTGCCCCGGCTGATCGGGCAAGCACTCGGGGAAGGCATGCAGGCCGAGGTCTACACGAATCTCGTCCGCATTAGTGACCGGCTATGGGAAGTATTATCGCAGCCCGGCGTCAGTGTCGCGACGAGCTGGTACTCGGACGACCCTGGCGAGCACGACCGGATTACCGGCCGGCCCGCCTACCACCGCACGCTCGCCAACATCAAGAGTGCGGTAGAGCGCGGTATCCCGGTCCGCGCCGGACTGGTCAGGCTCAGCAGCGGTCAGCGTACCGGGCCAGCCATTGAGCAGCTGCGGCAGCTCGGCGTGCGGCGGGCCAGCGTCGATGACGTCCGGCAGGTGGGCCGGGGCGTGCGCGACCGCCAGCCCGGGGTCAGGGAGTTGTGCGGCGCCTGCACCGGCACGCTCGCCGTCTTCAGCGACGGAGGGGTTCATCCTTGCGTGTTCGCGCGGTGGCTGCTCGTCGGCGACGTCCGCACGCAGGCACTCGGCGAGATCCTCGACGGGCCGGCGCTGGCAGCCGCGCGGCGCACCATCACAGAAGAACTCAGCCTGCGGCGTCAGGGCGACTGCATCCCGGCTGCCTGCCCGCCCAATGACGGCGATGCCCTCTGCATTCCTGACCACTGCTCCCCGTGCTGCGATCCGGAGAACAGCGGATGACAGGCAGGCACGGACCCGATCGCGGGAGGCGGGCCGGTCGCGGCGGGCAGGATGAAGCCGGGCGCGGAGCGCACCGCCCTCGCGGGGACACTGGCGCAGCGTGCGGCGGGTGAGTTCGCGGGAATCACATTTTCCCGGCACACGGGAGTGACGTCACCGTGACCAGCCTGCCAGGCTCAAGACCACCTGAACCCCGGCGAGCCGCTCCCGGAACCCTGTCCCGGAGGACACCACGACCATGACCCCCCGCGAACCGGGCACCCGCAGCGGGTTAGCCCGGTCCGGCCGCCGCCTCCTGCCCGCCGGGAGACGGCGGCCTCCGGTCACCTCGCGCCGGCACGAGGTCAAGGGCATGCCCTTGATGTGCGCACGGGAGAGCGAACGTGACGGCTGAACGGGCTGTCATCTACGTGCGCGGGGATGATGACCGGCTACTCAGGGATGCCGAGCGCGAATGTGATGAGTACGCGGAGCGCTTCGGCTGGTCAGTGCAGGAATCTATCTATGCTCCGAGCAGCGACACGGGCCTCAGCGCGCTCATGAGCGTGATATTGGAGCTTGATATCGGGATCGTTCTTACTGGCTCCCTGGATATGATCTCTCCCGACCAGGAAACGCGAGACATGCCCATGATGCAGATCGAGAAGACAGGTGTTATCGTGCACCCGGTCTCAACGTTAACGATGTTATCCGCTATCCCGGGCTGCACGGCATGGATGACGTCGGTTCGGCTTAGACCGAAATGCTAGACCCGGTCCGCGTCGGCTGCGGCGAAACACGGCGCGGACCGGTCCCAGGTAACCTGGTTGGCTATATCCGGCTAGCCGTCACGGTGGGGCCGCACCAGGGCTCCTTCCGGAGTCCGGACGCCTGATCAACACCGGAAGAACAGTTCTCGCGCAGACGGGAATGTCCAGGAAAGGCGGGATGATATGGCAGACCCGGATATGCTGGCCCAGGTACTCACCGCGCTGGTGCAGGGAACGGCAGGCGAGGCAGGCAAGCGAGCGCTGGCGGCCCTGGGCGACCTGGCACGCAGGATCCCTTTCCTACGCGACTCAGCGCTGCCGGACGCGACTGGCGATGTCGGGCCCGAATTTTCTGACCCCGAGTACATAGAAGCCCTCGCCGGGATGATGACCCGGCACGCGCGCACCGACCCTGACTTCGGAACTGACCTGGATTCAAGGCTGGCCGACGCGCAGCAGATCCTCGCCCCTGCCCATGGCGGCATCGTCAATATGGTCTCCGGCGACGTCGGCACCCTCGTACAGGCGCACGACATCCACGGCGGCGTCAGCATCGGCGATCCCCCGCGGCACCCCCAGTAGGTGCGTGACGGCGCTTCTCAGACGGCGACCAGACCCGGAGGATTGATGGAGGACTTCTTCGCGGGCGGGGCGCATGCCGCTGGGGGGCGAGGCGGCCTGACCGGTGGCGGGACACTGCGGATCTGTGCGGCCAGCATGCAGGAGCAGGGGCTACGAACGTGGTGCCTTTCCTGTGCTGGCCGCCGTCATGACATCGCCGTGCGGGAATACGGGCGGACGGTGGCCTGGTATGAGCGACCGTACTCGGCGTGGAGGTGGTCAAGCACCGGGGCCGGGTGGAGGTGGCTGAGGCCCTTGCGGGTGCAGCTATGACCGGCTTGCAGGTGGGCGTAGTGGACGGCTGTATCGAGTGGCATCCCCGCGTGGTAGTAGTGCAGGAAGGTGGCGGCGAAGACGTCCCCGGCGCCTGCGGAGTCGATGACCGGCTCGTCCTGGGAGACGGCGGGGAAGGTCCGTACGGCACTGGGATCACTGCTGGTGGCCAGGTGGCAGCCGCGTCCGGCGTCGGTGCATATGACGAGGGCCGGTCCGGGGGCAAGGTATCCGGCGATGCGGGCCGGGATGTCGGGGACGCCCTTGCCGCTGAAGAAGACGATGCCGGTCCTGGGCAGGAAGCCGGGATAGGGCTCCAGGTCGAAGCCGACGTGCAGGTCAGCGGAGAGCACGGCGCCGGGGGGCAGGTGGCAGGCCAGGGGGATCGACCACGGGTTCGGCGCGATGTGCACGTGGCGGCGGCCGGTGAGCGCCGGGGCGAGCGCATTCGTGACGTTCTCGATCGGGGGGAAGGACGCGCGGCAGGTGTGGATGGTCTTGTCCCCGGCGGGATCGATGATGAGCACGGTCTTGTGGTTGCGCGGCAGCAGCGGCGCGAGGAAAGGGCCGGGGATGCCGGCTGATTCGAGCCGGCTGGTGAGCAGGTGCCCTTCGGCATCATCGGCGTACAGCGACACGATGTGCGCGGGCACGCCGAGGCTGGCGTGGGCCCTGGCGTGGTTGTATACCGAGCCGCCTGCCTCGATCCGCACGTCGGCCGGGTAGTCCTCGCGTGGCCCGCTCGCCTGCGGGCTGGCGGTAGTGAAGACGGTGATGTCGAGGGCGAGGTTGCCGACGAGCGTGATCGGCGTGGATGTCTGGGATTGGGCGGGCATCTGTCGTGTTTCTCCCCGGTGTCAGGCGGAGCGCCGATGCCGTGGGCGTCGGGTCCGTGGAAATCTACTTGCTGGTGGCGGGCACTGACGCCGGGGTGGCGGCCGGGTCAGCCGACGTCGGCCGCGCGTTCCTGTCCTGGCGGGCGCCTGTGGCGGCACAGGACGGGGGCCAGGGGCTGCCAGGTCTCCGGCGCGAGCAGCCGCGGGAAGTCCCGGGCGCGGAGTCCTGCCTTCACGGAGATCCTCGGGTGCCGCCGCGGGTCGGGGCGGATCTCCCGGGTGCTCGTGACGACGGTGTCGAAGTTCCCGTGCTCGCTCACCAGCCGTTCGGTTCGCGGGTCAAAGTGGCCGTACGGGTAGGAGAAGTGGCGGATCTCCACGCCAGTGCCGCGTTCGAGCGCGGCCCTCGCCGTGGTGAGGTCGTGCCGTAGCTCGTCGTCGGTGCGGGTGAGGTAGCAGCGGTGGTCGCTGGAGTGGTAGCCGATCTCGTGGCCGTCACCGGCCAGCGCGCGCAGCCCGGCCAGGTCCATCACGCCGGAGTACGCCTCCCCGGGCGGCAGGGGCGCGCCGTGTGCCCAGCCGGAGACCGCGTAGATCGTGGCCCGCATCCCGTGGCGGGCCAGTGTTTCCCGGGCGTGCTCGTAGACCCCGGCGCGGCCGTCGTCGAAGGTGAGCGCGACGGCCCGGCCATGCTGGCGGCGGGCTGCGTCGTAATGCACTGCCAGCTCGCTCATCGTCAGGGCGCGGAATCCCTCGTCTGCGAGCCAGCCGGTCAGGCGGCGGAACGTGCGCGGAGGCAGGCACCAGGGTGAGGAGCTGTCGCTGATGTCGTGGAAGGTGAGCACGGGGATGAATCCGTCAGGCAAGCTCACGGTCGTAGACCTCCCGTCCGAGGGCCAGGGCGCTGCGCCACAGGCCGATGCGGGCGGCGCGGTCGTGCGGCAGCGGCGGGAACCGGCAGAGCCCGGCGTCATCGCGGCCGTTGACGAGGGCGTCGAAGGCGATCCGCGCCCACCGGCGGGCTCCCCGGGTATTCAGGCTAAGGAGCTGGGCGTAACGGCCGGCGATCACATCACGGATGATGTCCGCGGGCGGCGCGCGGCCTCCGGTGTCGCCGCGCTCGGTCATCGCCTCGCCGAGCATCGTCTCCAGCGTGATGCGCTGGCCGTCGATCCACAGGCCGGGATGGCGGGTGCGGGGGGCCGCGGGCGGGTGCGGGCTGCCGTAGCGGAAGTGGATCGCGTGGCAGCCGGGGTGCAGGAGCTGGAAGTGGGTCAGCCCGCTGCCGGTGAGCCGCAGGCTGAGCAGCATGCTCTCGTGCTGGATGGCCGCGAACCCGGCGTCGCGGAACCCGCCCGCGCCGCGCAGGAGGGCGGTGTCGATGAGGAAGACCTCGTGGAAGAAGTCGACCGGCAGGCACAGCACGGCACTGGGGTCAGCGCGCAGCGTCCCGAACTCGGCGGGGAAGCAGCGGAGGTTCGCGTGGACCTGCCCGGACCGGGGGTAGACGCGCCCGATGCGGGCCGCGCTGATGCAGCTCTCATAGTCATCCGAGCGCAGGAAGACGGGCAGGTGCAGCGCGCCGGCGCGGACACCGTGGCTGGCGGTGAGCTGGCGGTGGCAGTGCTGGGCGAGCGCGAGCGTAGCGGGGGCCAGGATGCAGTCGTCGTCGAGGAAGAAGACCTGGCGGGCGCGGGCCAACTCCAGCCCCGCGTTGCGGCTGTGGCAGGGGCCGCGCCGCTGCGGGCTTGCCGTGTACACGATCTCGACGGGGCTGCGGGCGGCGACGTGCCGGATGACCTGCTCAGTGTGGTCGGTGCTGCCGTCGCTGATGACGATGATCTGGCGCAGCCCGCTCGGTTCCTGCTGGAACAGGGAGTACAGGCACCACACGAGCGGGTTGCGGCGATACTCTTCCACGCCGAAGGGGCACCGGTTGCGGGTCGGGATGATCACCGCCAGTGTCGCACCGTCGTATTCCCGGGAGCGCCCCGTCACCGAGATAATCATGCTGTGTCCCGGTCTGCCGGGAATGCCAGGCAGGTGCGCACGAGCAGTCCGGCGTCCCAGGCGAAGGGCACGGCGTCCAGGCCGCGGAGGGCATGTACTTCCATCTCGCCTTCGGTGCAGATCAGCTGCTGCGGCAGTACGGTGATCCGCGCGGCGTGGCGGGCGAAGTCTGGGAGCACCGCGATGTAGCAGTGCACGTGATGGCCGAAGCTGGTGGTGACGGCTCCCGAGGGGCGGATGCGGGCGAGGACCGCCGCGCGCAGCGGGAGGTCGGCGACCTCCTCCGTGATCTCCCGCCGGATCGCGGAGTCCGGCGCCTCGCCAGGCTCTCGCTGGCCGCCGAAGCAGGCCAGCGCGTGGCGGAAGCGCGGGACGGGATAGCCGGCGTCCTTGCGCTGGAGGATCGCGGCCGTCCGTGCGGGATCGGTGATCAGGCAGGCCACGCCCTGCCGGGTCACCGGCTGCCTGCCTCTTGCTGCCGGAACGCCGCGATCGTGTTCGCCAGGGACTCCCGGAACGGGGTGACGGCGAACGGGCCGCCCAGGGCGGCGTGCAGCCTGCTCGTGTCCAGGACCTTGAGCGGATGGCCGTCCGGCCTGGCGGTGTCGAAGACGAGGTCGCCGTCGAAGTTCATCGCGCGGGCGATCTGCCCGGTGATGTCTGCGATCGTGTGGACGGATCCGGAGCCCACGTTGAGGCACCCGGAGTCGCCCAGGCCGCCGGGCCCGGTGAGCGCGCGGACGGTGATCCTTGCTGCGTCGGCGGCGTACAGCAGCTCGCGGCGGGGGGCGCCGCTGCCCCAGACCCCGACGCGGCGTGTACCGCGCCGCTGCGCTTCGGCGATCTTGACGATCGTGGCGGGGATGACATGCCCGCGTGTGAGGTCGAACCGGTCGTCCTCGCCGAACATGTTGATGAAGATCAGGTGGACGACCTGGAGCCCGTACTGCCGCTGGTATGCCTCGCCCAGTGAGATCGCGAAGCGCTTCGCCAGACCGTACGGGGCGCTCGTGGGCTCGGGCAGGCCGTCCCACAGCGATTCCTCCCGCCAGGGCAGCGCGGCGGCAGCCGGGTAGGCGTCGCAGCTCGCCGCGCAGATGACCTTCGTGACGCCGCAGGCCCGCGCCGCCTCGAAGACATTCAGCGCCATGACCGAGTTCGCCTGCATCATCGAGGCCGGGCGGGACACGTTGTACCCGATCCCGCCGCAGTCAGCCGCAAGGTGAACCAGCACGTCAGCCGGATGGCGGCGCAGGAACCCGCCGAGCCGCACGGCATCGAGCAGGTCAAGGTCACGCCGCGACGGGGCCATCGTCAGGACACCCTCGCGGCTGTGCAGCTCGCGGACGACCGCCCGGCCGAGCAGGCCAGAACCCCCCGTGACGAGCACCCGCACCGGCGCGGTCATGACCCGGGCCGTCCCGTCCCCGTCGCCCGTGACCGGCTGCCGACACCGGTCGGCCTCGCCGGGGATCGCGTGCCATCCATGCTGGTCAGGCATGATCTGAGCGCATCGGTCATGTACTCGACATCCTCCTGGCCCAGCCCCGGATGGCAGCCGATACAGAACGCGCGCTCGTCCAGCCACCGCGCCACGGGAAGCGGGGATCCCGCGCCCGCGAACAGGTCGGCATACACCGGCTGGCCCACCAGCGGCATGAGCGGCCGGGTCTCGATCCCCCGCTGTTCGAGGAAGAACGCGACGTCACCGCCCCGCATGTCATCCGCGGTCATGACCAGCGGGTAGAACATGAACACGTGATCGGTACGCGGCGGTGCCGACGGAAGCTGCACCAGGCCCGCGTCCTCCAGATCCCGCAGGCCCTGGGTGAGAGCCGCCGCGTTGCGGGCACGTGCGGCGAGTAACCCCGCCCGGCGCTCGAGCTGGGCGACGCCGATCGCCGCCTCAAGCTCGGTGATCCGGTAGCTGGCGCCAGGCCGCACGAACCGGAACCGCCCCTCGATGACCGCGCGCAGATCCTGCCCGGACACGCCCAGCCCGTCATCGATCGCGAGATAGACCGGATCCCGTCCGTGATTGCACAGGCTCCGCATGATCACCGCGAGATCCTCATCATCGGTAACCGCGACGCCGCCGACCCCGGTCACGAGGATGTGCGCCGCGTACATCGAGAAGCAGCCGATGTCAGCGAACCCGCCGACCTGCTTGCCGCCGATGCTGGCGAACATGGCCTCGCAGGAGTCCTCGATCACCCGCAGCCCGCGGCGGCGGCAGATCTCCATGACCGCTGGCATGTCCGCGGGCAGGCCGCACAGATGGACCGGCATGACGGCCCTGGTCCGCGGCGTGACCGCCGCCTCGATCAGCTCCGGCGCCATCGTGTAGGCCGTCGCGCTGACATCGACGAAGACCGGGCGCAGGCCCGCCATCAAGACCACGTTCACCGTCGCCGGGAACGTGACGGCCGGGACGATCACCTCATCGCCCTCAGCCCAGCCGCACCTCTCCTTCAGCGCCAGCACCGCCACATGCAGCGCGCTGGTACCCGAGTTCGCCAGCACCGCATGACGCGCCCCGTGCGCAGCGGCTAACCCGTCCTCGAACCGGCGGCTGAACGGCCCGTAAGACAGCCGGTCAGCGTCCAGCGCCTCATTGACATACCGCCGCTCCAGCGCGGAGAGACTGACCTCCCCCACCCCGATCCGGCGCACAGGCCCGCTTCCCTGGACACTTACCATCGTGGCTTTCCTCCCGGAGGATCGAGACCGGTCACAGGAGTTGCTTCGCCGGGTTTGGCTGGCTTTGAGCCTTGCATCCGGGTTACCCGGAGGTCACTCCTTGTGCTGGGAAAATGTGACTCCCGCAAGCACACCCTCCGCACGCTGCGCCAGCCTCCAGTCCTGGGGCCGTGCGCTCCATACCCCCGGGCACCCGGGCCGGTACAGCGTCAGCGGGCAAGGCTCGCGGGAGCGGTCTGCTGCTCGATGAGTGCCGCTCGAGGTGCCCGGCCGATTCCGTGCACTCCCGGGAGTCCCGCCCGTGCAGATCCCGCCCGGCCAGGACGAGGCCGCCGCCCGGACGCCGGCGGGGCGAGGCCTGGAGCAGATAGCCCTTGCAAGAAGAGTTTCACCAGCTCGCGACATACCTGGTGCCGGGAATCACAAATTCCCGGCACCAGGAGTGACATCCATCTCGCACCGCTCCCAGGCTGACCGGCAGCGCATGAGATCCGGCACTGAACCGCACATAGGCACAGCATGAACGGTCTGCTCGTGATGACCGGGCCAGGTCAGCGAGCAAAACGGGTACCTGTGAGATCGCACACCGGGAGCACAAGGTGATTGAAGGCGCGGCCATCATCATCATGGCATCGCTGCTCGGATTCGTATTCGGCCGTTTCCCCGGCCGCCGGGGAAGCACGGAGAAGATCAAACCGGTCTGCGGCTGCCATCGCCATCACAGCTTCCACGACCCCCAGACCGGTGCCTGCCTCGGCGGTGACTCGATCGGTATCCATTGCGGGGAGCCCGGCTATGGCCATAGAGAATGACCCGGTCTTTCACCGGCGCAGGCTGCGGGCAGGGCTGCGCAAGGCACGGGAGAACGCCGACCTGACCCAGTGCCAGGCCGCCTGGGACCTGGGCTGGTCCCTGTCTAAGCTGATCCGGATCGAGGCAGGCTCCGTCAGGGTCGCCGTGACCGACCTGAAAGCGATGCTTGCGCTGTACCACGTCACTCACGATGACACCGTCAGCCGCCTCACCGAAGCCGCGCGCGGCAGCAAGAACAAGGGCGGAGGACCGTGGCGGAACCCGTACCGCGACCTGGTGACATCGCCGTATGACTGGTACCTCGGCCTGGAACGCGCCGCATCCTCGATCTGCGCCATGCACCCCTCTCTCGTCCCCGAGCTCGCACAGACCCCCGACTACGCGACCGGGCTCCTGCCCGGCGCCCGCACGACAGCCGAGCTGAACCACCTGACCGGGCTACGCGCGAGGCGGCAGGCAAACCTCAGCGGAGAGCCCGGACCCCGCCAGCTGACGATCATCCTCGCAGAAGAGGCACTTCACCGCCAGGTCAGCGGCCCCGCGGTCATGCGAGCGCAGCTCCGGTACCTGCTCGACATCACCGGACGAGAGACCGCCACCATCCAGATCCTGCCGTTCAGCGCCGGGGTCCACCCAGGCCTGCTGCTCGGCCCGTCTGTCCTGATGGGATTCGCCGACCCCGGCGAGGACATGCTCTTCACCGAGGACCCGATCGGCCACCTGGTAAGCCACGACGCACTGTACGAGCAGGACGTGGTCGCGCGATTCAGCGGCCACTTCGAGGCGATGCGCCGCCTCGCCCTTCCCGGCGACCAGGCCAGGGCACTGATCAGCGAGCTGATCGACCGGCTTGGCCCGGGCTGAGGCAGCATTCCCGGCAGAGCGCCTTCCCTGTCACGACGAACTCAGAGGGCAAAGGGCAGGAAAGGATGCCGAACGGGAGCGCGATGGCAGGCTCACCCAGATGCCCGAGACATCCCGGGCGCGTGCAAGGCGGTAAGAATCACCACGATGATCAGCGTGATCTTCTACGGGACGGTCTCCCCGCTGCCTGCCGTCCGCGCGGGCCTGCCTTCCGTGCTTGTTCCCGGTCCGGGCACCGGCTGCGGGGCTGATCCGCATGACCTCCGGCAGGCCGCCCGCCTGCCTGATGTTACGGACCGTTCCTGTCGTCCAGGACCATTGATGACGCCCGTCCGGGGCTTCGCGCTGGTACCCGGGACGGCGCCCGGCTTCGTGGGGGGCCGCTGTCACGATCGTCCCTTACCCGGGAGAGCTTCGGTGACCTCGCGGTGGAGTCGCTGTCGGCGGCCACGCCCGTGGTGGCCGCACCGCTGGCGGCCCGGAGTGCCGTTCTCGGCGGCGGGGTCGTCGTCCCAGCCTGCGGCGCGGCTTTCGGTGAGGATCCGGCCGAACTCGGTATCGGCGGCCCGGCCGACGCCGGTCCGCCGATACCGCTGTGAGCCCGTTGCGCTCAACGGTGCGCGGATTTGATGCCTTAACTGGCTGTGAGCAGTTCGAAACTGCCATTAGCGGCATCAGACGGGCTGAAGTCGCTGATAGTATCCAGGACCCGGCGATAGGAGCCATTGCTGTAGGCGTCCACATGCACCTCCACCGTGCCCCCAGTATTAGCAG
>WNFD01000883.1_pt1 | contig 30238 bp, 34 predicted proteins | sample 5400491 | NCBI WGS metagenome assembly WNFD01 (sample SAMN13153343, study PRJNA577476) | soil metagenome | isolation source: 120 cm saprolite under Douglas fir tree site 2 hole 2 replicate 2 | place: USA:California | collected 2015-04-18
CCGCTGATCGCCCCGCACGCGGTGTCCGTCTCGTACCGGGAGCTGCAGTTCTTCTGGCGGCTCGAGTACGTGGTGGCCTAGGGCTCGGCCCGGCCCTTCGTCGCGAACTGGCGCTCGTAGAGCGCGCGCAGCTCCTCGAGGGTGGTGGCCTGGCCGGGGGCCTTGTCGGGGCGCACCCGCGCGATGCGGGCGAAGCGCAGCGCGAAGCCGGACGGGTAGGTCGGGCTCTTCTGGATCTCGTTGTAGTCCACCTCCACCACGACCTCCGGCCGCACCCGCACCGTGTAGCCGTCGTCTCCGGTGGCGAGCGCGTGCAGTCGCTCGGTCATCTCGGTGAACTCGCGGTCGGTCAGGCCCTTGAAGGTCTTGCCCACCTCCGCCCAGCCGTCCCCGTCGCGGACCGCCAGGTGGTAGTTGGAGAGCCAGCCCACGCGGCGGCCGGAGCCGCGATCCGCGGCCACGATCACGCAGTCCACCGTCAGCGCGGCCTTCAGCTTGAGCCACTTCTTGCCCCGGCCGCCCGGCTCGTAGGAGCTCGCCGGGTCCTTGGCCATGAGGCCCTCGTGGCCGGCCGCGAGCGCGCGGGCCATGAGGGCGGTGCCGTCCTCCGCCCGCGTGACCAGCACGCGCTCGGCCAGCCAGCGGCCGCCGGTCACGCGGTCGAGGACCTCCCAGCGGCGCGCGTAGGGCTCGTCGAGATACGACCGCCCGTCCGCCATCAGGCAGTCGAAGAGGTGCAGCGTGAGCGGCAGCGAGCCGGCCGCGGCCTCGACGCCGCGCACCCGACGGAAGCGGCGCATCAGCTCCTGGAACGGCAACGGGCGCCCCGCCGCATCGAGGGCGACCACCTCGCCGTCCAGGATGAGCGGCGAGCCGGAGAGATCGCGCCGGGCGATGGCCACGATGTCGGGCAGGCTGCGGGTGACGTCGGACATGCGCCGGCTCCAGATGGCCACCCGCTCGCCGTCCCGGTGGAGCTGGATGCGCGCGCCGTCGTACTTGTACTCCATCGCGGAGGTGCCGCCGTGGGCGGCCAGCGCCTCGGCCGGGTCGATCGCGATCTCGGCCAGCATCGGCAGCAGCGGCACGAAGACGCGGGGCTGGGCCGCGCCGAGGGCGGCCGCGTCCCCGCCCAGCGCGAGGGCGGCCACCGCGGTGAGGTCGCCGGTGACCAGCGCGGCGCGGCGCACCATCGCGGGCGGCGCGCCCGCCGCCTCCGCGATCGCCTCGAGCACGAGCCCCTCCGAGAGGCCCATGCGCATCTCACCGTAGATGATGCGCTGGAGCAGGTCGCGCTCGGCCTCCGAGGCGCGCTCCGCCAGCTCGCCCAGGCGCACCTCGCGCAGCCGCCGGGCGCCCGGCCCCGCCGCCTCGGCCACCTCGCCGAAGGCCCGCGCCACGTCCGCCAGCGTGAGGGGCGCCGCCGACGCGCCCGGCGCGGGCGCGGGCAGGCCGCGCACGTTGAGCACGCGCGGATCCGAGGCCGGGAAGGCGCGCCCGCTCAGATAGGTCACGGCGCGCGCGAGGTCGTCGGGCGCAAGCGCGCGCAGGTACTGGGCAACGAGACGGCGCTTCTCGAGCCGGCCCCCGCTCGCGGCGACGCGCGCGCGAAGCTCGGTCAGATCGGCGAGGAGCGCCATGGGCCCCGGTCTCCCCGTCACAGGATCAGCAGGAGCCAGCCGACCAGCAACGTCACCACCGTCACCGGCACGCCGACCTTGCTGTATTCGAGGAAGCCGATCTGGATGCCCGCGCCCCGTGCCTGCTCGACCACGATGAGGTTGGCGACCGAGCCCAGGATGGTGAGGTTCCCCGCCAGCGTGGAAGCCATCGCGAGCAGGAGCCACGCGCGGGTGGGCTCGCCGAAGGTCGGGATCACCGTCTTGAAGAGCAGCACCGCGGGCACGTTGGAGACCAGGTTCGAGAGCACCGCGGTCACCACCGTGAGCACCGAGGGGCGGTAGAGGCCGGCCGCGCCCGCCCACCCGAGGGTCTCGCCGGCCAGCCCGGAGGCCTCGAGACCGCCGATCACCACGAAGAGGCCGGTGAAGAGCACGAGGAGCCCCCAGTCGATCTCGCGATAGACCTTGTCGGGATTCACCCGCCGCGTGAGGAGACAGTAGGCGGCGCCGCCGATGGCCACCAGCGCGATCGGCACCCCGGCGAGGAACGCCACCAGCATCACCGCCACCGCGGCCATGGTCTTGATCATCAGCGCGTGGTGCACCGCCCCGCGCTCGTCGAGGGCCTCGGCCGGCAGCGCGGGCGGCAGCCGACGCCGGTACACGAGCCAGATCACCGCGAACACGAGCGCGAGCCCGACCACCGCCACCGGCGCCTCCCGCAGCAGGAACGCGCGGTAGCTGATGCCGGAGAAGCTGCCCACCAGCATGTTCTGCGGGTTGCCGGTCAGCGTCGCCACGCTGCCCACGTTGGCCGCGGTGGCGAGCGCGATCAGGTAGGGCACCGGCGGCAGGTGGAGGCGACGCACGAGGTCCAGCACGATGGGCGCCATCACCAGGCACACCACGTCGTTGACGAAGAGGGCCGACAGCACGCCGGCGGCCAGGATGATCAGGGCCAGCAGGCCCACCGGGGTGTGGGCGCGCCGCACCGCCGCGTAGGTCACGAGGCGGAAGAAGCCGGAGAGGCGCAGGTACGCGGCGACGATCATCATGCCGAAGAGCAGCACGAGCGTGTGGGCATCCACCGCGGCCACCGCCCGGTCCCAGGGCAGGAGCCCGCTCACCACCACCACCGCCCCGCCGATGATGGCCACGCCGGTGCGGTCGACGCGGAAGAAGGGCAGGCGGCCGAGCGCGAGGCCGAGATAGGTGCCGGCGAACGCGACGAGCGCGATCAGCCGGTCGACACTGAGCTCCTGCATGACCTCCTCAGTAGCCGATCGCGGCGCCGTCGCTCCGCGGATCGGCCCCGCCCACCAGCACGCCGCTGCCCGCGTCGATGGTGATGCCGTGGGCGTGGCCGGCCAGCTCGTTCCAGGCCTCCCAGCGATTGATCGCGTGGCCCCGGCGGGCCAGCTCCGCGACGGTGGCCTCGGGGAACCGACCCTCCAGGTTGAGCTGGTCCCGCGCGTCGCCGATCGCGAAGCGCCCCGCGAGCCAGCGCGGGGCCTCGACCGCGCGCTGGATGTCGAGCCCGAAATCGATCAGCGCGGTGTACACCTGGAGATGGATCTGCGGCTGGCCGTCGGCGCCCATGCAGCCCACGATCTGCCACAGGCGGCCGTCGCGGAAGGCGAGCGAGGCGATCAGGGTGTGCAGCGGCCGCTTGCCGGGCTCGAGCCGGTTCGGGTGATCCGGATCCAGCGAGAAGTAGGCGCTCCGATTCTGGAGCACGATGCCGGTGTCCCCCGCCACCACCCCTGCGCCGAAACCGAAGTAGAGGCTCTGGATCAGCGACGCGGCGTTGCCCGCCTCGTCGACCGCGGCCACGTAGACGGTGTCGCCGGCCAGGCTGCCCGCGGAGGGCACGCGGTCCCACGGCAGCGCCCGCGCGGGATCGATGAGGCGCCGGCGCTCGTCGGCGTAGGCGGCCGAGAGCAGCCGATCCACCGGCACCGGCACGAAGGCCGGATCGGCGACGAAGCGGTCCCGATCGTGGAACGCGATCTGCTTGGCCTGCACCAGCAGGTGCACGTGATCCGGCCCCAGGTAGGGCCGCGCGCCCAGGTCGTAGGGCTCCACCAGCCGCAGGGCCTGCAGGACCGAGATCCCCTGGCTCGGTGGCGGGGTCTCGTGGATGGTGACGCCGCGATAGGTGGCGCTGATGGACTCGCCCCACCGCGCGCGCTGCCCGGCCAGATCGCGCTCGGTGAAGAAGCCGCCGCCCGCGCGCGCCCACCGGACCATCTCGCGGGCCGTCTCACCCTCGTAGAAGCCGGCTCGCCCCGCGCCGAGGCGCTCGAGGGTGCGCGCGAGGTCCGGGTTGACGAGGCGCCGCCCGACCGCCGGGCGGGGCCCCTCGGCCAGGAAGATGCGCGCCGCGGGCGGATCCGCCGCGAGCACCTGGGCGTTGCGCTCGATCCACTCGGAGAGCCGCCGGGTGATCGGGAACCCGTCGCGCGCGTAGCGCACCGCCGCGGCCAGGTCGTCCGCGAGCGGGAGGCGCCCGTGGCGGGCGTGGGCCTCGCACCAGCCGTCCACCGCGCCGGGCACGGTGAGGGTCGCGGGCACGATGCCGCGGAGCGGGATCTCGGCCAGGTCGCGCGCGCGGAACCAGTCGAGGGTCCCCGCCTCCGCCGCGCCGCCCGCGGCGTCGAGCGCGTGCACCGCGCCGGTGCGCGCGTCGTGGATGAGCCAGAACGCGTCCCCGCCCACGCTGGTCATGTGCGGGTAGACGACCGCGAGCACCGCGGCGGCGGCGATGGCCGCGTCGACCGCGGAGCCGCCGGCTTGCAAGATCTGGACGCCCGCCTGGGAGGCCAGCGAGTGGGGAGAGGTGACCATGCCGCGGTACGCCAGCGTGGCCGGGCGCCCGGCGTCGAGGATGCGCCTAGCTCCGTCCCGGCGCGAGCGGCAGCTCCATCCAGACGTCGGCGCGCGGGTTGCCGTTGTAGTCGCCGATCTCCCGGAACCCGTAGCGGCGATAGAGCCGCACCGCGGCCTCGAGCCGGCTCTCGCTGTCCAGGCGCAGCGCCTGGCCTCCGAGCGCGCGGGCCTCCTCCAGCACGCGGGCCATCAGCCGGTCCGCGAGGCCGCGGCCCCGGCACTCCGGGCGCAGCCACATGCGCTTGAGCTCGGCCACCCCCGGCGCGAGCCGGCGCACCCCCGCGGTCCCCACGACCACGCCGGCGGGGTCGACGACGATCAGCATCACGCCCGCCGCGCCGTCGTACTCGCCCTGCCAGTCGGCCACGTCGTGGTCGAGGCCGCTCGCGTCCAGGTCCTCGCCCAGGAACGCGAAGTACGCGGCCAGCTCGCGGGCCACCCCCGCGTGGTCGGCGGGGCCCGCGCGGCGGATCTGGTAGTCCTCGGCCACCTAGCGCTTCCGGGCGTGCGCGTCGAGCCCGCGCTGCCAGAGGTACTCGGTCTCGCCCAGGTGCTTGCCGACCCAGCGCGAGAGCACGAAGAGCAGGTCGCTGAGGCGGTTCACGTACTTGAGCGGCCACTCGCCGATCGCGTCCACCCGCGACAGCTCCAGCACGCGCCGCTCCGCGCGGCGGCAGACGGTGCGGGCCTGGTGGAGGAAGCCGCCGACCGGCCCGCCGCCCGGGAGGATGAAGCTCTTCAGCGGGGTCAGCTCCTTCTGGCACTCGTCCATCAGCCGCTCGAGCGCGGTCACCTGCTCGGCGCCCACCCGGAACATGCCCTCGTAGGTCGCGTCGGACGGGGTGGCCAGCTCGCTCCCCAGGTCGAACAGCTCGTTCTGCAGCCGCCGCAGCACCTCGTCGAGCCACCGGTGCCGCTTGCCGCTCTTCTTGCGGTCGGCGTTGAACACGCGGGCCAGCCCGATGATCGCGTTCAGCTCGTCGATGGTGCCGTAGGCCTCGATGCGCGGCGAATCCTTCGGCACGCGGCGGCCGCCGACGAGCGCGGTCTCGCCGTGGTCTCCCGTGCGCGTGTAGACGCGGGTGATGCGGACGGGCATTGCGGGTCCTCCCGCGCCGAGGCTAGCACAGGTGCTAGACTCAGGCCATGAGCGAGACGTGGCGCGCGAACCTGGTGACCGACCAGGACGGCATCGCGCGCCTCGTGCGCGAGTGCAAGCGCATCGCGGTCCTGGGCATCAAGACCGAGGCGCAGCGCGACCAGCCCGCGTTCTACGTGGCGGAGTACATGGCGCGGGCCGGCTACGACATCGTGCCGGTGCCGGTCTACTTCCCCGAGGCCACCCGGATCCTCGACCGCCCCGTCTACCGCACCGTCCGCGAGGTCCCGGGCGCGGTGGACATGGTCGACGTCTTCCGCCGCCCGCGTGACATTCCCCCGCACGTGGACGACATCCTGGCCGCGCACCCCCGCGTGGTGTGGCTCCAGCTCGGCATCCGCCACGAGCAGGCCGCGGAGGCCTTCGCGCGCGCCGGCATCCAGGTGGTCCAGGACCGCTGCCTGCTGGTGGAGCACCGCCGCCTGCGCGGGTAGAGTACGGACCCTTCGCCCATGTCGATGCGGGTCGCGTTCTACAAGGTCGACGACGGACGCCGGTGCGCCTGGACCGCGCGGATTCCCGGGCGCCGGCCGTTCCCGGGGAGCACGATGGCCTCGGGGCGGGACCTGCCGCACGACCTCGCTTAGTTCGTCGCCGGGCCGGCGGGTGATCAGCACGCATCACGCGGCGCTCGTCGCCACCGAGCACGTCGTGAATGCCCACGCGGCCGCGTGGCGCGCAAAGGCGGCGACTCCGGCGGGTCCGGCCCTCGACGAGATGCTCGCCCGCTGGCGGTCGTTGCGCGTCGGGGAGGAGCTCCTCGTGGAGTGGACAATCCCACCCGCCGCGGACCGCGGTCAGCGCGCGGCGGCGAGCGTGTCCAGCGCGAGCGTCACGTCCTGCCACTCCGTCTCGCTGAGCGCGGTCGCGCCGAAGCGCGCGCGCTCGTAGTGACGCGTGAGGCGCGCGAAGGGTTCCGCGCGCTCCGGCGCGGTGACGCCGACCCGCGCCGCGAACTGTCGCGCGGTCTCGGCCGCCGCGGGCGAGAGTCCGCGCCGGGCGAGCAGTCGCAGCGCGCGCTCGTAGAACGCGGGCACGCTCGCGGTGGCATTCGCCCCGCGCCCCGCGAAGCCGCGACTCCCGAATAGCCAGACCAGGGCCAGCACCACCACCACTCCGCCGGTCGCCATCAGGGCGGGGCTCACCCGCCAGTGACGCGGCCACGAGAGCCCGACCCGCACGTCGGTGGCCTGGCGATGCACGCTGGCCGCGAGGTGCACCTGATCGCCCAGGCTCCAGTTGATCACGTAGCGGTACCAGCGCATGCGCGCCGCGTCGAGGTAGAGGGACACCGAGCCCGGTGGGGTGCTCGCGACCTCGCCGCGGGGAGACGGGTCGAAGGCGACCCAGCCCCGCCCGTCGACGTAGGCCTCGACCCACGAGTGCGCGTCGCTCAGCCGCACCATGAAGTAGCGGCCGTACGGGTTCCACTCGCCGTGCTGGAAGCCCGCCACGACCCGGCTCGGGATCCCCTCGCTCCGCAGCATCACCGCCATCGCGGCCGCGAAGTACTCGCAGTTGCCCGACCGGCGCACGAACAGGAACTCCTCGAGGGGCGGGCGCGTGGTCTCGCGCCGGAGCGCGAGCGTGTAGCGGTAGGTGGTGCCGAGGAAGGCGCTGATGCGGCGGGCCGCGGTCTCGGGGTCGCGGGTGCCCGCGGTCGCCTCGCGGGCCAGCCGCGCGATGTCGGGGGAGAGCGCGGGCAGCTGCAGGTAGCGTGCGCGCTCCGCGGCCGGCAGGCCGGGCGCCGGCCGCGCCGCGGGAGCGGCGGGACGGATCGTCCCCTCCAGCTCCGACTCGACGACGTAGTGCAGGCGGGCCGTCGCGCTCGAGGTGCTGAGGCCGCCCATGTCGTCCACCACGAGGGTGGGCGACTGCGCCTCGAGCCGCAGCATCCGGGGAGCGCCGAAGATCGCGTCGGTGCCCATCGGCTCCAGGAAGATCTCCTGACGCAGGGCCGGTCCGGTGCCCCGCGGGAGGCCGATCCCGAAGTCGCCCCCGGCGCCGCGGCGAATGTACCGGCGCGTCGCCCCCGCGCTCGACCAGGCGAGGCCGTCGAACTGGTCGAAGGCCACCCCGCGCCAGCGCAGCTCGGGCAGCGTGGCGGGCTCCACCCGCTCGTCGGTGAGGTACACGCGCATCACCACGCTCCGGTCGCTCTCGATGTCACCGAAGCTGCCCAGGTCCACCCGGTCCGAGAAGCCGGTGACCATGCGGCCGAGCTGGGCCCGCAGCGGCAGCGCGGCCTGTCCCACCCGTGGAATGATGAAGAAGAGCCCGCCCGCGAGCGCGAAGGTGATGGCGGCGGCGACCAGGCTCACCCGGGTGAGCGGCCCTCGGAAGAAGACACGACGGGTGGAGGAGCCGGCGGCGCCCTCGCGGCCCGCCTGCTCGAGCTCGGTCACCACGTGGTTGAGGATCAGCATCCAGGTGCCGAGCACGAGGAAGACGACGAACACCGCCAGGAAGCCGAGGCTGAAGCTGATGGAAGCGGCGGCGACCAGCATGAAGAACGACAGCAGCGCGGCGTCGCGCAGGTCCCGCAGGCCGCGTCGCACGAAGAGCCGGAGGAGGATCAGGAACAGCAGCAGGTGCACCATCCCGTCCAGCAGCGAGTAGGCGAGGTAGAAGAGGTCGACCGTGATCGCCACCGCCGCGGTGCCGACCAGGCAATAGCCGAGCGCCGGGCGCACCGCGCCACGCGCCCGCGCCTGCTCGTGGCCCCAGCCCACCAGGATGGCCAGCACCACCAGCCCCGCCCCCAGCGGGCCGATGAGCGCGGCCCCGTAGAGCGCGGCCACCCCGGTGAAGACCAGCAGGTAGGTGACGAGGCGGAGGGCGAGGAGGGCCGACATGTCAGGCGAGCGGGATCCGGATCTCGCGCAGCCGGCGCGGGCCGACGGACGGCTCGCCGTCCACCGGCGCCCCGGCCGCGCGTCCGGGCGCGGCCGGCTCGTAGAGCGCGAGCGCGGTGAGCACGCGGCGGAGATGCGGGCGGCCGTGGCCGAGCGGGACGAAGAGATCGGGCCCGACCAGCTCCACCCCGGCCCCGGCGCGGATCAGCGCCACCGCGAGCGAGGCGGCCTCGGAGAGTCCGGTCTCGAGCGCCTCCGTCCCGGCCCGGCCCCGCCCCACCAGCAGCAGGCGGCTGTCGTGACTCGTGTCCGCCTCGTGCTCGCGCACCATCAAGGCCTCGGTCTTCGCGCTGCTCCGCCAGTGGATGAAGCGCGGGTCGTCGCCCGGCCGGTAGACGCGGAGGTTGTAGAGATCGTTGCCGCGCCCGCGCCGCCGCCCGGCCGACTCGCCGGTGTCGCCCAGACGCCCGAGCGACTCCGCGGGCACCGGGTGCACCGCCGGGAACACGAGCACCTCGCCGGTCAGCGCGGGCCGGCCCGCCTTCATGAACAGGCCGAACGGGAAGCGGGTGGTGATGCGCACGCCGGCGAGAGGCCGGCGGCCGCGGCGCGGGAGCGTCTCCTCCCAGGTGGCGAGCCGGTCCGCCCCCGCCTCGATGCGCCGGAAGTAGATGAAGCGCGAGCCCGACTCGAGCGCGCGCGCCTCCGGCGCGAGCAGCTCGAGGGTGACCGAGTACGACGTGAGCCAGCGCTTGCGGTTCGCTAGGGTGGCCCCGAGCAGCGCGGGGCGGCCCGCGTACAGCTCCTCCGGCGTGACGCCGGTGAGGGCCAGGCCACGCATCGCCTGCTCGGAGAAGATGCCGGAGACGACGATCAGGGCGAGCAGGGCCGAGACCAGCAGGTAGAGCAGGTTGTTGCCGGTGTTGATCGCGGCCACCCCGAGCCCCACCGCGACGAAGAGGCACCACCACCCGTCCCGGGTGGGCTTGATGGTGCGACGCGGATGGAACAGCCGCCAGAGCGCGGCCCGCAACGGACTCACCGCCCGGCTACCTCGGAACGGGGACGTCCTGCAGGATCGCGGCGATCGCCGCCTCGCCGTCCATCCCGCTGGCGGCGGATCCGGGGACGGAGGCCTTCACGATGACCCGGTGACCCAGCGCGGGGCCGGCCAGCTCCTTGATGTCGTCGGGCAGCAGGTAGTCGCGCCCGTCCGCGAGCGCGCGGGCGCGCGCGGCGCGGAGCAGAGCGAGCGAGCCGCGCGGGCTGACGCCGAGGGCGAGCAGCGGTGATCGCCGGGTGGCGGTCACCAGCGCCACCAGGTAGTCGAGCACCGACTCCTCGGCGCGCACGCGCTCGGCCGCTTCCTGGAGGCTCAGCACCTCCTCGACCAGCACCACCGGGGCCACGCCCGCGGGCGGCGGCGCGGTCTCGCCGCGCAGCACCGCCTTCTCGTCCGCCGGCGCGGGATAGCCGATGCGGAGGCGGAGCAGGAAGCGGTCGAGCTGCGACTCGGGCAGCGGGAACGTGCCCTCGTACTCGCGCGGGTTCTGGGTGGCCAGCACCATGAACGGGCGCGGCAGCGGATACGTCGAGTGGTCGAGCGAGACCTGTGCTTCGTTCATCGCCTCGAGCAGGGCGGACTGGGTCTTGGGGGTGGTGCGGTTGATCTCGTCGGCGAGCACGATGTTGGTGAAGAGCGGGCCCGGCTTGAACACGAACTCGCCGGTCTTCGGCTCCCACACCGAGACGCCCAGCACGTCGGACGGCAGCATGTCGGAGGTGAACTGGATGCGCTGGAACGAGGCCCCGATAGAGCGGGCGAGCGCCGCGGCCAGCGTGGTCTTGCCCACGCCCGGCACGTCCTCGATCAGCAGGTGGCCGCGGGCCACCAGACCGATGACCGCCAGCCGGACCACCTCGGGCTTGCCCACCAGGGCGCGGCCGACGCTGTCCTCGAGACGGCGAATGATCTCCGTCGAGCCGCCCATAGGATTCCACTATACAGTACGCGGATTTTTCGGCCGCCCGCGCGCCCTGGCCCGCGCCGGGCGCCATCGGCTACAATGCGGGCGCGATGACCCTCGAGATCCCGCCCTCCCCGCGCTGGCCCCGAGACGCGCGCGCCGCGTGCGGGTTCACCTTCGATCTCGACGCGGAGACCCTGTGGATGGCGCGCGGAGTGCACGAGCCGGTCACGCTCTCGCAGGGCCGCTTCGGTCCGGTGGAGGCGCTGCCCCGCATCCTCGCGCTGCTGCGGGCCAACGAGATCCGCGCGTCCTTCTTCATCCCGGCGTGGGTGGCCGAGCACTACCCGGACGCGGTGCGCGGCATCGCGGCCGACGGCCACGAGATCGGCTGCCACGGCGACGAGCACGAGCGGGTGAGCGAGCTACCGGCGGACCGGGAGGAGGCAATCCTGGTCAAGAGCCTCGAGGTGCTGACCCGCATCGGCGGGAAGCGGCCGCTCGGCTACCGCGCCCCCGCATGGCAGCTCTCCGCCGCGACCCTCGGCCTGCTCGGCCGCCACGACTTCGACTACTCGTCGAACATGATGGACCGGCTGTCGCCCTACCTGCACCCGGCGGCGGGCGGGCGCCCGCTCGTGGAGATCCCGGTCTCGTGGGTGCTCGACGACGCGCCCTACTTCATGTTCACCGGGCAGCGATCGATCCAGCCGCCGGGCCCGGTGCTCCAGGGCTGGCTCACCGAGTTCGAGGGCATCACCGAGGCGCGCGGGGTGACCAACTTCACCTTCCACCCCCAGATCATCGGCCGTCCCTCGCGCCTGGCCTGCCTGCGCGAGCTGATCGACCACGTGCGCCACACCCCGCGGGTATGGATCGCCTCGCTCGCGGAGATCAGCGCCCACTACCGCGCGACCGCCGCGGCCTAGACGCGGACGGCTAGGAACGGAACGACGGGGCGATCTCGCTCATGAACCGATCGAGCGCGCCACGACGATCGGGGGGGAGCAGGAACGTGGGGATGAAGAGCATGCCCACCCCGGCGGCCTGGAGCTTGGCGAGCTTGTCGCGGATCTCGCTCACGCTGCCCGCCAGCACCGTGTCGCGCGCCTTGGCCTCGTCGGCGCCCATGCGCTTCATGTAGGACTGCTCGATGCGCTCCACTCCGGCCCGGTCGTCGGCGAAGCCCAGCACCATGACCGCCGAGCGCAGGATCTGCTTGGGATCGCGCCCGATCTTCGCGCAGTGCTCGTCGAGGATGCGCCCCTTGTGGGTCAGGGTGGCGGGCCCGCCCCACACGTTCCAGTGATCGGCGTGCTGGGCCGCGATGCGCAGCGTGACCTTCTCGCCCCCGCCGCCGATCATCAGCTCGGGGTGCGGCTTCTGCACCGGCTTGGGCATCAGGGGCGCGTCGTCGAGGCGATAGAAGCGGCCCTTGTAGCTCGCCCGCGCCTCGGTCCAGAGCGCCTTCAGCACCCGGCACGCCTCGTCCAGCCGCTCGAGCCGCTCGCGGGTGGTGTAGAAGTCCATCCCGTAGGCGCGGTGCTCGTTCTCCTGCCAGCCCGCGCCCATGCCGCAGATGAGGCGGCCGCCCGAGATGATGTCGACGTTGGCCGCCATCTTGGCGAGCAGCGCGGGATGCCGGTAGGTGTTGCCGCTCACGATGGTGCCCACCCGCAGCCGCTCGGTCCGCGCGGCCAGCGCCGCCAGCGCGGTCCAGCACTCGAGCGTGTCGCCGACCCGGTCGGCGGTGTTGGGCATGAAGTGATCGGTGACGCAGGCCGCGTCCCAGCCGGTCCGGTCGCAATGCTGCCAGAAGCCCAGCACTTCGTCCCACGTGGTCCCGCTCATGCCGGTGAAGAGGGCGAATTTCATGGTGGCTGGATGCTACGAGCGGCCGCGCGGGAGGTCAAGTGGATTCCCGGATTCTGATCATCCATCCGGGCGCGCTCGGCGACGTGCTCCAGGCGGTGCCCGCGCTGCGCGGGCTGCGCGCGGAGGCGCCCGGCGGGCGACTCGTCTTCGCGGGCCAACCGCGGCTCGGGCGCCTGCTGGTCGCGCTCGGCGTGGTCGACGAGGCGCGCGCCTTCGACGGCCTGGGGCTCGAGGCGCTCTTCACCGACGCGCCCGCCCCATCCGCGCTCGCCGACTTTCTCGGCGACTTCACGCGGGTCGTCTCGTGGTTCGGCTCCCGCGAGCCGACCTACGTGGCGCGGCTCGGCGCGCTCGCCGCCGACCCGATCGTGGCTCGACCGGTGCCCGACCACGACACGCCGGTGTGGCGTCATCTGATCGCGACGCTCCCCGCCTCCGCGCTCGCGGAGCGCGAGGCGGTCGCGCCGATCCGCCCGGCCACGCGACCGCCCACATCCCCCGCCTTAGTGGTCCATCCCGGCAGCGGCGGCGCGTGGAAGCAATGGCCGGCGGAGCGCTTCGCGGAGGTCATCGCGGCGGTCGCCGCGCGGCATGCCCTGCCCATCGTCGTCCACCAGGGCCCCGCCGATCGCGCCGCGGTCGAGGCGCTGCTCGCCCGCCTGGACGCGCCCGTCGAGCGGCTCGTGGAGCCCGAGCTGCCCGCCCTCGCCGCCGCGCTCGCGCTCGCGCGCGCCTACCTGGGCGGTGACTCCGGGGTCAGCCACCTCGCCGCCGCGGTGGGCGCGCCGAGCGTCATCCTGTTCCCGCCCGCGCACCTGCCCCGCTGGACCCCGTGGAGCCCGACCGCGCGGCCGCTCGCGATGACCGGCGGCGCGGACGAGATCGCGGGCGTGGTGCGCGAGATCGAGCGCGCGCTCAGTTCTGCTTGGCGATGACGTGGTCCTTGATCTTGTCGTAGGTGGCCTTCGGCAGCACCTTCTTCTGCACCAGCTCGTCCTTGCGCTTGTAGGGCCGGCTCTGGACGATCTTCTTGGCGTACGCGTCGCCGATGCCCGGGATCGTCTTGAGGTCCGCCTCGCTGGCCGTGTTGAGGTCCAGCGGCTCGTGGGCCATCTTGTCGTCCTTGGCGGCGGGCTTGGTGTCGCTCTTGGCCGGCGCCGGCGCGGTCTTGGGCGCCTGGGCCCAGACGGTCGGGGCCGCCAACGTGCCGGTCGAGAACAGGACCGCGACGAGTAGCGCGATCAATCGCTTCATGGCCTCTCCTCCTCGTGCATGGGTGTGAATGACTCAGCCGATCCCGAGCAGCTCGACCTCGAAGATCAGCGTGGCGCCGGGCGGGATGACGCCGCCCGCGCCGCGGTCGCCGTACCCCAGGTGCGCGGGGATGATCAGCTTGCGCTTGCCGCCCACCTTCATGGAGATGACGCCCTCGTCCCAGCCCTTGATGACGCGGCTCTTGCCCACCGGGAACTCGAACGGGGTCCCGCGGTCCACCGAGCTGTCGAACTTGGCTCCGCTCTTGAGCCAGCCGGTGTAGTGCACGCTCACGGTGTCGCCCGTCTTCGGCCGAGCCCCGGTGCCCTCCACCAGGTCCACGTAGCCGAGGCCGGTTGCGGTCTGCACGACCTGGTCTTCGGTATGGTCGCTCATGGGCTCTCCTTTGGCGCTCCATAGTACCAGCGGTGCAGGCGCGCGGGGGCCACCCCGCAGAAGTGCAGCAGGCGCAGCGCCCACATGAGGCCGATGGTGCGGAGCGGACCCTCTCGCTCCCACTTGCGGGCCGAGGTGGTCACGCGGGCGCGGAGGGCGGCCAGACGCCCGCGGGTCTTGAGGCGCCGGCACAGCTCGATGTCCTCCATCAGCGGGATGTCCGGGTAGCCGCCCACCGCCTCGAAGTCGGCGCGCCGGACGAAGATAGCCTGGTCGCCGGTGCAGATGGAGGTGGCGCGCGACCGCACGTTCATGAACCAGGCGACGATCCCGAGGACGCGGCGGCGACTGTCGAAGCGCACGTCGAACCGGCCGCCGACCACGCCGGGCCCGGCGAGCGCCTCCGCGATCGCGGCCGCGGCGCCGTCGGGGAGCCGGGTGTCGGCGTGCAGGAAGAGCAGCACGTCGCCGCCCGACTGTCGCGCCCCCGCGTTCATCTGCCGGGCGCGGCCGCGCGCGCCCTCGAGGAGCCGGACGCCGGACCGGCCGGCCACGACTTCGGCGGTCCCGTCGCGGCTGCCGCCGTCCACCACGATGAGCTCGGCGCCGGGGCAGGCGCGGGGAAGATCGGGCAGCAGCCGGCCGAGGTTCGCGGCCTCGTCGAGCGCGGGGATGACGACGCTGAGCCTCATTCGCGGGGGCCCGGGCCGAGCGTGATCGCGTCGTAGTACGCCACCACGCGCTCGCCGGTGTCGTCGGTGTCGGTCATGAGCGCGATGCCCTCGATGCGGGGCGGCTCGCCGGCGCCGCCGACGATGCGGCGATAGTCGGCGTAGATGTCGTGGGTCTCGGTGACCCAGGTCCCCGCCAGGGCGGCGCCGCTGCGCGCGACCACGATCTTGGCCCGCGCCGAGTAGGCGTTGTCGAGCACGGTGCCCACCGGCAGCCAGCTCTCCCACACGTAGTTCAGCGCCAGGCCCGGCGGGTAGCGGCCGTAGAATAGGCGCGCGACCCCGTAGCGCGCGCGCTCCCAGGCGCCCGCGGTGGCGGGATCGTAGCGGAAGGCCACGTACACCCGCGCCGCGTAGTCGTCGCCCGCCTTGCGGCGCGGGTCGGAGCGGGCGACCGCGCCCTCCACCTTCCAGCGCCAGGACAGCACCCGGTGGACGCGCGGATCGAGGTCGAGCGGCCGGTAGAGCGCGGAGGCGGACGCCTCCGCCTCGGCCCGCAGCACGAAGCCCGACCCGTCGCGCACGACGGTGTAGCGGGTGTGGCGCGCGACCCGCGGGAACGTGAGCGCCTCCCAGCCCGGCGGCGGCGCGGCCGGATCGGCGGACGGCGTGAAGTCGCCGAGCCGGAGCGGCTCGGCGGCCCCCGCCCCCGCGACGAGCGCGCCCAGCCCGAGCAGGACCGCGGCCAGGCGCCCGAGCCCGGCTCCGCGCATCAGCCGGTCCGCAGGAGATCGTCGAGCGCGGCGCTGCGCCCGCGCAGCCAGCGCGGCAGCAGCGAGAGCGCGACGAGCAGCACGCCGGCCGCGCCCAGCAGCAGCACCATGCGCCGCACGTCCCAGGTGCCGGTCACGATCGCCCCCGCCGCCACCGTGTAGGCCACCGTCGCGGGCAGCATGCACACGAACGAGGTCACCAGGTAGGCGCGGAAGGTGATCGAGGTGAGCCCGTACGCGTAGTTCTGCAGGTTGAAGGGAAAGATCGGGACCAGCCGGGTGATCATCACGATGCGCCAGTCGTGACGAGCCACCGCGCGGTGCATGCGGCCGAGCGCGGGATACGGCGCCATCCAGCGCTCCACCGCGTCGCGCGCGGCGTAGCGCGCGATGAGAAAGGCCAGGGCCGCCCCGGTGGTGGAGGCGATCGAGCCGTACACGGTGCCCCCGACCGGGCCGAAGACGAGCCCACCCAGGATGGTGAGCGGCAGGGCCGGCACGAACGCGACCACCGCGACCACGTAGCCGCCCACGAAGACGGCGGGGGCCCAGGCCCCGAACCCGGCGATCCACTCCCGCAGGTGGGCCACGTTGTCGAACCGGATCACGTCGGTGAGCCCGAGCGCGCGCGCCATCGCCACCAGCGCGACCGCGATCAGGCCGACCAGGAGCAGCCGCTTGCTCAGTACTTGCCCCGGGCCCGCTCGCGGGCGGGCAGGTTCTCGAGACAGGTGGTCCACCACCCGGTGCGGACCGTCTCCGCGAACTCGGCGGGCAGCCCTTCGCGCTCCATCTCGCGGGCCAGCGTCTCGTGATCGTAGGTGACCGGCACGAACTCCACCGCGAGATCCGGCCCCGCGGTCAGCACCGTGTACCAGACGTTGGTCCGCCCGTCGTTCTCCGGCCGGCCGATCACGCCCACGTTGACCGCGTGGCGGGCGTCCGGCAGCGCGCGGTGCCACTTGATCCCGGTGTGCGTGCACAGCATCACGTCGGCCTCCGCCCGCTCCATCAGGTGGCGCAGGAGGCCGTTCGGGGTGGCCGACTCCCACAGGAACTCGTTGATCACCCGCGGCGAGCCGTGGCACATCAGCACCCGGTGCGGACCCAGCTTGAGGCGGCGGTGCCGCGGCAGCGCGCCGAGCCAGGCCTTGTTCTCGGTTGACGTGCCCTCGAGGGTGTACCGGTAGCTGATCGCCGCGAAGTGGTTGTCGCGCGGGTCGGTGTAGCCGCAGCCGCAGTCGGTGCGCCCGGAGGCGAGCGACTCGTCGTAGTTGCCCTGGATGGCGAGCACCCCGTGCTCACGCAGCAGCGGGAACACGCGGTCCGGGTGCGGGCCGAACCCGCCCATGTCGCCCAGGCAGAACACCGCCTCCACCCCGCGCGCCCGCGCGTCGGCCAGCGTGGCCTCGAGCGCGAGCGCGTTGCTGTACACGCCCCCGAGGACCGCGATGCGCCGGTACTCGCCTAGCCGTTCCTGCACGTCATCCCCGTCCGGTGACAGGTCACGCACGCGGGGTGATAGAGGGGCGCGGGTCGGAGGGACTCGGCGAGGCTGCCGGCGGAGAGCCGCGCGCCCGGAAGGCCGGCCAGGATCGGGCACGCGTAGACGCCGCCCGCCGCCACCACGCGCGCGTCCGCGCACTGGAGCAGCGAGCGGTCGAAGCCCTCGAGGTCCTCCTCGGTGAGCGGCGGCTGATCGCTCGCGGGCTGCCGGCCCAGGGCGAAGACCGGCATGATCTTGAGTCGCGGCCGCTCGACACCCTGCTCGCGGAGAAAGTCGCGGAAGCGCGCGTGCATGCCGCCCGGCCCGGGGTGCGCGTCGGCCGTGATCTCGGTGGCGGTCACGATGGGCAGGAGCCCGCGCGCCTTCAGGAGGCGCACCGCCTCCACCGCCTTCTCCCACGCCCCCTCGCCGCGGATCGCGTCGTTGCGCGCCCGGTCCGGATCGTCGAGGCTCACCCGGATCTCGAGCGAGTACGGCGCGCGCGCGGCCAGCGCGGCCAGCGCGTCGGCCTGCTCCGGACCGATGAGGGTGCCGTTGGTGAGGACGGTGGTCGGAGCGGCCTCGAGCGCGCGCTCGAGCAGGGGCAGGATCTCGCGGTGCAGGAACGGCTCGCCCCCCGTGAAGTAGATCTCCTTCACGCCCAGTGCCTCCGCCTCGCGGATGGCCCGCCGGATCGTCTCGCCGTCGAGCGGCTTGAGCCACGGCGTCCGCGGCCCGCTCGCGTTGATGCAGTGCCGGCACTCGAGGTTGCACCAGGTGCCGGTGATCTGCACCCAGAGCGTGGCGAGCCCGAGGAACGGGGCCCGCGGGGCCGGGGCCACCGGAGCCGCGGCCTCGTTCAGCACGATCCGGTCGAACCGCGGAGTCATCCGGCCCAGCATGCGCGCATGGCGACGGAGGATGTCACAGCGGCGTCAAATCAGCCGACGAACACACCCTCGGGCAGGAAGGCGGAGACGATCCAGTTGGGCGCGTCCACGATCTCGCTGATCTTGAGATCGACCGTCACGCTGCACAGGATGTAGGCCTCCTCCCGGGAGAGCCCGCGCTCGCGCACCAGGTGATCGATCATGTGGCGCACCGCCTGCTGGGAGGCCGCGAAGAGATCGGGGCCGTGCGCGGTGGTGGCGAACCACGGCCCGGGCGCGGTCGACGAGGGCGGCCGCGTCGTGCGCAGCTGCGGCTCGGCGAGGCCCCGGTCGCGCTCGAGCCCGAAGCGCGCGGTCACCCGGCCGCTCATCTCCACCGCGGTGACACACACCTCGCCGTCGCCCTGGATCCCGTGGGTGTCGCCCACGCAGAACAGCGCCCCGTCCACCCACACCGGGAGGTAGAGCGTGGATCCGGCGGTGAGCTGCTTGATGTCCATGTTGCCGCCGTTCTTCCGCGGCGGCATCGTGCTGTGCCCGCCCGGCAGGTCCAGCGCGGTGCCCATCACGCCGGGGAAGGGATCGAGCGGCACCGCGAGGCGCTTGCCCGCACGCGCGTGGGTGCCGTCGGCGAGATTCCAGATCTGCAGATACGGCTTCGCGAAGTCCGCCTCGGGCAGCAGGCCGCGGCCGGGCCGGATCGCGGTCCAGCCGAAGTCGGCCGGCTTCACCTCGAGGATCTCCACCACCAGCACGTCGCCCGGGCGCGCGCCCCGGACCCGCACCGGTCCGGTCAGGGGATGTCCGCGGAAGGGACCGCGCGCGAGCACGTCGGCGTGGGTGGAGGCGCGCGAGTAGTACCGGTCGGCCGCGTCGCGGGTCTCGAACACCACCGTGTCGCCGGGCTCGATCTCGAGCCGCGGGGGGATCGCGTTGTTCCACTCGTACTGGACCTGGCCGGCGTCGAGGTGGTGGACCATGGCAGGCTCGAAGTATACACGCCGGCGGCGGCCCTTGTTGACGCGCGGAGGGCGGGGTATGCTCCGCGCCACGATGTCGACCCGCCTGGAGACGCCGACCCCCGGGCCGCGTGTCCGCCAGGAGGCCACCGGGGCCCGGACGGCGCCCCTCCCGCTCCTGCCCGAGCCGCCGGCCGATGGCGTCTTCCCGGCCATCTTCGTCATCTCGGCCGCGACCCTGCTCCTCGAGCTGACGCTGACCCGCATCTTCGACGTGGTGCTGTGGACCAACCTGGCGAGCTTCATCGTGAGCAGTGCGATCTTCGGGCTCGGGCTCGGCGGTATCGCGGTCATGCTGCGGCCCGCGCTCTCTCAGTCGGAGTGGCCGGTGGTCTGGGCCGCGCTGGGGTTCGCGGGCGCGGTGCTGTTGCTGCTCCCCGCGATCACCCTGCTGCCCTTCGACTTCGGGGCGGTGCTGACGCACCCGGCCCGCCAGCTCGTGAGCTTCGCCGCGCTCTACGCCGCGTTGCTCGCCCCGTTCTTCGCCTCCGGGGTGGTCATCGCGGCGATCCTGACGCGCCACTCCCACCGGGTCGACCGCCTCTACTTCTGGGATCTCCTGGGCGCCGGGCTCGGCACGCTCGGTATCGTGTGGCTCCCCAGCCTGATCGGTCCCGCCGCGATGCTCGTGCTCATCGCGGCGGCCGGCGCGGTGGTGGCCGGGCTGCTCGCGGCCGGACGCCGCCGCGCCCGCATGCTCGCGCTCGCGGCGGGGGGCGGCCTCGCGCTCCTCGGTCTCGTCACCGCGGAGCGGATCGACTTCCAGACCCACGTGCTGAAGGGAGACCTGAAGGCCGGCGAGGCCATCCAGCGGGCCGAGTACTCCCGCTGGGATCCCGCGGCCAAGATCGACGTGCTGCCCCAGGAGGCGCCGTTCCTGCGCCGCATCGTCTACGACGGCGGCGCGCAGCGGTCCTTCTACTACCGGTTCGACGGCGACCTGGCCCAGGCGCGCGCGCACTACTTCGACCTGGTAGACGGCCAGACCCGCTACAACATCGGGCGCTACGTGGCCCTCGCCTACTGGCTCAAGCGGGACACTCCGATGCGCGCGCTGGTGATCGGCAGCGCGGGCGGCCAGGAGGTCCTGGCCGCGCTGGCCTTCGGGGCCGCGCGGGTCGACGCGGTGGAGATGGTCTGCGCGGTGATCCAGGCCGCGCGGGGCCCGTACGCGGAGTTCACCGGCCACCTCTACGACCACCCGCGCGTCCGGCCGGTGTGCGACGAGGGCCGCAGCTACCTGCGCCACACCCCCGACCGCTACGACGTGATCCAGATCCACAGCAACCACACCACGTCGAGCGTGGCGCAGGGCGCGGGGGCGATGGACCCCATCTACCTGCAGACGGTGGAGGCCTATCGCGAGTACCTGAGCCGTCTCACCGACGACGGCATCCTCCAGATCAACTACTACGTCTACCCCCGCATGATCACCACCGCCGCGCAGGCGTGGCACGATCTCTTCCCCGACCTCGACTTCGCCCGGCACGTGATCATCGAGGGCAGCGGCTGGTCCGAGTTCATGATGCCGACCATGCTCGTGAAGCGGTCGCCGTGGACGCCGGAGGAGATCGCGGCGGTCCGGGGCTTCGTGAGCCCGCAGTTCGCGGCGGAGCCTGGCCGGAGCTACGGCCTGGTCTACGTGCCCGGGCAGCCGGAGGCGGCCAACGTCCCCGCCGAGTTCTTCCGGGTCCCGCTGAGCCCGGCGCTCGAGCAGCGGCTCCCGTACCGGGTGGCGCCCACCTTCGACGCGCAGCCGTTCTTCCGGGACCTGCGCAAGCAGCTGCGGGTCATCGAGCCGGACACCGCCGGCTACGTGCCGGTCAGCACCGCCGGCTTCATCAACGCGAGCCTCATGGGCCCGATCCCGCGCGATCGCATCCACCTCTACCTGCTCGGCGGGCTCTCGGTCGCGATGGCCGGCCTCTTCCTCTGGTACCCGATCCGGTGGATGCGGCGGCGCGGACTCCGGAGCGCGGTGGCCCTGCCCACCGCGGTGTACTTCGGCTGCCTCGGGGTCGGCTTCATCGTGGTCGAGGTCGTGCTGATCTCGAAGTTCGTGGTGCTGATCGGCTTCCCGATCTACGCGATGGCCGCGGTGCTCTGCACGCTGCTCATCGCGGCCGGCGCGGGCAGCCGCCTTTCCGGCTGGCTGTGGCGCCGCCACCCCGCCTGGGCGATCGGCGTCTTCCCCGCGGTGGCGCTCCTGATCGGCGCGGTGGTGGCCGCCTTCCCCTACGCGCGGGACCTCGCGCTCGGCCTGGGTCAGCCCGCGCGCATCGCGCTCTCCGCCGCCCTGCTACTGCCCTTGGGCGTCGGCCTCGGCATGCCGTTCCCGCTCGGCATCGTCGCGCTCAGCCGGCTGGCCCCGCGCCTGGTGCCGTGGGCGTGGGGGGTCAACGGCTTCATGACCGTGGTGGGCTCGCTGATCGCCGCGCTCCTGTCGATCCGGTGGGGCTTCGACGTGACGCTGCTCGCGGGGGCCGCCGTCTACCTGGTGGCGATGGGCGCCTGGCGCTCACTCGAAGCAAGAGCATGAGCACGACCGGCGCGCTCTGGCGGGCCATCGAGCCCATCTACGCAGCCATCCTCGCGCATCCGTTCGTGCGCGGGCTCACCGACGGCTCGCTGCCGCGCGAGGCCTTCCGCTTCTACGCGGTGCAGGACGCGCTCTACCTGCGGGACTTCGCCCGCGCCCTCTCGGTGGCGGCGGCCCGCGCCCCGCGCGAGGAGTGGATCATCATGTTCAACGAGCACGCGGCGGGCGCGCTCAAGGTGGAGATGACGCTGCACGAGTCCTTCTTCAAGGACTTCGGCCTCTCCCCGCAAGAGGTCGCGGCCACCCCGCTCGCGCCCACCAACGCCGCGTACACGTCGTACCTGCTCGCGGTGGCCTACGGCCGGCCGTTCCACGAGGCGGTCGCCGCGCTGCTCCCCTGCTACTGGATCTACTGGGAGGTGGGCAAGGCCCTCGAGCGCGCCGGCTCGCGCGATCCGCTCTACGCGCGGTGGATCGGCACCTACGCCTCCGAGGAGTTCGGCGCGGTGGTGCGCGCGGTGCTCGCCTGCACCGACACCCTCGCCGCCGCGCTCGGCCCGGACGAGCGCCAGGCCATGCATCGCCACTTCGTGACCACCAGCCGCTACGAGTGGATGTTCTGGGACATGGGCTGGCGCCGCGAGACCTGGCCCGTCTAGTTTCTCCCTCTCCCCTCCGGGGAGAGGGCAGGGTGAGGGGCCGGGTGAGGGGCTGTGCTAGACTACGCGCGCATCCCCACCATCACGCCTCCGGAGACATACACGATGAGCCGACCGAGCCGCCGCGCCGCAGGCGTCCTGGCCGTCCTCCTGGCGATCGCGCTGCCGGCGGCCGCCGCCGAGACGGTCAAGCTGGGCGATCTGCCCGCGATCTCCAACGCGGGCATCTACATCGCGATCGAGAAGGGCTTCTTCCAGGAGCACGGCGTCGCGGTCGACATCGAGCGCTTCGCCTCCGCGGGCAAGATGACCGCGCCGCTCGCCACCGGGCAGATCGACGTGTCGGTGGGCTCGCCCTCCGCCGGCCTCTTCAACTCCATCGCGGCCGGCATGGACTTCAAGATCGTGGCCGACAAGGGCCAGGTGCGGCCCGGCTACAACTTCACCCCCCTCATCGTCCGCAAGGATCTCGTCGACTCCGGCAAGGTGAAGACGCTCCGGGACCTGAAGGGCCTCAAGGTCGCCAACGGGGCCAAGGGCATCAACTTCGACTTCTTCCTCGCCAAGATGATGGAGCACGTGGGGCTCACCTACGACGTCCTCGACGTGGTCTACATGTCCTATCCCGACGGGATCAAGGCGCTGGCCAGCCGGGCGGTCGACGCCGCCTTCGCGCCCGAGCCGTGGGGCGCCCAGGCCGAGAAGGAGAAGATCGGGACGCGCCTCTTCCTGACCGAGCAGGTCCCCGCGCTCGCCACCTTCCAGGTGGCCGCCATCATGTACAGCGGCAAGTTCATCAAGGAGCGGCCGAAGGTCGCCCGCGCGTTCATGCAGGCCTACGTGCAGGGACTCAAGCTCTACAACACCAGGGACGGGCTCAAGGACGCCGAGGTCGCCGGCATCCTGGCCAAGCACCTCAAGCTGCCCGTCGAGACCATCCAGGCCACCCTGCCGGTCTATCTCGATCCGACCGGCCGGCCGCGCGTGCAGGACCTGGCCGCCTTCCAGGACTGGTTCCACCAGATGGGCTGGGTGAAGGAGAAGGTGGCGATGGACCGGGTGGTCGATCTCTCCTTCCTCGAATAGCCCCGACGAGGATCACCGCGTGCTGCTGGCCCTTCGCGACGTCGGCAAGGTCTGGCACATCGCGCGCACCGGCGAGCGCGTGGCCGCGCTCGAAGCCATCACGCTGGACGTCGCCCCGGGCGAGTTCCTGATCCTGCTGGGGCCCTCGGGCTGCGGCAAGTCCACCCTGCTCCAGATCATGGCCGGCCTCGAGGCCCCGTCCTCGGGCGCGATCGAATTCCCGGCCGCCGCGGGCGGCCGCGCCAAGCTCACCAGCATGGTGTTCCAGGACTACGCGCTCTTCCCCTGGCGCACCGTGCTCGCCAACGTGGCCTTCGGCCCCGAGGTTCGCGGGGTGCCGCGGCGTGAGCGCGAGGAACGCGCGCGGCGGCTGATCGAGCTGGTCAACCTGCGCGGCGCCGAGACCCGCTACCCCCACGAGCTCTCCGGCGGCATGCGCCAGCGGGTGGCCCTGGCCCGCGCGCTCGCCAACGACCCCCAGGCGCTCCTCTTCGACGAGCCGCTCGCCGCGCTCGACTCGCAGACGCGCCGGGTGATGCAGGACGAGCTGCTGCGCATCTGGGCCGAGACCGGCAAGACCTTCGTCTACGTGACCCACAGCCTGCAGGAGGCGGTGCTGCTCGGCAGCCGGATCGTCCTCCTGACCGCCGGGCCCGGGCGCATCAAGCGGGTGGAGGAGATCACGCTGCCGCGGCCGCGCCACCTCACCGGGCGCGCGGAGGCCGCGATGCTCGACCGGCTCGACGCGCTGCTCGGCGAAGAGGTGAAGCGCGCGATGGCCTCGTGACCGCGTCACACTGGCGCCAGCTCGCCTCGGTGGTCGGGCTCCTGCTCGCCTGGCAGATCCTGGTGCAGGCCGGGCGCATCAACCCGCTCTTCCTGCCCGCCCCGCTCTCGGTGCTCGGCGCGATGTGGGAGATGACCCGCTCCGGCGAGCTGCCGTGGGCGGTGCTGGTGAGCCTGAACCGGGTGGTGCAGGGCTTCGTCTACGGCTCGCTCGCCGGCGTGCTGCTGGGCCTCCTCGCGGGCGCGATCCGCTGGGTGGAAGACCTCCTCGATCCCTGGGTCGCCGCGGTCTACCCGATCCCCAAGTCGGCGCTCTTCCCGCTCTTCATGCTGTGGTTCGGCCTGGGCAACCCGTCGAAGATCGTGACCATCGCGGTCGGCGTGCTGTTCCTGGTGCTGGTCAACACCATGGCCGGCGTGCACGCGATCAACCCGGTGCTGCTGAAGGCGGCGCGCGACCTGGGCGCGAGCCGGGCGCAGATCTTCGTCAAGGTGATCTTGCCCGGCGCCCTGCCCAGCATCTTCACGGGCTTGCGCCTCGGCGCGGGCATGGCGCTCATCCTGGTCTTCATCACCGAGATCGAGGCCACCAAGGCCGGCCTCGGCTTCCTCCTGTGGGAGGCCTTCCAGCTCATGGATACGCGGCACGTGTTCGTGGGTGTGGTAACGTTCGGCCTGCTGGGCGTGGCGACCACGTGGCTGCTACAGTGGCTGGAGCGGGTCACCTGCCCGTGGATTCAACGCTCGAACTAGACGAAACCCAGAGAGGCGCGACATGGCACAGGACCTCCCCGGCTATCTCGACCTGATCAAGCGCACCCGGCCCGACGACCTGCTCGTCGTCTCGAAGGAGATGGACCCCGCCTTCGAGATCACCGCGCTGGTGGTGAAGCTCGAGCGCGAGGCCCGCCGGCGCCCGGTGGTGATCTGCGAGCGCGTGCGCGGGACGAGCTTCCCGGTGCTGACCAACCTGCACGCGAGCCGCTCGCGCCTGGCCCTCGCCATGGGCGCCGCGCCCGACGAGATGCTCGCCACTTACCTCCGCGCGATGGACAAGCCGATCGCGCCCCGGGTGGTCGCGACCGGCCCGTGCAAGGACGTGGTGCTGACCGACGACCGCATCAATCTCTACGACCTGCCCCAGATCCTCCACCACGAGGGCGACGCGGGGGCCTATCTCACCTCCGCGATCTCGTTCGCCAAGGATCCGACCAGCGAGACGTGGAACTGCGCCTACAACCGGCTGATGATCCAGGGGCGCGATCGCACGTCCATCCACCTCACCCTGGGCAAGCACCTGTGGGAGTTCCAGCGCATCGCGGAGTCGCTCGGCCGGCCGCTGCCGGTGGCCTTCGCGATCGGGGTGCACCCCGCCATCGCGCTCGGCTCGCTCGCCATCGGCTCCATCGACGAGGACGAGCGCGCGATCATGGGCGCGCTCCTGCGCGAGCCGCTCGAGCTGGTCAAGTGCGAGACCTCCGACGTGCTCGCGCCCGCCCACGCCGAGATGATCATCGAGGCGGAGATCCAGCCCGGCGCGCGCACGCCCGAGGGGCCGTTCGGCGAGTTCACCGGCTACAGCCTGGGCGAGCGGCAGCGCGAGGTGGTGCAGGTCAAGGCCATCACCCACCGGCGGGGCGCCTACTTCCAGGACATCACGGTGGCGCACCTCGACCACATGCTGCTCTCGACGATCCCGATGGAGGCCAACCTCTACCGGGCGGTGCGGGCCATGGTGCCCTCGGTGAAGGCGGTGCGGGTGCCCGCGCCCTTCACCTGCTACGTCTCGCTCGAGCAGCGCCTCATCGGCCAGGCCAAGAACGCGATCCTGGCCGTGCTCGGCGCCGACCTCTACATGAAGCGCGTGGTGATCGTCGATCAGGACGTGAACATCTTCGACGACCGCCAGGTGACCTGGGCCATCGCTACCCGCTGCCAGCCCGACCGCGACATCACGATCATCACCCACGCGCGCGGCTCCGACCTCGATCCGTCCACCAAGGAGGACGGCTACTCCGCCAAGTGGGGCGTGGACGCGACCGCCAAGCCGTCGCTGGCCGGCTACACCCCGCGCCACCGGGTGCCGCCCGAGGTGTGGAAGCGCCTGAACCTGAAGGACTACGTAGAGTAGGGAGCTGCCGCGGCCGGCTTGCGCTCAGGCGCCAAGTCTGCGCTCGAGCTCGTTGATACGGCCCTGGAGCACGGCGACGCGCTCCTTGAGCTCGGCGAGATCACGCTCCACGATCTGACGCCGGCCCAGGTCGTCCGCGACGCCAGCCTCGATGCGCCGGAGCTGCTGCGAGATCGTGTGGTACTCCTGCTCCAGGCGCTCCAGCCGACGATAAATCTCGTCCAGGTGGCCGAGGACCTCACCGAACTTCTCGTCGACCTGAGCAAAACCATCGTCGACCCGACGCTCGAGGCTCGCAATTCGTCGATCGACCTCCACGAAGCGCCGGTCGACGTTGGCGAACTGGCCAGTGAGGAACTCGACGAGCTGCTGATACTCCGTGGAAGTCATGACGCATCTCTACCTCAAGGCGTGAGTGTATTCAACCCGTATCCGTCGAGACACAGGGTCTTGCCCTTCGAGGTGACCGGGGCGAAGATCACACCTCGTGACCATCGACCGGACGCCCAACCTCGCCGCGCTCCTGGTCGCCGCCGCGCGCCGGCGGCCCGATCACCCCGCGCTGGTCTGGGACGGCGGGACGCTCGCCTGGCGCGACCTCGAGGCGCGCGCCGCCGGCACCGCGATGCGGCTCGCGCGCCGGGGCGTGGGCGCGGGCGACGTCGTCGCGCTCCTCCTGCCCAACACCTGGGGCCTGGCCGCCGCGCTCTGGGGCGGCCTCGCGCTCGGCGCGACGGTGGTGCCGCTCAACCCCCTGCTGGCCGCCGACGAGCGGGAGCGGATCCTCGCCCACCTGGGGCCGAAGGCGGTGGTCGACACCGCGCCCGCCGAGGTGACCGCCGACACGATGCCGATCGCGGACGGGGCCGCGGCGCCCGGCATCATCCTCTATACGTCCGGCAGCACCGGGCAGCCCAAGGGCGCGGTGCTCTCCCACGCCGCGCTCGCGGTGGCCAACGAGTCCTGGGCCGGGCCGGTGATGGGCCTCACCGCGGCCGATCGCGTGCTGGCCGCGCTGCCCCTCGCGCACTCGTTCGGGCTCAACGGCGCGCTGCTGGCTCCGCTGCTCGCCGGGGTCACGGTGGTGCTGCAGGAGCGCTTCGCGCCCGAGGAGACGCTGCGTGCGATCGGCCGGCACCGGGTGACCGTGTTTCCCGGCGTCGCCACCATGTTCGCGCGCATCCTCGAGTCGCCCGCGCTCGACGCGGCCGACCTGTCGAGCCTGCGCCTCGCCGTCTCGGGCGCGGCCCCCTGCCCGTGGACGCTGGCCAGCGAGTGGCGGCGGCGCACCCGCGTGCGCATCGTGCGCGGTTACGGGATGACCGAGCTGTTCCGCCCCATCTCCTACCTGGCCGCGGAGGCGACCGACCGCCCCGACTCGATCGGCCGCGCGGTGCCGGGCGTCGAGCTGCGGGTGGTGGACGACGAGCTGTGGATCCGCTCGCCCGCCGCGATGGACGGCTACCTGCGCGCGCCCGAGGAGACCGCGGCGGTGCTGGCCGCCGATGGCTGGTTCCGGACCGGCGACCTGGCCACCATCTCCGACGACGGCTACGTCAGCATCGTGGGGCGCAAGCGTGAGCTCATCCTGCGCGGCGGCTACTCGGTGGTCCCGGGCGAGGTGGAGGCGGCCCTGCTCGGCCACCCGGCGGTGGCGGAGGCCGCGGTGATCGGCGTGGCGCACCCGGAGCTGGGCGAGGAGGTGGCCGCGTTCGTGACCCTGCGGCCCGGCGCCCGGGCGGAGGCGCCGGAGCTGATCGCGTTCTGCCGGGCGCGGCTGGCCGGCTACAAGTATCCGCGGCGCGTGACGGTGGTGGACGAGATGCCGCGAGGCGCGACCGGCAAGATCCTGAAGGCGAGGCTGCGGTAGGGAGGCGAGCGGCGTGGAGGTGCTCCCCCCACGCCGCCCCTATGTGAACGCGCGGCGCTCGCCGCGCGGCTGGTTGGCGCTACTTCTTGGGCTGCTCGGGGGTCTTGGTGTCGGGAGCCTTCGCCGCCGTCGGGTCACCCTCGCTCTTCTTGGCCGCCTTCTTCTTGGCGGTGTGCTTGGCCTTGCCGTCCTTCTTGTCCATCTTGTCCATCTGGGTGTCGCCCTTCGACGGGGCGGGCGTCGTGGTCGGAGCCGGAGTGGTCGGGGTCTGGGCGAGCGCGGGCCCGGCCACCCCGAGGGCAAACACCGTCGCGGCCACGAGGGACATCACGTGAGTCGTCTTCATGGAGAACTCCTCTCTCTTCATTGAGTGTTGGTTTGTGAGTTTGGTTGCGTGTGCGACCGTCGCGCTATTCGAACAGATTCGTGAAGAAGCTCTTCACGCTGTGGCCGAACGATACGGCCCCTTCCTTCGTCCTGCTCCAGGCCGACTTGGCCTCGGGCTCCGCGGCCCGTCCCGCCTCCTTGATCTTGTCTCCCGCCGTCTCGGCGCCGCCGACCACCGTCTTGCCGATACCCTTCGCGGTATCCTCGACGCCGCGCCCGACCTGCTTGGCGCCGCTCTCGACCTGCGCGGCACCCTCCCGCGCCTTGGTGTCGTCCGCCGCGACGGCCGGCGCCGCCGCTGCGATCAGCGCCAGCAGTGCGACGAATCCGATGAGCCGGCTCTTCACTTCCCCCTGCATCTCCGTCCTCCTTGTCTCGTGGGTGTAACTTTGTGACTCGCGAGAAAGTTCACCGGCAACCCACATGCCAGCGAAGAACAGGAGCGGGCGAGGCGAATCGACCGTCTGGGCGTCGATTGCCCGGCGCGCCGCGACGGGCTCCGGGGAGGAATTACACGGCGGGGTGTAAGGATTACCAGGAGAAGACGTGCGTGGGCGTCAGCTCGACGATGACCGAATCGGACTCGCCGAGCGCGGCCTCGCGCGGGTACTGCGGATACTTTGCGTAGAGGCGGCGGCGCAGGCCGCGGAAGCGCGGGCCACGCTCGATCACGCGCGCGCGGCCCTGCACCATCACCCCGGTGATGTGCGACCAGTCGTCCGAGTAGAGATCGACGGTGAGGGCGAGCCGCGGGTTCGCGCGCACGTTGCGGACCTTGCGGCCCTTGCGGCCCGACCCGAAGTAGATCTTCCCGCCCACCACCACGTGGCAGACCGGCACCAGATGCGGCATCCCGTCGCCGACGGTGGCGACGCGTGCCACCCGCTCCCGTTCGAGCATCTTCGCCTGAGCCTTCGTCAGTCGCATGTGTCGCCTCCGTGAAGATCGAGTGTACTGCACGAGCGCATTGACCCCCGGTGAACGCTTGATGTAGATTCCACCGCATGAAAAGCAAGGCATCGACCAAGAAGTCCAAGACGTCGTCCGCTCGCGCCAAGGCCAAGCCCCAGCCGAAGCCGGCGGCCCGGAAGGCGGCGGCCAAGGCCCCCGCGGCCCGGGCCACCGTCGCCGCGGCCCCCAAGGCCCAGGCCTACACCCCGAAGCCGATCGAGGGGATCGGCTGGGCGCCCTTCCGCTACAGCCGGTAGCTCCTCCCTTGCGCGCCCGGAGCCCCGGGCGCGCCCGGGTCGGGCGCGTCGCTGTGCTGGGCGCCCTCCTCCTGCTGCCCCTGGCCGCCGGGTGCGCGGCGCTGGAGCGGCTCGGCCAGAACTGGTGGGACCTTCGCCGGGACTCGTCCGGCCAGGCCCCGGATCCGGCCGCCACCCCGGACGCGGTCATCCAGATCTACGCGGCCCGCACCGTCGGCTGGCGTGGGGTGATGGCCGTCCATACCTGGGTGACCCTCAAACCGGCGGGGGCGCTCACCTATACCCGGTACGAGGTCATGGGCTGGGGGGTCGGCAACGGGGCGCCGGCGCGGGGGCGCTCACCTATACCCGGTACGAGGTCATGGGCTGGGGGGTCGGCAACGGGGCGCCGGCCATCCGGGTGAACCGCAGCGGGCCCGACAACTACTGGTTCGGCAGCCGGCCCGAGGTGCTGGTGGACCGCCGGGGGGAGGGCGTCGACGGGCTGATTGCCCGCGTCCAGGCGGCCGTCGAGAGCTACCCCTATGCGGCCAGCTACCGGACCTGGCCCGGGCCCAACAGCAATACATTCACCGCATACCTGGGGCGGGCCGTCCCCGAGCTGCGCCTGGACCTGCCCGCCACCGCCATCGGCAAGGACTTCATCCCGGGCGGCCTCCCGGTCGCCCTGAGCCCGTCGGGCACCGGGGTGCAGCTCTCCCTCTTCGGCCTGCTGG
>WNFD01000857.1_pt1 | contig 30221 bp, 30 predicted proteins | sample 5400491 | NCBI WGS metagenome assembly WNFD01 (sample SAMN13153343, study PRJNA577476) | soil metagenome | isolation source: 120 cm saprolite under Douglas fir tree site 2 hole 2 replicate 2 | place: USA:California | collected 2015-04-18
GCTGAGGCTGGGACGGCTTTTGGTTCGCTGCTTCCTGCTAGGTCATCTTCTGCCTGAAGCCAGTCTTCTTCTGCATGGCCTGTTATTCTGCCACGCACCTCATACAGCTCGTAAGCGCGAGCGCGCACTCTCTCCACATGAGTCGTGCTAGCTGTATCTCTCTTGGTTCATGGAATCATCTCCTTTTAATGTCGGCCATCTGAGTTTGGACGGTGGGTTTCGCCGGGGTTGCAGGGCGGAACTCAAGGCGCGGGAAAAAGAACTCAAACGCTCGCTTTTTGCAGTCGCCGTCCCGCGTCGCGGCGGAGAGGAGAGAACTTCAGATGGACTGACTTAGTTCAGAGGATCTGGAGTAGAGTAAGAGAGGTGATTCGCTCTTCTCTCATACTATGCGGACTTTCTGGTGTTGTCAAGTCGAGAGCCGGAACTGTCGAGAGCCGGAACGCCGGAACGGGAATTACTTGCAGATGACAGAAGAGTGAAATTCACCATCCAAGAACTGCCGGACGACGGGGTGTTTATCACCGCTCAAATTGAAGGCAACAAAGTCGTCTATTTGATCGTATTGACCAAAGGGAAAAACCCGCTTAGTCGCGGAGATGTTGAAAGGCATTTCGAGGGCGAGCTGTCGAAGAAAATAGCAACACACCATTAGGACACTACTGCATGTTGACAGCGGTAGCGCACAAGCCTAGCATCGTAATTGAGCAAGCTACCTCTTCTTACTCTTTCAGGTCCTCTGAACTAAGTCAGCCCATCTGAAGTTTTTCCTCTTAGCTTCCCTCTGAAGGAGGAATTGCGTTATGACACTATTGACCCGTTGGGAGCCTTTCCGTGAGTTTTCCACCATGCAAGACCGCATGAACCGCATGAACCGTCTTTTCCGTGAGTCGTATAGCCCCGAAGGCCCGGAAGAGGCGTTAACAACCACCAGCTTCGCACCGCCGGTGGACATCTACGAAGACGAGCACACCATTACTCTGAAGCTTGAAGTCCCGGGCATCGCCGAAAAAGACATTGATGTCCACATCGAGAACACGACCCTCACCGTACATGGCGAGCGCAAGATCGAGAAGGAAGAGAAAGAGGAGAACTTCCGTCGCGTCGAGCGGCAGTACGGAAGCTTCACCCGCTCGTTCACGCTGCCCAGTTCCGTGGATCCGGGGCAAGTGAGCGCCCACTATGACCAGGGCGTGCTCAAGATTAGCTTGGCCAAGAAGGCCGAAGCCAAGCCCAAGCAGATCAAGGTTAATGTTGGCAGGGAGAAGACCCTCGAAGCGAAGGCCCCGGGCAAGGCCGCGTAGAACCAGGGGCTAGCTGCCTTGTTGCGATTTGTCAATGAGAGAAATGGGAGGCGGCCTAGGTGTCGCCGCCCATTTTGTTTAGCCAGCGGGCATCACCAGGTCACAAGTGCGCACGTGAGGGTGAGCCTGATTGTAGGCCGTCATCATCAGCCGAGTAGAGACCTGCCGCGATTGCGGTTTGAGCGTCCTCAACCCACCTATGCTGAACGTCACCGGAGCTAAGAAAGCCGCTGTGCTCGCGAGTACACGCAAGCACGGGGGCCCGAGAGCTGTTCATTTCGTACTGAGAAAAGTGAAAGGGAGCCCCTGCGTCGATCCACGACACCCCATTCATGCGAATTTCATTGCTTTTCTACCGCAGGAGCCTAGACTTAAGAAGGTCCCTTACGCATCACTCCGTCGCTCTTAGACGTTCACGCCTTCCGCGACGGTCCCCTGCGCAACCGATAGAAATGAGGGTTCATCATGGAACCCGGTTTCCGTCCGTTCTGTCCTCGTTTTCATACACTGCTGACCTTCATCACTCGTTCATTTAGGAACTTCAAGGCGTCGGCGCGCTTTATTAGGCTGAAACCACAGATCGCTGGTTTCGGGCCACAAAGGATGTGCCCGTCTTGCGGGTTAATCACGTCACGCTCGAAAGCATTTTGCTTAGAGTGTGGGAAACCGATTCCAGCGGGTGAAAAGATGCGACGGAATAAAACTGTAATCGTCGTTCGGATAGTATTCGCGCTTCTGATCCTGTACGCGATCTTTGGCTTTATCAGGAAAACCGTTTCTGCCCCAGTGTTGGGGAACGGTGGCGGTACACATCAGGCGTCATCGTACGCGACCAGTCGGGGCATTTCTCGGTTTTGAAACCGCAACATTCCGCCAGAATGCGAAAACGAGGAGACGCATTATGAGTACCGGTATTTCCAAGTCTCCGGACAGCAGATATTGGAGGCAGCTGTACAGAGCTGCACTCTTTGATAAGAGCCAACTACCGGAGCGCATTGCAGAAGCCGAGAAGGCGGTGGTGCTACGGGCGCGGGAATTGTTTCAGGCAGCCGGCGATAACGGCGAAGAGACAGAGGCTCTGGACGACGTGATGTACGCTTTACACGCTTTACGAAGCAACTACCAAATTCTGGGAGTGTCCTAGTTTGCTTTCTTCATGGCATTAAAAGGGTGGTCAACATAGGAGTTAGTTTTATGGTTTGCCAAGAGTTGGACCAACTGGAATGGGATTTTATTCAGGCCAGGGCGGGAAGCCTGGACATAGATTCTTTGGGATGGACAAATCGTGAGTTTTCGTGCCTTGACGCGATACTGGATCACAAGCGGGAGGGGCATCAAGGCGAACGCTGCCCTGGGGACTAAATACGATTCAGAGAAGAGAGGGCCGGATGCCAGTCCGGGCCTGTGATGTCTGCACACTTTAGGCAGAGCATGCCACTAGGAATGTGCCCGAGATTGAAATAAGCAAGCTGGAATTGCCAGTTGGGAAGGGGCAGCCGGCCGGTACCGCCCCGCAGGGTCGAAAATCCTCCGCCGTTCATGCGGGATTGCTCGGTTGAACACACGCCGGTTCGATCCGGTAACCGAGGAGTCGGAGTTCTCGGATCATCTTCCCCGTGCGCCGTTGCCTCGACCTTTTGCTCACCGCCGGGCCCCGTTCTTCGTAACGGACCCCTTCGTGCAGAATCATCCAGATCAGCTGACAAAGCCGATGAGCGATTGCCCCGATGGCTTGATTGTGTCCCAGGCGCGGCACCAAGCGGCGGTACACGATCTCGAAGATGCTTCCTTTGCACTTGACCGCAGCATTGGCTGCTTGATTGAGAATGCGTCGCATATGGCGGTTGCCCTTGGGGGAGCGGGGGCTCTGGTTCACTCCTGCGCTCTCTTCCTGTCCAGGGCATGCGCCAACCCACGAGGAGAGCTTCTTGGCCGAAGGAAAGGTGGCTGCCTTGGCACCCACTTCGGCAATGACTTGCTGCGCAGAATCCACCCCTAGACCGGGCACCTCCGCCAGCCGCTGCACCGCGTCCTGGTGCTGGCGGAGCAGACTCGCGATCTCCTGGTCCAGTTGGCCGATCTGTTGCTCGATAAATTGCAACTCCTCCAGCGCCATCTTCAGGAGCCGGCGGTAGACAGGGTTGAGCTCGGTGCAGGCGCCGAGTGCGTCGCACAACTGTGCGTGTGTGGCGCGCAAGCGTTGATCGGCCAATGCGGCCAAAGCGGCCGGGTTCGTTTCCCCGTCGGCCAGTGCCTTCAGCATACGCCGTGCACTCGCGCCCAGCAGATCCGAGACCAGGCTGGACAACTTAATATGTGCCTCTTCCAGCAGAGCCTCCAGTCGGTTCTGCAACCGCGCATGATTGCACGTCAATTGGTACTTTCCGCGCATCACCGTGCGCCAGAGACGCTGTTCGGCATCGGGCACAAAGCTCCAACCAGCCGCTTCACCAGACGTTCGGCGTCTCGAAAGTCGTTCTTGCGCCCCGCCGCCCGCGATTCGACAGCGCCTGCGCCAGATGTAGTGTTCCCGACATCGGCCCTGCACCTTCCCGCTTCTGGCACGTCGGCTTCCAGTACCGCTCCAGTGCTCCCCAGACTGGTCTCCAATATTGCGCCGTCGATTCCGTCACTACTTCCTCGACCCCCCGCTCGATCAGCCATGCGGACAGCAGTCGCAGATGGTCGGGGTTGCTACCAGACTGGCGTCGCTCAAACTGGTACTCGCTATCGACTTCGACGTCGGCCACGACCACGGCCGCATCTTTTTATGAACATCGATTCCCGCTATCCTGTAGGACATAAGCTCCTCCTGGCGGGAGCGGAGAGCGTGCCGCAAGTTACATTAACCAGGGTCGCGGGCTATCGCCGCTCCCACCGGAGGGAGAGACAACGCCCAATTATTCGCTCAATCACGCCGCTCCGGATCAGACAGGCTAACAGCCTCGACTTCTCCACTGCGGGGTCGACCTCGCCGCTCCGAACCTTACTCCTATTCTGCTTGACTCTGAGCAATTTTCATGAGCTTTCGCGGGCCGTAGGCCCTAAGTAGGGCAATAATTTACTTGACTCGCCCACCTGTTTTTGATACATTTCAGTCATGGAACACGAACCTAAGAGCCTTCAAGAAGCGATTGTCTACTTCTCGAATCCTGACAACTGCATCGACTACATCGCTGTCCGTCGCTGGCCGAATGGTGTGGTTTGTCCCGGTTGTGGAGCTACCAAGGTTAGCTTCAACGCAAAGCGGCGCACTTGGAAGTGCGGCAGTCATCACCCCAAGCGCGAGTTCTCCGTTAAAGTCGGAACGATTTATGAGGATTCCCCGATTCCATTGGACAAGTGGCTCACCGCAACGTGGATGCTCACCAATTGCAAGAACGGTGTGAGTAGTTACGAGATTGCGCGTGACGTGAAGGTTACCCAGAAGTCGGCATGGTTCATGCTCCAACGGATTCGCCTTGCGATGCAGGACGATTTCTTCGGGTCTAAGCTCGGTGGCGAAATCGAAGTAGACGAAACCTTCATCGGCGGCAAAGCGCGCAATATGCACTTGAGTGAGCGCAAGCGCCGAATCACTGGCACGGGCACAAAGGACAAGACTGCCGTCATGGGCATCTTGGAGCGCGGCGGGAAGATTCGCGCTGCCGTCGTTCCCAGCCGTCGCAAAACTGTATTGCAAGAGGAAGTACGCAAGCATGTAACTGCAGGCGCGGCTCTCTACAGCGATGCGCTCATGTCCTATGAAGGACTGGCAACGGACTACGCGCATCAGGTCGTTGACCACGCTACTCAGTACGTAGATGGCCGCGTCCACACGAACGGCCTTGAGAACTTCTGGTCGCTTCTCAAGCGCGGCATTTCGGGAACCTACGTGAGCGTGGAGCCTTTTCATCTTCACCGTTACCTTGACGAACAAATGTTCCGCTTCAACAACCGTAAAGAACTTGATGACGCTGGCCGCTTTGATCTCGCCGTTCGGCAGATCGTCGGCAAACGCATTACCTTTGCTCAACTGACTGGCAAGCCAAATTGAGCAAGGACTACCCAGACACGGGCCGCTCGGCGGCAAGGCCGGGGCAAGCGGGCTAAGAAGTCGCCCGCTTTTTCTTTGCCCGTTCTCGTTTGCGCCTCCATGCCTTCTCTCGTTTCTTTAATTCGTCCTTGGATACGGAGAGAATCTTCCGCATAACAGCGTCGAATTTTTCAGACTCAGACGTGGTTGTTTTATCCTCAGTTTCTTTCATAAGTTTAAGCATTAATTCCCAGAGCCAAACACCACAATCGTCTGATTATTTCTTCTATCGCCTTCGCGTTGCCATTGGGATCATTTGCATTTTCCGCTTTGCTAATCGCAGCATTTAAATCCGGGTCATCAATACTGGCCCTGGCGCGAATTTCATCTCGCAGACGCCTCACAGAATCATCAAAAGTTAAACGATAAGCGCCAACAACTTTTGCTCTCCAAGGAAGTGAGGCGGCCATCAGTCGTCGCAAGTAGTCCGCATCCGACTCTGATGATTGACGTTGTGGTTTCGGTTCTTGACCGTGTTGCCCTAGAAAACCCTGCAACTCCGACACCAGCACCAATACCTTTGCCCGAAGGTGTGGAATCGGGTACTGCGATGGTTTCGGTTGCGCCGCTTGCGCCGCCTTCATTTGTGCTATCTCGCCCGTTAGTCGCTGAATCTCGGAATCCTCAGGCAGAACCAAGCGACCGCCCTCCCACCTTGTTGCCTGCAATGTGGAGAGATTGCCATAGGAATACTCTACCCGTAGCCGCTTCGTTTTCATCGGCGCAGGATCACAACCCAAGAAATTGTTGTCCACGGGAACCACCAAAGCATTCGTCGCAGCCATCGACAACTTCTCGGTTACGTCGCGTTCGTCAAGTGGCCCAGTCCCGTAGAAAGCAGAAGGGATTGTCAGCTTGTTGTGCTCAAACGGTTTGGCCTTCGATCCTGTGAGTCTCCCGACCATTAACACAATGCCAGCCGCGAGGAGCAGCAGAAGCGGGCCATAGCGACTCGGCCCACGTGCTCCGTTCGCACGACGATCATAGTAGTCGTAACCAATTGCGGCCCATGTTACAAGTAGCAAGCCTATCCAGACTGGAATCTTTGGTAAATCTGGTTTGTGCTCTACGATTACTGAATATACGGTGGCTATAAACCCACCAATCGTTAAGGCGATGGCGAAAGGCACTCGATCACCGCCTTCCATCCAGCCGTATAGGCCAGTTCCGAAAACGGTGATTCCAAACCAAAACGTCGCTTCTTTTATAGGCACGAAACCACCCTTGGGATGCAATCGTACTCCCTAGCGAGTGGGCGAGGCAAGTATATTCTTGCCCAACTTTGTGAAGAAACCACAGAGCCATCTATCTAACCAGAGCGTTCCGGCACAACTCGTTCCTGGAAAAAAGCCGCAAGTCACCTTTACGCAAAACAGTAAACAGATCCATGCCTTGGCACCGCAAGACTACGCAACGATTTACAACATCAATCCTGTCTACAACACCAATAACGGGGGCCCCGCGACGATCGGTGTAGTCGGTCGCAGCAATCTTTTCAATGGTGGCACGGATGTTCAGAATTTTCGTAATATATTTGGCCTTTGCTGTGGCACCTTCGGGATCATCCTCGATGGCCCAGATCCTGGCGACCTGGGGGGCGGCGAGGAGGCTGAAGCCACCTTGGATTCGACCTGGTCAGGTGCTGTGGCCCCAGCGGCGAGTGTGTTACTGGTTGTCTCTGCCAGTACAAACACGACCGACGGACTCGATTTGTCGGAAGTGTACATCCTCGAAACCAACTTAGCCGATGTGATGACGGAAAGTTTTGGAACGTGCGAATATTTCGCTACGGACGCAGACGTGTCTGGCGTAAACAACCTTGCCGAGCAGGCTGCCGCGCAAGGAATCAGTTACTTTGTGTCTACGGGGGACACCGGCGCCGAGAGTTGCGACGATCCTAACTTCGAGACTGTCGCAACCGGTCCACTGTCGGTAAACCTGCTCGCATCAACTCCGTTTACCACGGCGGTTGGTGGCACAACCTTCAACGAAAATGGGCAAGACAGCAAGTATTGGGGAGTCTCTCCGCCGGTAGCTGAAACCGCGCTCTCCTATATCCCCGAAGATGTCTGGAATGAGAGTTGCCTTGCTTCTGCTTGTGGGCCGACGAATGCAAACATTTGGGCTGGAAGCGGAGGTGCTAGCAAAGGGAATGTCCTTCACGGCGGTACCTTCCCAGGATTTGGGAAACCATCATGGCAATCGGGGGTAACCGGAATTCCTAACGACGGTGCACGCGACCTGCCCGACGTCTCCTTGACCTCCTCCAGTCATGACCCGTACCTCCTCTGTCTGCAGGGATCGTGCGTTGCCAATAGTCAGGGTCAGTTCTTCATCTACTTTGTTTGGGGAACTTCGGCAGCCGCTCCTTCTTTTGCCGGGATCATGTCCCTTGTCGACAACGAAATGGCCCGCCTAGCTGGAATCTTTGGAGTCCTCCGCCAAGGGCTGCCGAACTATGCTCTCTACCGTCTGGCGGCAGCGCAGAGTTCGAGTTTGGCGCAATGTAACGGCTCGAACCCAACTTCACCGCCCGCGAGCACTTGCGTGTTCAATGACATAACGGTTGGAAACAATGCAGTGCCGGGAGAGCCGAATTACGGCCTGTCATCCGCCCTATATCAATCCGGCGTGGGTTACGATCTCGCGACCGGGTTAGGGTCCGTCAATGTCACCAATTTGGTCAATCAGTGGAACACGGTCTCTTTTAATCCGACCACGACTACATTGTCGCTGGGATCGTTGACCCTAACCCACGGTTCACCGATGCCGTTCACCATTACTGTCGCCCCCACCACTGGCACCGGTGTACCCACAGGGGATGCTTTTCTTTTTGCCTACAATGGCCCAATGGGTGGTGGAGGACCAGCCAGTCTCGGCTTTTTTACGTTGAACGGAGGCTCGGTGTCGTCAAGCACCGGTGCTCTCCCAGGCGGAACTTATTTCATTGACGCGCATTATGCCGGGGACGGGAATTTTGGATCTAGCACGTCGGTAACATCTTCCTACATAACTGTCTCTCCCGAACCCAGCACTACGGCAGTCAGCGGCCCGCTCACTCAGGACGCCTTTGGCTTCTACACTGTGCCGTTCTCCAAGGGACCTTTTGGCAGCCCGGTTTTTGTGCGCTCTGACGTGCAGGGAACTTCGGGACAAGGAGTACCGACAGGCACCGTCACCTTTACCGATAGTACGGGTTCCATACCCAGCGGTCTCTCGGCGCCTCCGCTGAACAGCCAAGGCAATACCTCGATCCAAACTACTTTCTTCGACGCCGGGACGCACACTATTACTGCTGCCTACGGTGCCGACTTTAGCTTCAACTCCAGTACGAGCGCGCAGAATCCGAATCCTGCTCTTCAGTCGGTGACGTTCACTATCACTCCCGGATTCGTCGTGGCAACAAGTCCAACCGCGGTTACCATCTCGAGTCCCGGAGCGTCGGGTACTACGACGATTGGAATCCTGGCGTCGACTGGCTTTTCTGCCATCACCTTTACCTGCTCAGGCCTGCCCGCGGAAGCCAGTTGCAGTCCGGCTTCAGTCACAGGCAGCGGGCCAACCACCATCGCGACGGCGACCATTACCATAACCACGACCGCTCCCCACCTCACGCAACGTTTCGAGCAGGGCTCTTACTACCTCGCTCACTGGCTCACCGGTGGGGGGTTTACGCTCGCCGGAGTATTTCTCATTGGCTCTCCGAGGAAGCGCCGCAGGGCTATACCGATGTTGCTCATCGTGCTGGCGTTTCTGGTGATGATTCCTGCTTGTGGGGGCGGAGGCAGTAGTGTTCATCACCAGCAGGATCCCGGCACGCCACTCGGCACCTACCCCATAACTATCGGCGCAACGGGGGCCGGGGTTACTCAGTCCTCGCAGTTCCAGTTGGTGGTGCAGTAGGTTTGGCTTCTGCCGAGGAAAGACTTTAACCGCAAAGGGCGCGAAGAAAGGCCGCAAAGCCCGCGAAGAAGAGCTACGGAAGTTTTGCCCTTCTTTGACCTTGGCGGTCCTTCTTCGCGACCTTTGCGGTGAAGAGCTTTTTGTCTCGCTCACAAGCAGACAGGAGCGCGGTGATAATTATCGGCAGCGCTTCTGCAAGGCCGCTTCGCTCTCGGCTCACGCGAGAGATCCCCTGGCCAGTGGTGTACGATTTACCCGTCGTCTCTCTTTCACCCATGAAACTTTCTGCAATCGCATCCGCCCTGCACGCGCGCCTGGAAAACGGCTCTCCTGACACCGAAATCACCGGCCTCAATGGCATTGAGAAGGCTGGCCCGGGCGAGCTGAGCTTCGTCTCTAACCCTAAGTATGCATCGGCTGCACGCTCCACCAAGGCCTCTGCCGTGATCGTTGGCGAGAACTTCCCTGCTATCGTTGCGACCATGCTGCGCGCAAAGGATCCGTATCTCGCCTTTGCCCGCGCCCTGGAGCTCTTCCACCAGCCTCCGCGCTACGCGCCAGGCGTACATCCTACCGCGATTGTTCATTCGACGGCGAAGATTGGGGCCCAGGCGCACATCGGTCCCTACGTAGTGATCAATGAGAACGTCGAGATCGGCGCTAACGCCGTGATCCTTGCGCACGTGGTGATCTATCAGGGAGTCACGATCGGGGACGACTTCTTTGCGCACGCACATTCTGTAGTACGCGAAAATTGCCGCCTCGGAAATAACGTGCTTCTACAGAACGGCGTAGTGATCGGTTCTGATGGCTTTGGCTTTGCGAAAACCAGCGCCGGGCATTGGCACAAGATCCCGCAGCCCGCGCCCGTCGTGATCGAGGACAATGTCGAGATTCAGGCGAACTCCTGCATCGACCGGGCCAGCGTCGGCGAAACTCGCATCGGCCGCGGGGTTAAAGTCGACAACCTGGTGCAGGTGGGCCACGGCTCGCGCGTCGGCGAAAATGCGCTGCTGTGTTCCCAGGTCGGCCTTGCCGGTTCCACCGAAATTGGAAACAATGTGATTCTTACCGGGCAGGTGGGCGTGGTCGGCCACTGCAAGATCGGTGACGGCGCCATCGTGACTCCTCAAAGTGGCGTAGCCCACGACATTCCTGCGGGCGCCTTCGTGAGTGGAGCTCCAGCCGTCGATCACAAATCGTGGCTGAAATATTCTGCATTGCTGCCGAGGCTGCCGGACATTGCGAAGGCGGTGAGGAGGAAAACGTCGAAGGAGTAGAACCACACAGAACAGAACCACGAAGGACACTAGTAACTTCTAACGAAACCTCTTTCCCAACTCATCCAGCCTTCCTCTTGATCTGTGGCGGTTGAGGCTTCTGCGTTTTCGTTGCCTCGCTAGAGGCCGCTCTTGCGTTGACCGTGAAGAATTCAGCCAGCGCGAAATAGAGAACGGTGAGTCCCACTCCGATTGCCAGCCCTACAAGCCCGCCGATCAGCAGCAGCTTCACGTTGGCCCCCGGTTTGCGAACCATCTACCGGCAGCCCGGAATAGTGAAGCAGAGTCTATTCACGCACGAAGCGCGACAGAAAGCGGAAGGATTTAGCTCGATTAGGCTGAAAACCGGGGCCGGTTCAGTCGGACTGCCTTCTGAAGGAAGAAGAAATCGTAGGTTCGGCTGAGCGACGACACCACTCTACGCTCCTGTAGGCAATTGTCAAGTTGGGATTCTCACGCCTGTGGGGCAGCCCGGTGACGCGCCGAATAGGTTTTGTTAGGCGCTTTAAGGATCACGAAGGAAAACGCTACGCCATAAGATTTCCTTCGTGTTCCTTCGTGGTTGATTTCTGGTATTCCTGTGGCAGGCCGCTGTCAATCGCCGCCCGTACTTTCTCCATCAAACATTCCCGGCTGACGAAATCCTTGGGCTCGATTGGCGGATGAAAAATCACCGTCACCGTCCCGGGCTTGATGGCAAATCTTGTCTTCGGCATGATGTCGTGCGTGCCCGAGATCGTCACCGGGACCACGGGCACTCCGCATTCCATTGCCAGATAGAATGGGCCCTTCTTGAAAGGCAGCAGCTTGCCGTCGAACGAGCGCTTGCCTTCTACAAAAATCGTCATGTTGAGGCCTTGCTGCACGACCTCCTTCGCAGCTTTTACTGCCGCGATGCCAGCGTCGCGATTGCCACGGTCGACGGGAACCAGCGATCCCATGCGCATGGCGCGTCCCAGAATCGGATAGCTGAACAGTTCCTTTTTCACCATCACCGATGTGCGCTTCGGCATCAGCGGAATCAGGATGGGCGGGTCCACATTCGAAACGTGGTTCGACATGAAGATATAGCTGCGGGAAGGATCGAGCTGGTCGAGCCCAACCATTTCCACGCGCACCCCGGCCAGGCGCACGCCGTTCCATGCCCCAATCATGAACATGCGATAGAGCAGGCGGATATCACCGCTGATAAACGTCCAGGGAAAACCGATCAATGCCGCGATCGGAGCCGTCAGGCCCCAGAACGTCAGCATCGCGATCGTGCGGATCATTTCTTAGTAACCTCTGCGTTAGCGAACCCAGTATTAATAACCCCTGGGCTGGGCTCCAGGTTAGCGGCTCCCGGCTGCGCGGGTTCCGCGGCTTCCGCGGCTTCCGCCTCACCCTTGAGCCAAGCCGCGCGGCGGAGGCGCTGCGCGGGCGTGACACTATCTGAATCTTTCAGCTCGTACGAAATTTCCTGACGGCTGCTAAGTTTCCACTTCAGATCCCGTTCTCCGCCCCGTCGCCCGCGTACTTTTAGGGTGATTTTGTCCCCCGGATTCACCCGCGACAAGGCCTGCCGCAAGTCCTGTCCAGCCGGCTTCCCCTGGATTTCAAGGATCGTGTCGCCGGCCTGCAAGCCCGCCCGCTCCGCCTCGCCTCCCGGATTGACTGCGGTCACCGACATCGGCCCATCAAAATTGCGGGAGGCTGTAAAGCCCGGGTCCGCCTCAGTGTTCAGACCCTCGACGGCGCACAATCCCACTGTGCGAAGGAAATCATTCCACGGAATTTCCTCCACTCCGGCAACGTATTTCCTGAAGAACCATCCCAGATCCGCATGAGTTACCGCCTCAGCTGCCTCACGCACGCCATCCGAATCTTTGAAGTAGCGTCCCTTCTTGGCGTAGTTTTGGTTCATCCACTGCAACATCTCGCGCAGCGATGCCCGCCCCTGGCTGGCGTCTCGTATCGCCAGGTCCAGCATGATCCCCAGCAACTCCCCCTTGTTGTAATAGGAGATGCTGCGCTCCGGACGGCGGTAGTAAGCGTTGCCTTCGAGCCAGGCATCGAGGCTCGACTCCTCAGCCGATTGCGTCAGATGTGCCGGCCGCCGCTCCAGTTCCGTGATCTCTTCGCCCAGCCGGTAGATGTATCCCTTCTCGTCCAGCAACCGGGCCCGCAGTTGGATCGTGCCCTCTGCCGTGCTGGTCACGCCTTCGCTGAACCACAGCGCCCGCGTGTAGTTCTCTTTCTTGTAGTCCACTGGCTCGAGCGTCTGCTGCCGGATGCGCTTCACGTTCCACAGATGGAAAAATTCGTGGGCGGACACTCCCGGCAGTGCATCGGAGTTTCCTTTGATCGCCTCGGCGCTTACATCGATCGCAGTCGCGCAGGCATGCTCCATGCCGCCGCCGGCCGGTCCATGGGGAAAGTGGTAAAGAAACATGTAACTCTCGAACGGACGGTCCTCCATCCAGCTCGTAGCCGCGGCGACAATCTTGCGCAACTGGCCGACAATCTTTTGCATGTCGTAGTCGCCAGCTTCCGCATCCACCACCACCCGATAGTGGCCGCCGCCTTCGTCGAAATCCGACTCATGAAAAGTACCAATCTCTACCGGAGAATCGACTAGTCTGTCGTAACTTTCAGCGCCCAATCTTCCATCCGGCAGGCGAGTCAAGGACGTCGCAACCTGCCATTCGGCGGCCACGTGGCTGAAGCTCACCGCCATCGGTGAGTTGCGCGCATCCACGGGATACATAAGAATCTCCGCCAGATTAAAGAATGCATGGTGAGAATTGAGCTGCGCGCCAAACGGCCCCGGCGAATCGACAAATATCTGATATTCCACCAGCGCACCGTGGCCTGCGCCAGAAATTTGCCACCGGCTCTTATCCAACTCGCGGACCTCGACGGTTCGTCCCGCTCGATCTTTCGCACGCACCCAGTTGACATACTGCGCAAAATCGCGAATCTGGTAGAGAGCATTCCACACCGGAAGCTGCAGTTCCCGCTGATCCGGACCTTCCGGCAGCGCTAACTGCACTTCCACCAAGTGTTGCTCCGGCGATGTCAGCGTGACGGTGTAAGCAATCGCGGTAGACTGTTGCGCGTGAGCGTGGGACGCGATAGCTAATATCGCGAGCATCGCCGCGAACAATCCAGCTCTTGTCATCCTGAGCGGAGTTTTCTGGTTCGCTTGCGAGCCGGAAAACGCAGCCGAAGGACCCCTTACCCGCCCGCAGTCTCTCCAAGCCTCAGTAGGCATTCTCTCCTCAAGCTTCTCAATGCGGCTGCTTCATCCCTTCCGTGCCGCATTCGCAGAATTGCTGCCCGCGCCGCCCGCCAGCGCCCGCAACCGCGCCGGTAGCTTCTCGTAGATTCCTCCAAAGCCGCCGTTGGAGAGAATCGCCACGACGTCACCGCTGTGCATCTCAGGCGCTATGGTTTCGACGATCGCGTCGGCATCGGCCAGAAGCCGCACCCGCCCGCCGTTTTGCTCGATCTCCGTCGCCAGCGCCGGCAGTTCCAGGCGCTCGTTCTCGGGTACTGCCTCCGAGCGAAAAACTGCGGCGACCACGACTTCGTCCGCGAACGCCAGGCTGCGCACCAGATCGCTCTGCAGGACGCGACGTCGCAGAGTATTCGATCGCGGCTCCAGAATCGCCCACAATCGCGCTCCCGCGTAGCGTGCCCGTAGAGCTTTGAGGGTGCCCGCAATCGCCGTGGGATGATGGGCAAAGTCGTCGATAATCGTGATGCCGTTCACCTGCGCTTTCACTTCGAGCCGCCGCTTCACGCTCTTGAAAGTTTTAAGTGCGGCCGCAATCTCCTCTTTCGCAATGCCGCACTGCGCGGCTAATGCCGCCGCTGCCGTTGCGTTCCAAACGTTATATTCGCCGGCCAGCGGAAACTCGAAGTCCGCCCAGGCTTGGCCATCGTGCAGCACGGACCACGAAGTGCGCGTGGGCTCCAGCCGCAGATTTGTGATTCGCCAATCCGATCGAGGTCCGGCTCCATACCGCTCCACCGGAGAAAAAGCCTTGCTCAAACAGCGTTCCAGACTCGCGCTCTCTGCGGACTCACCTGCAACGCCGTCAAACGCAATGATGTGCCCCCGCCGCGGAATCAAGTTGACCAGACGCTTGAACGCCGTCTCCACTGCATCAAGATCCTTATAGATATCCGCGTGATCAAACTCCACAGAAGTCAGAATCACGGAGTCCGGAAAGTAGTGGAGAAACTTCGGTCCCTTGTCGAAGAATGCGGTGTCGTACTCGTCGCCTTCCAGGATGAAGTGCTTGCCCTGCCCCAGGTGAAAGCTAGACCCAAAATTCTCGGCGATGCCGCCGATCAGATATGACGGCTGCAAGCCTGCGGTGTGGAAGATCCAAGCGAGCATCGAGGTCGTCGTAGTCTTGCCGTGAGTGCCGGCCACGACCAGTACTTCTTTGCCCCGCAGAAATTCATCGTGGAGCAATTGCGGCAGCGAACAGAATGGAATGCGTTGGTCGAGTACGTGTTCCAACTCAACGTTACCCCGGGAAATCGCGTTGCCGACGACAATCAGGTTGGGCCGAGGATCAAGATTTCGGACGTCAAATGGTTGCGCAACCCGAATTCCCAACTCTTCCAGGAAGTCCGACATCGGTGGATACGCCGCGGCATCCGATCCAGTCACGCGAAACCCGCGCTGCTTCAGCATTCCCGCCAGGGAGGCCATCGCAGTCCCGCAAATGCCAATCAAGTGAACGTGCTTTTTCTCGTCCATAGCCCTTACAGAACCGCCGCTTCCAGAATCTTCAAACTCACCTGCCCACGTTGCACCGTCAACCCGGCACGCACTCCGATCGGCAATGTTATATTCCCGCGGGTCACGTGCCCGGACGGAAGTCCATACACCACCGGCACACCCAACTCGCCCACGATCCGGAGTACCACGTCTTCCAGCTTGTAGCCTTGGTTCGCACTCTGCACGCAATCCAGCATCTCACCGAAAACAATGCCTTGCACGCCGTTAAACTTTCCCGCCAGCTTCAACTGCATAAGCATGCGATCGACCTGATAGGGTTTTGCTGCCAGGTCCTCGAGAAAAAGAAGGGTCCCCGACGTTTGTATCTCATACGGCGTCCCGAGAGACGCGACCAGAATCGACAGGCAGCCTCCGTAGAGAATTCCCTCCGCCGAGCCCTCCACCAGCCCGCTCACACCCGATGCGCCTTGCAGATTCAATTCCCAGGCCGCCGCGCCAGAAAGCGCCGCGTGCCAGGAATTCATCTCTACACCGTCTTCATGCGTCCAATCCTTGGCCACCATTGGCCCGTGAAAGGTCACTAGTCCCGCTATATCGGCAAAATACGTGAGCAGCGCGGTGACGTCGCTGTATCCCAGACAAATCTTGGGATGAGTCTTGATCTTCTCTAGATCGAGCGCCGGCAGCAGATAATTCGCGCCGTACCCTCCGCGAGCACAAACGATGGCCCGCACGTCATCGCGGACAAACATTTCTTCGAGCTCGCGCACCCGTCGCTCTACCGGCCCGGCAAAATAAAGGTCCTGCTCAAGGATCGAGTCGAAATAGAACGGGACGTATCCCGCGCGCCGCAATGCTTCACATCCGAGCTCGAGGTCGTCGCGCTTGATGTTGCTGGCCGGCGCGACGATGCCGATGGTGTCCCCTGGACGAAGTGCAGGAGGCTTGATGCGCGGAGATGTGGACAAAGGCAAAGACATGTAGTCGGTAGTCCATCGCGTCAGACGACACTGATTTTCATCGCGATCAAACGCTCAACTCAAAATAAAATCTCCCCGGCAAACCAGGCGCGCAGGGCCGCGCAATAACACGCGATTCTCTTCCATGCGCACCATCTGCGTCCCACCCGGCGCATGTACCCGCACTGGCGATTCTGCCCTGCCTGTCGCCATCGCAGCTACCGCGGACGCGCACGAACCGGTTCCCGAAGAGCGCGTCTCTCCCACTCCGCGTTCAAAAAAACGTGCAGCTACATCGTGCTTGCCTTCAACCATCACCAGTTCGACGTTCACGCCCTGCTTGAACTCTGGACTGCGTTGAATTTTTGTGGCCTGATCCTGCCAGCCTTCAGCGAACTCGCCGACGAACACCACAAAATGCGGATTGCCCATCGAAACTGGAATCCCCCGGACCTGACCCGTGCCCACCTTCAACACAAGTTCCTCGCCGACCTCCGCCTCACCCATCGCTGTCTCAAACTCGTAATCCGACTCGACCCGCTTCGTCAGCGTGCAGACTTTCAATCCGGCGCCGGTTTGCAACGTGATCTTCTCTTTGCCCTGCTCTTCACAAACGAAGGCCGCCACACATCGCGTTCCGTTCCCAGAAATTTCGGCCTCGGAGCCATCCGCATTGATCAAACGTATTTCAACGTCTGCCGACGGATGCGGGAACATCCATTCCACTCCATCCGCTCCTACACCGTCGTGCCGATCGCAGATGCGGCGCGTAAAACCCGCAAGATCGGCGGTGGCTGGCGATCCACCAATCGGCAATCCGTCGATCACCAGTCTGTCGAGCATTACTCCATCGATCAGCAGGAAATCATTGCCGCAGGCGCTGGCCTTGACAAACGGAATCGTGCGCACGCCAGACCGCCCGCTCACTCCCGATCCACCGGGCCGAGGGAGGTAACACTGCGAAACACTTTCGACTCCTTCAATTGCCGCAATAACTGCTCCTGCTCTTTCCGCTTCCCCGCGACGTCAAACTGCATGCGGACGTGCTGGCCTGTGCGCGCGCTGCACATGTTCTGCATCATGCGGTGCTCCGGCTCGAGGATGCGGTTTACTTCCAAGGTGATCTCCTCTTCGCTGCCACCGGTTACTTCGTAGCTGACCACCAACAGCTTCAGGTTGAAGGTCACTTCGAGGTGCCCCACTGCCATCAGGGTCCCGACGACTACGAGCGTGGAGAACGCAGCCGTCAGATAAAGTCCTCCGCCCGAAGCCATTCCCACCGATGCCACGACAAACAGAGTCGCCGCTGTGGTCAGGCCGGTCGTCAGGCCGCGCGTGTGCAGGATCGAGCCCGCACCGATGAACCCGATCCCAGGAATGATCTGCGCTGCAATGCGCGTATGGTCGCCCGTGTGCCCTCCTGCCAGCACGTCCGACAGAACGGTAAAGAGAGCTGCACCGAAACAGATAAACATGTTGGTGCGCAGCCCCGCGGGCTTGTGCTTGACTTCGCGCTCCAGCCCGATGATTCCGCCGAGCAGCGCCGCCAGCACCAGTCGGGCGAGCGAGCTAGAGACAATGCCGCTCGCCATCTCTCCATGCAACAGGTCGAGGATGTGCTGCCAGTTCATTTGTCCGAGGAAGCTTTCAAGTGGCTGGATTTTATCATCGGAAGGTGCCGCACCTTGCGACCTGCTGCGTTAACCCACCTGATTACCGCGCGCGGTACAGGACGGCCCGCGGCTGCCCGGTCACTTTGATTTCCACCAACTCGTTCAGTTGCCGTTCCCGCGTTGCCTGCCAGACGGTGTCGCCCTCGAAGGCAACCACGTAGTCCGCAAACTCCGGCGGATTGGCCAGCGCCCGCTCCCACAAACCATCGGGATCGAAGGGCTGCTTCCAGACCCGGTGATTGCCTTCGTTGATCACACGCTTCAAAGGAATCCCCGCTTGCTGCACAGCTCCCACATGCTCGCCGAGATACATGAGCAATGTTGAATCAGGAGGCAGAGCCTTGAGCCAGTTTGCCAGTTGCTGATCCAACGACAGGTGGCGGCGCATGTTGACCGCGGCCTCGCGATAGCAAATTGGATCCGATTGCCAGATAGAGCCGTAGCCCGCAACTACCACGCCCAGTACCGCCAACGCCGCCCCCATGCGCAAACGGTCGCGCTGCCGATATGACTTCAAGGCCAGACCGACCAGCGCTGCCAACCCTGCCGCAAAAGCAGGAAGCAGCTCCAAACCATAGCGCACGTTGTATTGCGAGAAAGGCCACCACGTCGGCACAAAAATCGGCACACCTCCGTAGGCCACCGATAACGCGTAAAACGGCAACGGAAGCCAAAGGAACAACAAAGGCCATGCATCCGCTGCCTGCAACCAGATCGCGACGCCACCCGTAACTGCCAAAGCCAGCCACAACCGCCCGAGCCACGGCTGTTGCGCAACATTTAATTCGGCGGATTTCAAGAAGTACGAGCCCGCAGCATAGAGGTTTCCTTTCGCCGGATTCACAGTGGCTGTCTTACGCTCGATCGCCTTCGCAGAGTAAGGGCCATTCGCAAACTCCAGCGGGTTGCGATAGATGGCTGCGTTGTACGCCAACCAAAGGGCCGGCCCCGCTGCAGCGAGGAGGGCAAACTTCGTGATCGCCGTTCGCGACGATAAAGTCGGAAGCCTGGGTGCGCCATTTGTGCGCCCTCGGTAAAAGTGCGGGCTCACCACCACAGCTCCGACCACCATCGCGCCCGCCAGAAACCAACCGTCGTAGCGCGTGAGGCAAGCCGCCATCAAACATAGCCCGCACTTGGTCAGGGCGTTCGCGTCCCCACGCACAAATTCGCTGAAATACACTACCGCCCAGATGAAGAAGGCCAGGTACACCGCCTCTCCCATCGCGGTAGTCTGCATGTAGATCAAATTCGGATTCGCGCCATACACCAGAGCTGCCGTCCACGCCGCTACTCTAGCTGACCCGGTTGCCTTGCCGTTGCCTGCCAGCGCTCCCCGCACCAAGCGAAACATTCCCACCACACCGCAGACGTAAGCCGCCATGGACGGAATTGATCCTCCAACCCCGCGCCGCCACATCTCGTCGGAAATCAGAAACGGCATCATCAGCAGGTGCGGCAGAGGCAGCCACACCGTGCCCAACTGCAACAAGCCGGGAGTTTTCGAGTCGAAGACGCGCCGCGCAATGTTGATGTGCGCGATCGCGTCCCCGTACAGCAGCACATCTCCACGCCGGAGGTAAAACAGGAATGAAAAAACTGAAACGCAGACCGCCAACCAGGCCAGCAGCCTGACTTCGTGATTCCAGTGCGAACTGGTGGACGCACTCATTTATGTTGATGTTGGATGGTCCTGTACGTTCCGTGGTCCGAGTTCGGTGTATACGGTTCGCCTGGGGACGCCTCACTCTAGATGCGTCAATTCCCGAAAGACCTGAAAGCGCTCGTCAATTTCGTCACGGGTCAGCGACTGTAACCGCTCGGTGCCGAAGCGTTCGACGGCAAACGATCCCATCACTCCACCGTAAAACAGCGCCCGCTTCAACACTTCGCGGCTCAACTCCTTCTGCGACGCCAGATAGCCCATGAATCCGCCCGCGAACGAATCCCCGGCCCCGGTCGGATCTTTCACTTCCTCGATGGGCAATGCCGGGGCGCGAAACGGATGACGTCCAATGCCAAATGCGCCCTCGCGAAAGAAAATGGTCGCTCCGTATTCCCCGTGCTTGATGACCAGCGCCTTCGGCCCCATGGCGAGCACTTTGTGGGCCGCCCGCGGCAAATTCGTTTCATTCGCGAGCATCTTGGTTTCGGTGTCATTGATGAGCAACACGTCCACCAGCTTCAGCGTCTCGCCCAGTTCGTTGCGCGTGCCCTGAATCCAGTAATTCATGGTGTCGCATCCGGTCAGGCGCACGCCGTTCATCTTGCGGCGGACATCCGCTTGCAGAGTCGGCTGGATATTTGCCAGAAACAGAAACTCGGTGTCGTTATACTCGCTTGGAATCCTGGGCTGAAATGTCTGAAAGACGTTGAGGTCGGTGAAATTCGTCTTCGCTTCGTTGAGGTTATCGGTATAGCTTCCGCCCCAGCGAAACGTCTTGCCCTGGGCTCGCTCGATTCCACGCGTGTCAATTCCATGTTTCTCGAAGACCTTCTCCTGCTCAGCGCCGAAGTCCTCGCCCACTACCGCGACCATGCGCACCTGCGTGAAATAGCTGGCGGCGAGCGAAAAATAAGTTGCTGCACCGCCGAGAATATCCTTCACGCTGCCCGAAGGCGACGCGATAGTATCGAACGCAACCGACCCCACAACGACAATGCTCATCTTGATTTCGCCTCTTTTCCTTTTTCACCCTTCGTGTACCTGAGCCTGCCCGTTTTGTCGAAGCCCCGAGCGAAGCCGAGGGGGAAGTCGAAGGGTGTCCTTCATGGTGAGAAAAAGAGCAAGTAACCACCAAGGACACTAAGGTTCACGAAGGAAAACCAGCAAACTTTTACCTGGCCCGAACCTTCACGTACTTTCCCAGGATCAACTTCAGCCTCTTCCTCGTTGCCGCAGGAATTGTTTTGGGATCGGTGAGGATGGCATGCGCCAGCGCCGCTCCGCACTTGCACGATCGTCCCCGTGGCATTGCCGCCACTGTCTCTCGCACCACTTTGCAAGCGTTCTCCGCATTCTTCAGCAGCACGGCCACAATCTGATCGACGGTCACCGAATCATGATGCGGATGCCAGCAGTCGTAATCCGTCACCATCGCGACCGTCACATAGCAAAGCTCCGCCTCACGCGCCAGCTTCGCTTCCTGCAGGTTGGTCATGCCGATCACATCCATGCCCAGGCCGCGATAAACGTTCGACTCCGCCTTGGTAGAAAATTGCGGCCCTTCCATGCACAGGTAGGTGCCGCCGCGCTTGCCGGTCACGCCGATTTTCTTGCACGCGGATTCGACCACACTTGCCAGTTCTCCACATACAGGATCGGCAAAGGCGATGTGCGCCACCACTCCGTTGCCGAAAAAAGTGTCCACGCGATGCCGCGTGCGGTCGAAAAATTGGTCGGGAATCACGAACTCGAGCGGCTTGTGTTCTTCCTTCAATGATCCCACGGCAGAAACCGAGACGATCCGCTCAACTCCGAGCTGCTTGAATCCATGAATGTTGGCGCGAAAATTAAGTTCACTCGGCAGGATGCGGTGTCCGCCCCCATGCCGTGCCAGAAACGCCACCTTGCGCCCCTCAAGCGTGCCGCAGACATATGCATCCGAAGGCGCGCCAAAAGGCGTCTTCACACGCACTTGCTTTACCTTGCTCAGCCCAGGCATCGAATAAAGCCCGCTGCCGCCGATAATTCCGATCTCCGCCTGTGCCAACCGCCCTCCAGAAAACTCCGCGCCCACAGAACGCTTCCGCGCGAAAGACTCAAACCCGCGATTATACAAGACAGCTCCGTGCGCTTTTTGGGTTGGCGCCTTTCGCCGCGATACGGAGATACAATCCTGGGATGCGATTCTCCTCCGCTCTCATAGCCGTCGGTCTTATCACCGCTGCCTGCGCCCAAGACGCACCGAAACCCGCGCCCCAGGCCGAGCCTAAGTCCGCCACCGTTCCGATCACGCTCGATCACAACCGCGTCGTGATCGACGTCTGCCTCCCGCTGCCCGACGGCTCGACCAAACGCGTCCGCGGATGGGTCGACAACGGCAATCCCGATCTCGAAATATCTCGGCGCGTAGCCACGCTGATCGGCCTCAACGTCACATGCGACGACAAGGCCTGCTCTGCTCCACCGCCGCGCGACATCACCATCGGCGGAATGAAGATCCCGCTCACTTCTGTGAAAGAGGCGAAAATTCCGCTGAAGCCCGTGACCGCCGCCTCCGTGATGGCTCCCGGTATGTCCGCCGAGATCAATCTCCCCTCCACCGTTCTCCGTAACTACGATGTGCTGGTGAGCTTCCCCGACCGCGAGTTCACCATCGGGCAGCGAGGCACAATTCACTTTCGAGGTATGAGTGGCAAGATCCTGGTGAATGCCGAAAACGGGCTCGTGCAGATGCCCAGCAAGATTAATGGCAAGAACTACAACCTCGGCCTCGACGTGGGTTCGTCGTTCAGCTTTCTTACGAGTGAAGTTTTCGACAAGCTTGCGAGCGCTCATCCGGACTGGCCGCACATGACCGGCGCGGTTGGCAATGCCAACATGTGGGGACTGGACGACGAGCCAAAATGGAAGCTGCTGCGTGTGGACCGCGTGCAGTATGGCCCGGTATTCCTTACCGGAGTGGCGACAGCCGGCCTCTCCTCAGACGGGTCGGCCTTCTTCGAGAAGCGCGCCGGCATGGCTACCGCAGGATTGCTCGGTTCGAATGCTCTACTGAACTACCGCGTTGGGATTGACTACGCGCACTCGATGGCGTATTTCGAAATTGGCACAACCTTCAAAGCTCCCGACTTCGACGTCATCGGACTTACTCTCCGCCCCGAAGACGACGGCCGCTTCACTATCCTCGGCGTTGCCGATTTCGACGGCAAGCCTTCCGTGCCAGAAGTTCAGGTGGGAGATCATCTTGTCGCCGTCGATGGCATCCCGGTCCCTGACTCGAGCATGGGACAAGTCTGGTCGATGCTCGAGGGGCAGCCCCGCCAGGAACGCAAACTCACCATCGAACGCGCAGGCAAGCAGTTCAGTGTCGTGGCCAAGGTGCAGCACTTTATGGGGGAGCAGCCAGAGAAGGACGAGACTAAAGAAAAACGTAAGAGAGACTATCGATAAACATCTTTGCGGTGCCCGATGCGCAGCATCTGCACCCGATGCTGCTCATCGCTGACGGAACAAATAACCCGATAGTCGCCCACTCGATAGCGTCCGCTACATCTGTCATCTTGAGCGGAGTGTCATGAGCTATTTTCCCGCCCCAAACACTTCCTTCTCCAGCACCTGTGTGGTCGCCGGATCAATGCTCTCGCTCACCAGCACTGTGTTGCCCTGCTCTTCGATCACCACGGTGCCCTCCTCGGTTGACCACGCGTGCCGCCCCATCAGCGCGTCAGCCTTGTCCTCGGGAGTCTGCTGCGCGGATTTGTCCGGCATGGGATCGCCCATCTCTTCCGCTTTCGTGTACCGCTGCGCGAGCGACCGCGCATAAATCGCCGCAAACTCCGAAGCCTTCTCTGCACTCGACCACCGCGATACATACAGCAGTGCGAGCGGGGCCGCCGGGTCCGCCTTGGGCCGCGCCGCGTAGTAATATCCGCCTCGCCACTCCGGATACAGGCGTTTCGACAATTCCTTCCCTGCATACTGCTCAATCAGCACAGCGACGTCGAACTCGCCCATGGCTCCAATGTCAAACTTCAAGTAATCCTTGAAGTCATGCGCAAAGTCCGCTACCCGCATGGGCTCGATATTCTCCCCCGACAAATAAACGTCGGGCTCCATGATTTGCCGCGTGGTGTGCGGAGGATTCCGCAATACGTCGGCAAATGCTTTCTCCTTGCCGCCCTTCTGCAGCAACTTGACCACGAACTCCATCCCGTAACTGTAGGGAAACGTCAGAGATTCTTTCAAAAAAATCGGCGCGTCCTTGAACACGGTCGAATCCGGAGTGCCATTGATCATCGTCGACTCCATGGCGTCGACCAGTTCCGGCGAATCGATAATCGAGCGTCCGACCGGAGCCAGCGCATATTGCACCATCACGGCCTCGGCCTGCCCTTCCACCACGGCCTGGCGGGCGTTATCCATCTCGTCGTTCTCAATGTCAGCAGGCGTAGGATCTTTTTTGCTCTCGGCCAGATCCTTTTCGCCCTTCTTCATCCACTTCTGGAGATTGAAGCTCTGATCCTGCAGCGCATGCGTGAGTTCGTGCGCCATAACCGGCTCCTGCTCTTCAATTGGAACCCAATCCAGCAGATTCACCGTTTTCGTCTTGGGATCGTAGTAGCCCGCCACCTGCTCGCGCAGCAGCGCGACCAGCAATTTTTCCAGATCGAAATCACGCGGCAGTAACCCAAACTTTTTCAGCACCAGTTCCGACCGCCGCAGCCGCTGCGTGTCTTCATCGTTCATGTGCTTGGTGAGATACGACACGACTTCCTCGCGGCTGGTCAGCTTGCGCTTCACTGTTTTCTTGATCGGCAGCCCGGTCTGCTTGGAGTCGAAGGCGAGAATCTCGTCGACGGAGTGAAACAGCTCCTCCGCCTCGTGGGGCGTGATCTTGACTTCCTCCTTCGGCTTCGGCGGAGGAGGCTTCAGCGGCTCTTGCGCAGCCTGTGTGGGGCGGACACTCCTGTCCGCCTGCTTTTGATCTTGTTGATCTTGTTTGCCCGAATCCTGGCTGGCAGAGGATTGCTCCTGCGTCGGAGCAGAACTCGCATCTTGCGCCCACAGGGCGCTGCTCAGCGCCAGCAGAATGACCTGCAAAAGCCGCAACAGACATTTCTTGGGAAACCACTCACCGTTATCCATTAGGTCGAGTCTATACTTTTTCCTATACTTTCCTCATGACCGCGAATACGTCTATCAACCTTTGGACATCCACTGAGCACGCCCACCAATACCTTGAGCGAGCCGATTCTATCTCGCACCGTGGCGAAGGCGAATCCGCCCTTCTGGAATTCATTCCGAAAACTGCGTGCCGCATTCTCGATCTCGGCACCGGCGATGGACGCTTGCTTGCTCTGCTCAAACTCGCTCTACTTAAACATGGGGCACACGGAACGGAAGCTATCGCACTCGACTTTTCTCCGGCCATGATCGAAGCCGCCCGCAAGCGTTTCGCCGGCGATTCCTCAGTCACCATCGTGACTCACAACCTGGATGGCCGGCTTCCCTCGCTGGGCAAGTTCGACTCCGTCATTTCCAGCTTCGCGATCCATCACGTCGTGCACGAACGCAAGCGTGAGCTCTATGCAGAAATCCACGGCCTGCTCAACGCGGGCGGCGTTTTCTGCAATCTGGAACATGTCGCGTCGCCTACGCCGCGCCTGCACGCAGAGTTCCTGGAGCGCATCGGCTTCACGGTCGAGACCGAAGATCCCTCCAATAAGTTGCTGGATGTTGAAACTCAGCTGCAGTGGCTGCGCGAGATTGGCTTTACGGATGTGGATTGTCACTGGAAATGGCGGGAGTTGGCGCTGCTCGCGGGCCGGATTTCATGAGCGTAACTCCCTTGATCCCGGTCGCGTCCTACATTTGTCATCCTGAGCGCAGCAGGAAGTGCGCTTCGCGCACTTCCCGCGGAGTCGAAAGCCTGCCCTGAGCGAAGCCGAAGGGGACCCCTTGCATCTTGACCCGAGCAACGGCCTGTCGAGGAATTCTCTTTCTGCTTTCGGATCTTGATCAGCGGCCGCATGGGAAGAACTCCTTGCGCCGCCCCTGCCATCGCTGACACTAGAGGGATCCTTCGACTGCGCGTACCGATTCGCATTCGCGAATCGGCATGCTTCGCTCAGGATGACAAGACGCGTTTGGCCACGCTCTCCGCCACCCACTCTCCAGCCTCGCGCGTCCCCAGCGCGCCGCCGATATCCTGCGTGGTCTTCTTCCCCCGCACGGCTTCGAGCACGGCTGCTTCAATCTTCTCGGCTTCGTGCGTTAATCCCAAGTGCGCCAGCATCATGGCCGCGGTCAGAATCGCGCCGAACGGATTGGCCACGTTCTTGCCCGCGATCGGCGGGGCCGAGCCGTGCACTGGCTCGAACATCGACGTCTTCCCCGGGTGGATGTTTCCGCTAGCGGCCATGCCCAGTCCGCCCTGCAGTCCGGCGGCGAGGTCGGTGATGATGTCGCCGAACATGTTGTTGGTGACGATGACGTCGAACTGCCGCGGATCACGCACCATCTGCATGCACAGCGCGTCGACGTACATGTGCTGCGCCGCGATCTGCGGATACTCGCCGCTCACTTCCTTGAACACGCGCTGCCACAGTCCGCCGGCGTGGGTCATGGCGTTCGCCTTGTCGCACATCAGAACGTTGCTGCGCGGAGAGCCGTCAAGCTTCTTATTCCGCTCGCAATACTCGAAGGCGTAGCGGATGATGCGCTCAACGCCCTTGCGCGTGTTGATGTCTTCCTGCGTGGCGATCTCATCGGGCGTGCCCTGCTTGAAGACGCCGCCCGCATCGGTGTATGCGCCTTCGGTGTTTTCGCGTATTACGACGAAATCCAGATCCTTGGGCTCAACTCCTTTCAGCGGACACAGAGCCACATCGAGCAGCCGCACCGGACGCACATTGGCGTAAAGATCCATCTTGAAGCGCATGCCGAGGAGAATCTCTTTGGCATGGACATTCGTGGGGACGCGCGGATCACCGAACGCGCCGACAAGAATCGCGTCGAAATCGCGGGCAAGCATAGCGAAGCCATCGGGAGGAACGGTTGTGCGATCGCGCAGGTAGCGGTCGGCGCTCCAATCGAACTCTCCGACCTCGACCTCTGCGCCCGTGGCCAGGATAACCTTGACGGCCTGAGGAATCACCTCCCTGCCGATGCCATCCCCGGGGATGATGGCAATACGTTTTTTAGAAGGCGTTTTGAGTTCCACGGCAGGAAAGTTAACACAAGGCACGCCGAATGAGTAGGTTGCCATATAAATTAGCTTAATGCTATAGTTTAGGGACGACAGACAGTCTTCTTAAAACCCACTTTAGGCGGCAGGACGCTTTCACCGAATCAACGTGAAGGCCCCTAGCAGCCTGCTGGAGGAACTTTATGGACCTCGACCGGCCCCAAGGGTCATACTCGACCTTCCCCTATCAGAATCGCCGGCAAATGCGCGTTACGTTATCTTTGGGCTAAGTCGTTGATTTCCGGCGGAAGTGATTGAGGTTCCGTGCAAGTGATTGATTCTGCGCTCAACCGACAAATCTCGGCCTGCGTTGGGCTCGTTTGTTCTAACCGTCGTCAGGCACAACCCGGCCCGCCGCTCACTCAAGGTTGCCGTTCGCTATAATCGAAAGAGCTAAACGTCAGAGATGAATACTCCCCTCCAAGCCGCACTGCGCAGCCAGGCCAATGCCCCCGCGGTATCCCTGACGGACTATTGCGGCGCTGCGACCGCCGCCCGGTTTAGCGATCCGCAGACGGAGTTCGGTGCCTTGCGCACAGGCTGCGGCGCCTACGACCTGGGTTTCCGGGCGAAGATCGCGGTCACGGGCGGTGATCGCGTGCGCTGGCTGAACGGCATGGTGACGAACAACATCCGGGATCTTGCGGAAGGCCACGGACTGTACGCCTTCCTCCTGAATCCGCAGGGGCGCATCCTGGGCGACATGGTTGCCTACAACTGCGGTGAGTCATTGTTGGTCGATACGGATCGGGGCCAGGTGGAAAAGATTCTGGCAACCTTCGACCACTACATCATCATGGACGACGTTGAAGTGAATGATCTCGGCCAGAAACTGACGGCGGTCGGCGTCTCTGGGCCGAAGTCTCATGAAGTACTGAGGGCTGCGGGCTTCACGGTCCCCGAACTGGTTCCGTTGCAGATTCAGCACATGAAGTGGGCGGGGGTGGACTGCACATTAGTACGAGGCGAAGAGGGGTACGGCGCAGATGCCGGGCGCGCCTCATACGAAATCTGGCTGCCGCCAGAGAATGTGAAGCAGCTCTGGGAAGCTTTGCTGGCCGCGGGAGCGACTCCGGTTGGCGCCGAAGCGCTCGAGATGGATCGCATCGCGTCTGGCATTCCGCTCTATGGCGTAGACATTCGCGAGCGCGATCTGCCGCAGGAAACGGAACAAGCTCGCGCCTTGAATTTCAGCAAGGGTTGTTACGTTGGGCAGGAGATTGTGGAGCGCATTCGCTCACGTGGGAGTGTGCATCGCAAGTTTACTGGCTTCGTTTCGCAGAACGGCGCGCCGATCACGGTGGGCGCGAAGGTGCTGGCGGGAGACGTCGCGGGTGAAAAGGAATTGGGTGAGATCACCAGCGCAACTACCCTGCCCCAGCAGCCCATGCAGTCCATCGCTCTGGGATACATTCGGCGCGAGCACGCGATCCCGCACAAAGAGGTCACAATCGCCGGGGCGAAAGCGTGGGTTGCCGCTTTGCCGTTCGGGGATACCGCAAGTCTGGTAAGTGAACTCGATCGGAAGCCGGCGACACAAGAGCCTTAGCATCAGCGCGGGAGCTTCGCGGTTTGCGAAGAGAACAACATTTTGGGGTGGACATTCAAACCCCAGCGCTAAAGCCGAACCTAATTTTCAACTACTTAAGCACGACTGAAGTCGTGCCCTGATACGAATCGTACTTAGTTGCGAACCCTGGAAAAGGCTCCGAGTAACGAGGACAAGTTCATGGCTGAGAAAAAACAGGAAGAATCCTTCACGGTAACCGACCGGCGTTTATTCACGTCCGAGGGCGAGTTACGCAAAGACGTCCCCGAAGAAGCGGAGGCACCGAAGCCGGCGACGCCCTCCGCCCCTGCCGTGCTGGCCGCGCAGACGGCAGCAACGGGTGCCGAGAAAGCCGACGGAAATGCGGAACGCGAAATTCCGTTGCCACCTTCTGCTGCCGAGCAGGACGCGCAAGCCGCGGCCTACCGGCGGTCGTCGAACGATCTGGATTCGCAGGTGGAACTCAGCGGACGTTCCGCCAAAGAATTCGAGATGACCTTCGAGCGATTTCTGGCGTCGCTCTACATGACGGCGATGCTGCAGCTTGGAATGATGCACGAACAGGGGCAACAGCCGCATATTGACATCATCGGCGCCCGCCAGACCATCGACACGCTCAGCTTGCTGGCGGAAAAAACCAAAGGCAATCTCACCCCGCAGGAAGAGAATTTCCTGCAGAACAGCTTGTACGAGCTGCGCATGGCGTACGTTGAGGTGACTAACGCGCTGGCTCGTCCTCCTCAGGCTGGAACCCAGGCTGGAACGAAAACCGGAACCACGGGACGATGACGGCAGCATGATGGTCAAAGCATGAAGGCGACGCTTACCGTGCTGGGCAGCGGCACCTCGATGGGCGTGCCCACGCTGGGATGCGATTGCGCCGTCTGCCGCTCGGCCGACCCGCACGACCGGCGCACCCGGCCCTCGGTGATGATCGAGTACGGCGGCAAAGTCGTGCTGATTGATACGACTCCTGATTTTTACGCGCAAGCGGTGCGCGAGCGCATCACGCGGGTGGACGCGGTGTTGTACACCCACACTCACGCCGACCACATATTGGGAATCGACGATCTGCGCCCGCTGAGCTACCGTCACAAGCCCGCCAAGTTACCGCTCTACGCGCGCCCTGATGCGGCCGCGTTTCTGCGCCGGATGTTCAGCTACATCTTCGATGGAGACTACAAGTTTGGTGGATTGCCGCAACTTGAATTGAAGCCTATCGACGGGCCGGTCGAGGTCTTCGGAGTGCGGTTCGACCCGGTCATCCTGATCCACGGTGAAACTCAGATCTACGGTTACCGCTTTGGATCGGCGGCGTATCTGACCGATCACAGCGAGATTCCCGAGTCGTCGCTCGATCAGTTGGAGGGGCTGGACATTCTGTTTCTCGATGCGCTGCGGCATAAGCCGCATCCGACGCATTCGACGGTACAGAATTCGTTACGCATCGTGGAGCGGGTCAAGCCGAAACGCGCGTTCTTCACTCACATCTGTCATGACCTGGCGCACGAAGCGACCAACGCTACACTGCCCCCGCATGTGCGCTTGTCGTATGACGGGATGAAGCTGGAGTTTGAAATCTAAGGGCGGCGTCGGACGGCGGATATTGGACCTCGGGCGTCCGACCGCGGACTGGCGGCGGATCAGCGGTGTGATCGTGGCGTGAACCGGAAGCCGGAAGCCTGAGGCCTGTGGTTACGTCTGATGTCTGAGGTCCGACGCCGGTTTTTTCTATGCAGGTTTTTCATAAACTCGACGACGTTCCTGCCGATTTCGGGCCGACGCTGCTCAGCGTTGGCAACTTCGACGGCGTACATCGGGCGCACGC
>WNFD01001778.1_pt1 | contig 30198 bp, 38 predicted proteins | sample 5400491 | NCBI WGS metagenome assembly WNFD01 (sample SAMN13153343, study PRJNA577476) | soil metagenome | isolation source: 120 cm saprolite under Douglas fir tree site 2 hole 2 replicate 2 | place: USA:California | collected 2015-04-18
TGCTCAATTGGCGTTTTTTTTCGCCGCTTCGACCGTCGCACTTGCAGGACAGTTTGTTCTGCTTTCCTGCGCCGCTCTCGGAGTTCGTTTAATTCGGAGAACTGATTAAGGAGATCGGTCGTATTATCGTTGAAAATTGAAAGGGTCTCTTGAAAAGAGCGCATTTATACACTCGCTGACTGACGCTGAACTCCATTTGGTAGGGCACATGCCGTCCTCGGCCCGCGTCACCGTGAGCACCTTAACGTGCACACGTTTCCTTTGAAACACAGTAAAAATACTGGCGTTCAAGTTTCCTTTTTGATCATCGGCGTTTTTCTACTAGTGATAGCGCAGTCCATGATTGGAAACCGTCATGAAGCAAAGCCACCTTGATTCAATGTCTATCGACGATCTGTGGATGCTCCACGAACGAATCGCTGCAACGCTTACCGCAAAGATCAATGCCGAGAAGAAAGCGCTGATAGATCGGCTGAAGCAGGCCGACATGAGAGTGCACTAGCTTCGAACAGACCCGGGCGTGTCGCTCTGGTTTGCAGGATAGTATCGCTCCGGGCGCTTGCCGCATTTATCGCAACGCATCTTGGCGCCGAGCTGGTCCAGCGTCATGGCGCTGAGCATGGGCAATCTTTCGCGGAGCATCCTGAACGGCACCCAGACCGTTCCCTTGCAGCATTCGCACCCGATCCAAGGATAGCCTTCGGCTTCGAGTTGGGAGATAGTTCGGTTGTCTGCCATGCCGCATCAAAACGCGGGTGGAGCGGACAAGCAAATCCCGTAGTCCTACGTTACCGCTGCCACAACATCTCCGCGGTCGAGGATCGACAGTACCATTTGCATGGTTATCTCAGCATCGCGAGAGTCGGGTTCGATATAATCCGCCGCGATCAGTTGCAGCTCGGTAAAGGCTCGCAAGATAATTTCTTGGTCTGTCATCCCATCCCAATTCCGGCGTGTATGAGGTGGTTCCCGCGTTTGCCTCTCGGGGGCGGTGGTCAATTTCTATCTGAACGCAAGAAAAGTGGCAGCTCGCGGGATTCGGCTTTGGCTGCAACGTCGATATCGGGCTCTGGAATTTTGTATGACTTACGTTCCAGGCGCGCCCATCGCATCGCCTGGCTATAGTCGGGGCAGCGGAGAATCATTTCCGTGCCGTGAACGACAACCACGACATCGCAAATCGGAGAATCCCGATAGCTCCGGATCTTGACTTCCGGCGGAGCGTCTTTGCCGGTCATCGCAACATCTTTCCTAAGTCTCTAAGGCATCTGCTTCAATCACGAGCGGCCGGCACACGGGCGGTGAATGTCATTTCCCCTTCGCCTTCAGCTTAGACAGGCGACGTGGTTGAATCATTTCGCCTCCGTCTTCATGATAAATCGCGAGCGCCCAAGGGCAATTCGTTTCGCATGAGCGCGCGCCCTCACCGCGGAAGCGGTTCGCTCCAGATCTTCCGCGATGTCGGAGAGCGAGGCATTAGAGACGACGCGCTGCCGAAGTCGCTCATCTTCGTCTGCAGTCCATGCCTTCCGGTTGTTTATTCGTCTCGTTGCGATATCTCCGGTCATGCTCGTTTCCGGGCCCTCGACGCCGCAGGCGTGTCTTTCTTTGCTTCAGCCTTGGAAGCGCGCTTACCGCTGATTGGCAGCAGCATTTCCTTTTGTCCCGCTGCGGCCTTGCGTGGCTTCTTGTCCTTCGCTGGTTCAGCCCCGCGGTCGTTGGCGATGCTACGTTTCAGGGCATCCATCAGGTCGACTACGTTTTCGCCCTTTGGCCGCGCCTTCGCAGCAATGGGCTTGCCGCTATGCTTCTGATTGATCAATTCGGTCAGCGCAGCTTCGTAATGATCCTCAAATTTTTCGGGCTCGAATGTGGAGGTTTTCTGATTGACGATATGCTTGGCGAGATCGAGCATATCCTTCGTAACTGTTATTTGAATGTCGTCAAAATACTCGTCCTCCGATCGGACCTCATAGGGTAGCGGAGCAGGGTACCCATGAGGCCGTTCTTGAGCGGCTCTAACCCGATGATGTGTTCGCGGCTGGTAAGTACAAGCCGACCGATAGCGACCATGTCCATACTGCGGATGGTTTCACGGATGACGGCGAAAGCGTCGTGGCCAACCTTGCCATCCGGCACCAGGTAGTAAGGCCGGATCAGATAGCGCGGATCAATGTCGGCTTTCGGAACAAACTCGTCGATATCGATGGTGCGGTTTGAATCGAGAGCGATGTTTTCGAGTTCATCCTTTGTGACCTCGATGTAGCTGTCCGTGTCGACCTTGTAACCCTTCATAATATCTTCGGACGAAACTTCTTCGCCGGTATCTGCATCGACCTTGAGATACTTGATCCGGTGACCAGTGTTTCGGTTGATCTGATTGAAGCTGATTTTCTCAGAATCGGATGTTGCCGGGTAAAGAGCAACCGGGCAGGTAACAAGCGAAAGGCGCAAAAAGCCTTTCCAATTGGCGCGCGGGGCCATACGCAAACTCCATAATAACAGAACGCAGCAGAACGCGGATTCAAATAGAACCTGCCATATCTTGTTCCGAATGCATTAAGCGATTTCGACCCCATGCTGTTGTATGTCAGCCGGCTGCAGCCGCGCTAGTGCTAGCATAACCGGGAGACCCCCCGGCTCTGCCGGGGAGGCAGCAAAAGTTTGACATTTACGGCGGTCGCCCATCGCCGAAACTTCTGATCGTGAGCCACCACGCACACGAAAGGAAGTTTGACGATGGACGAGTACGAGAGCCTAAGCCACAGCAAGTGGGAGTGCAAATATCATGTTGTGTTCATTCCCAAGTGCCGCAGGAAGACGCTTTACGGGGAGTTGAGGCGGCACCTCGGGGATGTATTTCGCAAGCTGGCACAGCAAAAGGAAAGCCGGATCGAAGAAGGTCATCTGATGCCGGATCACGTTCACATGATGATTTCGATTCCGCCAAAATACGCGGTTTCGCAGGTGGTCGGGTTCATCAAGGGTAAAAGTGCGATCCATTTGGCCCGTGTATACGGAGAGAAGAAACGCAATTTTGTAGGGCAGCACTTTTGGGCGAGAGGGTACTTCGTCTCGACCGTAGGTCGGGACGAAGCGGTGATACGGGAGTACATCAGAAACCAGGAGCAGGAGGACAGCCGCTTGGAGCAAATGAATTTGTGGCGTTAATCGGCCACCTTCAGGTGGCCAACAAATGTAGCATCGCGTCACTCGGGCATCCTACGCGGCCACCTGTAAGTGCTCATTGCGCCTAGCCCCACCGACCCAAACGAGTCCCTTCAGTACGATAGATGCCCTTGCGCTCGCACGGATGTTCATGCACAGCGCGGCCCAGCGGCTGTAGATCCACACGTTGTACGAAATCGGCGTGATCCAAAAATACCAGTTTGGATCATGGGTGCACCGAGCGATTTTGACTGTCAGCAGCTTCCCGCACGGCCACGCCCGTGTGCCATGCGACGGATGATAAATGTGCTGATCAAACGTGAGGCTCACGCGGTGACCTCGTTACTGTGGTCGCGCAAACCATCCCGGAAGCGGTTTTCCAAATCACGTTTTGTCCCATCGGTTTCTATCGTGATTGGAGGGCGCGTTTTCCAAAAAAGTCGAGGACTTTCAAAGAGCGCAGAGAATTTTAAGGCCCTTGCGTCTACCAGTTCCGCCACGTCCGCTTTGGTCGTCAGATCAGATACTTAGCGCGTTTCCTGGGGAAGTGGAATGAGCTTGGCCGGGAGGGCGCGCTCCTTCCATAGTGGAGCGCGTGAGGTAAGGCAAAGCCTCAATGCCGACACCTGCCGGTGGTTTACGCAACCTCAATGTTGTCCGCTTACGAAGGTCGCATGATCGCTTGCATTTCCTATTCCCGGCCGTTGCGGCGCGCAGCCTCGGCGCTGGCGCTGCTCGGGCTCGCCGTCGGGCTGAACGGCTGCGCCAACATGAGCGACAGCATGACCTCGGCTTTCGCCGATCCAGCCAAATACGATCTGTACGAGTGCAAGCAACTGGAGGCCGAGCGCAAGACGCTTGCCACGCGGGCTGCGGAACTGCAGGGCCTGATGGCGAAGGCCGAAACCGGCGTCGGCGGTTCTGTGATCTCCGAGCTCGCCTATCGCAACGACTACATCGCGGTCCGCGGGCAAACCAAATTGGCCGAAGAAGTCTGGCAGCGTAACAAATGTCAGGTGTCTGCCTCGGTCGCCCCGGCGGCATCCGGCGCGGCACCTGCAACTGGCAAACGTGCGAAGCCGCCGATGCGGTCGGGCAGCGCGGTCCGCTAGACCCAAACAGACGACGGTCGCGCATTCTCGCGAGCCCGGCTCACACCCGCCAGTCGTAGATCCAGTCCTGTCGCGCCAGCACGCGCTTTGCGCCCATCGCCTTGATCGCGAGGTCGCGTGCGTAGGCCGCGGGGCCCGTGAGGTGATAGATGCGCCCCGATTGCCGCGCGGCGCGCTGTACCCGTGCGACGCGCGCGCGGCGCAGCCGCGCATAGTGTTTCAGCGCGGCCGGGATGCCGGCGGCGGTTTCTCCAACACCTTGGTTGAGACATTTTGCCAGCACCGCCGCGTCCTCGATCGCCATTCCCGCGCCTTGCGCCGCAAACGGCAGCATGGCGTGCGCGGCATCTCCCAGCAGCGCGATTGAGCCATCGGCCCATTCGCCGCCATCGGGCATCGTGAACAAAGCCCATTTCCGCCAGTCATCGACCGCGCCGATCATCATCCGGGCGGTTCCAGGCCACCTCGATGAGGCGAACGCGTTCTTGATCTCGCATGTCTCGCCGGGCGCGCTCCAGCCCGGCCTGTTCCAGGTTCCCGGCACCACCGCGACGACGTTGATCTGTCGCGCGCCGGATATCGGATAAGCCACAAGATGCGCCTCCGGTCCCATCCAGAGCTGGACCCGGCACGAGGCATATTCGCGCGGCAACTGCGAGGCGTCGATCGTTCCGCGCCAGGCAATCAGGCCGGAGAATTGCGGTTGCACTTGCGGAAACAGGTGATGCCGGACCGCGGACCAGATTCCATCGGCGCCGACCAGCGCCATCGCCACCACCTGCTGGCGCGTCGTGCCGCTGCGCTGGACCACGGTCAGTCCCTTGGCGTGGGGCACGACGTCTTCGAACTGGCAGCCGAGCCGCAATTCGATGTCGGGATGATCGTTGACCTCTGCTTGCAGCGCCGCTTGCAGGTCGGCGCGATGCATCACCCAATAGGGCGCGCCGGCGCGCAACGTGGCGGCTTCGCCGAGCGGCAGGCGGGCGATCTCGCCGCCGCCTTGCGCGCTCATGATGCTGATGGCGTGGGGCGTGACGGCGCGTGCGGCGAGCCGGGGTTGCAAGCCGAGGTCGATCAGCACGCGGCTAGCGTTGGGTGACAGCTGCAGGCCGGCGCCGGCTTCCTCGAGGCGCTCGGCTTTTTCGAGAACGACGACGCGAAAGCCTTGTCCCGCCAACGCAAGCGACGCCGTCAATCCCCCGATCCCGGCACCCGCGACGACGATCGTGCGTGAAGCGGCCACCCGGCCGGTCAGGCGACCTTGTCTTTCAGCACGCATTCGGGCGGCCGGGCTTCGCCGGCCTTGAGGTCGGCGGCGTAACGATACAGGGTCGAGCAATAGGGGCAGATGATCTCGTTGTCGTTGCCAAGATCGAGGAAAACATGCGGATGATCGAACGGCGGATTGGCGCCCACACACATGAACTCCTGCGAGCCGATCTCGATGACGGAAACGCCGGCATCGTTGTGGAAGTGCGGAACGACATGATCGGACATTGTATTCACCTTGGGTAGCAATGGAGGCGGACCCAATCAGCTACGTGCCGCAGGGTCGAAGTGCGGTGAACCATAGTGGCGGGTGTTGGTGATTCCCAGAGTCCCCGAGCGCTCATTTACTCATGCAAATTCGACACAATATTGTCGTCGAGAGAAAGCCCTTCTTTCGTCGGGGCGGTTGTGTCTTAAAAGCGGCACACCATCTTGAGGAAAGCGAAAACATCGGGGTTCCCGGCATGAATCGATGGCGGCTCGGATCGGCAGTGGCTGGCGTGGCGGTGTGCACGATCGCGTGCGCGTTGCTGTGGCCGCGTGCGCGCGACGCCGGCGCCATTCTGGCGGCGCAAGACGACCCGGCGGCACTTTCCGATGTTCAGCTTAATGCTGCCCTGCGGAATAATCAGGCCGTGATCGAGCAGAATATCGAGACGGCACTTGCCGCTGAAGACGCCGACCTCGCCAACAGCTTTGTCGATCTTGCCAGGGAAAAGAACATTCCCGTCAACGATGAGTTGTCGCGGCGGGTGGCTGCGGCCGTCGTCGAGGAAAATTCGTCATCGCATTTTGCAAAACGCTTCGCCACCGGGCTCGTCACCGGAAACGCCGACGATGTCGCGAGCCTGTCGGGCACGGTCGCCGGCGATCTGTTCGTGTTCGGCGACATCAGGGACGTGGTGCGTGAAGGCAAGCATATGGCGATGGGCGAGGACACCGATAGGCTGGTGCTGGGTCTCGCCGCTGCGGGCCTTGCGGTGACGGCTGCGACCTATGTCTCCGTCGGCGGCGTGGCGCCGGTGCGCGCCGGTCTCACGCTGGTCAAGGATGCCCGCAAGGTGGGCCGGCTGGGCAAGGGGCTCACGCAATGGGCCGGCCGCTCCGCGCGCGAGATGGTCGACGCGCCGATGCTGCAACATGCGGTCGCGTCCGGCTCGGTGATGCGGCCGGGGCAGACCATGTCAGCGATTAGAGCGGCGTTTCACGCCGAGAAGGCCGGCGGGCTGGTCCGCCTCGCCAAGGACGTCGGACGCGTCAGTGAGAAGGCGGGGATTCGCGCCGCGCAGGAAACGTTGAAAATCGCGGAGGGCCCGAAGGATGTCGCACGGGCGGCGCGGCTCGCGGAGTCCAAGGGCAGCCAGACCCGGGCCATCCTGAAGGTGCTCGGCCGCGGCGCATTGCTGCTGGCGGCCGGTGCGTTCGATCTCACGCTGTGGGTGTTCGGCGCGCTGCTGGCCCTGCTCGGCGTGCTGTCGTCGATCAAAGCCACCACCGAACGCCTGACCATGTCTTGGCTGCTTCGCAAGAAGGCACGGCGGCTAAGAAAGCAAATGGCGGCTGCGGCTTTGCCGTCTGAGCCTTCCCTGGCGGGCGCGGTTGCGCACGGCTAAGCTTGCGACCGCCATCGTCGATCCCTCTCCCAAAAATACGGATTAAACCGATGCCGAGTTTTCATAACGGCGCTGTTGAGATTGCCTACCTCGACGAAGGCGAGGGCGATCCTATCCTGCTGGTGCACGGTTTTGCGTCGACCAAGAATGTGAACTGGGTGTATCCGACCTGGGTTTCAGAACTGAAGAAGCACGGCCGCCGCGTCATCGCGCTCGACAATCGCGGCCATGGCGATTCCGCCAAGCTCTACGATGCCGAGCAGTATCATATCGGCACGATGGCCGGCGATGTCAGTGCGCTGATGGATCATCTGAACATCGAGCGCGCCGACATCATGGGCTATTCGCTTGGCGGGCGGATGACGGCCTGGCTGGCGCGAAGCCAGCCGCAGCGGCTCCGTTCGGCGATTTTCGGCGGCATCGGGATGGGTTTGATCGAGGGCGGCGGCCCCGGTGAAAGCGTCGCGGTCGCGCTGGAGGCGTCCTCGCTCGATGAAGTGACCGATCCGGTGGGGCGGACGTTCCGCGCCTTCGCGGACCAGACCCGCTCCGATCGCCGGGCGCTGGCGGCGTGCCTGCGCGGCTCGCGGCGGCTGATGACCAGGGAAGAGGCCGCCGGGATCACCGTGCCGGTGCTGATCGCGGTCGGCACGTCAGACGAAATCGCGGGCTCGGCGGACGCGCTTGGCAGGGTCATCCCGGGCGCGCAGGTGCTCGACATTCCCAACCGTGACCACATGCGGGCCGTCGGCGACAAGGTCTACAAAGAGGGTGTGCTGGAATTTTTGTCCCGTCGCCCGTAATCGCTGGCTTGATTTCCCGGAATTCCCGACCACTTTGAGCCGACGCTTTGGGCCAAGGTGGGTTTCGGCTGACGTGATTAAAGTGTGCGACTTCAACGTTTTAGCGCGCATTTGAAGCTAAAGCCGCGGTTCGCTTTTGACAAAGTCGCGCTAGGACAGCCGTCCGTCCGTCGTGCTATAATGCCCGGCGAAACAATCGAATTTGCGAGAGCAGCACATGGCAAAGCATCAGATCAATCCGCAGGGTGCGAAATTGGCGACGCTCGATCCGATCTGGGATCGCGTGCGCAACGAGGCGGAAGACATCGTTCGCCGCGAGCCCGAGCTGGCTTCTTTTATCTATTCCACCGTGCTGCATCACGAACGGCTGGAGGACTCAGTGGTGCATCGCATCGCCGAGCGTCTCGACCATTCGGCGCTGTCGGGCGACTTGATCCGCCAGGCCTTTGGCGAAGCCCTGCGCGACGAGCCCGATCTCGGCAATGCCTTCCGCGCCGACATGGTGGCGGTGTACGACCGCGATCCCGCGACCTCGCGTTTCATCGACCCGCTGCTCTACTTCAAGGGTTTCCACGCCCTCCAGACCCACCGTCTGGCGCACTGGCTCCATCAAAAAGGCCGCAAGGATTTTGCGTATTATCTGCAGAGCCGCTCCTCGGCGGTATTCCAGACCGACATCAATCCGGCAGCAATAATCGGCCGCGGTATCTTCCTCGATCACGCCACCGGGTTCGTGGTCGGTGAGACCGCTGTGATCGAAGACGACGTCTCGATCCTGCATGGGGTCACGCTTGGCGGCACCGGCAAGGAGAACGAGGATCGCCATCCGAAAATCCGCCACGGCGTATTGATCGGGGCCGGCGCGAAAATTCTCGGCAATATCGAGATCGGCCATTGCGCCCGTATCGCCGCCGGTTCCGTGGTGGTGAAGGCTGTGCCTCACAATGTGACCGTGGCAGGGGTTCCCGCCAAGATCGTCGGCGAGGCCGGCTGCGCCGAGCCATCCCGCACCATGGATCAGATGATCAACGCCATCGGGATTTGATTTTCCAGCGCGTATTCCGAAACTGTGGATAGCGGTTTTGCGATCAGAATACGCGCAAGGTATGAACTAACCGCTTGAATCGCGTTTGTGATTTGTGCAGATACGGCTAGCAGTTCGCTTCGTCTCGTCCTAAAAACTGCCGAAACCTAAATCGTATTGGAGATTGCCGTGGACGTTCAGGAAGTCAGGAAACTCGACGCCTATCTCAAGCGCCTGTTCGGCAATCAGAAGATTCGCGTGGTGCCGCGGCCGAAAAAGGACGATTCAGCCGAAGTTTATATCGGCGAGGAATTCGTCGGCGTGCTGTTCGTCGACGATGAAGACGACGATCGCTCATTCCAATTCCAGATGGCGATCCTCGAGGAGGATCTGGTCGAGCAGGGCTGAGTTTTTGTTTAGCCCGTCGCTCGCCACGTCATTGCGAGTAGCGTAAGCGACGAAGCAATCAGTCTGGTCTTGTTTTGCAGGCTTCTGGATTGCTTCGCTTCGCTCGCGATGACAGCAGACTAGGGATGACGTCTATCCCCCTGGCCCATGCAATTGCAGCGTCAAGCGGTCCATCGCATTGGCGACGTCGCGCCATTGCGCGAGCCAGCTGCGGGGAAAGCGAAACGTCAGATCGGCCCCGTCGATGCGGCGCTCGCTCAGGCACATGCCGGGGGTAGCAGCGTCGCGCGAGCAGCGCGCGCTGAGACCAGGCGTGTTGGCAAGGAACAGATCTTCATTGCCGTAAGGCGTGCCGTCCCGAAATGTGCGCATCGTCAATCCGTCCTGTCCGGGCATCGATGCCTGCTCCAGGTAGCGCGGATAGATGGTGCGCACGCGGGCATCCGGCGCCAGCGTGTCATGATGCGCCGATATCGACAGGAAGATCCGGTCGATCGGCTGGGCGGTTTCTTCCACGGTATCCGCGCTGACGCGCTTCGGAACATCAGGAGCCTCGAGCGAGGGAAAAGCGAAGCTGAGATCGATGCGTTCCTGCGGCCCGGAGTGGCGTTGAATTTTCATCCGGACGGCCGCCGTCGGCACATTAAAGAGCGTCGCGCCGATGCTGACCGGCAGTCGTGCCGGACTGCTTGAAGCATCCGGCCCCCAGGTCGGCCACAGCAAATAGGCGATCAGGGCAATCGCGCCAGCGGTAACCGCGCTCGCCAGCGCGATCGCAATGATGTGGCCGCGGGGATCCTGGCGCGAACTGCGCGCGATCTGCTGGGCGGTCGAAAGGAATGTCATGGGCGAAGCATCGTGAGGGACGTCCAAGGGCGAACTTCGGAATCGAAGCACCGGCGCCGAATCATCCCCGAATATGCCATGCGTTATCGAATTTCCGCACGATTTCGGGCAACGGATACCGCACGAGCCATGGGCAAGCCGCGGATCCCGTCACCACTGTTAACCTTTCCTTAAGGATAGTGTGGCGGCGGACCGCCAATTTTGCCAAGCAAGGCTAGTTCCAGTGTAGCGGAAGACCTTGCGATGTCGCCTGAAGCGTTGAATTCCCTGTTCTCCCTGTGCATCGGCTTTGCACTGGCCGGCGCGCTGGCCAGCGGATATCAGGCAATGGTGCAGCGGCCTGCGGGTTTTGGGCTGCTGCAGGCGGGGGTGGCGCCGATGACTTTCGCAGCCGTGCCGTTCCTGGTTTTTGCCGCGCCCTTCATCATCATGCGCAACACATTGCGCGGCGCGAAGATCGAGCGCCGTCGCTTCCAATTCGTCATGATAGCGACCATCCTGGCGGGGTTCTGGAGCCTGATGTCCGGCACGTTTTTCGTGATGACGCTGCGCGCCGCCGGAGTGCTGGCCTGAACGGTACGGCTATGCCAAGGTTCTCCGCGAACAGGAGATCAACGACGCATGGCGATCTACGAATTGGACGGGCAGGCGCCCGAACTTCCCAGTGACGGAAACTATTTTATCGCCGACACCGCCACGGTGATCGGCAAGGTCCGTTTGCTCAATTCAGCAAGCGTGTGGTTCGGCGCGGTGTTGCGCGGCGACAATGAGTGGATCGAGATCGGCGAAGGCTCCAATGTGCAGGACAACTCAACCTGCCACACCGATATGGGTTTCCCGCTGACGATCGGAAAAAACTGCACCGTCGGTCATGACGTCATCCTGCACGGCTGCACCATCGAGGATGGCGCGCTGGTCGGGATGGGCTCGATCGTCATGAACGGTGCACGGATCGGCCGCGGCAGCATCGTCGGCGCGGGATCGGTGATCACCGAAGGCAAACAATTTCCCGAACACTCCTTGATCATCGGTGCACCGGCGCGGGTGATCCGCACACTCGAGCCGGCGCAAGTCGCGGCGATGGGAAGTGCCGCGAAATTCTATGCCGTCAACGGGCCGCGATTCAAAAAAGGCCTGAAGAAGGTCGGCTGACGCTCAACCACGATCGGTCCCGGCGCCGCGACGCGGAGAGTACAGAATCCTACGACGCGCTCGATCGTCGATGCTGCACTGAAGATGGCGCGCGCCGAAATTCGATTAGGCCTGCCGGAATTGTCTCGGTCAAAATCGCCTTCAGGCGCATCGCCATAGGCTCCGCCGTGCATTGCGCCTTGCGCAGCACCGGAAGTGAGTGAGTTGCCTGGACCAAGCCATGACCACGATGATGACAGTACCCCAGATGACGCTGATGTTTCTTGGCACCGTCGTTTGCCTCGGGGCGGCATTGGTCTGGATGTTCTGGGAATTGCGGAAGCCGGCGCAACTTCCGCGCAGGCGCGACCGCTTCGAGCGAAGCTGACGAATGTCTGCTGCAAACGGCGCGTCCGGCTGAACGCGGCCTGCGTTCAAGTTCCTCCCGACTCGTTGGCTTCAACCTGGCCGGCAAATCTTTCGTGACCGGCGGCCCAGAGCGAATGTTCGTCGCTGCCGTCCCGATACGGATTGCCTTCAGCGGGAATGTTCCTTCGCGCGGCGCGCTGGCCTTCCTCGAATGGATCTGGATCGGTTGTCATGATTTCGGTTTCCTTGATGGGCTCGATCTTGCGTTCTTGGGTGCCGCCGTCTTCGGAAGCGACGCGCTCTTGCGCAGCGCGTCCTTCAGGTCGACGGGTATGCCGTGCTTTTTGAGCAGGTCGGCGAAGGCTTCATCCGCCAGTTCCTGGACGGTCGCCATTCGATCACGGGAAAGCTGCTTCAGCTTGTCGAAAGTGTCGTCATCGAAGGCGATTAATTTACGCACGACCGGCCCATTCCCCAGCGTCGCAACGGTGCTGGTTCAATGGCGAAAGACAGAAATCGTTCCAATGCGGAACCAGCGATACGCGCTGTCGTTAAATCTCAAACGGAGATTGCTGCAGCGCCGTCGGCTCGCCGCGATCTCACATGGGAGTGTCTTTGGACGCTGCAAGTCTAAAGAAGAATTTAGCGAGAGTTTTGCCGCGCGCTATCAACTTCCTCTGAAGCCGCAACTATCTCTTGCTCAATGGGTTGGCGGCTGGGAGCGATCAATCGTACGGAGTAAAATCATGTTGCGCAAAACGATCATAGCTTTATTGGCAGCCGCTTCGGTTGCCATTTTGGCGCCGACCGTCGCCTCGGCTCGCGGCGGCTTTGGTGGAGGGGGCGGTGGCCACGGTGGCGGTTTTGGTGGCGGCGGCGGCTTCCATGGTGGCGGAGGCGGCTTCCACGGCGGCGGAATGGGTGGCGGCGCCATCCGTAGCGGCGGGATGGGAGGCGGTTTAGGAGGCGGCGGCTTCCGCTCCGCGGCGGTTGGAACGGCTGGCGCAGCAGCGGTTCGCGGCAGCCCCATGACGGCTAATGCGTTCGCACCGGGCGGTTTCCAGGGCGGCAATTTCCACGGCGGCCGTTTCCATCATGGATTCCACCATGGTCGCGGATTTGGGATAGGCGCATTTGGCGTCGGGCTAGGCTACGGACCCTACGGATATTACGACGACTATTATGGTTATCCGGATTATGCCTATGACGACACCTACTACGACAATGGCGATTGCTACGTGGTGCAGCGGCGCGTGCATACGCCCTACGGCTGGCGTCTCCGTCCTGTCCAGGTCTGTAACTGAGTTTGTAACTGATCCCGCTGCCGCCCTTTGACGGCTGGAAGGAGCGCCGGTCCAGTCAAATAAAGTTTGAGACGGCGGGATAATTGCAGCGGCCTTGGTGTATTCTGCACCGAGGCCGCTTTCTTGCCACGCGCTGGTACGGCGTTTGCTTTGATTTATGGATGTTCACCATGCTCACAGCTCCGGCCCTGACGTTGCTGTTTTTGGGCGTCGTCGTCGGCTTGGGCATCGCGTTTGTGTGGATGCTCTGGGAAATCGAGCAAATGTCCAAACCACGTCGCAACAGCGATCGGTTCGGATAGGCTGAGCGGCATTTTCTTGCCGCCTGAGAACGACAGCGCGAGGCCACGCGCTGTCGGTGACACCGCGCCTTAGCCCAGCACTTTGTATTTCTTGAGCCAGCCTTGCATCTGGCTCCATGCATCGTCGGCGGCTTCCTTGCGGTAGCTTGAACGATAGTCGGCGTGAAAGCCGTGCGGTGCGCCCGGATAGATCTTGAACTCGGCAGGTTTCTTCGCCTCCGCCAGCGCGGCCTTCAGCGCCTCGACCTGAGCCGCGGGAATGCCGGTATCAGCCTCACCGTAGAGGCCCAGCACCGGCGCCTTCATCTCAGGGGCAAGCTGGGTCGGGCTTTTCGGCCAAAGCGGGTTCGGCGGATCGACCGGCGGGCCATAAAACGCGACGCCCGCCTTGAGTGCGCCAGAGTGGGCGGAATATTCCCAGACCGTCCGTCCGCCGCGGCAGAATCCGATGATGCCGAGCCGGCCGGTGTCGCCGCCCTGCGATTTGGCCCAGGCAACGGTGCTGTCCAGATCGGACAGCAGTTCCGCATCCGGCTTGGAATTCACAAGCGGCAGCAGCTGCGGAATATCGGTAATCTTGGTGAGATCGCCTTTGCGGAAATAATAATCCGGCGCGACCGCGAATGCGCCGAGCTTGGCAAGGCGTCGTGTCACATCCCTGATGTATTCGTGCAGGCCGAAAATCTCCATCGCCAGCAGCACGACCGGCGGGTTGCTGACGCCATTCGGCCGCGCGAAATAGCCGGGCATATCGCCATCGGCCACTTTTATTTTTGCTTCACCTGCGGTGAGGCCGTCGGTGTCGGTCTTGATGACATCGGCGCGCACCGGCCCGGCGGCCAGTGTATAGCCGGCCGTCACGGCGGCGGTGGCGGTCATGAAGCCGCGGCGCGAAAACGGCGCGACTTTTGTCAGTCCGATGACATCGGACGTCTGCATGGGTTCGGCACTCATGATCGATTCCTCTGGCGCGTGTGGTGGTTCAGAAATTCCCCTTATCCGTGCGGCAAGTCCGTCCAGGAGAGCTTCCGGAGCAGAACCGCGCTGGAATCATGGATTTCCAGGGGTTTCTTGAAGCCAAATCTCACACAGAAAGTGGACGCCGCCGAACGTTAGGTGAGAGCCGCATTCAGCAAACAATTGCTGCGGAACGCAAATCACCAGCCTGCGAGGATGCGGCCGGTATCACGGCAGCTTGCTTGGGGGGAGGTCGGGGATACCGGCGGGCAAGAAAAGAACAAGGCCGTCGGCGCAGTATACCGCTAACGGCCTTGCCAGCCCCGGACATTAAAATCGGCTCACGCCGCCCGGTAGAGTGCATAGTGCCCCGGGATTTTGCGGCCATATGTGATCCATTTCACATTCGGAAAAAAAGTTGCGGCCCGCCCTTTGGCGGCGGGCTAGCCGCGCTCCGCTATGGCGCCGCCTCGTTCGCTCGGGCCGGACACCCGATCTCGGTGACAGCAGTCGCATGCGCCACGCGGTAACCCTGATCGGTTAGGTTAAGATCCAAAATGCGTTGATCTGTGTCCGGTTTGTGCTCAGCTGCCGCCATGATCGACGACGATGAAAATTTCCTGGTGGATGCCGGCGGCAATCGCGTCCTGATTGGCCTCACTTTGGAGGAGACGTTGGAATTCGATCGTCTCGAAAGGCACATCAACGAGACCGGTCCGTTTCCGCATATCTCGAAAGATGAGTGGCATCGCTCGGATGAAAAGCGCTGGCTTGAACTTTGGGACAAGCATCGGGCTGCCAAGGTAGCCTTCGCGCGAAGCACCAAGACGCGCCATTGAACTCCGCGATCCGCTTCATGGGTTCGCGCGACGATTTTCAGTAAAAGAACCGGTGCTAGCGCAGCACGGGCATCGGCGGCCGCGGCACCGGTGAAAGCTCTGGCTCGGCCTGCGGCTGGGCCGTGGCTTGCGGTGGTGGTTCAGGTTGCCGCGGCACGTAAGGTGCGGGGGCCTGTGGCAACACGGGAGCTGCGGCTTGCGGGGGCGGATATGACGGCGGCATCGGCCTGCGCACCGGCGCGGCGACCGACCGCGGCGGAAGCGCTGATATCCTGGGCCGCAGGTTCTGCTCGGAAGCCTTGGTCTGGGAAGCCTTGATCTGGGAAGCCTTGGCCAGGGAAGCCTTGGCCTCGTAAGCCTTGGCCTGGGAAGACTTGGCCATCTCGCGGGACATTTGTTCCTGGCTGGCCTTGAGCTGGTCGATCTCTTGCCTTGCGCTTGCGAGTTCGCGGGCCATCGACTCGAGCAACACCGCCGATTCGGGTGCGGCGGCGGCAGGTGCGACGCCTTCCGCGGCAGCCTGAGCCGGAGGTGCCGGTTGCGGAGGTGCTGCCTTCGCCGCGTTCGCTTGAACGGCAGGCGGGTTCGGTTGCTCGGGGAGTCCCGGGTTTTCCGGTGGCGGCGATGAAGTCGCGACGAGCTGCGGCGTCCACCTCGCGATCATCTGTTTGGCCGCATCGCCGTAGGCCTGCCAAACAACGCCGGCGACACCGATGCACACCGCCAATAGGAAGCCGACGAAGGCGCGTATCGCCCGCACGCCGAACGACGGCCGGAGGCCCTGATTGACGGCAGCTGGGCGAAACGTCGTATCGACCGGTGGAACCGCTGGGCCAGCGGAGAAGTCGGATCCCATATGGGTCTGCGGATCCAAAGGATCGGGCATGGCGTCGTGCGCCAGCTTGGACAACTCTTCGTCGATGCGCGCGACCAGAACGTCGTCGTGCGGATCGGCGTGCGGATCGGCCTGTTGTGGATTCTGCGTGGAGTGCATTGCCGCTCCTTATTTAATCCATGTCACCCGCAGCGGGCGGGATTTACGCTTAAGTCGACAAAGTTCTGCCCCACCCTTCAGCCCGGTTTGACCAAAGCAAGGCGGTACGATGGAGAGTATCGGGCCGCGGAACTTGCCGCTGATTTACGAGGCGGTATGGTGTCACCACGATTCGAAATAGCGTCCTGGATTCGTCAGAACCGACCACGTCATCGGGCCACATGAAATCCGTTGCCGGGTTCGAGACGTGCGGATAAATCGCCGTCGCTGCCGGCCGCTCTTTCACAAGGACTGCCGCTACTTCCATCTTAGCGGGATAGGCAGGGTCTACGCTGGCGGCAACCGTGACCGGCAGGAAGCTGAGGACTACTTCTGCCCGCCGCTTAAAATACCAAACTGAGAGACTGCCATTACAGATCCGTCTTGCCAGGCACGCCTTGCGGCGGTCTCGGCCGAGGAGCGGCAGATGCTCGCCGATTGGCTTTGTATTGGCGCAGAATGAGGCAGGCGAGCTGTGAGTTTTGTATTTCGCACGTCATAATTTTAAGCTTAAAATAATAGGCGCGGGTTGGGGGCATGATCCTTAGCGGGTGACGTCATGCGCGCTCGTAACCGAAGAGACCGCAGAGCCCGGAGAGGGCGCTACGTTCTGCGCGACCTGGCCGGCTTTGCCGATATTGAGCGTTTGCTCGCCGCCGACATCATTGGCGAGCGGCTCTCCCCTGATGTTGCCGATGATGATGCGTCCGCCGACGTCAGTGCGCCGTCGGGGGCTCCCCGGCCGCAGCCAGCAGGCGGTTTGCGAAGGCGGAGGTGAGCATCTGGCCGATTTGCTCCAGCATCGTCGATGCCAACGATCGCGCGGAGATAGCCGCCCGCGCGGGGCCCCGGTATTGGAAAAGTCCGGCGACTGCTTGACTTGCCATCGGAGTGCGGTTCGCAATTGGGTCCGTCGTCAAGATCCCAAGAACTTGAGGACAGCCACTGACACCGTATTTCTCCGGCTTTCTTTGGTGCCGACGAATCAGCCATGATGCTGACCGAATCACCTGTTCCCGAAAGGCGCGGCAACGATGCGCGACGGCCAACCAATGATCGCGAGCAAGCTTGAGCTGTCGCCCTGCGCCGTCAGCGTCCTCGGTCAGTTGTTCGTCGAGGGCCCAACGTCGGACGACAACATCACGAGTAGGGCTGGCCGTTGCGACCTGGTAAGCGCCGGCCTCGCATTCCACGAAGCCGGCTTGTCATCCCTGACGCCCGATGGCGTGCGCCTGGCCAGAGAATGGGACCTGTGTTCGCTGTATGCGCGCCGTGATCGGCGCTGGTACTTGAAAGTGCGAACAGACGCGCGTCCTGAGGGCGCGGCGGTCAGCCACTCGGAATCAGGCGCCGCCGTCCGGTAGGATCGATCGGCGCCGGCCTCCAGCGTTTACAGCCGCCAAAAAAGTTGCGGCCAGCTCTTGGGGGAGAGCTGGCCGCGCGCGATCCGGTCTGGGACGGGGAGGGGTGGGGATGTGACCGGGTCGCGTGTCCTTTATTTCTCTGTTTCTTCGTTCAGTTACTGATCGCGGGCGCTGGCGGTGGCGACCGCCGGGCGGCCGTCGCCAAGCGAGACCCATACGTTGGGATCGCTCTGCGACTGACGCTTGACGAAGCGGTAGCCGGTCTCGGTCCAGGCCACGACGTTCTCATTCTGATTGTCGAGGACGAACTCGCCCTTGTCGGTTTTCACGGTCAGCACGGCGTGGCCTTCGCCCTTCTTGTCGCGCACCACCGTGATCAGCAGCGCCTCGCGTGGCCAGCCGGCGTCGATCAGCATCTTGCGCTTCAACAGCACGTAGTCCTCGCAGTCGCCGTAGCCGTCCGTCGGCAACGACCATTTCTCGATCACGCCCCAATGATCCATGTCGGTCATCGGCTTGACGGTTTCGTTGACCCAGCGGTTGACCCGCAGCAGGTCTCGCCATGCCGTCTGCGACATCACGATATCGCGCGGCTGGGTGGCGCCGCCGCGGCATTCGCCGGGGTTGTCGGCACAGAATTCGACCCAGCCGATCGGCGAGCGGGCGGTATCGCCCAGGCTCGCATAAAGAGCTCGTTCCTCACCGGCACTCGCCGGCGGGCTGATTCCCAACAGGATGGCGACGACCGCCAACCCTTTCCCCTGTCCCCTGAATCCAAACATTGTGGCCCCCGTTTCTTGTTGGGACCACGTTTCGCACAAAGAATTTTCGCCACTGCTAAGTACGCCAAGTACAATTGAAGCGAATACAAGTAAAGCTTGGCGCTAGTTCGATCTATACTTGAGTCAAATTAGATTAAAATTTTAGACAACTGCAATTGATTCAAATTTTACATATTAACGCGGCAAGGCCCGTCAACCCTGCGGTTACGGCGGCGGAACCCTGCCGCGTTAACCAAGCCGGGCCGCCGCCAAAACTGTAAAGGAGGTATCCGGCAACGCGGATACCACCTCAGGACTCGGGGAACAGGGGGAAAAAGGAGGAATCGGAGAGGGCGGCGATTTACCGCGCGGTAACGCTGTCTTCGAGCGTCTCGGCCAGCTGCTCGTGAAGGAATTCGAGCGCGAAGCCTTCATCCAGGTTTCGCACCACCCGGCACTGGACCTTGCCGAGCGACACCAGGGATTTCAGCGGTGGCCGGTTTTCCGCGGCGATGGCGGCGCCGGACAGCGACATGTCGATCACCCGGCAGGTCATCTTGGTGCCGTCCTCGAGCGTGAGCAGGGCAATCGGGTTCCGGGGGATGATGCGGTCGTGGCGGCGGTCTTCCGGCAGATTGAGGATGTCGCGGTTGGCGAGCCAGGTCAGCTGGGCGGCGAGCTTGTCGCGCTTGCGTGCGGTGGCGCCTACGCTCATGGCGAAACCGTTGTCGATAATGCGGGTGATCTGGCCCTCGACCCGGCCGATATGGTCGAGATAGGCGATCACGCGGTCGCCGACATTGCCGATGCCGGGCGCCAGCAGGGCCAACCCGCCGGGGGACATATTGATGATCTGGCACGGAAATTCGCGGCGGTCCGGCAGCATATAGCGTCCCAGCAGATGAACCCTCACACGCTGAAAACGCCGTCGCTCTTCGGCGGCCGGAGGAATCGATTTTTTGTGCGCCAAAGCCATCTTCGCCACCCGACAACCGGCTGATCGGTGTCGCCTGACCCTACGGCCAGCAGGGTTAATGAGTGGTTAGCGGGGGTTGAATCAAGTGCCAATCACACCATCCTCGGCCTCGCTGCCGGAATGCGATTGAAGCACCAGAGAATGAGAGGGCACAGCAAGAGCAGCACCGCTCCGAAGTCGAACGCGGCGGCGGCGCTGCCGGTCCATTTGGCGCAGGCACCGGCGACGACCGGCCCTAACATCATGCAGGCATAATAGACGGTGAAGAATGCGCCCATACCAATGGCACGCGTCGCCGGCTGCAAGACGCGTGCGGGCAGACTCAGGATCGGCCCTGCCGCGAGGCCGCTGACCAATCCAAGTGCTGCAACGGTCGAGACCACCGCGCCGCTGCGTGGCAACGCGACCATCAGGATCGCGAACACGACGCAGCCGCCGACGAGAATGAATTGAGGACGTTTGGTTCGATCCGCCAGAAATCCGCCCAAAGGAACCGAGACCGCCGCAAGCCACAACACGATGCTGATGGTCGATCCCGCCGCCGCGATCGACCAGCCGCGCTCGACCAGCATCGAGGGACCGAAACTGAAGATCATTGCAAACCCGACATTGAAGAGGCCCCAGATCAAACCCGCCGCGATCACAGCGATCGCCGCGCTGCGGTCGAGCCGAACGGAGGTCGTAGTCGTGGTCACGGAATTCGCCGAAGGTTGATACACCGCGGCAAGTAGAACAAGCGCTGCCCCGATCAGCGCCGCCACCGCGAGATACACCGCGCTTACGCCATAGGCGGTGCCGACAGAAGGAAGCGTCAGCAACGCGATCGCGACGCCGGCCGGCCAAGAGTTGACGAAAATCGACATCGCGGTTGCGATCTCGCGGCCGACGAACCAGTCGGCCACCATTTTCGTCATCTGAACATTGAGAAGTACGCCGCCTGAGCCTGCGACCAGCCGTCCGGCGATCTGGACGGTCCAGGAATTGGACAGCGCCATCGCAAGGCAGCCGATCAGCATCAGCATCAGGGCGGCAAGCACCGTTCTCTTGTCGCCGAACCTTTGCCCGATGGCGGCGCCCGGCAAGGCCAGTGCGACGCCCGGCGTAAAATACAGGCCGATCAAAACCCCGATGTCGGCGAGTCCAACGCCGAAGTCGCGGCCGAGCAGAGGTGCTACGGCGGCGACGCTTTGAAACTGAAAGCCCATGGTGAGGCGAACCGCGAACAGGACGGCAAGAATAACCCAGCGATTGCGCAACACCCCACTCCCATTGCAGTCGGCGCGCTACTTGAGACGCCGCGATGCGCCTGTCGATCGCGGTGCAGGTTCGACGAGACCGCGCATTGGCATCGCCGCTGAGTTCACATAACCTTGCTGTCGCCCACGCAACTCAAATCAACAATCGCCGAAGGGCCGGAGGAAATTTCATGGAACAGATTCGGGTATGCACCTATGACGGTCCCGGCGCGCAGCCGGTCATTCGCACCGTGCCGTGGCCGAAAATTCCGAAAAAGGCGGCGCTGATCAAAGTCGGCGCCTGCGGTGTGTGCGGCACCGATCTGCATATTCTCAAAGGCCACTGGCCGAAGCCGCTGCCCTGGCCATTCACGCTGGGGCACGAGATCGGCGGCGTGCTGGTCGAGGTCGGTTCGGAATTCAGCGAAGACTTCATGAGCAAGAAACTCGGCGTGGGATCGAAGGTGATGATCCCGCCCTTGATGCCATGCGGCCATTGCTATTACTGCATTCATTATCCGGAAAGCGCCAACAAGTGCCTGACGCCGGTCTATTACGGCCGCTATCTCGGCTTCGACAAGGCGCCGCATCTGTGGGGCGGCTGGGCCGAATATGTCTATGTCGATCTTGAGATGTTGCCGGGCACCAAGATCTACAAGCTGCCCGACGACATGTCGCTGCGGCTCGGCGCGCTGTCGGAGCCGCTGACTTCCTGCATTCGCGCCTTCAATCGCGCCACGCGCGCCGGCGGCTTCAAATGGGCCGACACCGTCGTGATCCAGGGCTCCGGCCCGATCGGAATTCTGGCGGTGGCCGCGGCGCAGGAGATGGGAGCAGGGCGTGTGATCTGCGTCGGCGCGCCGGAGACGCCGCGGCTTGCGCTGGCGCGCAAGTTCGGCGCGGAAGCCACCGTCGATATCGAAGAGGTCACGACGCCGGAAGCGCGCATCAAGAAAGTGCGCGACATCGTCGGCGGCTTCGGCGCCGATCTGGTGATGGATTGCTCGGGCCATCCAAGCGCCGGCCCCGAAGGCATCGAGATGCTGCGCGACGGCGGCACCTATGTCGAGATGGGCCAGTTCACCGATGCGGGTTCGATCGAGACGTCATGGCATCGCATCTGCACCAAGGACCTCAACGTGCTGGGCTCGTGGGGCTTTACCGGCAACGACCTGCCGCTCGGCGTCGACATGCTCTATCGCACCGGTTGCGGACGCGATGGCGATGAAGACGGTGAAGTCGACCATCATGCCGTGGCCGGAACTGGCGGAATGATTTGGGGCGTGGAACGGCCGAGAAGACCGCCAATAACCGACGTTGTGAAGAAGCTCCGAAGAAAGGGAGACGATGCCAGTTTTGAAATTATGTTTTAGTCTGTTTTTGATCATGGGCTTGGCGGCCACGGCCGCGGCAGAAGGTGACTACCCATCCCGGCCAGTGCGGATCGTTGTCGGCTTCGGTCCGGGCTCCGCTGCCGACTTGACAGCCCGGGTGGTGGCGCAGCGGCTGTCCAGGACAATGGGGCAGCAGTTCGTCGTCGAGAACAAGCCCGGCGGCGGCAGCACGGTGGCGGCGGACCAGGTCGTGCGCGGCTCGAAAGACGGCTACACGCTGTTCATGGGGACGGTGGCGAATGTCATCAATGGTGTGATGCAGCCCAATCTGGCTTTCGATTTCTCCAGGGATCTCGCGCCGATCGTCTTCGCTACGTCGTCGCCGAATATTTTGGTGGCGCATCCCTCGATCGGCGTGAACAATGTGAAAGAGTTGATCGGCCTGCTGAAGGCCAAGCCCGAACAGGTGTTCTACGGTTCGTCCGGCGTCGGCACGTCGCCGCATCTTTCCGGCGAATTGTTCAACATGATGGCGGGCACGAAGATGGTGCATGTGCCGTATTCAGGAAGCGCGCAGGCGGTAACTGATCTACTCGCGGGCCGCACGCAAGTGATGTTTTCTCCGGCTTCAACCGTCCTGCAGTATGTGGAATCGGGGCAGCTTAAAGCGTTGGCGTCCTCGGAACGTACGCGCGCTTCGGCTGCTCCGGATCTTCCGACCGTGGCCGAGGCGGGCCTGCCCGGATTCGACACCAGCGTATGGTTTGGGTTCATGGGCCCCACGGGTTTATCGCGCGAGGTCATCGAAAAACTCTGTCGCGCGATCGACGAAGCGCTTGGGAATGACGAGGTGACAAAGCCGCTGCGCGCCGCGGGGCTCGATATCAAGGGCGGAACGCCGGAAGCGTTCGGCGCGTTTATCGCCAGCGAAACAACAAAGTGGAACGGCGTCGTCACGGCCGCGGGCCTTCGTAACTGATCTCGAATCTGAATCGGAAAATCTGACATGGCAAAGTTGCGCGCGGTCGAGTGCCGCGAATTCATCAAGGCGGCGATCGAGAAAGCGGATGAGATGGGGGTTCCGGTGTCCATTGCGGTGGTCGGCCCGGAAGGCAATTTGATCGCGCTCGAGCGCATGGATGATGCGGGTTTCGTGACGCCGGAGACGGCGTGGGCCAAGGCCTACACCGTCGCCGCATTTCGCTCAATGTCGCCGCGTTTTCCCGACGGGTTGGTGATTCAGCAGTGGTTCAAGGAACGCAATCCGCAACTGATGATCGCCATGGCTGTGATGACAAACGGCCGCGTTGCGGCGTCCGGTGGGGCGGCGCCTGTATTCAAGGACAACGAGATGGTTGGTTGCTATGGCATCAGCGGCGCGACGTCGGACCAGGATGAGTTGATTGGGCAATATGCGCGCGACAAAGCCGGATGGGCGCATCTGCCCGCTGACGACACCACCCACCCCGACGTCAAGAAACACATCAACGAGTTGTACGCAAAAGCCGGGATCAGGGACCGCGAGCTTTAGTTTTTCGTCGACCGCCTCATGGCGGAGAAGGGCGCTCCGACATTCCAGAGCCGACCCGCCACTCTGATTCAGGCAGCGGCAGAGCCGTATTCATTGTTTTCCCAGGCGAGTTTCTAGCGCAGCCCTTCATAGACCATGAAGCCGCGCGCGACCGCCAGTTTACGCAACGCGCGCGGAACGAATTTTTCCGGCTGGTGGCCGAGATAGCGCCACGATGTCAATTTGAAATCCTTGAGCTGACTGTGTTCGCTTTCGAACGGCGCCAGCAATCCGGTCAGGCTCAGCGGCGTGTGCGCGCGGGCGTTGAACGGCAGCAGCAGCAATTCCAGATGCGCCAGCGAGCCATCTTGCGATGTCGCGGTGATGCCGGCGACAGCGGCCAGCATTTCCTCGGCCACCACGCTGATGATGTCGTCGATTTCGCGGCGCCCCTCGGGCGTAAACAGCGCGGAGAAGCTTTGATCCTTCAGATCGCGGCCGAGCAGGGCGCAGACCCGGGTTCCGGCGACCCGAAACGGATGGCCGGCGGCTGTATCGTAGGACAGCACGAAGATATCGCCGAGCAGCTCGCGCACCGCGCCTGGCTCGATCTCGCTGCGGTCCGGCGCACGGGCGCCGGCGCGCTTGTCGTCCCAATATGCGAAAAACTCGCGGCTTGACGGATGTTTCATGGCCTGACCTCGTCCCGCATCGGGCTCGGTGGGACATCTCTGTCCCGCTTTCGCCCACGCGCCTTCCCTTTGTTGTTTTGCAAGACGGGCTTTGCAGCGTCCATGCCGCGCAGGCGTTATCGGGCGATCGGCGGCGCCTTTGCGATGTTAAGGTTAAGTTAACTACGTGGTTGGCGACCGGCGCGGGGCTGCTACTGTCCGCGCACTCCATTGCTCGCTGGCGAGTTCGGCGCGGCGAGGTCAATACACGAGGCGGCGTCAAACAAGTTTGGTCGTCACGCGGGGAGGGGTGGGATGTCACCCCGGGCCTTTGCGCGAAAAAGATCAGCACGGACGAGGGAGGGCTTTCTCAGAGCCCTCCCTTTTTCTTATGTCGGGCCGTCAGGGCCGCGATGGCGTTGATGGCCCGGGTTACCCTCGAAGACGGAGATTGTTGCGGCGGGAGCAACGTCCGAAAAATGCCCGCTAACGGACAAGCCGGGGGCCATCATCAATCACAGAGGTCGCCGGGTATTTGAGCATCAGGTGTCCCGCATAACGGTTTCCCACTGTTGCTGACCGGTGACAGTCAAAGATGAGCCCGCACCGCCGAGCGGATGGCAGGCAACTGAGACCCGAGAAAATTCCGTGAGATAGGGTTGGTCGACAACAATGCTAAAATGACACAGGGGTCTAGAATTAGACACAATCCCCAAATTCAACCTTGGCGAGAAGACCGAATCATCCGAGGCTCTGAATTGCGTTCCGACCGTGGAACGCTCTTCCTCCCGAAACTTCGCCCGCCTCAGTCGGCGGGCTCTCTTTCTCAGAGCCTTCCCGTTTTCATTGGCCGGGCCGCTCGGCTACGGGCATGGCGCTGCCCTCTTCAGTGCCGATGCCGGAATCCCATGGATGTAATCTGACGGTCACATTCCCGGGACATATGTTGTGCCGGTCCGACGCGTGGAGTGGGTTTGATGACGTCCAACGAAACCGCGGCGGCGGTTCGGGCATTGCTGGTGTCTTATCGCGACGCGTTTGAGCGACTGGACGCTGCCGCCATTGCCGACCACTTTGCATACCCCAGCCATATCACTGGCGATGCCGACGAAGTCGCGCTGATCCAGCTTTCGAACAGCGGGGATTGCCTGGCGGCTGTCGAAAAGGTTCTGGCGATGCATCGCGAACTCGAAGCACCGTCCGGCTCTATTCATGATCTGTCGATCGTCGAGCTCTCGCCACGCCTGACGCAAGCTTCCCTGACGATGGAAGTGCATGGCCGCGCGGGTGAGGCGCTCTATGATTTTAACGCCGTCTACACGCTTGCGGAAACGCGCACCGGTTGGCGGATCGCGGCCATCGCGCACAATCAGATGCCGCGGCTGCTGGAATGCATAGCCCGGCGTCAATCCGGCACGTGAACGGCTGAGGCTGCGGCCGGTTGCCGACGACCGGCAAGAAACGCTGCAACCGCCGTCGCCTGGATCAGTGCGGCGGCAATAAACAGATACGGCGCGGCGGCGGCCACCATGACGCCGGCCTGCGGGGCAAACTCCCTGATCAACCCGAAGGCGGCCGGCGCGAACGCGTAGGTGCCTTGCGAAATCGCAACATTCAGGGAAACCACCCTGGACACATCCTCTTTTGCGAATTCGGCCTGAGCGATCAGAGGCGGCAGCGAGGTTGCGTTACCGATGCCGACCCCGAACAGGATGACTCCAAGCACCAGCAAAGGAATATGTGTGCCGCCCGCCATCCAAAACGCGATGGAGCCTGTGATCTGGACGGCGAAACTGCCGCAGGCCACCAGGCGGCGGTCGGCGCTGGCAGGCATCAACCAGCCGACCAGCGTGCGCCCCGCGATCGCGGCAATCGTCGCGGCGCTAATCGCGATGCCGGCCAATTGCGCGCCGACGGCGGGGATGAGCAGTGAAAACAGGTGCGCGAGCAGGCCGATCTGCGCGAACAGGCCAAGCGCCGTACCGGCTGCCAGCGTGATAAATCCCCGGTTCCGCCAGAGACTCGCGCCGGAGAGTGATCTTGCCGCAGCCGACGCACGGAAGACGGCGGCGATCGCGGGCTCATCGCCGTCGGGCGCCAGTCCCATCTGTTGTGGCGTTCTGGAGAAATAGACGTCGGTCAGGATCCAGACGCAGGCCGTCACGATGACGCCGACGACCGCTGCCGCGGCGGGGAAGCCCCATGTACCGATGGCAGCGACCCAGAGCGGCGAGAACACCACGCCGCCGATGCTCGCGCCGTTATAGGCCATCGCGAGCGCCGCGGGCCGCCTCCGAATGAACCACGGCGCCAGGATCGCGTTGATGGCCGCGGCGCCCATCGCAACCCAGCCGGCGCCGCTGAACAGCGCCGCCACAAAGAGCTGCCACGGCTCGACCGCAACCGCCCAACCCGAAATGCCGACCGCCAGCGCGAGCACGCCAGCCTTCGTGACCGCCGGAAGCCCGTAGTGGAGATAAAGTCCCGGCAGCCTCGCGACGACGAGCGCACCGAACAGAAAGTGGACGGTGACCGCTGCCGACACCAGCGGCAGCGACCAGCCTCTGCTGTCGCGAACCGCCTGCAGATAGATCGGCGGACCGTAGAACCCGAGGCCCCAGCCGAACACGGCCAGCACAAAAGCGGCGCCGACGATCCGCCATCCATGGAATTTTTCGGAGTACGTCAATGTCGCCATCGCTTGTTCGCCTTGTTGCTGCCGGCGTCGCCCGGCGACTGCGCGGAATCGCTGCTGCGCGCCGGGCGCCGGCCACCCGCATACCGGCCGGCGCGCAAGGATGCTACGGCGAGGACCGAAGCATCGCCGGCAAGCGACGCCTTATGATCCGGCTCCACGGGAGAAATCGGCGCGATGGCGAGTACGGCAGCGTTTGCAGAAGTCGCGGCGATGGCGGGAGATCCCGCGCGCGCCGCGATGCTTCACGCCCTGATGGACGGCCGCGCCCTGACGGCGTCCGAACTGGCGCGAATAGCAGGGGTCGCGCCGCAGACCGCAAGCGGGCATCTGGCGCGCATGACGGAGACCGGCCTTCTTGCCGTCGCAAAGCAGGGACGGCATCGCTATCACCGGTTGGCGTCGACAGGTGTGGCCCACATGATCGAGGGGATCATGCGGGTGGCGTCCGAGCTGCAGCCGCCGCGCAAGCACCTTTCGGTTGGCCCGCGCGATACGGCGCTCCGCGATGCGCGGACGTGCTACGACCACCTTGCCGGTCGTCTTGGCGTTTCCCTGTCCGACGCACTGACCGCGGCGGGATATGCCGAGCTCTCGGCGGAGTCAGGCGTCATCACGGCGCGCGGCCTGGCATTTCTCGAGCGGGTCGGGATCGACGTTTCGGCCATGCGGGAGCGAAGCGGGGTGAAGTCGGGACGCCTGCTATGCCGTCCGTGTCTCGACTGGAGCGAGCGGCGCACGCATCTGGCGGGTGTCGTCGGCGCCGCACTTTGCGCCCATAGTTTTGCGGAGGGGTTTGTCCGCAGGATCGACGGCACCCGCGCGCTGCAGATCACGCCGAAAGGGCAGAGGGCTTATCGGGAGAAGTTCGGGGTTCGGTTTGAGTAGACCGCCTTCGGTCGTATCGGCCGAAGGCGGCTTTGTTTGGTGCGCGCGACAGCGCTCAGATAAATTGAAACTGAGACCGTTCACGCTTGGCGAGCTTCGGAATTGCCTCGCCGAGGATGAATTTCTTGAAATGCTCGGTCTGCTGGTGGGCGGCGAACGCCGTTTCCGCCGTGAATACTTCGTAGAAGAAGAACTCCTGCGGTTTCGATACGCTCTGATGGATCTGAAATTCCTTCACACCCTCTTCCTTCCGCGCCTCGGGAAGAAATTGCCGCAACAAAGCTGCAACGGAATCTTCTTCGCCGGGTTTGGTTTCCCAAAATGCGGTAATGACGAAACCTTGGTTGGAACTAGTCGAATTCATCGTCTCTCTCCGTCGAAGCTGACTTTACCTTCGCCTCACTTGTCGTCTCACTTGGCGATCGGGAGAGCATGACACGCCTCCTGGTCTGGATGCTCCGGTGCGCACCGAACCGACAGGGCCGTCCATGGGTCGCGGAAGCGATTTGGCGCTCGCGAGGCATTTCGGTCCTGAAAAATCCAGAAAGCGGTATCCTTGGGGACGCCTGCGGTGCTGGGGGGTGTTCAGGCGGCCTCCGGGGCGGTGTTTGCGCCCTTGCGCCGCAGCGCCAAGCCGCCTAATTGGGCGCAATCGCTCGCGTGAGCCGTCCGCTGTAGGTCTTGAGCCCTTGGAATCCCAGCCAGAATTGCCGCAGGAGGCCCCGCGCGAACCGATCCTGACGCTGCCTGGCGCCCTGACTGCTTATGTCCTGCTGCTTGCGGTCATTCACCTGCGCGTGCTGCTGCCGCCGGAGACCGAATACTGGACCATCGAAGTGTTCGGTTTCATCCCGAAGCGCTACGATTCGACGCTGCTGGCGATCGCGTTTCCCGGCGGCACCGGCGCCAAGGTCTGGACCTTTGTGACCTATTCGCTGCTGCACGCCAATCTCAGCCATATCGGATTCAACGTGCTGTGGCTGCTGCCGTTCGGCAGCGCGCTGGCGCGCCGTTTTGGGACGATCAGGTTCTTCACCTTCATGGCGGTGACGGCCGTGGCCGGCGCGCTGGCGCATCTCGTCACCCACGAGCATGCGGTGGCGCCGATGATCGGCGCTTCGGCGTCGGTGTCCGGCACGATGGCGGCCGCGATCCGCTTTGCTTTCGTGAAGGGCAGCTTCCTTTCATTCAGCCGCGGCGACGCCGACGCGGCCGCACGCGTGCCGGCGCTGTCGCTGATGCGGGCGCTGCGCAACACGCGCGTGCTGGGTTTTCTTGGCGTATGGTTCGGCGTCAACATCATCTTCGGCATCGGATCGATCGCGATTGGCGCGGACGGCGCCAGCGTCGCGTGGCAGGCGCATATCGGCGGGTTCTTCGCAGGCCTGGTGTTGTTTTCGCTGTTCGATCCGGTCCCGCGCGCCGCGCCCGATGCTGCAGATGCGTCGTCCTCCGATGCATCGGGACGCGGCTGATCGTCGCTTGCGGCGCAAGCCGATTTCATCCATCATGTCGGACTTAAGGCTTAAGCCCGTGAGCGTGCTTTAGATATCCGTGCTTGCCAAATGCGCCCTGAACGAAATCGGCGCTAACTGTTGATTGCAAACTCAAGGAAACAAAGACCGCGCTCGCGCTCAAGGGCGCGATCGGCTTCAAGGAGACGACCATGACGGTACGTACAATTCTCGATACCAAAGGCCATCAGATCGAGAGCATCGAGCCGAATGCGAAGCTCGCGGCTGCGATCAAGATTCTGTCGGAACGGAAGATCGGCGCCGTGCTGGTGATGAGCAACGGCCGCATCGAAGGCATCCTGTCGGAGCGCGATATCGTGCGCGTGCTCGGCGAACGGGGTGCTGCGGTGCTGGAGGAACCGGTCAGCGCTGTCATGACGTCCAAGGTCGTCAGTTGCAGGCAGGCCGACACCGTAGCCGGGATCATGGAAATGATGACCTTGGGAAAATTCAGGCACCTGCCGGTGGTCGAGGAAGGCAAGGTGGTCGGCCTGATTTCGATCGGCGACATCGTCAAATGGCGCGTCATGGAGTTCGAGGCCGAACAGGAAGCGTTGCGCGATTATATCAAGACCGCCTAAGCGCCGTCAGCCGCTCAGTCCTTCTTTTCAACCGAAGCGCTGGGCTGGCTGGCCGCAGCCGGTGCCAGAATGTGGATCGCCTCCTGGATGGAATCGATGGCGCGCTCGGCGGCGCGCGCGCCATGCGCGATCAGATCGCTGGCGCGGTGAAAATCGAACCAGCCGATTTGACCGACACGGGGCGAGATCAACAGGTCGGGCGGGTCGCCGGCAAGGCGCGCACGGGTGATGCGGTCCTGCATGATGTTGAAGGCATCGACCATGACGGTGGAGATGCCCGGCCGTCCGCTGCCGCCGAAAAACTCGCGCTTCACGGTGCGCTCGGCAGAAAACAACCGACTGAGGCCGCGTTTCGGCGGAGGCGGCTCGATCTCGGCTTCCGGCGCGAGGGAGACCGATGCCTCGGCCGACGGGCCGTGCGCGTAGATCGTCGTGCTGTGGGTAAAGATGTCGCTTGAGAGGTTGGCGGCGATGACGATTTCCGCGCCAAA